>WNGJ01008092.1_pt1 | contig 13206 bp, 15 predicted proteins | sample 5400611 | NCBI WGS metagenome assembly WNGJ01 (sample SAMN13153375, study PRJNA577476) | soil metagenome | isolation source: 40 cm soil or saprolite under Garry oak tree replicate 1 | place: USA:California | collected 2016-06-15
CACAGCGAGGAACTCGTCGGCGAGGCCATCAGAGGCCGCCGCGACCAGGTCGTGGTGGCCACCAAGTTCGGCCTCGTCTCCCACGCCGGCGGCGGGCCCGGCGTCACCGACAGCAGCGCGGCCAACGTCCGCGCCGCGGCCGAGGGGTCCCTCAGGCGGCTCGGCACGGACTACATCGACCTGTACTACCAGCACCGGGTCGACCCGGACACGCCCATCGAGGAGACCGCCGGCGCCCTGGCCGGCCTGGTCACCGAGGGCAAGGTCCGTCACATCGGCCTGTCCGAGGCCGGCCCCGGCGCGATCCGCCGCGCCCACGCCGTCCACCCGCTCGCCGCGCTGCAGACCGAGTACTCGCTGTGGACCCGCGGCCCCGAGGCCGAGCTGCTGCCGCTGCTGCGCCGGCTGGGCATCGGCTTCGTCCCCTATTCCCCGCTCGGCCATGGCTTCCTCACCGGCCAGATCCGCACCCCCGACGACATCCCCGACGACGACTGGCGCAAGACCAACCCCCGCTTCACCGGGGAGAACTTCCAGCGCAACCTGGCGATCGTCGACGAGGTCGCGGCCGTCGCCGCCGAGGCCGGCGCCACACCGGCGCAGATCGCGCTGGCCTGGCTGCTCGCCCAGGGCGAGGACATCGCCCCGATCCCCGGCACCCGGCGGGTCGCCCGCGTCGAGGAGAACACCGCCGCCGACAGCATCGAACTCAGCGACCGACCAGCTCGAACGGCTCAGCAACCTGACGCCGGCCTCCGGCGAACGCCACAACGAAGCGAGCATGGCCGCCATCGACCGCTAACCACGACCTCGGGGCGCACGCTCATGCTCCCGCCGCCGGTCGCGCCGATACGGCGGCGGCCAATCCCGGTGAAAAGGATCAGCACGCCGGCCAGGATCAGCTGCCCCGCGCTTCGTTGCCGGCGCGGACGCCACCGAGACGCCGAGGCCAAGGCCGGCAACATAGCCAAGGACCCCGGCCGGCACCTCCCCCCGGCCGCCCGGCCAGATAGCGCCGAAAATCTCCTGCCACTTAGAACTCCTAACAGAATGACGTGTGGGAATACCGGTGTTCATGTGGTGGTTGAGCCCCGCTGTGAGGAAGGGACAGCAGCCACCATGGATGGTGCCGGACGGGTTACGGGAGCGGATCGAGCCGCTGCTGCCCGTCCCGGGACGCAGGCGGCTGGATGACCGCAAGGTCTTGTGCGGCATCTTGTTCGTGCTGTACACGGGGATCCCGTGGGAGTTCCTGCCGCAGGAGCTGGGCTTCGGGTCCGGGATGACCTGCTGGCGGCGGCTGCGGGACTGGCACCAGGCGGGCGTGTGGCAGCAGCTGCATGAGCTGCTGCTGGCCGAGCTGAATGCGGCCGGGGCGCTGGACTGGTCCAAGGCGGTGATTGACAGCTCGCACGTGCGCGCGCTGAAGGGCGGCCCGAAACGGGCCCGAGCCCGGTCGACCGCGCCAAGCCGGGCTCGAAGCACCACGTGATCACCGAGGCGCACGGGATCCCGCTGGCGGTGTCGCTGACCGGCGGCCAGCGTAACGATGTCACTCAGCTGATGCCGCTGATCGCGGCGATCCCGCCGGTGCGGGGCCGGCGGGGCCGCCCGCGCAAGCGGCCGGATGCGGTCTACGCCGACCGGGGCTATGACCATGACAAGTACCGCCGGCAGGTCCGCGGGAAGGGCGTTACCCCGGCGATCGCCCGCCGCGGCACGGAACACGGGTCTGGCCTGGGCGTGCACCGCTGGGTGGTCGAGCAGACGATCGCGCTGTTGCACTGGTTCCGGCGGCTGCGGACCCGCTGGGAGATCCGCGACGACATCCACGAGGCGTTCCTCAGCCTGGCCTGCAGCATTATCTGCTGGCGCCGCCTGACGAACCTCGCATTGTGTTAGGAGTTCTAAGGCGCTAGGGCGGAGGGCGCGGGGAAGGATGCTCACCGCGGCCGGCTTGGAGATCGTCACCGCGGAGTTCGAGGGCCGACTCTACGGCGCCTACACGTGCGTGAAGAACTAACCGCTGTGACAACGGTCAGGTGAGCCGGGCGGCCAGGACCGCGGCCACCGCCACCAGGGCCAGGCCGGGCAGGCAGAGCCAGGCGGCCGGGCTGCTCACCGGCGTCTGCAGCGTGGCGGGGTGGGTGCTGAGCCGGAGCAGCGGCGCCAACACCGCCACGGCGGCGAGCAGCCGCCAGCCGGCCCGCTCGATCAGCGCGAGCAGCGAGCCGAGCCCGGCGCCGAACGCCGCCGCGGCCAGGTGCAGTCCCACGATCTTGATGTCCAGCGCCAGCGGATGAGGGTGCCCGCCCTGGCTGGTCAGCGGCGCCACCAGGGCCGCCAGGGCCAGCAGCACCGCGAACGGCACCAGCCCCAGGTCGGTCGCCAGGTGCGCCCTGGACCGGCCGCCGACGTGGGCGGCGAAGGCCCGGGCCAGCTCCCGGCCGTCCACCCGGTGCGCCAGCACGCTCAGCCAGGTCAGCACGGCAACGAGGGTTATCGCGGTGACCGCCGCGGCCTGCAGCGGGGGACCGGCGTCGGTCGCGTAGATGACGGCCAGCACGAGCGCGAAGAGCATCGCGGGGGCCAGGAACCACTGCGACGAGAGGAGCAGCCGGGCCCGGTGGACCGCGCCGAGCAGCACCCGGCGGACGGCGCCCGCCCGCCGCGGCGCCGCGCCGGCCTCGCCAGCAGCCTCAGCACCAGCAGCGTCAGGCGCAGCGTCCCGCGCCGGCTGCACGCGCCTGATCATCTGGCCCGCGTCAAGCGCGGCGCGCAGCACGGCGGGCAGCCCGGCCTCGTCCACCCGCTGGACGGTCCCGTCGCCGGTCTCCACCTCCATCGTTCCCGGGGGGAGCGACGCGCTGTCGCCTTCACGGGGCAAGGCGTCGACCGCGCCGTCGCGCAACTGCCAGGTCACCCCGGAGGGCAGCGGCAGCGGCGCCGTCGGATGCCGCGCGACCAGCACCACGGCCCGGCGGCCCGCGGCGCGCTGGATCTCGGCGGCCACCCGGGTCACCCCGTCGTCATCCAGGCCGCCGGAGGGCTCGTCGAGGACCAGCAGGTCCGGGTCGGCCAGCAGGGCCTGGGCCACCAGCGCGCGCTGCGCGTTGCCGCGGGACAGCGCCTGCAGGGGCACCTGGGACGCGTGCGCCAGGCCGAGCCGGGCGAGCAGGTCACTGGCGCGCCGCGCCGACTCGTGGCGGTCCAGTCCCGCGGTGCGCGCCATGCCCAGCAGCCAGCGATGCAGCGGGACCCGGGGCAGCACCCCAGCTCGTTCGGGAGAATAACCGACCGAACCGGGACGGACGCTCGCCCTATCCGCCGGCAGCACCCCGGCCGCCGCCGCCAGCAGCGTGCTCTTCCCCGAGCCGTTCGGCCCCTCGACCGCGACCACCTCGCCGGGCACGGCGGTTAGCGCCACGTCCCTGGCCACCACGACCCCGCGGGCCGCCCGCAGCCGGCGGGCGCGCACCACGAGGGCGGGCTCACTCACGGCCGGTCAGCCTCGCATAGAGTTCCTGGTAGCGCGCCTGGGTCGCGGCCACCACGTCGTCCGGGATGGCCGGGCCCGGCGGGCGGCGGTCCCAGTCCAGGCCTGCCGACCAGTCCCGGAGGAACTGCTTGTCCAGCGAGCGCTGCGGGCGCCCTGGCTGCCACTGTCCGGCCAGCCAGAACCGCGACGAATCGGGCGTGAGCACCTCATCGGCCAGCATCAGCGTCCCGTCCGGGAGCAGGCCGAACTCCAGCTTCGTATCTGCGATGATGATGCCGCGCGAGGCGGCCAGCCCGGCGCCCCGCCGGTAGACCTCCAGCGTGGCCCGCTGGACTTCGGCGGCCACAGAGCCGCCGACCAGCTCCACCACCTCGTCATACGTCATCGGCTCGTCGTGGCCGACCGCGGCCTTGGTGGTGGGGGTGAAGACGGGTTCGGGCAGCCGGGACCCCTCGCCGAGGCCGGGCGGCAGCCGCACGCCTGAGATCGTACCGGTTTCCTGATAGGACGCCAGGCCCAGTCCGGCCAGGTAGCCGCGGGCGATGCATTCCACGGGGAGCATCTTCAGGCGGCGGCAGCGGATGGCCCGCCCCGCCCACTCGGAAGGCACGTCGGTGCCGGAGAGCACGTGATTGGGGATCACGTCGCCGAGCTGCCCGAACCACCAGAGCGAGAGCTGGGTCAGCACCCGGCCCTTGCCCGGGATCGGCGTGGGCAGCACCACGTCGTAGACGCTCACCCGGTCCGAGGCGACCATGATGATGTCGTCGCCGTCGGCGTAGAGCTCCCGGACCTTCCCGGAATGCACCAGTTCCAACCCGTGCTCCTCCCAGCCAAGTGACCGCGGCGGCGTGCGGCACAGCGTACTAGGGCCTGGTGCGCGTACCATCATGTGCCATGGCGGACCTTGAGGTTCAGTACCTCCAGGTGCAGACGACGACCGATTCGCGGGCCGAGGCGATGGAGCTCTCCCGCGCCGCGGTCGAATCCAGGCTGGCCGCGTGCGCGCAGGTGGCCGGCCCGGTGGCGTCGATGTACTGGTGGGACGGCGGTCTTGAGCGGGCGGAGGAGTGGCTCGTGCTCCTCAAGCTCCCGGCCGACCGGTACGACGAACTGGCCGCCTTCATCACCGAACGGCACAGCTACGACGAGCCCGAGATCGTCGCGCTGCCCATCGTGGCGGGCTCGACCGCCTACCTGAACTGGATGCGGGACGAGACCCGCCCCACCCAGGAAGCCTTAAGGCAGCCACGGGCCCGCACTACCGTGGCACCATGACCTTTCTGAGCTATGACCGCTACTGCGACGAGATCGCCGCGCAGACTGGCCTGCTGACGTCGACGATCGCCGGGGTTGCCGCTGCACGCACGAGACCCTCATCCACCGGGCCGACGCCACCCTGGCCATCTGCGCGGAGTACAAGGCCGACACCGACGTGGCCCTCGACGCCATCGATGAGTGGATGGAACTCGGCTCGCTGCCCATGCACTTCGAGGTCCACCCGCAGATGCGGGATCTGCTCGGCCCCGGCCGCACCCTGCATTTCCACGCGACCGACACCGAGCCGCAGGCCGCGGCGGAGTGGGTGGTCGACCTGACCGGCGACGCCATCACCTGGCGCCGCGCGCACGAGAAGGCCGCCGTCGCCGTCCGTGCCCCGCTGACCGACCTGCTGCTCCTCATCTACAAGCGGTGCCCCGCCCGCGGCGACGGTATCGGCATCTTCGGCGACGCCGACCTGCTCGGCTTCTGGCTGGAGCGAGTCAGCTTTGGCTGAACGCTACGGCGAGGGCGGTACGTTCCAGGACGTGATGACGGGCTCGTCGTGCTCGGTGCCGAGCGTGCTGAGCGTCCCGGTGTCCAGCCGGAACATCCGGCCGGCCGTCGGCTCCAGGCGCAGGTAGCGGGCGGTGAGCACGCGCAGCACGTGCCCGTGCGCCACCAGCGTGACATCTCCGTCGGCCAGCAACGGCGTGACCTGGCGGAGCACCCGGTCGGCCCGCTCGCCGACCTGCTCCACGGTCTCGCCGGGGTGTTCGGCGTCGCCGGGGATCACGCCGTCGCGCCACAGGTACCAGCCGGGCCTGGCCTCCTGGATCTGCCGCGTGGTCAGCCCCTCGTAGCCGCCGTAATCCCATTCCCACAGGTCGGGGTCGAGCTTGGCGTGGGCCAGGCCAGCCAGGGCCGCGGTGGTGACCGCACGGCGGGCGGGGCTGGTGAAAGCGGACACGACGTGGCGCCGCGCCAGCAGCGGGGTCAGCGCCGCGGCGGCCGCCTCGCCGTGCGGGGTGAGCGGGACGTCGGTCCGCCCGGTGTGCTTGCCGGCCAGGCTCCACTCGGTCTCGCCGTGTCTGAGCAGGATCAGGTCGCCCATGGCTCGATAACATATCGGTAATGGGAACCCCAAATGCCGCGGGCCCGCTGGCTGGCATCCGGGTGCTCGACCTGACCAGGGCGCTGTCCGGGCCGTTCGCCACCATGATCCTCGGCGACCTGGGCGCCGACGTGATCAAGGTCGAGGATGTCTGGCACGGTGACGACACCCGGCGCTGGGGTCCGCCCTTCCAGGGCGACGACGCCGCCTACTTCCTGTCCGTCAACCGGAACAAGCGCGGCCTGTCCGTCAACATGAAGGAACCGCAGGGCCGCGAGGTCGTGACGCGGCTGGCCGCCACCTCGGACGTCATGATCGAGAACTTCCGGCCGGGCACCGCCGCGCGCCTGGGCCTGGGCTACGACGAGCTGGCCCGGCAGAACCCGCGGCTGATCTACGCCTCGATCAGCGGCTACGGGCAGACCGGGCCGAGCGCGCCGCTGCCCGGCTATGACGCGGTGGCCCAGGCCGTGTCGGGGATGATGAGCGTGACCGGCGAACCAGACGGCGAGCCGGTGCGCAGCGGCACGTCGCTGGCCGATGTCGGCGCGGGCATGTGGGCGCTGATCGGCATCCTGGCCGCGCTGCACGCGCGGGAGGCCAGCGGCCAGGGCCAGCTCGTCGACGTGTCGCTGCTGGACGGGCAGGTCGCCTGGCTCACCTATGTGGCGGGCAAGTACTTCGCGACCGGCGTCACACCGGGTCGGCACGGCAGCGCGCACGAGAGCCTCACCCCGTACCAGGTGCTCCCGACCGCCGATGCGCCGCTGATGGTGGCGGTGGGCAGTGACGGGCTGTGGAGACGGTTCGCCGAGGCCACCGGGCTCGCCGAACTGGCCGACGACCCGCGCTTCGCGACCAACCCGGACCGGGTGCACAACCGCGACACGCTGATCCCGCTGATCACTGAGACGCTGGCCGGCCGGGGCTGCGCGGAGTGGACCGAACTGCTGAACGCCGCCGGGGTCCCGGCCGGGCCGGTCAATACCGTGCCGGCCGCCCTCGAGCACCCGCAAGTCGCCGCGCGCGAGATGGTGACGGAGATCGAGCACCCGGTGGCCGGGACGGTCAAGATGCTGGGTTCCCCGATCAAGCTGTCCGCGCAGCCGACGGCCATCCGCCGCCCGCCGCCGACGCTCGGCCAGCACACCGACGAGATCCTCGCCGAGGCCGGCTACTCGGCCCCGCAGATCGCCGAACTCCGCCAGGCCGGCGTGATCAGGTTAGAGCAGCTTGCCCCGTTACAGAAGTTTGCGCAGCGCGAGCAGGTCCCGCATGCTGGCCTGGACCTTGACCCGGCCGGAGATCCACATCCGGGCGATGTTGGCCGGGGTGGCGGCCAATGAGATAACGTCGTCGCTGGCCGCGGTCAGCCTGATGTCGGCCGGCGGGTCGTCGGGCTTCGCCTCGGTCACCGGGTCGGCGCCATGGTCGGTGAACCTGGTCACGAACGTGATGCCGAGATCGGTCACGTTGCAGCTCATCGACCGCTTGCCGAAGTAGCTGGCTCGGTCCTGCGGGCTCATCTCTGTCAGTCGGCCGGTAAGGGTAGTCAGCGCCTCGCGGCACTCCTCGGCTGAAGCCATGTGCGCCTCGCTCTAGTCAACATCGGACGGTAGCGTTCCACGCGGAGGGTAGCGCACATGGACGAGGAATACCCAGACCACGGCATCCAGGGTCAAGGTCAAGATCTTGATCCCGAACGAGGCCTGGCAACTGCCGCACCGGATGGCGACACGCCGCGATCGGCCGCCGAACTGCCGCCAACTGGCGACGACCGGGTGGACGCGGCCGTGGCCGGGCTGAGCCGCCTGCCCGGAGCCCCGGCGGAGGAGCACGTCGCCGTGCTCGAGGAGGTACACGGGCGGCTCAGGGACATCCTGGGCGAGCTCAACGAGGGCGCGCCTTGACCGCAGCGCGGGTGCGGCTCGACGCCGAGCTGGTCAGGCGCGGCCTGGCCAGGTCGCGGGAGCAGGCCGGGGAACTGGTGGCGGCCGGGCGCGTGACGGTGGCCGGGCAGCCCGCGGCCAAGGCCGCGACCCAGGTGAGGCGGGACGCCCCGATCAGCATCGCCGGCACGGGGGAGCCCGGGTACGTTTCCCGCGGCGGCCACAAGCTGGCCGGGGCGCTCGCGGCCTTCATGACCTCCGGGGGGTCCAGGGCCACGGGGTCCGGGGTATCCCCGGGGGAGCAGAGTGTCCCCCCTGGCCAGCAGAGCAGTCCGGCGGGCCTGGTGGTGGCGGGACGGGCCTGCCTGGACGCCGGCGCGTCCACCGGCGGGTTCACCGATGTGCTGCTGCGGGCCGGCGCCGCGCACGTGGTCGCGGCCGACGTGGGCTATGGGCAGCTGGCCTGGTCGCTGCGGACCGACCCTCGGGTAACCGTGCTGGACCGGGTCAACGTGCGGACCCTGGACCGGGTTACTCCCGTACCTGAACTCGTGGTGGCCGACCTCTCCTTCATCTCGCTCACCTTGGTGCTCCCGGCTCTCGCGGCCTGCGCCATGCCGGACGCGGATTTCGTGCTGCTGGTGAAGCCCCAGTTCGAGGTGGGTAAGGGCCGGGTAGGCGCGGGCGGCGTGGTGCGTGACACCGCGGATCGTTCGGCCGCCGTCAAACGGGTCACCGGTGCGGCTGGCCAGCTCGGCCTGGGCGTCCTTGGGGTTACGGCCAGCCCGCTGCCCGGGCCCGCGGGGAACGTGGAATATTTCGTGTGGCTGCGCCGGGGTGCGCCGCCGCTTGACGACAATCAGCTGGAGCGGGCAATTGCGGGGGGTCCAGGGGGGCCGAAGGGTTCGTCCCCCCATGGCAAGCAGGAGGAGGGACCCAGCTAGTGGGACAGCGGACGGTGCTGGTGACGGCGCACACCGGACGGGAGAACGCGCTGCGCAGCGCCCGGTTCGTCGCGGAGCGGCTGACCGCCGCCGGGATCGCCGTCCGCACCCTCGCGGGTGAGTTCACCTGCGCGGGCGCGCAGGAGGTCCCGGCCAGTGCCGAGGCGGCGGAGGGCGCCGAGCTCGTCATCGTCCTGGGCGGGGACGGCAGCCTGCTGCGCGCCGCCGAATTCTCCCGCCCGGCCGGGGTGCCGCTGATCGGGGTGAACCTCGGTCACGTCGGGTTCCTCGCCGAGGCGGAGCCGGATGGGCTGGCCGATACGGTCCACCGGGTGGTGGCGGGGGAGTACATGGTCGAGGAGCGGATGACGATCGACGTGACCGTGCGCAGCAACGGGACCGTCCTCGCGTCCACCTGGGCGCTCAACGAGGCTACGGTGGAAAAGGCGGCCCGGGAGCGGATGATCGAGGTGATCACCGAAGTCGACGGCCGCCCGCTGGCCCGCTGGGCCTGTGACGGGGTGGTGTGCTCGACCCCCACCGGCTCGACCGCCTACGCGTTCTCCGCGGGCGGACCGGTGGTGTGGCCGGAGGTGGAGGCGCTGCTCATGGTGCCGATCAGTGCGCACACGCTGTTCGCCCCGCCGATGGTGGTGTCGCCGCGATCGGTGCTGGCGGTCGAGCTCATCGTGGCGTCCGAGACATCGGGGGCGGTTTTGTGGTGCGATGGTCGGCGTAAGGTCGAGCTGCCACCCGGTGCCCGGGTGGAGGTCCGTCGCGGGGCGCTGCCGGTTCTGCTGGCCCGGCTGCAGGCACCGGGTGCCCGCGGCGGAAGCTTCACTGACCGGCTGGTGGTCAAGTTCGGCCTGTCCGTAGCGGGCTGGCGCGGCCGTACCTGGGAGGACGCAGGCGAGCATGCTTGAGGAAGTCCGGATCACCGGCCTCGGCGTCATCGACGATGCGGTGCTTGAGCTTTCGGCCGGGTTTACCGCGCTGACCGGCGAGACCGGCGCCGGGAAGACCATGGTCGTGACGGCGCTCGGGCTCTTGTTCGGCGGCCGGGCCGACCCGGCACGGGTGCGGCCGGGTGCGGCGCGGGCCGCGGTGGAGGGGCGGCTGCTGGTCTCCCCGGAAGTGGCGCGCGAGGTCGAGGACGCCGGGGGAGATCTCGACGACAACGGGTCCTCGCTCGTGCTCAGCCGCTCGGTGTCGGCCGAGGGCCGGTCGCGGGCGTTCGCCGGCGGCCATTCGGTGCCGGTTTCGCTGCTTCAGGTGCTCGCCGATGACCTGGTGGCCGTGCACGGACAGGCCGACCAGCAGCAGCTGCTCAAGCCCGGACGGCAGCGGGACGCGCTGGACCGGTTCGGCGGGCCGGAGCTGGCCGTGGCCTTGTCCGACTACCGGCGGGTGTACAACCGGCACCGCGCGGTCCGCGAGGAACTCGAAGCGCTGACGCAGGCGGAGCGGGACCGGGCGGCCGAGGCGGAGACGCTGCGGCTCGGCCTGGCCGAGGTCGAGGCGGTGTCTCCCGTGACGGGTGAGGACGCCGCCCTGCTGGCCGAGGAGGAGAAGCTGGCGAACGCCGACGCGCTGCAGGCGGCGGCCACCATCGCGCACGAGGCGCTGATCGGCGACCCGGCCACGGCTTCCGTCGACGCCTCCGACGTGGTGACGCTGCTCGGCGTCGCCGGCCGGGCGCTCGAGCCGGTCCGCCCGCACGACCCGCTGCTGGCCGGGCTGGCCGACCGGCTGTCCGAGGCCAGCTACCTGATCTCTGACGTGGCCGGGGAGCTCGCCTCCTACACCGAGTCGCTGGACTCGGACCCGGCCCGGCTGGCCGCGGTGCAGGAACGCCGGGCGGCGCTCGGCCGGCTGATCCGCGCCTACGGTGCGGCATCCGGGGACGTGGCCGCCGTGCTCGACTGGGCCAAGCAGGCCGGATCGCGGCTGGCCGAGCTCGAAGGGGACAACGACAAGATCGCGGCGCTGGCCGAGGAGGAGGCGGCGCTGCGAACCGAGGTGGCGTCGCGGGCCGGGCAGCTGACCGCGCTGCGTTCGGCGGCAGCGGAGCGGTTCGCGTCGGAGGTGACCGCCGAGCTGACCGCGCTGGCTATGCCGCACGCGTCGCTCACCACCGTGGTCAATGAGCTGGACGCGCCCGGCCCGCACGGGGCCGACGACGTCGAGATCAGGCTGGCCGCGCACCCGGGCGCGCCGGCGCTGCCGCTGAACAAGGGCGCCTCCGGCGGCGAGCTCTCCCGCGTCATGCTGGCCATCGAGGTGGTCTTCGCCGGCGCGGACCCCGTGCCGACGTTCGTGTTCGACGAGGTGGACGCCGGGGTGGGCGGCAAGGCCGCGGTCGAGATCGGCAGGCGGCTCGCCCGCCTGGCCCGCTCCTCGCAGGTCATCGTGGTCACCCATCTGCCGCAGGTCGCGGCGTTCGCCGACAACCACCTAGTGGTGGAGAAGTCGGGCGACGGGCTGGTGACGGCGAGCGGCGTGGTCCGGCTGGACCGGGCCGGCCGGGTCCGCGAGCTGTCCCGGATGCTCGGCGGCCTGGAGGAATCCGATTCCGGCCAGGCGCACGCGGAGGAACTGCTCACCCTGGCCGCCGGCGAGCGCGAGACCCCCGGCTGACCCTGGTTACCGCCTGATTCGGCGAATCATCGTGTGTCAAAACCCGCAATCAGGAAATGCCGTTCGGCCACCTTCCACCGCGGCGCTGACATGATTGCGGATCGCTGATCAGGGTGCAGCGATCCGCGATGATGCGATCCTGCCGCAGATCGAGCCGACGGGTGCATCACGGCTGCCGTCCTGGCCTCCGGGATTGGCAAGGGGGTGCCGCGCCGGGGGCGCGGCCAGGGGCATTCATCAGCCGGGGGGCATGGTGCGTGATGACGCTTGGCTAGCTGGCCTGGGCGCGGCGGGCGCGAAGGCTGCGGTTCTTGAGCCTGTTGCCGCACGAGGCCATATCGCACCAGGCGCCCTGCCGGCTGTGCGACCTGTCGTAGAACGCCCAGAGGCAGTCCGGGTTCCCGCACAGCTTCATCCGGTCCCAGCTGCCGTCGGCCTGCGCGTCGCGAATGGTCAGCAGCAGCCCGGCCAGCCCATCGGCCAGGCGCTCGGCGCCTTCGCTGCACTCCAGCTCGACCTGGCAGTCGGTAGTCACCTCGAGCCGGGGCGCGGCCTGGCTGGTGACCCTCTCCAGGGGGTGCAGTTCGGCTGCGGTGAGCGGGGGGCCGCCGGTGTTGCGCGCGATCATGGCGCGCAGGCTCTCCCTGAATGCGCGGGCCAGTTCGAGGTCCGCGGCGAGGTCCGGCTGCTCAGGGTCGCGCAGGCCGGCGTCGGCCAGCCAGGCCCTGGCTTCGTCGGCGTGGGCGAGCACGTCGGTGTGCAGGTCCAGGTCGAGGGTGTTGACGAAGGCCTGGACGAGCAGCAGCGGGGGCGGTGCCAGCTTGTGCAAAAGATGGGACGCCCACGACGGCAACGTCATGCCGTTCAGGCCAGCTGTCATGATCACCAGCTTTCACGCTCGATCGTGACCGTATAAGTCTCTTTACAGGTCATCCGTGACCTGTATAATTGTTTTGTAGGTCACTACGGGGAAGTGGCGATGATAATGCATATCCTGCTTGACGATGATCTCGGTCGCCTGACCGTCCGGCGGCTGCGGCCCTGGCACCGGCTACTGGCCCGTTGCCGGGCTCCGAGCCTGGACCGGCAGCTGGCGGACGGTATCCCGCCGGAGGCGAACGCGGTCCTGGCTGCACGGGCCATCGTCCTGACCTCCGACAGGTACCGCCGCGGCCTGGCCGCGAACCTGCGGCGGATGCTGGCGGCGTCCATGTCCCCGCAGACACGCCCACGGCTCATGGCCGCATCGCGGTCGGCTGGCGCCGCGCGTCAGCCGTATGTCCCGCTCTGCCGCGACCGGATCGTCGGCTCCGCATCCGAGCTGGACGGGCTGGCCCGTTCCCTCGCCGGGCAGAGCCCGGTCCCGGCTCAGGGCGTGGCGATGGTGAGCCAGCTGCTGGCCGACGGGGGAGGACCGCTCTACCGCGTGGGCGCGCGCGACGACCTCGACGCGATCGTCGCGCGGGCCGCACACGCGCTGACCAGGTAACCGCTAGATTAGGCGCCGGGCTTGCGCGCCACGGCACCGTGCGCGGACACGGTCCCCTCCGGAGCGGAGTCGCCGGGGCCGGGCCGCCACTGGTGCACCTGTACCAGCCCCGGGTCGACCAGCTCGAGGCCTGCGAAGAACCTGGCCACCTGCTCGCGGGTGCGCAGGGTCTGCGGCGTGGCGACGCGCTCGTTGTAGACCCGCTGCGCGTTCGCCTGGGAGTGGTGGATGTCGATCGCGGGATGGGAGATCGTCAGGTGGCTGCCGGGCGGCATCGCGGCCATCAGCCGGTCCACGATGCCCCACGGGTCCTCGGCGTCCTGGATCAGGTGCAGCACTCCGAGCAGCATGACCGCCACCGGCTGGCCGAAGTC
>WNGJ01013614.1_pt1 | contig 13205 bp, 10 predicted proteins | sample 5400611 | NCBI WGS metagenome assembly WNGJ01 (sample SAMN13153375, study PRJNA577476) | soil metagenome | isolation source: 40 cm soil or saprolite under Garry oak tree replicate 1 | place: USA:California | collected 2016-06-15
CTGGTTGAGTTCTCAGGCAAACACATGATGTTTACGACGGTCAAGGGCCACTTCAAGACCGTCAACGGCACCATCGTTCTTGAGGAGGCTGACCCGTCTCGCTCCTCGGTGGAAGTGGAGATCGACGCCTCGACCCTGTATTCGGGCGTGGAACGTCGCGACACCCACCTGAAGTCCCCCGACTTCCTGGATATCCAGAACTATTCCCTCATTACGTTCAAAAGCACCCGTGTCGAGCCAGAGAGCCATGATCACGCCAAGGTGATCGGAGACCTGACGATTCGAGGAGTCACGCGCGAAGTGGTGCTGGATACCCAACTCACCGGACGTGGAAAGATGCCCATGCCTGGTGCGCCGGAGACCATCGGCTTCGAGGCCAGGACGCAGATCAATCGCAAAGACTTTGGCCTGAACTGGAATGTGGCTCTGGAGACAGGGGGCTTCCTGGTCGGCGACATCATCAAGATCGAGATCGCGGTAGAGGCTCACAAGCAGTCCTGAGCCACCAGCGCGGACTCCGCTGGATGCATTCATCGAATCATCTTTTCCAGCGCAAGCTTTACCGTGCCGAGTAACTGCCTCTGGGGGCCAACATACCGGCCCCACGGGCGTTCTGCTGTTGACTCACCGATCTGCCAGATGTAGTACTGCCAGTCATACATAAAGGAGTGTAGCTGATGATACTCGTAAGTTACCGGCCTCGTGGGTCGGACGGTCCCTGGCACGCCGGTATCGTGCATGAGCAAGCGCTCGTTGACGCGAGCGCGTATCCGTTGAGTCGTGCAGATACTGCTGTTGGGCAAGCAGGTCTCTCCGTGCGTACGCTGTTTGAACGGGGGCGACCGTATATGGAGGAGGTCTTTGCCTGGGCGAGAGCACAGTTCGAGGCCAAGAGCTATCTCATCCCTCTCGACATGCTAGAGCTTGGACCGCCTGTCCCAGATCCCGACAAAATTCTTTGTCTAGGCGTGAACTATCGCGAACATGCCGCTGAAGCCCAGCAGGAACTGCCTGCCGTTCCCCTGTTCTTCGCCAAGTTCCGCAATAGTTTAATCGGTCCGAGTAGTCCCATTCTCTTACCCCGGGTGAGCACGCAGATCGACTATGAAGGGGAGTTAGCCGTCATCATCGGCACGCGCTGCAAAGAAGTGGCTGAGCCGGAGGCGTTGCAGTACGTGGCTGGCTATAGCATCATGAACGATGTGACCGCTCGTGACATCCAACTCCAGACGAGTCAGTGGACGGCTGGCAAAGCTCTGGATACCTTTGCACCGATGGGACCCGGGATGGTCCTGGCATCCGACATACCCGATCCGCAAACGCTCATGCTCACCACACGAGTGAATGGGCAGGTAGTGCAGCACGAGAATACCGCCAGCATGATCTTTTCGGTGGCCACTTCAATCGCTTTCCTGAGTTTCCTTATGACGCTGGAGCCCGGGGATATCATTGCGACGGGGACGCCATCGGGCGTGGGGTTCAAACGTACTCCTCCCCTTTTTTTACGGGAGGGTGACGTCGTGGAAGTCGAGATCGAAGGCATTGGCCGCATCCGCAACCCGGTCATGCGCGGTCGTTGGTGAGAAGAGGAACTTGTAGCGTGTCTTGCACAGAGGCGAGATGCATCGAAGAAGTGAGTCTCACCCAAGCAACACCAAAGGAGGAGATAAATGTCAGAGGTAACTGAGGGCAATGTGATCACTCGGCCCACCCTGCACCACGTCAACCTGAAGACCACGCGCCTCCAGGAGATGATTGACTGGTACGCAACGGTGGTGGGCATGGCGCCAAATTTCCAGTTTCCGGGCGGGGCTTGGCTGACCAACGACGCAGCCAATCACCGTCTCGCGTTGCTCACCTCACCTCGGATGAGCGATGATCCAGACAAGTTGGTTCACACCGGCATCCATCATAGCGCGTTCGAGTACACGACGATCGACGAGCTGCTAGAGACCTACAGGCGACTGAAGGGTCTGCGGATCGTGCCGCACTTCACGGTGGATCACGGCATGACCACCTCGTTCTACTACGTGGATCCCGACGGCAACAGCGTGGAGTTGCAGGTCGACAACTTCGGGGATTGGGAGCAGTCCAGCGAGTGGATGCGGACCTCGCCGCAGTTCGCTGCTGATCCCATTGGTACGCCCGTCGATCCCGAGCAGATGATTGCGGCACGCAAGGCGGGGGCCTCATTCGCAGAACTCCACCGGCGTGCCTATGCCGGCGAATTTCCACCAGCTGGCCCCATAGACCCGCGCGTTCCGCTCGGGGATCCGCGCTCTCCGCTGTAGAGCTGGTCAAGCTTGCCTGCTTCGCTCAGCTCAGGAGAGCTGAGCGAGCAACGATTCACGTGCTGCCCAGGCAAGTGTACTTCGGACTAGAAGACGATACCAACCACCAGAAGGAGGTCTTTCTCTATGGAGAAGCTGATTATCACGGCGGCGTTGACCGGGAGCATCACGGTCCCGACACAGACCAAGTATCTCCCCTATACCCCCGAGGCGATTGCCGCCGATGCCATCGCCTGTGCCAAGGCAGGTGCTACCGCGGTTCACATTCACGTGCGCGACCCCCAGGACGGTCACCCTACGTCTGACCCGGAACTCTTTGGCGAGGTCGTCAAGCGCATCAAGGCGGAGAGTAATGTCATCGTGGGGCTAACGACTGGGGGCGCGATGGGTATGACGCCACAAGAACGTCTGCGGGTTGTTCCGCTCTTTCAGCCGGAACTGGCTTCCTTTAACCTGGGGTCGATCAACTTCTCCATGCATCCGGCGGCCCGCCACTTCAAACCCGAAGACTACCGCTTCGAGTGGGAGCAAGCGTACGTCGAGGGAACGAAAGACTTTATCTTGCGCAATACCTTTGGCGATATGGAGGCCTTCGCTCAAACCATGCAGGCGAACAACACGCGACCGGAGTTCGAGGCTTACGATGTCGGTCACCTCTCTAATCTGCGCTTCCTGCAACGCTCCGGCCTCGTCAAGGCACCGCACTGGATCCAGTTCGTGCTCGGCGTGCTGGGAGCCCTGGCGGTCACACCGGAAGACCTCCTGGTGATGAAGGCAACGGCCGATCGCCTCTTTGGGCCCGATAACTATCGCTGGTCGGTCATCGGCGTCGGCTATCCGGCCGAGTTCAATATGGCAGCGATGGCGATCATGATGGGAGGGCATGTGCGCGTCGGCTTGGAAGACAACATCTTCGTGCGGCGTGGCGTCCTGGCGACCAACGTGCAGCTGGTCGAGAAGGCAGTACGGCTGGCCAATGAGTTCGAGCGCGAGGTCGCAACACCGGATGAGGCACGAGCAATGCTTGGCCTCAAAGGACGTGAGGCCGTCAATTACTAGTGTTTTAGGACACAGCCGCCTGGAAAAGGAGCACGAAGCATGGGAACTGCATCTGGAGATGAGACGCTCCTGTGGGAACCTTCAGAGGAACTGAAGCAACAAGCCACGCTCACACGATATATGCAGTGGCTCGAACGTGAAAAAGGGCTGTACGTTCGCGACCAGGAGGAACTGTGGCACTGGTCGGTGAGCCACCTCGAGGACTTCTGGGCCTCGATCTGGGACTTCTTTTCCGTCAAGGCCTCCAGGCCGTATACCTCGGTGCTGGCGGACAGGAAGATGCCTGGTGCCCAGTGGTTCGGAGGGGCTGAGCTCAATTATGCCGAGCAGGTCTTCCGAAACGCTTCTGTTGGTTATCCTGCTCTGCTCTTCCAATCCGAGCGGCACCCGCTTCGTGCAGTCTCGTGGGAGGAATTGTCGCGCAACGTGGGTTCGGTGGCCAATGCGCTGCGAGCCCTTGGGGTAAAGCCGGGGGACCGGGTCGTGTCCTACATGGCCAATCTCCCGGAAACGGTGATTGCATTTCTGGCTTGTGCGAGCATCGGGGCGGTCTGGTCGAGCTGCCCCCCGGACTTTGGCACGAGCAGCGTGATCGAACGCTTCCAACAGATCGAGCCCAAGGTGCTCTTTGCCGTGGATGGCTACCAATATAACGGCAAAGAGGTCGACCGGCGCTCGGTGCTCTCCGAACTGCAACAGGCCTTGCCCACGCTGCACACGACGGTCCTGCTCCCCTATCTATCCAAGGATACTGATACAGAGGGCGAGACCTCGATGGTCCTCTGGCACGACTTCCTGTCGAGCGATACCACGCTCACGTTTGAGCAGGTGCCCTTTGAGCATCCCCTGTGGGTGCTCTACTCCTCAGGTACCACTGGTTTACCAAAGGCCATCGTGCAAGGACACGGCGGTATTGTCCTCGAACATCTCAAAAGTGTGGGGCTGAGCCTGGATCTGAAACCGGGAGATATTTTCTTCTGGTACACGACGACCGGATGGATGATGTGGAACATCTTGGTTGGAGGGCTGCTGGTGGGAACCACGATCCTCCTCTACGATGGCAGCCCAGCCTACCCGACCCTGAACATGCTTTGGAAGTTGGCCCAGGAGAGTGGCATGACGTTCTTCGGCACCAGCGCAGGCTATATTACCTCCTGTATGAAAGCGGGCCTGGAGCCGGGCACGACCTATGACCTGAGCAAGCTGCGGGCTATTGGCTCGACCGGCTCCCCGCTGCCGCCGGAAGGCTTTGGGTGGGTGTACGAGCATGTCAAGCGGGATATCTGGCTGGCTTCGATCAGCGGTGGTACGGACGTGTGCTCGGCCTTTGTGGGGGGCTCGGTGCTGCTGCCGGTCTATGCAGGTGAACTGCAGTGCCGCGCGCTGGGAGCGAAGGTGGAAGCCTTTGACGAGCAAGGCCACCCTGTCATCAATGAGGTAGGCGAATTGGTGCTCACTGAGCCATTGCCCTCGATGCCCCTGTACTTCTGGAACGATCCAGGGAACACACGCTACCAGGAGAGCTACTTCGACGTGTACCCGGGTGTATGGCGACATGGCGATTGGATCAAGATTACTCCACGGGGCAGCGCCATCATTTATGGTCGGTCGGACTCCACTATCAATCGTCAGGGCATTCGCATGGGCAGTAGTGAGATTTATCGTGTGGTCGAGGCGCTCCCAGAGGTCCTCGACAGTTTGATCGTAGGCGTTGAGCTTCCAGGTGGGAAATACTACCTGCCACTCTTTGTGGTGCTGCGTGAGGGAGTGGAGTTGGATGATGCCCTCAAAGCCAAGATCAAGCAGCAGCTGCGCACCAACGTCTCGCCGCACCATGTGCCTGATGAGATCATTGCGATTGAGGAAGTTCCACGAACACTGAGTGGCAAAAAGCTTGAAGTCCCCGTGAAGAAGCTCTTGATGGGAATGCCGATCGAGAAAGCAATCAGTATGGACGCGCTGAATAACCCACAAGCTATGGAGTATTTCATTGAGTTCGCTCAGAAGATGCGGACCTTCGGGAAGGCAAGCAAATCATAGCGGCTTTCAATGAGGCCTATCAGGTCATCCTGGAGCGTAGGGGACCGTTAGATGAAGTGATCGTTGAAACAGAGGCTACCAGGGAACTTGAGGAGCAATTGGGCGAGGCGATGCTGGCAGTTGGGATGCTCACGAAGAGGTAATCAGGCTCCGACACCAGGTCATTACAGCCTTACGTGAAGCAATGGGCCTCCACTTCTGTTTCACCACTAGCCATTAAGAGGAAAACATGATGCAAGACGTATATATTATTGACGGAGCGAGGACTCCCGTCGGCCTATTACAGGGATCACTTTCCAATGTCAGCGCTATTGAGCTTGGCATCATTGCCTCCAAAGGAGCGATTGAGCGCAGCCGCGTTGATCCGAATCTGATCGACCAAATCGTCATGGGCAACGTCATTCAGTCGAGTAAGGATGCGGTCTATTTACCGCGCCATATCGGACTCAAGGTCGGCATACCCATCGAGACGCCGGCCTTAGTGGTCAATCGCTTGTGTGGTTCCGGCTTCCAGGCGATTGTGACGGCCGCCGAGATGCTCCTGCTGGGAGATGGCCAGATTGCACTGGCTGGAGGAGCCGAGAACATGACGCAGGCTCCCCATGTGCTGCGTGGCGCACGCTCCGGCTATAAATTCGGCCAGGCCCCTCAGCTCGAGGATAGTTTGTGGGAGGCCCTTATCGACACCTACACCGGTTGTGGCATGGCGATTACGGCTGAGAATCTGGCGGAGAAGTATGGGCTGACACGCCAGGAGGTCGATGCCTATGCCCTGCGCAGCCAGCAAGCCGCTCGCCGGGCCGAACAAGCCGGCTGGCTGGCCGAAGAGATCGTCCCCGTCACCATCAAGGACCGCAAGGGCAACCCGGTGGAGTTCAAGCAAGATGAGGGCATTCGCGATACCTCGATGGAGTCCTTAGCCAAGCTGCCAGCACGCTTCCGCAAGGGAGGAGTCGTGACCCCGGGCAATGCTAGCGGCATCAATGATGCAGGTGCCTGTGTCATTGTGGCCACCGCTGATGCCGTACAGCAACATCACTTGAAGCCGATGGCCCGGCTGGTCTCCTGGGGGGTAGCTGGAGTCCCACCCGAGATCATGGGCATCGGACCGGCCCCTGCCATTCGCCAGGCCCTCAAACGCGCCGATTTGACCTTAGAGCAGATGGACCGTATTGAGGTCAACGAGGCCTTCTCGGCGCAGTATCTGGCCGTCGAGAAGGAATTGGGCTTGAATCGCGACAAGACCAATGTCAATGGCGGCGCCATCTCCCTGGGTCATCCCCTGGCGGCAACGGGGGCTCGTATCACCATCTCCCTGATATATGAGCTGCGCCGCCATCATCTCAAGTACGGCATCGGTTCGGCCTGTATTGGTGGCGGGCAAGGTATTGCTGTGGTTATCGAGAACGTAGCGTAAGCTGAACAGGGAATCATCGAACGGCAGAAAGCCGAACTCCCGCCCCAGAGCTCAGATCAGGTGTGAGCGGTGGGGCAGGGATTGCGAGGAGACAATGACCATGAAAGAACGATCATCGGACGGGGCGAACATTATGGAGGCTTGGACCGAGTTGGCTATATTCTCAAAGGTCACGACTTGCAGATTGGCCCAATTCCAACAATCATGACACGGCGGGCACCATAGTTATATCTTAGCTCTACTACGAAGTAGCAGTACAAAAAAGCGGTAACTGGAAGGAACGCCTTCAGACCAGACCGAACCACCAGGAACGCTTGACACATTGCGAGAGGACATCGTTACCCGCAAGCAAGCCCTCTGTTCGCGTATCCGGGAGGGTGAGGCAGACGCAGGTCCCTGGCGCCGTGAGGTACTCGATTACACGACTTGGGCTGTAGAGGAGAAGGTACGCATCGCCAATCCACGGTATCTCGAACGCACTGGCGGCTCATAGCCTCGGGTTCGTCAGATGAAGTTCTTGTCGTTTGACGTTGCAATTCATCTAACGAAAGGCAGTCCTGTCACAGTGTCTGATCGCCTCATGTTCTGAAAACAAACTCGGCAGAAGGAACCGTCTGCTGAAGGTGAAAAGGAGAAAAGTTGCCATGAGTAGTAAACAACCAGAGCCTCTCAATCCGCTCGATCCATTTGGAGCCTTGCGGACGACGCGCGATGCCAATATGGAGGCCTGGTCCAAGATGATGATCGAACTGGTCAACTCTGATGCCTATAGTCAGATGATGAGCAGATGGGCGAATACCTATTTTACGGTGTCGCAGCCCTTTCAGCAGATTCCTACCATCTAAAGAGTCGTAGTTGTCCAGCAGTGAGTCGTGCTTGGGGAGTTGAAGAATTTTCCTTGCATCAGGCGATCTTCTACACGTAGGAATGGTCTGAGCATCTTTTCGTTGAAACAAGAACAGAGGAGAAGATCATGAAAGCAGTCCGCATTCACGGCTACGGCGGCCCAGAGGTGATCCGCTATGAGGACGCGTCGCCTCCGACCATCGCTGCCGACGAGGTGCTCGTCGCGGTCCATGCCACCTCGATTAACCCGGTTGATCTCGCCACTCGCGCCGGCCATTTCCAGAACAAAATCCCCGTCACGTTCCCCTGGACGCTGGGACTCGACCTCTCCGGCGTTGTCGCCAAGGTTGGCCCGAACGTGACAGGCTTCGCCATTGGGGATGCCGTCTTTGGGTATTCCAACATGATGCGGCAAGGGGCGGATGCGGAGTATGCCGTCATCAGTGCCTCCGAGATCGCACACAAGCCGCAGTCGTTGGACTTTGTTGAGGCCGCAGCCGTCCCCGTGACTGGACTCACCGCCTGGCAAGCGCTCTCGATAGGCGGTCTCCAGGCGGGCCAAACGGTCCTGATCCACGGAGCCGGCGGGGGTGTTGGGTCTCTGGCAGTGCAGTTCGCGAAGGCTCAGGGCGCGCGGGTGATTGCGACGGCTGCGGGTGACAAGCTGGACTTGGTGCGCTCGCTTGGGGCGGAGTCGGTGATCGATTACACCACGACCCGCTTCGAGAAGGTGGTCCGTAACGTCGATGTCGTGCTGGCCCTCGTCGGGGGTGAGGTCATCGAGCGCTCGTGGGGAGTTCTCAAGCCAGGCGGCATCCTAGTCACCACGGCAGCAGAGATCGATCCAGAGACAGCCGCGGCCCGGGGCGTGCGTGGAACTGGGATGTTGACCCAACCCAACGGTGCACAGTTGGCCGAGATCGCTGCCTTCTTCGACACGGGCGCGGTCAAGCCGGTGGTCTCCACCATTCTGCCTCTGGCGGAAGCGGCGCAGGCGCACAAGTTAGCTGGCAGTGGTCACGTGCGCGGCAAGATTGTCCTGCGGGTTGTCGCCTAACCTCCACTTCCATTGCCACCGTACCCCACGCAAGAGCATTGGTTAAAAGGTGTTCTTGCTCTTCTTCTCCGTTCATATCACCACGGAAAAGCGAAAAGATATGGTTCCGAAATGAACTCTATGTTTGCACTTTTGGAAAGGGGAGTGGCAGGAAAGGATGTAAATTTGGGAAATAAGCTGCTGATTTCTTTGCCATTCCTCTGTTGAAAGCATCTCTCCTTCTTTGTCCTGTGGAGCCATTCTAGAGGCAAATGAAAGAGAGAGTGAACCGAGAGTCACCAGCATAATTGGCAAGATGTCACCAGCATAATTGGCAAGATTCCACCAGCTTATTTCCCAAATTTACATCCTGGGCCTACCTCTTGTTCTGTAACTGGAATATTCTTCTCATCGAAAGACTTGCGAGCAAGTTATTTACAACATTCTTTGCTGATACCCCAGGCATGGAGCGGTTTTTCCAGGCATCAGAGTGTCAAGTTCCACCCTTCAGTGCAAATTTCCACCTTTCAGTGCAAAATCGGTCCACCCTTCAGTGAATTTACCAACTGTCTATGATCGTGGTAATTGGGCTGAAGGTTCGACCGAATCAGCCCCAATCATCGAATTGTGGGTTCAAAGTTCGATCAAGAACCGATGGTCGGCTTCCAAATGAGCTTACCTTCAGGTATACTTTCCAGTAAGAGGTGGAAATTCGTCAGGTGGTTTTTTGCGTTGCCGAAGAGGGAGGTTCTCCCATGTCTGAGATTGGCGTGCGTGGCATCGATCTGTTCAAAATTGCAGGAGAGAGCATCTCTGGCTGGATTCCTAGTTGGAAAACAGGGGACATCCGGCCCATCCGGCAACCCTTCTGTAGCCAGATGGAAGAACAACTCCTACTACATCTCGAATATCATCCTCTCGTGACCTGGTACGGACGTGGTGATATTAGCGCCACCTTTGCTTCTACCTACAAAATCACCTCACCTTTGCCAATCCCTTTCACCATCAATTACCTCTTCGAGAGCAAGGCACATGTCTACCTTCCCGATGCCATCGGTCAGCTTCTCGATGGGCGTCTGTTCATTGCAGAGGCAGGTCTTGAGCAAGACAAACTCCGGGAGCGGAATCGAGCCAAGGCAGAAGCGGCGCGAAAAGTCGCCGAGCAACAGGGAGGGGTCTACTGGATTGCAACGGAGACCACCCTGTCCAAAACGCGGCATGCCAATTTGGTCTTTTTGCATGCTCGGCGCCAGACATTTCCCACTTGGCAAGAGCTTCAAGGGGCGTTGCTGGTCGTTTGGCCTTGGGGCGAGGCGGCGTGTGTGTAGGAAGTCGTTGAGCGTCTGGGAGAACGCTGGCCCCAAGCGGAGCGGGAAGCCGCAATCTGGAAGCGATGTGCTGATGCTGCTGCCCGTGGGCATCTCTTAGTGGATCTCACTTCTGTCTCCCTCACTCGGCTCACGCCTCTGATTTGTTTGTCTCCTGACGCTCTTCCCATTCTTCCCGATCCTCTTCCTTCGCAGTTAACCGAAAATGTAGGCGTTACGCCTGAAGAGGAGGAGAAAGAGAGGGACCAAAGCACGAGCAGGCTCGCTACCTTTGATGATTCCACCCTTGAAGGCCCTGTGCGAGAGCGCTTTCTGCGTAATCTGCGAGCTGTCGAAGCGGTACTGGCTGGGGCATCGCTCACAGATACCGCACGAGACATGCAGATCGCTCCCTCAACCCTCTCGCGCCTAGTGCGGCGCACCCGCACACTGGGCGTGCTTGCCTGTGTGCCTCATGGGACCTACAGCCGAGAGCGGGAACTGCATCCCGCTTTTCAAGAAGTCATCCGTCGACTTTATCTCTTGCCCACCAAGCTCTCAATGACCGCTATTGCCGAGCATGCCGAACTCAAGCGCACAGCCCGTCGGGTGCAAGAGGACACCGGAACAGCCATCCCCTTGCCAACCTACGAGCAAGTTCGTGGCTACGTGCGGCTCCTCAAGCAGGAACCACAGGTGCGTCGATCACGTGAACAAGTGAAAGGCCCTCTTCGAGATCGGCAATCCCCTCGCTCCTTTGCTCTCTCCATTCCTGCGCCTGCGCAGTTAGCCCAAGTGGATGAACACAGTTTGGAACTCTATGTGGTTACCCCCGACGGCATTCCTGTCACCCATCAGGTTCACGCGGCGGTCCTCATTTGTGTGAAAACCGCCGCCATCATGAGTGCCGTGCTCGCTCTTGGTCCTCTCAAAGAGGAGGACTACATGCGCCTGGTCAAAGGCATGTTGGAGCCCAAAGATCGCCTCGTGCTCCAAGCTGGTTGTCAGCACCCCTGGCCGTGCCTTGGCAAACCAGCGGTGATCTTTCATGATCGAGGGAAAATCTTCACGTCTGAGCGAGCACGCCAGGTGCTGGTAGATCGGCTTGGTATCATCACCGAGCAAGCCCCGGCGTATTGTCCTAGTGCAAAAGGGACTGTGGAAGCTCTCTTTCGCTGGATGACTCAACGCTTTGAGCGACGTTTGCCTAATACCAGCCACGGTATTCATGATGCTGAAGCAGCGGCAAAAGCAGGGGCTATGACTCTTGAGGAACTGGAACGGTATTTTTACCGGGCGATTGTGGACGATTACCAGCAAAGCTGGGATGGCCTGCGTCGCCAAATCCGTTCGGTCTTCTGGGAGGAAGCTGTCCGTCAAACGGGTGTCCCTCAATACCTGGGAGCACCCGATGACCTCAAGCTGCTCTTGATGAAGGCACAGAATCGCAAAGCTGGCAGCCACGCCTATCGGGTGCATGATGGATCACGCCTCTCCTTTCAAGGACACTGGTACGTCTGCCCAGGGCTGCTCTCTCGGCTCAGCAAGCGCGAATTTGAGATCTATTACGACCGGCGCGATATCTCGGTCATTTATCTGTTCGTGGAGGGCAAGTATGTAGGGGAAGCTTACTGTCAAGCCTTTATGGGGCAACGGGTCAGCGAGTGGGAAGCGGCGGCCATGCGAAAACATGATAGGGAAAAAGCGAAGGCCGCCGCAACCGCATCGGTAGAGGTCCGAGCACGCATGCAAGAAGAGATCGAGGAAACCAAAAAGCAGCGCCGACGAGCAAGTCGAGCGCGAGAGCAGGCGCGGCAGTTTGATCGACAACGCGAGGAGATCCATCCTCCTCACGTGTTGGAAACGCTTGAAAGTCTCGCTCCAGACACAGCATCGAGCCTGAGACTGCCAAAGGCGACCCCTGATCCTGCCAAAGAGTATCCGGTGCAGCAGCTTGCCATCCGCTATCGCGAGAGGGAGATGGAGCCATGACGCGATCTGCTCTCCCACTCTTCGATGGCTTTATCCAGACCCCCTTTGAGTGCCGTTTTCAGGGACTCTTACGAGAGTCTTGGCACAGGCGGAGCTGGCATGTCATGGTGGCGGAGCCAGGGAGCGGCAAGACGATGGGGATTTGCGATCTCAGGGACGAGGCCAGCCGCCAGGCAGGGACAATCGGCGGACGGCGATACCCCGTACTGGCAGTGACAGCCCCCAAAAATGATCCGAAAGAGGCAGCACTGGGGAACTTTCTCTTGACGGCACTGGGACTCTCCTCGCGGGGACGCTGGAGTGAACGCAAATACCTGCTCTTTGAGTTGCTGATCCAATATGGCGTCGAGTGTCTAGTCATCGACGACGCGCATGATTTATCCATGCCTCACCTGATTTTCTTGAAAGAACTGACCGATCAACTCCAATTATCCTTCTCTCAGCCGTTGGGATTGTGCTTAGTAGCAGCAGGGCGCGGGGCCTCTATCCCCCTCAAAGATGTCTTTGATCAGCCAGAGACGATGTGGATTCAATTTCGACGACGATTGGATCACATCCACCCCTATTGCCGAATTGCTAGCCACACAGAGGCAGAAGTGCGTGATATTCTGTTGGCCTTGGAGCGCATTTATCGCCCATCCTTTCCTGAACTGAACTTGCAGCAGTGGACCGGGAGCATCTACACGTGGCTCACCCACCCTCTTCTCGATCCACAAAAAAGTGGACGGGTGATCATGGATCATCTGGTGAAGCTGATCACCACAGCGCTGGAGTGGTCGTATGCCCAAGCCGAGATCGATGTTAGCCCTAAGCATCTTGAAGCTGCCGCCGAACAACTCACGCTTCGCCGTGACAACATACATGTCGTTGATGTGCAAAACATCAAGAAGGCAGATGAGCAAGAGAAACAGGGATCAAGAGAAGAACCAGAGGAGCCAAAGCCAATGGGGAAGAAAGAAGAAAAGCGAGGCAGGAAACAACGTGCCCCAGAGGAACCAGAAAATCCCAATCCGAAATGAGTTCGAAGTTTCACCCCAATTTTTCTGGGCTCAATGTTCGAAACAATGGCCCTCAGCCCTGCATTTTCGTTCGAACATTGAGCCCAATTACCACCAGCATCTCACGGCTCGAAAAAGCGACGTGGAAAATCGGCACAGGCGCGCCTCCTCGAATTGCTGTTCACCAATCTGCCGATTTTCCCCCGTTCGCGCGTGATG
>WNGJ01005619.1_pt1 | contig 13204 bp, 15 predicted proteins | sample 5400611 | NCBI WGS metagenome assembly WNGJ01 (sample SAMN13153375, study PRJNA577476) | soil metagenome | isolation source: 40 cm soil or saprolite under Garry oak tree replicate 1 | place: USA:California | collected 2016-06-15
GCTGAGCCTCTTCTGCGATGACTGGCAGCTCTCTGCGGAATCGCTGGTAATCCTGCCAGATCTTCGTCCCGCCGGGAATGGCGGCTTTCCCCGGTGCGGATTGAAGCCAGTCGCGCACATGTCGAATTGCGTTCACGGGTCTCGTGTAGTGGGCCTTGATGTCTTGACCTCCAATATCGGAAATGAACCGTTTGTACCGGTACGGGGCGCGATCCATAATTAGACAGCGCTTGCGTGATGAGCGCCCTCCGAATCGTTTCGCCCCAAGAAAAATTCCCAGCTCCAATGGCATGTTGAACCGCGGGAGTTGATACGGCTGGTCGTCGACTTCCGTCCGGGAAATATCGTGAATGCCGTGATTACATTGCCCAATCAGCCGATAGATATTTTCAATCCGAACTTCACCCGCGTCGGTCAACTCCAGCGTGCATCTCGGCTCGAAGCCGCAGGCAACAACGCAAAACACAATCGCGTCGAAGATCGGCTGGTATCGTTTATCGAATGGACAGTTGATGAAAACACTAGCGCTCGGCGCCGCTGGCATCCGGCTTAGCTGTGCTTAACGACCAAGAAAACGTCCTTGTCCGAGCCGGATCGTATTCTCGCCTTATACTTTTTCGGGTCGGTTCGCTTTAACTCTGCGATTTTTCGGACCGCTTCTCTGATCACACTCTTGGAGACAGTTCCGCTTCGCTGCACTTCTGGGATTGGGCGATATCTCGTTTCGGGCACGCCTTAAAATATGGGCGTGCACGTGAATTGTCATCACAAATCTCCGGGCTTGCGCCAAATGCTGTCGATCTTGTCGAGCATGCGGCGAATGTCACAACAACAAAGCGGACATTCGCGCGACTAATCCTTCCGCGTAGGATACGCGGATAAGAAGAATTAAGAATTACGAATTATGAATCATGAAGAATGAAATGGAGAACCAGCAAACACGAAGAATGAAACGAGAAAATCCGACAATTGAAATCTGTCCCGGCATCACACGCCGTACGGTCGCGAACGGCAAGACCATGTATCAGATGATCGCTACGCTGGCGGCCGGGAGTCGCATGCCCGCGCACCGGCACGCGCAGGAGCAGATCGTTCACATTCTCGAAGGTCAAATGCGACTCATCGTTGATGGCGTGCCCCACGAGCTTTCCACCGGCGATTCTTTCTATCTGGCCAGCAATGTTCCGCACGGTGTGGAAACGATATTACCGACACGCGTGCTCGATACGTTTAGCCCGCCGCGCGACGATTATCTGGCGATCGACGAAAAAGTTCGCCACGGCGCGTTGTAGCTGGTCGCGCAGAAGCGGTTAGTTCGCCGCGGCAGCCTTGGCGAGAGCGCGCTGGTTGCAGTCGGCGCGCAAAGCTTTCATCTCAGCGCGCAGCACGGCCATTCGCGTAGCGACGCCCTTGTATTTCTTCGTGGCGCCTGTGATTGTCCGGTTGACCGCGCCTTGGTTGACAAGGCCCTGAAGCTTTTCATAGGCGCGCAAACGCAGCATCTCTTCGCCGCCGCTGGCTGCATTCCGCTCTCGCAGATTGAGTAAGATAATCTCGAATAACGGCTTGAATTCGAACGAGACCTTCGACGAAAGCACAGCGATCAACTCTTCGGTGATGTTGTCGGGCGCGCGACGTGTGAAAGAGATGCCAGATCGTTTAGACATCTAAGACTATAGCACCGATTCGGGAAATAGCGATCCGAGGCCGCCTAGCCGTAGGGATGGCATTCAAAACTGAAGATAAAAAACCGATTTCAGGTTTCAGATCGTGAGATACGGGCGACTCCACGAGTTCAACTCGATTTTTCGCCGAGTTTTGTGCTGAATCGATTAGATTGAAGAGCAAATGAGTATGGAAACGAACGGACTACCCAAGCTAGACACTGTCATCTTTGGCGAAATCCAAGTGCTCCTCGCTGAGAAACGAACTGCGCTGGCTTCTCTGCGCACCGGTATCGCCGTCTTCGCCTTGCCTCTGTCCGTCCTGAGCGTGCTCATCGCGACCTCACGCTATTACAGTGTTGGGACCGTGATGCCTCTGCTGGTGCCGCTGCTGCTCCTGAACCTTGGTCTGGTCGTGCTCGGCTCCTGGCTGATCTACCGTTCGATCCGCCGTATTCACCACTACGAGCTCCGCATCCGAGAGCTCAGCCAGAAATATCGGTCAATCGCGGAGTTTATAGAGTAGCGCCAACGAACCTGTTGTACCAGAACGCATGGCGAGCGAAGGACGGCAATGCAGCGATTGGAATTTCGCTTGGCCCGATACGCAAACTTTGTTGTAACGACGAATTCCTTCGATTTCCGATTGATCAGGCGCACTTTTCGCAGGTCCTCGCGCGAATAATTGGAATCTTCGAGATAAAACAACTCAGGCGTTTGTCTGGATCCAAGCCCGCGACGAATATCCAGGCTGATGCGTGCAGTCGTCATCACATCTCACGGTGGGATCGACGGAATCGGTGTGCTGGAGGTCGAGTCCCCACCGTCGCCAGTAGCTAACCGCGTTCGCGTCCGTGTGCATGCAGCGGGACTGAACCGCGCCGATATCCTGCAGCGGCGTGGAAGTTATCCCGCGCCCCGGGGTTATCCGCAGAACATTCCTGGTTTGGAATTTGCCGGTGAAGTGGACGCGATCGGCGATGCGGTGGGTGCTTGGAAAATTGGTGATCGCGTTTTCGGAATCATTGCCGGCGGCGCGCAGGCGGAGCTTGTCCTCGTACCAGAGAGTAATCTTGCTCGAATTCCGCCCGAGCTGGATTGGGTGGAAGCTGGCGCGATGCCGGAAGTTTTTATTACTGCGCATGACGCGCTCTTCACGCGGGCCGGCCTTCACATGGGCGAGCGCGTTCTCATTCACGCAGCCGCGTCTGGAGTTGGCACGGCCGCGATCCAATTGGCCCACGCCGCCGGCGCGACGGTTTATGGCAGCTCGCGCATCGCAGACAAGCTAGAGCGCATTCGTGAGTTGAACCTCGGACTCGATGCGAGCGTAGCGGTCGGCGATACGCCGGCGAAGTTTGTGGAAGCGGTGCAAGACTGGACGGCCGGGGTCGGCGTCGACGTAATTCTCGACCTCGTCGGCGGTAACTACTTCTCGGCAAACCTCGATGCGCTCGCTTCGCGCGGCCGGTTCATTTGCGTTGGCACAATGGCTGGCGCGAAATCGGAAATTGACCTCGGACTGCTCTTGCGGAAACGAGTGAATATTATCGGCACGATGCTGCGCGGCCGTTCAATTGAAGAAAAAGCCGAGGCGACGCGGCTCTTCGCCTCTTCCGTTCTCCCGCTGGTATCACGCGGCGCGATTCGTCCGGTGATCGACCGAGTCTATCCTGTCGATGAAATTCGCGACGCGCATGAGCGGATGGAATCCAACGCCAGCTTTGGGAAAATCGTGCTGACGTTTGCCTAATAAGAGAGATCAGCCGCGGCGACCGCCGCTACACTTAATCTCTCGGTTCATCCGCGATCCTGAGCACAACCTTACCGCGCGTGTGGTGCGTTGCTGCTTGTCGTTGCGCCGCGATCGCTTCTTTCAGCGACAGAACTTGTGTGACGATTGGTTTCATCTTTCTTTCGTCGATCAGGCGCGCGATCCCCGTGAGGTCGGCGGCATCGGGATGAACGGAGATGGCTGCTCCACGAATCCCGCGTTTCTCGAGCTCAGCCGGGTCGGGTCGAGCCACCAAGGACATGACGATGCCGCCTTTCTTCACCACATCGTAAGAGCGCGCGAGCGTATCTTTGCCCACTGGGTCGAGCACCGCGTCCACATCTTTGGCAATCTCCTCGAATTTGTTCTTTGTGTAATCAATCGGCACGTCGGTGCCGAGCTGCTTCAGGAGATCCTGGTTTTCCGTCGAAGCGGTCGCGATGACGCGCGCTCCGCGCGCTTTCGCGATCTGCACTGCGAAACTACCGACCCCGCCAGAGCCGCCATGGATGAGAATGGTTTGCCCGGCATGGAGCTGCGCGACGTCGACGAGCGCCTGCCACGCAGTCAAGGCGCCCATCGGGACCGCTGCGGCTTCCGTAAAACTCAGCGAAGCGGGCTTTCCAGCGACCTCTCCTTCGCTGACGATGACGTACTCCGCCCAGCCGCCGCCAAAAGTCGGGTAACCGTAAATCGCGTCACCCGCTTTGAGTTTTGTAACTTTTGCTCCCGTTTTCTCAACGATTCCAGCGATGTCGTAGCCCGGAATCAGTGGCAGGTGCGTTCCGAATTCTCGAGCGAATTTACCGCTGAGCGTGAGTGGGTCGGCTGGATTAACGCCGCTCGCGATCACGCGCACGAGAGCTTCATTTTCTTTCGGCTCTGGCCGCGGCACGTCTTCAAATTTCAGGACTTCGGGTCCGCCATACTCGTGCGCGACCACCGCTTTCATCATCGGTGTTTCGGTGGCGCGTGCAGCGGACGCCGAAAGAAGTAGCAACGCTGTTAGGCTCAAAGGCGCAAGTATGCGCAAAGAGATTTGCATGACGCCCAGCTTGGCGTGCGACTGCCCGCGACGCTAACCCGAATTTTGTTACGGGTACGGCGCGTTCTTGCGGTCGCCGCGGCGACCGCCGCTACACCGCTCGCCGTAACGACTTCCATCTCGCGACCGGAACGGATGTGACAATTTTTCTTGGAGCGATGCGGTGCCGAAGCTGGAGGAACGGGCGTTCGACCAACAAAAAAAGGAGAGTAGCCGTGGCATAAACGCAGAGTTCCACGCCGACAAGAGCCAGCGCAGATGTGCGCTGGATGTTGTGAGATGAACAAAACTGTTCGGCCGCGTGGATGACGAGTTTCTGTATCAGGTACGCGCTGTAAGCAATGCTGGCGATGAACGCTGCGCCCGGAATTTTTATCCGCCGAAAAATCAAGCGCGGACTTTGCGCGCAGATCAGAATCGCAGCCATCCCGAATGCGATGAGCGGAAATTGCCAGATGCAGGCAGCGACGGTGACATTGTCGCCTTCGCCAAGATATAGGCCATAACTGATCAGCGCTAGAGCGGGCAGCCAGAGCCAGATCGCAAAATCCATCAATCGTTTCCACCACTGCGGCCGAAACCTTTCGATCGCGGCGAGGGCAACGCCGAAGACGAGCGGATCGAGCCGAGTCCAGGATGGGTAATAGATCCACGCTTGAAACGCACGGAACGAAACGCCGCCGTCGATCGACGGATTCTTCCAAGCGAGAAATGCGCGCAATGCGATGCCGCCGAAAACGATGACGCATGGAATGATGATCGCAGCGCGCGGCCAGCGATTCACGAAAAGCAGGATTAACGGCAGACAAAGATAAAATTGGTCTTCGACCGCAAGCGACCATGCGTGCGAGAACGCGGTGCCGCCGTGAAGCGCGATGTTTTGGACAGACAAAAGAAATTTCCAGAGCGGCTGCGCCATGTCGGGATACTCGCGCCACGATGGCAACAAAAAGTAAACCGCTAGAATGACAAAGTAAGCCGGCATGATCCGCAAGACGCGGCGACCGAAGAAGCGCCCAAGCTTAATCGATTGTTCGCGGGCGAGCGGGGCAAGCAATTGCCCGCCGATCAAGTAACCGCTGAGGACGAAGAAAAGATCGACACCGATCCAGCCGAAGCGATCAACGCGGCCGGGCAATTTGAATCCGAAAAGCGCTGCGTGATAAATGACCACGACGATGATGGCGAGCGCACGGAGGAGATCGAGGCCCGGCTGACGTTCGCGATCTTGAAAGCGTGGGTCGATTGCAGTTTCGGCTATGGGCTTGTGAATGGCGGAACGTAGCAGGCGATTGCTCACCGTCGAGTCGCGGGAGGTTCCCATCCCGAACCTCGGAATGTGCGACAAAGCTGTCGACGAAAACGGAGATCGGATATCGGAAGTCAGACAGCCGCAAGTTTGTTTTGGCGAGGCGCCCCTTCGGCTGCGCCCAGGGCCGGCTCCACCAAGTCGCCGCGGCGACCGCTACCCAGTCCTCGCATCGATAAAGATTTGCCAACGTTTTACGGTTTCCAGTTTCAGAATGCCGTGCTCGAACCAGGGGTCGTTCTTCATTTTCTCTCTCACTTCATTTTCATCTTCAGCATTGAAGATTAAAGGAGAGCCCCTTCATCAACCAAAGGGCCGCCCATCAAAATAAAACCTTCAGCAACGAGTCCATCGATAAACTCCGTATGTTCATCCCAAAAGGCCTGCTCCCGCGTGTCCTTCGATAAATCACGATTCGGACCAGCCGAAGAAATTACTACGAAGGTATTTTTCATTACAGCAAACCTCAAACATCTGTGCATCGCGTTCAACCCGCGGATGACAAAGGTCAACCGCCTACGGCGACGCTATGGCGAGCCAAGGACATTAGCGTCAGTTAAACGATCTCGGCGCCTCCACGTTTCGATTGAAGCCCACCGTCCCAGGTGCACAGTAACGACAACGAATCGTGAAAGCCGCTGCAGCAGCCCAGAATTCCAGTGCGAGGAAAATAATCGTCGTTCTTGCCGTGGTGATAACCGTGTGTCTGCTCTCGCTGATAATCGCGGGCGTTACCAGCTTGATCTCGTTGGCTGAGAGAATCCATCCGATTGCTGGCACAATCGTATTCTGGAGTGTTTGCCTGGCTGCTGGATTTTTCGCGCTCTATTGCGCCGTTGCATACGCAAGACTTCCTGCTGCGCTTATCCCGCCAGAGGAGGAATCCGGCCCGACTTACGATGCCTATTTGCAGGCTCTTCGCATCCGACTCGCCGTAAATCCGCGGACGCGAGGTAAACCCCTCGCCACAGAGGAGGAGATTGAAAATGCAGTTGGACATTTGTCAGCGGAGGCAGATTCAATCGTCCGCAGCACAGCGAGCACGGTGTTTCTTAGCACGGCCCTAATGCAAAATGGCCGGCTCGATGGACTCATCGTCCTTTTCACTCAGATTCGAATGGTCGGGCGTATCGCCCGCATTTACGTCCAGCGTCCATCTCCTCGCGAGTTGGCGCGGCTCTATGCGAACGTCGCTGGCACAGCTTTCGTTGCCAGCGGGCTCGAATCCCTCGACCTGGGAGAAATGGTGGCGCCGCTTGCCGTTTCTGTGGTGCCGGCACTGAAAGGCGGGATTCCAGGCCTGAGCGGTATCTCAGCTCTTCTGGTCAGATGTGTTTCTAATGGCGCTGCAAACGCGTTTCTCACGCTGCGGGTGGGCGAAATCGCGCGACGCTACTGCGAGCTCACTTCACGATGTCCGCCCGAGCTTATCCGCAAATCTGCAACGGCTGCGGCGGTCCAGCATCTCGGTCGGATCGTGCGCGAAAACGGCGCGCTGGTTGTGAGGAAAATTTGGGAAAGTACTGGGCGCGCGCTAATCGACGGCGGCGTATCGAAAGCCGAAGATATTGCAGGCGCGACGCGCGATTTTATTGGCAGAATTTCACCCTGGCGGTTGAAAGAAGAAGACCCGGCCGTTCGTCCCTGAAGCTACGCGCCTCGCGTTCGCGTTGCCTGCGGCCTGGGCGCGAGATATGCTTGGCGGTGAAATCGTTTCATAGACTAATTGTCCTTCTGATCGTCGGGGTTGCCGCGAATGCCGTCGCGGTTCGTGCGGATTCCGCTTCCGGACTACGTGAGCGAAAGGTGGATGTCGGCGAAGGCGTATCGCTGCGGATAATCGAAGCCGGCCAGGCAGGCCCCGCGCCGACTCTAGTGTTTATTCCCGGCTGGAGCACGAGCGCCGATATTTGGCGACAACAAATCGATCGCTTTGCTCCAAATCACCGCGTGATCGCCTTCGATCCGCGCTCGCAGGGTCAATCGACGATTACAACAAGCGGCAACACGCCCGAGATGCGCGCACAGGATTTGCACAATTTGCTCGAACGGCTGGACGCGCCCCGTGCGGTGTTAATCGGTTGGTCTCAAGGAGTAGAGGATCTCACCGCTTACATCGAACGTTACGGCACGCACGATCTCGCCGGCCTCGTCTTGGTGGATGCGGCGGTCTCGGACGGCGCTGATGGCATCGCCGCCCGGCCGAAAGAGACGGCGGCGCAATTCAAGATGTTCGCCGTTTACCAGGCCCACCAGGAAGAATATTTCCGCGGTATGATGAGGGCCATTATCAGCAAACCGCAGCCCGAGCACGCGATCGATCGGCTCGTCGTCACTGGGATGAAAACGCCGCCCAGCGTCGGAACGGCAATGCTGGTAGCGGATCTTTTCGGGGTGAACCGCATGGCTGCGTTGAAAAAGATTGATTGTCCGACTCTGATTATCGCATCTGCGAAATCGGGCGAACTGGCTCGTCAGCAGGCGGGCGCGAACCAGATTCCGCATGCGCGTTTTGAAAAGATCGAGGACGCTGCGCACGCGGTCTTCCTCGATCAGCCGGAGCGCTTTGACGAATTGCTCGAGAAATTTGTGAAAGAACTGACGACGGCTTCGGCGGGTTCAACGCCGTAGACAGCGAGCCAGGAAACATGGCGATTCCTTAAGGTGTCTTGGGCAAACGGGTGGATGCCTGGCCGAACACATAGCGCCAGCCACCTGGAGTACGAACATAGGTGTCGCTAAACCAAAGCTTATAGTCGAACGCTTTGCCGTCTTCGGTTCCTTTCGCCCACAATAGAGCGGTCACGACTGCCGTATCGCCCCAGACTCGCACTTTCTGGGCGCTATCCTCTTGATGTTCATAGACCACGCGCTTGCTGCGTGCTTGCTCCAGGAGATCAGCTTTTGTGTAGGTCTTGCCGAGACCTGTTACCAGCACGAAGTCATCAGCCAAAATACGATCCATCGTCGCGACATCGTTCGCTTTGACCGCTGCCTGGTATTCGGTATCGAGCGCAGCCACGGCCTTTCGTAATCGACCGAGGACCCAGCCCGGCTAATCGGTCCAGTCATAATGAGTATCCCAACCGCAAATGCCAAAGCGCGCGCATCGCAAAAGAGTGAAACCAAATCATCTCCGCGGTGTTCTGCCTTCTTCGGCGTCATGCAAGTCCACCCAGGTTTGAATACCGTCGCGATCGGCAAAACTTGATCGCCTCTTGGCCGCTCGCAGGTCGTCGCTGGCTTCATCCCGCCAGCCACGTTTGGTAAGAAATGCATTCCAGATTGAGATTTCCTCCTCGCTCGGGCGTCGGCCACGCGCGAAATAACAGTCCCACGTTGCTGTCCGGCATTTTTGTTTTTCTGGAGAGCGCACGCGTCCTTGCGTGCACCTTTAGGCATCTCGCCGAAAGACTATCAGTTACAAACAATTCGACAGGGATGCTGAATTGAACAGGCTGGAGGCGTGTGCTCCCTTTTCCCATGATCATCGAAATGCGCACTTACAAAATCAGACCTGGCAAGCGAACCGAATTTCTCGAAGTCCTTGAATCCAAAAGCGTCCCCGAGCACCAGAAAATCGGCATGAAAATCCTTGGCCCCTTTCTCTCGATTGAAGATGCGGACACGTTTTTTTGGATGCGGGCTTTTCCCGATCTCAAAAGCCGGGAAAAAATGAGGGATCAATTCTATGAAGGAAAACTTTGGAAGGAGGAGCTCGAACACAAGCTAATGCCGATCCTCGAGAAATACGACGTGGTCGTGGTGGAAGCTAAAGAAGGCCTTGGCGATTGGCGCTAAACCGGAGCCCGAACCTAACCACAACAAAACGGTCGTGGCGTTCTCCCTTCTTCAACGTCGTGCAGGTCCACCCAGGTCTGGATGTTATCGCGATCTTCCAATCCTTCCCGTTTTTTTGCCGCCTTCAAGTCAGCGCTTGCTTCATCGCGCCAACCGCGTTTTAGCAGAAACGCATTCCAAATTTTAATTTCCTCCTCACTCGGTTTCCGCCCGCGCTTGAAACACCATTCGAGAATCTCCTCGTCGGATCCGCCTTTTAACGTTCGATCGACAAGTTCGTTGTAGTCGACTCCGAGAAATCTCGTGCAACGGGCGTCGAACATCGTTGGGTCGTCGTCCACGCCGACAAAATAATCCAGGGGCAATTCGCCTCGCGCTTTTAATCTGATCTTGTCCAGCATCCGGGCAAAATAGACTAGGCCTTTCGTCTCGACGCGATCGCTAACCGGCGTTTGCATTTTCATATCAGTCTCTGGCCGTATTATAAAGTGTCAACAGTCCACTCAGGTCGAAATGGCCAGACCACTTTGGCTGGAGCTTGCGGTTACCAGCACTTGGCTTAATGAGCACAATCCAAACGTGAAAAGAGCTTCAGCTAAAAAACTCGGTAGGAAGCAGCGGCGTCGCCATTCGATCATGGCTTTTGAAATGATTCGGCTCGATCGCGCTGCCGCCGAACCGCTTCATCAACAACTTTACCGCCAAATTCGCGATGAACTGGTTTCGGGAAGCTTCAACGGCAGCTCTTCCCGACTCCCCTCTTCCAGGGCACTCGCGGCAGACTTGGGAATCTCAAGATTCACCGTCGATCTTGCGTTTTCGAAGCTTCATAACGAGGGCTACCTTCAGTCCAGGATCGGGTCGGGCACGTTCGTCGCGGATTCTCTTCCCGAAACTTTTTTGAGTCCGCGCAGGCCAAACATAGAACGGTTAGTTGAAAGTCCGCCCCGCCTTTCTGATCGCGTTAGAAATATTCCGGACAAACGGACCGGAAAACAGTTTGATTTCGGGATCGCCGGCGCGCCCGGTGTCTCTTTTGTCCCTGCTGTCGCGGCGCTTGACGAATTTCCGATCGCAATATGGGAGCGACTTAGAGCGCAAGTCCTCGCAAAAAAGGGAGCGCATCTGCTCCAGTATGCATCAAGCCGTGGCGACCCCGACCTGCGCAAGGCACTCGCAACTTATTTGTGCGATTACAGAGGTGCGCGCTGTCATCCAAATCAGATCATCATCACCGCCGGAACGCAGCAGGCAATGATGATCAGCGCGATGGCCCTGGTAAATCGGGGTGAGGTGGCGTGGATCGAAGATCCGGGATTTTATCAGGCTCGCCGAGCCTTTGGCTTCGCCGGCGCGACCGTCGTTCCCAGACCTGTTGACCGGGAAGGAATCATGATCGCGCGGCCGTCGAAAGAACGCTCGCCAAAAATAATTTACGTGACGCCTTCCCATCAATTTCCGCTCGGCATGACGATGAGTCTCGCGCGAAGGACGGCTCTGATTGATTTCGCGCGCACGTGCGACGCTTACATTTTCGAGGACGATCACAATTCGGAATTTCGTTATACCGGTCCCCCACTTCCATGTTTGCAGGGACTCGATAACTCCGGGCGCGTCATCTACGCCGGCACCATGAGCAAGATCCTCTACCCATCCTTGCGCCTGGGTTACATCCTCGCACCTGAGCAATTGGTCGAACCGATAATCAAGATTCGCGCTGTGATGGATCAACATTCACCCGCGATCGATCAGGCGACACTGGCTAGATTTCTCACCGAGGGATTTTTCCTGAGTCACATAAAGCGGATGCGGAAATTATATTCTGACCGAAGAGAATTCTTTATCGAACAATTCAACAATCTGTTAAGTAAGCACTTTATTCTAGAAATCCCGGAAGCTGGGCTACACTTCGTCGCGTGGTTACGCCGGAAGGCAGATTTACCCGTCATCACCCGCGTTTGCGCAGAAATCGGTATCAGACCGAGCCCGCTATCGTCATGCTTTATTAAGCCCGAGCTAGACCCTGCACTCACTTTCGGGTTTGCTGCCTGGACACGTGCACAAATTCGCGAAGGTCTTACCAAGCTCGCGTCGGCGCTTAATTCAAAATTGAATTAAGTATTTTCGGCCATTCGCGCCATTTCTCGGCAGCCGCTCTTTTACGAGCCGCCGTCAATCGTTCCGCTATGCTGAGCCCTGCGAAGAATCACTGATTGTCTCACTGGATTCGTTAATCGAACCGTGAATTAGAAATAAAAATGGCTTGTACGAAAGGTGCGAAGTGGCTCTGGTAGCAACTTAGAGCCAGTCCCTAAAGTGTTGTCACAAAAATTCAACAAAGGAGACAAACATGACAACACAACTAAAAACCAAAAGAACCAGCCAAATTCTTGTCGCTATTCTGATCGCGGTCTGCTGCGGAGCGGCTCTAGCACAGGCACAGGCACCGGCGAAGCCAAAGACGCAATACCACGTATCCACCCTCCCTTCACTCGGCGGAACGAGTAGCGGGGGAAACAGCATTAATGACCAGAGCTGGGCGGCAGGCTATTCCAGACTGCCGGATAGGAACCGGCACGCTACGCTGTGGCGAAACGGCGTGCTCTCCAACCTCGGCACACTTGGCGGACCAAACAGCAGTGTCACATGGAACGTGAAAAATACGGCGGGAATCATCGTGGGTATTTCCCAAACTGCCGACCCGCAGCTGCTCGGCGAGAGCTGGAGTAGCGCGGCTTTCTACAGTACGCCTAACAACGTCGGCTATATCAACCTCGGGTTCGTTTGGCAACAGGGCCAGATGAGGGGACTGCCCAATTTTCCCGGAGGAAATAATGGCTTTGCCACCGGAGCCAACAATTTGGGTCAGGTGGTGGGGTGGGCGGAGAATGGCGTTCATGACACCACGTGTTGCTGCACCCAAGTCCTCCAGTTTCGCCCAGCCATGTGGACTCTGGGGCCCGATCAGATCCACGAACTCCCTCTCATCCCCGGCGACACCTCCGGCGCCGCCACGGCGATTAATGACAATGGTCAAATCGTGGGCATTTCGGGTATCTGCGATCAGGCCGTTGGAAGACATACGGCCAAGCACGCGGTGCTTTGGGAAAACGGTGGAGTGACTGACATTGGCAACCTTGGGGCTCAGTGGTGGAACACCCCGACGGCGATCAATCAACACGGCGATGTCGTTGGGTTCGCCGGCGACCCCGCTTTTGTTGAGGGCAACATATTGCACGCTTTTATCTGGACTAAGGACAACGGCATCAAAGCTCTCAAACCGTTGCGGGGGCGTGTACCGCAACATGTAGACAGTGAGGCCTACGGTATTAACGAAGCCGGCCAGGTAGTCGGTGTCTCATGCGACGCGGAGCAGAATGATTGTCGTGCCGTTATTTGGGATCACGGTGTCTACCCCACAGACCTCAACGATCTCAAAGGCGACTATTCTGCCTTTCTCGCACTCGCGAAAGACATAAATAACAAGGGAGAGATTACGGGTAGAGCTGTCGACCCAATTACGGGCGTTTTAACGGCGTATTTGGCGGTACCGGTACAATAGGAATGCATGAAATAATAACGAAGCCGCTTCGTCAGCGGGCACTGGTATT
>WNGJ01029490.1_pt1 | contig 13202 bp, 14 predicted proteins | sample 5400611 | NCBI WGS metagenome assembly WNGJ01 (sample SAMN13153375, study PRJNA577476) | soil metagenome | isolation source: 40 cm soil or saprolite under Garry oak tree replicate 1 | place: USA:California | collected 2016-06-15
ATACTCTTCTTCACAAAGTTCGCCCCGATTTATTTTCGAAATCTCGCTGTGTTCTTTGTATGTGCTAAAGGTATCGTCAACAGCGCGAAAAGAGGCAAAGACATTTTCTATATCGGCTTCTGTCACGCTGGGATCAACTACCTCGACGGTAATGGGCATGCCCATAAGCAGTTGGAATTGTTTCATGAGTTATGCTCGTGCCTGCGAAAGTGCATCCGAGAGGGATTGCATGAAGGCATCGCTGGAATCGGTGGCACCAGTTACGATATCAACATTGGCACTTTGTGCCTGGATTGCCTCACTTGTGAGCTGCGGGTCTGCAACGCTGTTGATGTATATCGATCGGCTGCGATCATTGGGATACTGCAAAAATTGCACGTCGGTTATTTTCCCATTCTGAATGATCGCTTTGACCTGCACAACTCCCCATTGCGCATCAGCAACACTTCCTGTATACGAACCGTCCTTGTAGAGCGAACCTGGCGTACTGGTTGCGCCTGATGTCGCTGTTGCACCCGGAGTCGCAGTCGAGGAAGGAGCCGTAGCTGAACTTGATGATGAGCGCGATGTCGACGAAGTATTTGGTACAACGGCAACAGGAGCGGATTGAGCATGGATAAAACTATAGATAACAAAGGTGCCTATAATGACGAATGCAACAATAGTTTTTTTCATTTTTTTCATCGTATGGTTATCCTTACCACAAGCACGGAGTAGTTTTTCTCTTGTTTATTCCTGTATTTTGCTCCGCAACGGCCATCTCTTGCCACGCCATTCAAAAATCACTCGTTTGACCTAGACCCAGTATAGGCAATGTATATCAAAAAGTTGGCAGAAATCTGTAAAAAGTTTGTAAAGACTTCCATATTCCATGCGTGGTCGCACCAGCAGCACGGTACAATTGGTGATGCAGGGGGCCCAATCTGTGGGAGCCATCATTGGGGGAATGCTGATTCAAGGAGTTGGTGCGAAATGGAGTGCGTTTCTATTGGGAGTGTGGCTGATGATTCTTGCCATCGCTACCACCTTGAACAGGCGGGTCCGACGTGCATCGCTCCCAACTACTGGGTCAGTCTTCTGATTCGCAGGTGCCCAACATGAGCAGATGGCCAGAAAGAAACCTCCCAAAAACGTGTGCAAACTGCCTATGGCGGTGAGAGTCAAGAAGAGAGGTGGCCTGAAGAATTACAATTCACTCTTTTATCGCATCCTCCTCCACTGCTTTGGGGACGTTATTCGTTGTGTACGCGTGAGCTATTAGTGTATTGGCGCCAGGACTGGTGTCCAGGTTAATGGTCTGTGAATAGATTCCCGTGTATGGTGCAGGCCGTCGTACAGGTGGGGTTTCGTCGAGCGTCTTCTGGATGAAGGGGAGTACGAACCAGATATTGCCGAGGCCGAACAGCGTGCCTGTGATTACGCGCAGTACCCAGGTGCTTTCACGCAAGCCGAACATCTGAGTGATGCCGTCCAGGGCCATGGGGAGAATCATGAGCACCCACATCCACCAGGGAATACCGGGCAGGCGCTTCTTGCTAAGTACGAAGATGAGGCTGCCTATGAACATGGATGTGTAGATGGAGAAGTTGCGTGCGCACAGACCCAGCTGGTGCCCAAAGATGTAGAAGGAGTGTGAGGGAATCTGTGCACAGACGAAATGCAGCCAAAAAAACAGCGGTTTGGCAATGGCGTCAAGCCCAAAGTATGAAAGGAAGGGGATGGATAATGCCGTTGCGACGAGCAGGCCCAGGACCGCTGTAATAATATGTGCCCAGTAATTGAACAGGAATTCTCCAAAGCGTTGGGTAGTTCGCTCTAATCCTTGCTTGCTTAGAGGAGAGGCAAGAGTTAAGCGTGTATTGTTATTTTGAACTTGTTGTAGGGCCATGTAGTTCTTCCTTGCAATTTGGGCGGGGCAGATGTCTTGCCCCTTTAGAATTAAGCTAGATGAAAGCCTTTTGCTAAAGCGCGAAATTCGATGCGTCCTTCTAATAGTGTGTCATTGTTGATGATGATCACAGGTATGCGATAGCGATATTGTTCAAATATCTCTGGATTACTACGAATGTAGACCTCTGTAAGTTCAAATGGAGTCTGGGCAGCGATATCATCAAGCATGTCACGCGCTTCCTCACACAGGTGGCAACCTGCCTTGGTATAGAAGGTCACCTGGAGTTGAGATGGTTCTTTTGCTCTGTTCACGCATGTTACTCCGAAAGGTATATTATACTCTTCTAAATATAACATATTTACGATCAGTAAGAGCAAATTCTGCCAGGTCTTCTCCGTATACCTGCTCTCTCAAGCCAGATTTAGAAAGCATCAAGTGGCGCCAAAAAGTCATAATTATCTGGACCAGCGGTCTTCTCCAGTTGCTTGAGAATACGTGTCGCATTATCATGTGGTCCTGCAATAAAAAAGGGCTTCCCATTTTTTCCAAACGTCAACTGATACGGTTCCTCCAGTTCACCGCGTGGTGCCAGCAAATATTGCGAGAGCGCAAAGTCCTTCTCAGGCTGGAAGCCAAAGCGCGCTGCATACTCAATCGAGGCATAAATCATCTGGTGTGCCAACTCGACCGGGCACTCCTCTGGAGGTGCCCCACGGAAAATTCTGCTGCGGACTTCGTTCTCATAACGAGTCCGGGAAAAACCCGCATTGGCATATGTATTTTTGAGTCCCAGGCAGTACATATCTACCAGGTAGCTACCAAAACAGATATCCCCATCAGGTTGCTGGCGGGCCAAAAGGATCTGTACCATTCCCGAGTTATCCTGTTGCCAGTTGCCAGTGATCAAACATTCTAAAAGAGGAAAGGTGCGGGCGCGGCGAATAATGGCTTGCGGGGATAATGATGTGAACTCTTGTTGATGTGATTTACGTTGTAAAGCGGCTTTTTGCTTGCTGCGCTTTTTCATGAGTGCTTTCTGGTGTTTTCGTGGATCTCGTGGCATGTCTGTTTCCTTGTCTTGTTTTTTACTAACTACTCAGTCCGTTTTCAGTTGAGCTATCTGCTCTCATGGAGCTATTTTATCAGTTCCTGCAATCCCCTACCGGAGTAGTAGTCAGTCTAGTGAGGCAGAAATGTAGCATCCTGTCCGGGGGACAGGCAGGAGAGCCTGGGAGGCTCTCACACTAGCGCCCCTTGTGGGCGCCAGGTACCACTTTTCGGGCGGCACGATTTTGTGAGACAATAGCTCTCGCTTTACTGTGGATAGCGCTACTTACTTCTTGCGCTGGTTCAGGCCCATCTGTTCAGGGACCGAGTGTTCCGGTGACCGATAACGAATTTAGTCCCTGGGAACTGCATAATACAGGGGAGCAATCAGGAAAAGCTCCCACGGCTATCTTACGCGTGCCGGAGGATTACCCGACTATACAGGCGGCGGTGAAAACGGCCAAAGCGTATGCTTTGATCTCTATTGCCCCCGGTATTTATCACGAGGCCGTTAAGGTGCGTACTGCGCACCTGACTATTCGCGGGCGGGACCGCAATGGGGTGATCCTGGATGGAAACTTTAAGCTCGACGATGGTTTTGAGGTGCTGGCAGATGACGTGGTACTCGAAAATATGACGGCGCGTCACTTCGTAGGTAACGGTTTCTTCTGGACGGGCGTGAAGGGTTTCCGGGCCAGCTATCTGACAGCTTATGCCAATGGAGATTATGGCCTCTTTGCCTATGGCTCAAACACGGGCCAGTTTGACCATGATCTCGCGGTGGGACAGCCGGATTCGGGTTTTTATATTGGCTACTGCCATCCATGCAATGCGGTTATCACGAACGTGATCTCTGAAGATAACGCTCTGGGTTATTCTGGTACGAATGCGGGGGGTAACCTGGTGATCCGCGATTCGATCTGGCGGGATAATATGTCCGGCATCACTCCTAACACGCTCGACTCCGAGCCTGATCCGCCCGAGGATGATACCACCATCATTAATAACCTGGTTGAGAACAACAATAATTTTGATGCGCCCGCTAACGCACTCCAATATCCAACCATCGGTAACGGTATCGTCATCACGGGTGGTAATAACAATCTTATCCTGAATAACCGTGTTAACGGGCATATGTATTACGGTATCCTGATTGTGCCGAACATCGACCAACACTTGTGGCAACCCGGCGGCAATGTCACCGAGAATAACATCATCACCAATTCTGGTGTAGCCGACCTGGCTCTTTCTACGCTTTCGGCGGGGAATAATTGTTTCTCTGACAATAAGGTCGCCCGTACTTCACCGCCTTTCCTGCAGTTTACTCATGCGTGCGGTTCTCTCCAGGCACGTGGGGGTGGAGGTGATCCCAGCGTGGCGATAGGAGTGCTTGATCATTTCATGCAGGCTAACCTGGGGCGTTACAAGGTACGCGACTGGAAGAAGGTGCCTGCGCCAGCTCCACAACCTGGTATGCCTGATCCAACGATCAATCCACAAGGAATCTTTACGACTATAGAAGGGAAGCCATTAGATATGACAGCTGCTGCTACTTCTATCTCTCCCGGTATCACCCTGGGCGGACTGGGCCTGGCAACTCCATTTTTCGAGGTTATCCTGGGTTTCTATATGTATTATCTACCGCTGGCTCTTTATGCCGCGTGGATTAGTGTGGCTACCTGGGATATTGTACGCCGCGGTGAGATGAAAGGTGGTACGCGGATTGGTTGGTTGGCGGTTGTTTACCTCGTTCCGGTGCTAGGGCCGCTGGCTTACTACCTGTTTGGTAAGTCGGAGATTCCACGCCTGACCAGGTTTGCTCTCGCGATTGGGGCCCCGATTGTCTACCTGCTTATCTCCGTGCTGCTCTTGCTCCTCATTTCGTGAGGGGACGCTGTAGAAAACGAACAAGACCGGGCAGATGGCGAAGCCGCCTGCCCGGTCTTGTTCGTTTTTTAAGGTTAGAGGCTCCTAGCTAACCACTACCGGCAATCGTAGGGGGGTGGTGGACAGTACATAGCAAGCGTATGAGTACTCTGCATACCACTACTGTGATGTAGTGGGACCGCTGGCTGCATCTTCATCGTCCAGCCGAACAACCCCGCGAGCAAGGCAAGCGCCATAACTACCAGCAAAAACGTCTTCCGCAGTGCTACGATCATGAAATACTCCTTTTCTCCCTTTTCCTTATGTTGCGGATACTGTTCCGCTTCTTTTCATACGGGCCTTATTTTCCCGTCTATATGTACAGGTGGGAAAAAATGAGAAAAAACTTGCAAGTTTTGATTTTTGTGTATATAATCGTCTAATAAAGCATGGCGTAGGATTGAGAGAAGAAACACATACAGTCGGGAAGGTAGCTCTATGATTGAACGCAGCGATGATCTATGGTTACAAATAAAGCATGTGGCGGCACAATCCATACAAAAGTATGCTCAGGGAATCCTGACAGTGGAAGTATTGACCGAGCAGATACTCCAGGAATGGAAGCCGCGACGCACTGCCGATGAACAGCCTTCACGTGGCCTGCTTACACGTATTGCGCAGCGCATTTGTAGTTGCGCTTTGTGTGCAGCATGGCGTTCGCCTCAACCCGATCTTCGTAATCGTGCTTTTAATAACCTCAGGTGTTATCTAGCGCGGTCATTGCGCTATTCTCGCTATGCAGCAACATTAGAGGAGCATGAAAATGCCACCGAAGATGTTTTGCACCAGACCTTAGAGGAGCTTCATCTTGCGCTTACTCGCAATCCGTGGGCTGGACCAGATGATCCTGCGACATTTCTCAAGTGGGCGCAGACGGCGGTGATTCGCCATGCCCATGTTTTTGTGCAAAAGCGTAAAAGCGAGCGCTGTGATTCACTTGATGTACTACAAGAGTCACTTGTTGAACAGATCGTTGATGAGCGTGCTGCTGATCCTCAAGAATGTGTGATAAGTCAAGAATTGCAACAAGTCCTCAAAGATGCTATTCTATCTTTACGGAACCCGCGCTACCGCGACGTGCTGCTGTGTAGCTACCTGGGAGACATGGATGAAAGTGACGTGGCTTCCTCCTTGAATGTCCAGGTGCAAGAGGTCTACCTGTGGCGGCACCGGGCGCTCAAAGCCCTGCGCAAAAATCCGGATGTAATGCGGGCCTTACAATCATGGCGAGAATAGTTTAAGTGTGTAGTTTCAGGGGCTAGGGGCATGAAATTACACCGGCAAAAGGGACACTATCAATGGGGTGCGAGGAGCTTCGTCAGCTACTGAATACGCATTGGCGAGGAAATGATAGCTTGAGTAGTTGTATAGCGACGCATGTCCGTTCTTGCAGGCATTGTCATCATGGCCTGGTACGGCTGACCGAGGCACTGATCGCAGACGATCCGCTTAGTTGCGATCAGTGTCGTGCTCGCTTTCCTGCTTACTATGAAGCTACGCGGCCAGAGTATCCACTGGTTCAAATGAAAGATGATGAACTGGCTGAGATGGCGTTTCACTTGAGTCATTGCGCTTCCTGTCATGAGGAGTATGAGGAGTTGGTGTTACTTTCAGAGTTGGAAGAGCACGATGAGTTGTTGGATTAACATAATTCTCCCATTCGATGGGAGAATTATGTTAATCCAATTCGCGTGCGCGTGAACGTTCGTGTTGAGTCAGGTAGCGTTTGCGCAAGCGTATGTTCTGGGGAGTGACCTCAACCAGTTCATCGTTGTTGATGAAGTCGAGGGATTGTTCCAGGCTCATAATAATCGGTGGCGTCAGGCGGACGGCGATATCGGCGGTCGAGGAACGGATATTGGTCTTCTGCTTCTCTTTGCATACATTGACGACCATGTCCATAGGGCGCGCGTTGAGTCCGACGATCATGCCTTCGTACACAGGTGTTCCAGGCTCGATAAAGGTGTCACCACGTTGCTGAGCATTGTTCAGCCCATAGGTCATGGCCACACCCCTCTCCGATGCGATGAGGGTGCCCATACGTGTGGTTCCGATTTTGCCCAACCAGGGTTCGTAGCCTACCAGCAGGCTGCTCATAGCGCCATTGCCCTGTGTCAAGGTCAGGAATGCATTGCGGAAGCCGATTAGCCCGCGTGTCGGAATATGATACTCCAGGCGCACATTGCCAGAGCCATCATTGGTCATGTTGGTAAGTTGGGCCTTACGGGCAGCCAATGTCTCAGTCAGTACTCCTATAAAGGTGTCCCGAGTATCGATTACCAAGTGCTCAATAGGCTCTAGAAGCGTGCCGTTTTCATCCTCGCGGGTAATGACTTCGGGGCGCGATACCTGGAACTCGTATCCCTCGCGGCGCATGGTTTCGATGAGTACGGAGAGATGCAGTTCACCACGACCTGAGACGATAAACTCGTCAGGTGTGCTGCCATCTTCTACTCGCAGGCTGACGTTTGTCTCCAACTCCCGGTAGAGGCGAGCCCGCAGCTGGCGGGAGGTGGGAAAGCGACCCTCGCGCCCGGCAAAGGGACTGGTATTTACACTGAAGCTCATCCTTAGGGTGGGCTCTGTGATAGCGATGGTGGGCAGAGCTTCCGGATAGTCCACGTCGGCGATGGTCTCGCCGATATTGGCATTGGCTATTCCCGTGAGGGCAACGATATCACCTGCGAGGGCTTCTGGAACTTCGATGCGCTGCAGTCCTTTGTAAGTCATTACCAGGTTGATTTTCTGGCGTGAGGCTACTCCATCTCGATTGATATGAGCCACAAAGGTGTTCGGCGAAACGCGCCCACGCGTGATGCGGCCAATAGCATATTTGCCCTTGTAGTCATCGTAGTCGAGTGCGGCGACCAGCATTTGCAGGGGGGCCTCAGTGTCTACTAGCGGGGCCGGAACGGTATTGATAATGGTCTCAAACAGTGGCTCCAGGTCGCGCCGCTCATCATCGGGATGGTACATGGCTACACCATCGCGCCCAACGGCATAGAGAACGGGGAAGTTCAGATGCGCGTAGGTTGTTGCCAGTTCCAGGAAAAGGTCTTGCGTCCACTCCAGGACCTGGTCGATGCGAGCATCACGGCGGTCAATTTTATTGATGACAACGATGGGTTGCAAGTTGAGTTCCAGTGCCTTTTGTAAGACAAAGCGGGTCTGAGGCATGGGCCCTTCCACGGCATCGATGAGGAGGAGACAACCGTCGGCCATATTGAGCACGCGCTCAACCTCTCCTCCGAAGTCGGCATGCCCGGGGGTATCGATAATATTGATCTTAATGCCACGATAGGTAATAGCTGTATTTTTGGCCAGTATAGTAATGCCGCGCTCCCGTTCCTGGTCATTTGTATCCATGATTAGTTCGCCCACGTTCTGATTCTCACGGAAGATATGGCTCTGCTTGAGCAGTCCGTCCACCAATGTAGTTTTTCCATGATCGACGTGGGCAATAATGGCAACATTGCGAATATCGTTGCGTTGTAGTAAGTGTTCTGCTTGGGTCATATATTTTAAAGCCTGCATACTTTTGGTCTATAACTCCTTAAAGGGCATAAGAAAACCGGACGGTTGTAGTCGCCCGGCGAATAATTTGTTTTTATACCGATGCTTTCAGTATACATTGTATCTTTTCTGTGAAGTAACGTCAAGTTTAGCTGACTGACAAAATCCTACGCCCACTCTCACACCCTCACCCGAAGAATTGTGCCATGTGATACAATAAAAGTATTAAGCCTTGCCCATCTCTCTTCGTCTTCATTCGTTCCCTTAAAGGAAATCAGCCATGCAGTTTCCCATGTCTAGACTGAATACGGTGCTCTTTGCCCTTGCGCCATGACCTCATAAAACTCAGCAGTTCCAAAAAAATCCTTATCACAATGATAAGTGTGTGATAAGTGAGAAGTCACAAGGTTGGCCTCTGGAGCCATCTTACGCACACCCCGGCCGCATATACGTGTCCCCACAAACAAGCTGTTGCGAAACATGTCACGAGATCCCTGCGCATTTCCTCATTGTAGTTCAGCTTCAAAAATGGCATACTTGAGAGTGGCAGTAATTGCATGCGTAACCTGCTACCGGCCAGAAAAAAGGTGTATATATCTCAGCGGAGGAGTTTTCAAGTCAATTGTTGTGAATCAAGGAGATAGCATGCTCACAGGGCAAATACTACTTCAACTTATCGTCATCTTGATTGTGGTACAAATATTTGGTTACCTGAGTGGACGCATCGGCCAGCAGTGGGTGATCGGTGAAATCCTGGCGGGCCTTGCGCTGGGCCCATCACTGCTGGGAGCTCTTTGGCCTGGTCTCAAACTCCAATTATTTCCAGCCAGTGCGCTGCCAACGCTGCAAACCCTGGGCGATATCGGTCTCGTGCTCTATATGTTCTCATTAGGCGCGCGCCTGGACACGCACCTCATGCTTCGACAGAGCCGTACGGCAATCGTGACATCGATCAGCACAATTCTCCTCCCACTGCTGATGGGTGCTCTGCTGGCTTTCTTCCTCTATCCTGACCTGGCTGGACCGCATGCAAACCTTGTTTCATTCGTGCTTCTTGTTGGGACAGCGATAGCAGTCACAGCATTTCCCGTGCTGGCACGTCTCCTTGCCGAGAAGGATATGCTGGGCAGCAGGGTCGGAGTGCTTGCGCTGACCTGTGCTGCCATAGACGACGTCATAGCATGGTGTCTGCTCGCTGTAGTAGTTGCCCTCATCCATGCCAGTGGCTTAACTTCGTCGCTCCTGACCATCGGTCTCACGATACTCTTTATTGGCTTCATGCTAGGAATAGTACGGCCATTGCTTGCCTATGCTGATAGGAGCATTCAATCGAAGCAGGTGCTGGTAGCCCTCAGTATCATCCTGCTGTTACTCTCGGCATATGCGACCAATGCTATTGGTATCCATCCCGTCTTTGGCGCGTTCCTGATGGGGATCATCCTGCCGCGCAGAACTGTGTTTATCGAGCAAGTGCGCAGCCTGGACCAGGTCAATAATTTGCTCTTCCTGCCCCTCTTCTTTGTTTATAGTGGATTGCGCACGCAAATTGGACTGATTAGCGCTCCAGATCTATGGCTTACCTGTCTGCTTGTGCTGCTAGTCGCCTGCGCTGGGAAGATCCTCAGTGGCTCGCTCTCCGTACGCTGGATGGGAGAGCCATGGCGAGAGTCGCTTAGCCTTGGCGTCTTGATGAACACGCGAGGGCTTGTCGACTTGATTGTCCTCAATATTGGCCTGGACCTGGGTGTGCTCTCACCAACGCTCTTTGCCATGCTGGTGATCATGGCAATCGTGACGACGATGATGGCTTCGCCCCTGTTACCTTTGCTGGGATACCGGCAAAAGGGTTCGCGAGATACAGGCCGCGAAATCCGCAATATCGAACAAGAACACATTTCGTGATGCTGAAGTTCAAAAGGGCCAGGGAGTAATGCCGTGCCATACGGCTTGATGTGCCAGTACGCCGGCGGCAGCGCTCCAGGCCATATGTTTCGTACCCATAGGCAGGTGGGTCTGACCGTGATGGTACTCAGAAAAAAGCCACTGCTCGTTAGCGCTTGCTTGCGCGTTCGCGGCATTGATCGCGGTCAACAGCTGCTTCGCGCGCTGCTTTTGAGCGTTGCTCACCAGTCCTACGGCATAGAGTCCCGTGAGCACAGGCCATAGGCCGCCATTGTGGTACATGTAGGGCTGGTTCTTGATTTGCTCGTACAGATGGTTAAACTCGAATGAAGACCAATCCGGGTCTCCAGGCTGGATGACGGGCCAGAATGCAGGCAGGAGTGCACTACCAGTCTGCTGTTCCAGCGATTGAACATACTCCTCGGCTCGTTGTCGCTGGTTATCGTCTCCTAAATGGGTGAGGAGCGCCAGTGCATGCGCTAACCCGTCAAAGTAGGTGGCGTAACCAGTTGGCGAGAATGCCGGGAGCCAGTGAGCAATCTCTCCTTGCTTGGCCTGATAGCGATATGCGTAGGGATGATAGACGAGCGGATCGTTTGAGAGGGAAATACGCGGCCAATAGTTCACTGCTAACAGTTGTTGGAGGTACTGCGCCTTTGTTCGCCAGACCTGATTATCATAGATAAGGCCGGCGCTTTCCAGGGCCATGTTATAGAGTAATTGATCGGAGAGAACATAGCCGTGCTGAACATACTCATCTGCCCAGTTGCCTCCCAGGGGAGTATAGATGAGATTACGGTTATTGTATTCCCAGCAGCCGGCAAGAAACAGTGCCCGTTCCACGTTTGACTGATGTCTTATTTTTAAGTTGGCGTCATTTGTGTAACGAACAAAAGCGCACACGCCAATTACATACCAAAGTAAGGAGTCAACACGACCCACCAGGCGACCATAGCTCACCTGATTGGCGTCAAGAGAGACGTTGCTGGGAATTTCGCCGTGGGGTCCCTGATGAGAACTGAGCGTGGTAAGGGTGTGTTCCATAGCGGCTATTAAGTCTGCCTCGCCACTTGCTAAAGCAGCTAAGCCGGTGATCATGCCATCACGGGCCCAGACGCGAGCATAGTTGTCAACGCTGACCGGCGTGGCAAGAAAACCCGCCGGAGAGAGGCATATGCGTAGCATATTCAGGGAGCGTTGATAGGCTTCAGTGTCGTTAATTTCTTGCATGGCTGTCTACCCTCTCGTTTTTTGCAGGCCTAGCCGCGCGTAGAGCGCAGTCCGGTCAAGCGTGTGTGAAAGTGGTCCAACCTGCTGGAGCTTTATAGCGGCAACCTCCTGCGCCACACGGATGGCGTCTGCTATTGAGTAACCATCAAGGATGGCCAGTAACAACCCGGCCCAAAAGGAGTCACCGGCGCCCGTCACGTCGACTACCTCTACTTCATGTACTGTATAGAGAGTAGTTCCTTGCGCGTTAGCAAGCAGAACGCCGGCAGAGCCCATCGTGAGCACAACCTGTTTTACGCCCCAATCCAGGAAATGGGCCGCGTAAGCTTCTGGCGATTTTCCTGCACCAAAGAGACGAATACAATCATCGAGCGAGGGTTTTGCCAGAAAGACGTAGGGGCAGATTTTCTTGAATACAGACAGCGGATTGTCACTCATATCCCACAGGCGAGGATGATAATTCGGATCAAAGCTGATCAGGCAGCCAGCCTGATGTGCCTGCGTAATAAATTCCAGCACTGTAGAACAGGTAGGTTCACGTGAGAGAGCAAAAGCTGAGGTATGCACTAGAGAGGTAGATGGTAGGAGAGCGAACGGCATATCGCCAGGAACCATTTGCGCATCTGCACCACGATAGACGGTGAAATCAGGAGTTGCATGCTGGCGGGTCACAATCACCAGGGTAGTTGGTGTATGCAGGGTGGTCTGGAGATACGTTGTTTCAACGCCAGCCGTGGCTAAATGATGGCGTAGAAACGTGCCAAAGGAATCGTCGCCGACCCTGGCAACAAGCGCGGCTGCGCCTCCCAGGCGAGCAATATTGAGGGCGACATTGGTCGCTTCTCCACCTGGATACATGGTAAATTTCCGTGCTTCAGTCAACGAACCGTGCTGGGTATCTGAAATAAGATCAATGAGTGTTTCTCCAATAGAGAGAACATCAATATGCTTCATGTGTGCTCATTCTCCTTTCCTGTTCTTCATTTTACAACGCACGAAGCAGCTTTCGTTATTGCTGAGCTTGCTATTTCTCAAGTTTTGCGCAATTATATTCATCAATAGACTAGTAATACCGATGGGTTACCAGTAGTAACTTGGAAAGGAGCTGTGAAAAGAACTGTACACAAATCTCATCCTGTAACGTGTTATTTAGTAGACGCTCTACAGGTATCTGTACAAGAAGACCGGTCATAGCACCTCTCTTTAGTACTTTTCTTCTTGAGAGGTGTTTGGAATACCTCCGATTTTTCACGGAAGATCAAGAGGCATGGAAGCCCAGTAGGCATGTGAGTTCAACAAGAACTTATACGTATTTTATGCATACGTATTTTATTCTTACGTAGTTCCTAATGATCCAGGTCAGTTGATAACTGATCTAAAGGAGGATTAGACATGGTCCCTGAGCAGCGTGAAGCCCTCGATGAAATTATTGTCAAGATACGGGCCGGGCGTATGACTCGTCGCACGTTTCTCGAACGCGCGGTTGCGCTTGGCCTGACCAGCACTGTGGCTGGCTCGCTCCTTGAAGCCTGTGGTGGCTCTAGTAATACTGGAGGCGGTGGTCAGACGACGAACCTTATCTGGCAGACCGAGAATGATACCTCGGGTACCTATCCAGCAATTGTAGATACTTACAACAAGACCAACAAAGACAATGTCCACGTGACGTGGCACATTGGTCCATCCGACTCCA
>WNGJ01005622.1_pt1 | contig 13200 bp, 14 predicted proteins | sample 5400611 | NCBI WGS metagenome assembly WNGJ01 (sample SAMN13153375, study PRJNA577476) | soil metagenome | isolation source: 40 cm soil or saprolite under Garry oak tree replicate 1 | place: USA:California | collected 2016-06-15
TTTGCTGACGCTACGACCCTGCATTTAGGGGACTTCATCGTTGCTCTCGCGCAGAACAAAAATCCCGCCGGCACGGCGCGCGATCATCGCAAGACTCTCGCTTTGGTTTTTGCCGCCTACGATTCAGCTGCAGCGGGTTGCTCGATCGAACTCGCGCCCTACCTTGCCTCGGCGGCGGTTTCACCCGCGGTGCATATCTGAGGTAAAACATGCGCCGCGGCCGCGAAAGCCGCTCTTCATGCTTCGATTCAAAATGGACACGACTGAAAAAAGCACGCTCGATTTTAAAATAACCGATGCCACGAGCTACGACGCTCATGTCGGAGATTTCCAGCGCTTCAGTGCGGCCCTGACAACCCCGCTCGCTAGGCGAATGATCGCCATGGCTGACATCTCCGCTGGTCAGCGTGTGCTCGACATAGGAACGGGAACAGGTGTGGTCGCGTTGGAAGCAGCGAAGGCGGCCGGCGACCGCGGCAAATGCATTGGTGTCGACCTTTCCGAGAAAATGCTGGCCTCGGCGAGAGGAAACGCTTGTCGAGAAAACCTGACTAAACGGATCGAATTCATGGCGATGGATGCCGAGTCGCTGCAATTTGAAACGGCCAGCTTTGATGTAGTGCTTTCGCTTTTTGCGTTGCTCCATTTTCCCAATCCAGCGATCGCTCTAAGTGAAATGTTCCGGGTTTTGAAACCCGGTGGCACGCTTGTCGTCGCGGTGGGCAGTCCTCCACCCTGGCTTTCCTGGCTGGGTGCCAAACATGCAATCACTCTTATCCCAGAACTAATTTCAAGATTTCTCGGGCGCCAGCTTGTTGCGCCCCAATTTTTGAATCAACTCGTGCAAAGAAATACTTCCGCACACGCTGAACCAGAGGAATCGTCACTTGCTCGAGCTGGCAGCAGCCGGAGTCGGACCGTGCCGCGATTGATCCGAGATGTCGGATTTGAGAACCTGCGTCAACATTGGGAAGGCCATCAGGCGGTGTTAGACACACCGGAGGATTTTTGGGCCATTCAGCGCACCTTCTCGAGCATCGCGCGGAAGCGGCTTAACAGCGCGAGCTCCAATCAAGTCGCCAAAGTCAGAGCAAAGTTTGACGAGCTTTGCCGGAAGGTGCTCTCGCGCGGTGGGCGATTAACATACCCATTCGCCGCATTTTTCGTCGCGGCACGCCGACCTTTGCAAAGTTGATGAAAATACGCGCCGCCATCGCGGGAGCTGGTTTGATGGGCTTCTGGCATGCGCAAAGCATTGCGCGTGTCGGCGGCGAGGTCGCAGCGGTGTGCGATGTCGATGATGCAGCAGCGCGAAGTCTTGCGAACCGCTTCAAGAGTGCGCACGCCAGTACTCGCCTCGAGGACGTATTGGAGCAAGAGAAGATCGACATCCTCCACATTTGCACGCCTTTGAGTAGCCATTTCGAATTAGCCGCGACCGCGCTCAGCCGCGGGACTCATGTTCTCATTGAGAAGCCGATGACACCGCATTGCGCGGAGACTGAACAGCTTTACGCCCGAGCGGCCGACAACCGAGTGCTCCTCTGCCCCGTGCATCAACTCCCATTTCAGCGCGGTGTTCGAAGAGCGCTTGCAGAGTTAGGCAAAATCGGTCAACTACGCCACTTCGAAGCGATCTTTTGTTCAGCCGGAGGCGCAGGCGGAAGCCGGGAAGAGCTCGATCAGATCGTCGCCGAAATTCTTCCACATCCGCTTTCACTGATGCAGTTGTTTGCGCCGGGAACTCTATCGGAAAAACCCTGGGTCGTAACCCGTCCGGCTCCTGGCGAATTCCGAGCCACATTGACCGCCCAAGGCATTTGTTTTTCGATTCTGATCAGCATGAACAGCCGGCCAACTGCGAGCGCACTGCGTCTTCTCGCCACGGCCGGAACAATATATGTCGATCTTTTCCACGGCTTCTGCGTGGTCGAGCCGGGAACGGTTTCGCAATGGCGAAAAATCATTCATCCGTTTGACTTCTCTTTGCGGATGCTGACGGCAGCCGGACTAAATATTTTCCAACGCGGATTGGCTTGGGATTTGGCGTACCCCGGCCTTCGTCCATTGATCCAGCGCTTCTATGCGGCGATCGCGTCCGGCGAACAAGCGCCAATTCCAAGGGACGACGCGATCCAAATCGCGTCTGTGTGGGATCTCCTGAGCCAGAAGATAAGAGCGGCTTCATCTTCGATCCGATCGCTATGAGCGGCTTGCGAATAATGAGCGCTTCCAAGGCGGTGCCGATTCTCACCTACCACTCTCTCGATAATTCCGGCGCGGTCACTTCTGTTGCGCCACGTGAGTTCCGCGGGCACATGCAGATTTTGGCGCAACGGGGCTTCAATGGCATCAGTCTCGCGGATTTACTCGATTGTTGGGCCGGTCGAGGCACACTGCCGCAGCATCCGGTCGTAATTACATTTGATGATGGATTTGCCAACGTGCTCGAGCACGCCGCGCCATCACTGGCCGATCTCGGCTTCGGCGCGACGATCTTCGTTGTTGCCGGCCGATGCGGTCAAACGAACGACTGGCCCAATCAAGCACCGAATATTCCGCGGTTGCCTTTGCTTTCGTGGGCTGAGCTGGCGCAACTCGCGACCGCCGGGTTTGAGATTGGCGCACACAGCATGACTCACCGGCAGCTGACAGAACTTCCGCAGTCCGAGGCCGCACGAGAAATCGTGGAATCAAAGACCGCTATCGAAGACCGCCTCGGGCAAGCTGTGGAAACTTTCGCTTATCCATATGGAGTATTTAGCCGCGAGATTTGCGATGTCGCGCGCGAGCACTTTCGCGCAGCGTGCAGCACCCGACTGGAGAGAGCAAGACCAACAGATAATCGTTACTGCTTACCACGAGTCGATGTTTATTACTTCCGGCGACCAATACTTTTTCGAATGTTTGAGACGCAGGTGGGCCGCGCCTATCTGGCATTGCGTGGCGCCGGCCGAAAGATGCGGAGTGAAATGGGAATGAAAGCGTCGCGGGAGCGTGTCCATGGAGGATGTTGAATTTTACTGTCCTCGTTGCAAGGCGGCGCTCACTTCGCTAACAGATTCTTATACGTGCACAGTTTGTCAGGCCCAATATCCAATCATTCTCGGGATCCCTGATTTCCGCGTTTTTCCCGATCCTTACATCGACATCGCCGAAGATCGGCAAAAGGCCGAGCGCATTTTTGAGCGCGCGGCGAACTCGGATTTTTCAACACTGGTCGAATATTACTGGTCGATCACGCCGGATACGCCGAGGGAAATGGCGCGCCGATTTACCGCCCAAGCGCTTGCGGCTGTTGAACGCGGACGGCATCTCCTCAATTTGCATTCCGCCGTGAAAACAAAGCTGGAAGAACCGAACGTACGCGTGCTTGATCTCGGCACGCGCACCGGCGGGTTGCTTATGGCTGCGGCAGAACGTGCTCAGAAACCGGTCGGTATCGACATCGCATTTCGCTGGCTGATCATCGCGCGCAAACGCCTCGAAGAGGCGAAACTGTCGGCGCAATTGATTTGCTGTTGCGCCGAGTTCCTGCCGTTTCGTGCTGAAACGTTCTCCTTGGTCGTAGCCGAAAATCTTCTCGAGCACACCGCGCAACCACAGTTGTGCATTGAAGAAGCGCATCGCGTGCTAAAGCCAAACGGTGTTTTTTTTGCAACCACTTGGAACCGGCTGGCTCTGGCGCCGGAACCGCATGTGCGTCTATGGGGTGTCGGTTGGCTGCCGCGAGAAATGGGAAGGCGCTACATCAAGCTTCGCAAAGGCATGAGTTACGATCACGTTCGTCTTCTTTCAATATTCGAACTAAGACGTCTTCTACGAAGCATCCCCTTTCAAAATTATACAATCGAGTTGCCAAATTTTAGCGCCCCTGAACTGAAAAATGTTTCCCCGGCGCAACGACGCGCCATCAAAATCTATGAGTGGTTGAAACCCTGGCCACTGTTGCGCGGGATACTCTTGATCTTTGCTCCGGTTTTCTACCTCATCTGTTTTCGACGCCCGCCGATGACAAGCTCGGTTCTACCGGAGATTGGCCGTTGATCTTCACCTACAACGCTCTGCTCAGACGAGTCGCGACGCTCGTCCTGCCGCTGCTCTACCGGGGCAACCCGCTGACCTGCCCCTGCTGCGAGAGATCGTTCCGAAAGTTCATTCGCCGTTACCAGGAGGACACGCTCTGCCCCGGTTGCCTTTCCCTCCGGCGTCACCGGCTCCTGCTCCTCTATCTGCTGGCCGAGACGCGCATTACCTCCCGAGGTCTCGCCGTGCTTCATTTGGCTCCCGAGGAAGGCCTGCAGGCGCGGCTCTCCGCCATCGCGGGCCCTGGCTATGTCAGTATGGATGCGCATTCGGCGTCGATCGCCATGGTCACCGGAGACATCACCGCAATCCCGTTCGACGCCGAGTCGTTTGACTTGGTCATTTGCAGCCATGTTCTCGAACACGTCATGGATGACCGTAAAGCGATGCGTGAGTTATTTCGCGTCTTGCGGCCCGGAGGGAAGGCGTTGCTTTTGCAGCCAGTCCACGACGAACTGCCAATGACGATCGAGGATCCGACCGTCACCTCGCCTCGCGAACGATTGCAGGTCTTCGGGCAGCGGGATCACGTGCGCATCTACGGCCGCGATTTCGTGCCAAGACTCGAGGAGGCTGGATTCGCCGTCACGACCGTCGATTACGTGACGCAGCTTGATCCAGACGTAATCGCTCGCTACAGCCTCGGCCGCGAGCTGATGTATGTCGCCGCGAAACCTTAATGTCTCTGCCGGCCGCGACCGCCATTAAGCGAGGACAGCTACTCGCCGAACAATCTCGACGTACCGTGTGAGATGGACTTCGACGGTCCAGTTCTCTGCAGCTGCGTTGCGACCGCGCTCCCCGAGATGTTTGCGCAGTCCTGGGTCAGTCCGGAGGCGTTCCATTTCATCGCGACATTGCTCAAGGGTGTCGAAAAGCCGGCCGCCGCCACTTTGCTCGACAATTTCGGTCAGCGCGCCGATGCGGCGGGCAATCACCGGCGTCCCGTGTGCCATTGCTTCGGCAGCCGTAAGGCCAAAAGTTTCGTAACACAAGGAAGGCACAAGCAGCGCGATTGCGTCACGGTAAAGCGCGTCGAGCTGGAGAGAATCGACCCTGCCCAGGAAATGCACATGTTGAAGCCCGCGGGCCTGTTCTCGCAGCGTATCGACATAACTACCATCGCCAGCAATCAATAATTCTGCTGCGTCATATTTGCTGAAAATGCGAATGAGATCTTGAACGCCTTTCAACTTCTCGAGCCTGCCGACGAAAAGAAAATAGGGTCGCGGGTGAGCCGGATGCGCTTCCGGCTCAGTTAAGCTAGTGGGAAACGGGACAAAATGGGGAAGAACCTGCATTGGACAGTCTAGACCTTCCTGGCGAAATTGTTTCGCAGCAAATTCGCTGGGCGCTAGAAGGCAATCCACTTCGCGCAGACAGCGCTGAATCCAACCCACACTGCGCCACAACTGCACCGGCCGGCGAGCGTGAAGTGTGCAGCGTATGCACTTCCTCTCGACACACGCTTCGCGATTGAATGTGAAGAGAACATGAGTTGGACAAATCAACCAGTACTCGTGCGCAGTATAAAGTTTCAATGCGCCCCCCAAACGCAACACGCCGGGTCCGCCCATCAAAGAGATATTGTGATAGTGAATGACATCGTAATCTTGTTCGAGCAATTGGCGCAGCTTTCGCGCGTAAACTGCGGGGCTGCCGAGCTGATGGGCAGCCAGGGCCGACAGTTTTGGCGCCGTCGTCTTCAGCTCGTAGCGGGTAACATTCGGATGATGCGAGAAAGTTTTCTCCGGCTCTTGCGGATGTTGCAGCCGATAAGCGTCCACCGAATGGATCACATCGACCGAGTGGCCGCGTTCCGCGAGTGCTTCGCTAAGCCGGTACACAAAAAGTGCGTCCCCGCCGAAGTGGTACGGCGGATAGAACGTGGTCACCATGCAGAACTTCAAGTTCTATCCGGCGCGGGCCGCCTCCTCCAAGATCGACATCATTTTGCAAGCTCCATTTTCCCAAGAAAATAATTTCGTGCGCTCTCGAGCCTTGCTACTGAGTTCATTCCGCAGTGATTCGTCGGCAAGCAACCGCTCAATGGCACCGGTAATTTCTCCTTCATTAGACGGGTCAAACAGCAGACCGGCTTCCCCGACGACCTCGGGTAACGAACCCCGGTTACTCGCTGCAACCGGCAGTCTGCAAGCCATTGCTTCAATTGCCGGCAGCCCGAAACCTTCGTTTAAAGAAGGAAGCACGAGCATCGTCGCGAGGTTGTAAAGTGTAACCAAGTCTTTATCTGGGACGAAACCCGTAAAGGTGACGCGCTCGACAATGTCCAGGTTGCGCGAGAGTTCCAGGACTTCCTTATATGAACTGAAGAAGCTATCACCCGAATAGTCCCCTGCCAGAACGAGGTGCCAGGGTTGTCTTACCCGCCCGGTCGCGCGCAAAAGCCGTTCCAAATTCTTATGCGGACTGATCCCGCCCACATAGAGAATGAGCGGTACGTTGATTGGCAAACTATATCGCTTGAGAACGGCTGCGGCAGATTCTCTCACATCAATGGGCTGGAAACACGCTGCCGGCCCTTCTGAGATTATGTCGATAGAGCTAACTGACCGCCGAAAAACTGTCGCCAATTGCGTGCGCGCGTTTTGAGAGACCGTGACCATTCGGTCCGCGCGCCGCATCGCCAGCCAGGTTTTCAATTTCCAAAGCAGTTGCGAGCGCAATCCCGGGAAAATAAGCTCGGGATGCTCCTCGGCAATCGCGTCATGGAAAACAACAACGGTAGGGGTCTTGCAAAATAGCGGATAGAAGGAGTAACTCGTTGGAAACAAAAACACATCGAAGTCGCATCGCGACACTGCGCGACTCAGCTTCCAAAGGTCCGCCGGACTGCGGGAACTATCGGCCGACGCGGCTTGAGTCGGTTGCTCGCGGGTCTGAACGATCTCGACTTGTGCTCCTGCCGGAAAGTCACAGTCCGCTGCTGTGTGTTGGTCCGCCACGAGGATGAATTGGTGGTGCGGATGCTCGGCGACCATCGTCGTGACCAACATGCGAGTGAAGCGGCCGTAGCCACGGCGGTTCGCCCACGTGCACGCGTCAATCCCGATGCGCATTGTTACTCTTGGGTTGCCGGCTCGGACACTCTATGGCCGGTCGCCTGCGCGTAACTTTTCGCTTCGCCCGCCGACCATGCACCGAGTAGCAGCAGTAAATAAGGCAACGCGCGGATGATCTGAAGTAACCGCGCGGGCCGTCGCGCAAAAGTGAGCCGGATAATTCGAAGCAGCAACACCAGCGGCACCGCCGGCGCCGCGATCACCCAAAGCCGCCGCGCGAGCGGGCCGGATTGCGCTTTTCGAAAGTTTCCAAAGTGAATGCCGCCGATGAAAAGGTGCTCCATCGCCTCACGCATCGGCATACGGAGGCGGCTCGTGACGCATGCTTTGGGAAGCATGTAAAGTTTGTGTCCAGCGTTGCCGAGAACGGCATTGACGTCGGTCTCATAAAAGACGGATTGCCAAACTTGACGACAGCTCAGCAGCGTCTCGCGGTCGTAAGCGATATTCACTCCGGATAAGATCGATGTGTTGCCAGGCGGTATCGGCGGCATGTAGATGCCGTATTCGGCGAAATAGAGCGCCCAATCATAAGACTTGGATTCGGCGTCGTTCTCAATTGGGCCGCCGCAGATCTTAGCGCCCGCCGAATGCGCGTCGAGGATTGCTTGTGCCCAGCCGGCGCAGACCGCGGAGTGATCTTCGAGCATCGCAATCAATCTGCCGCGCGTTTCATGGACTCCCAAAGTCCGGAGCAAAAATACGCTCGCATCGGCGGGGCCGCGCACAAATCGAACGCCAGGAAAACCGCTTGCTAGCACAGCGGCAAGGTCGGAGATGCCGCGGAAAGCGACGATCACTTCCGCTCCACCCGCCTGCGGCATGAGACTTTGCAAGCAGCGGATTAGAGCTTTCTTTCCCGACCACGACGCAATCACGACCGAAAGCCGCGGCTGCGTTTCGCGAATTTCCATGTTCATTCTACGCGAGCGAGGCTGTCGCCTGGCCCGAGCAGCGCGCCGACTGCTTCGCCCCAAGCCCAGCTCGCCAAAAACATACCGATGATTGGAGTGGCCAGGAGAAATTCTTTCCGGCGTCTCTGCTTCCGCCACACTGTCGTGGCCATGCGCCACAAGAGCAAAAACGGAAGTGCCGGCGTGGCGCAAGCATAGGCTAACCGGCGCGAGAGCGGCACGGCTCTCATGCGCATGGCCGCGAACGAGCGCGAATAGTGGTAACGTTGTGACATAAAGTAGCCGAAGCCGAATTCCTTCTTGTGCGAGACAGTCATCGCCGGGTCACAGAAGAACGCAACGCCCTGTTCTTTCAAGCGCTGGTGGAGAAACGATTCCCAGACTTCTTTTCGCAACTCCGGTCCGAGACGCTCCAGCACCAGCCGATCGTAAACCGCGCAATTACCAGGAATCTCCGGCACCACTCCGCTCGCGACGGGTGGCATAAAGCGTGAGTACTCGCAGAAAAATACTGCCCAATCGATCAAACGCTCGACGCTTCCATTTTCGACTCCGCTGCCGATCGCCTGGTAGCCGGCTTGGTGCGCTCGCGCGATCGCTTCGAACCAGCCAGGTGGAACATTGCAATGATCTTCCAGGATCGCGATCAACCGGCCGTGTGCTGTACTCATCCCGAGCGCGCGCAGTTTGGGGATCGATTCGCAACCCTCGACCGGAATCAAGCGAATCTCGGGCTGCGAGAAGCGGCGACGAATTTCGTCGCGTGTTTTCTCACCGCAGCGGTCCACCACCAGGACCTCGTAACGAATGTCGCTCTGCTGCTTGGTTAGCGCTTCAAGACATTCACCAATGGACGGCATTCCGTTAACGGAAGCGATTACGACAGAAATCAGCGGACCGTTGAGCGATGGCGCGGGAGCATTCATACCCGAAGACGCTTCTGAGTGGAGGGCGATAACGTCTCCTTTGCTCCCGGATTGATGTACCCGCACGCTTCGCCGAGCGCCCAGAAAACAATGAATAGCAGCAATGGCGGCAGCGACCTTAGAAATGGTCCGATATAGGACGGCTTCCCGATCAGGCGCCGAAGGATTTTTGCCAGTAGCATCACGGGAATCAGCGGCGCCGCCACGAAGCCTGCCAGCCGGAATATCCACGGTTTGCCGCGCATCCGATCGCGGCCGAAATGTCTGCCGTGGCTGAACCGTTGCGCACAAAAGCGACGAATTCCAAACGACGCTCTTTGCGTGGCCCGAATCCCGGGAACAAACGCCAGGCTCCGGCCGGAGGCGAGCAGGAACCTGTGAAACTCCGGTTCCCAGAATCCATCGCCGATCGATTCCCAATGCGCCGCGATCGTCTCGCGTTTATAAGACGCATTGTCACCGGCGATGTCGGTCACTGTCTGCTCATGTTCATATTCGAAGTATTTGCTGTAACGCAAAAAGTAAGTCGCCCAATCAACGGTACTGCCGCCGCGCGGCGGATCGATGGGCCCGCCGATTCCTGCTGAATCCAGTCGTTGATGCGCTTGTCTAATTTGTTCCAGCCAGTCCGGAGCTGGCACAAAATGTCCAATCGTAATCGCCACAACTTCGCCGCGAGCCGCGGCCATGCCTTTCGACCACAGATTTGGAATCAGCGCATTGGCCGCTGGATCCGCCCATTGCACCCAGTCAAAGCGCCTTACCAGCTCAGCTGGCGGCTGGGTAGTGAGGACGGCGATAACCTGCATCTGCTCGTCTCGCTGCGCCTCCAGCGCGCCAAGGCAGTTTGATAATCCGGTGGCATCAGGCCAGGCCGCGATTACAACTGAAACTCTCAAACTGGAATTCGTCATCGATCCGATATCAAACGAAGAACCGCCACGAGAGAAAGTCGTTCCGAAGAAAGGCCATCACTCTCGCAAGTCGGCAACCCTCAACCGACCTATTGTAGAACAGCAAACTTTGGAATGATACGCTTTCCCTGACTGCCTTCCCATACCAGGTAGGCGCGCTTGTCATCAGGCGATGCGACCAGTGCAGGATATCCGCCCGGAATACGTTGGCTTTCCCCTTCGTGCATATCTTTGATCACAAGCGTTGCGCCATCCTGCCAGACTGCCAGAGTTCGCCCGTTGACGCGCGTCAGGACCGGTTGAGCGCCGTTACCAAGTTTCATTTCTGGGAAAGTTGGAGTTGTCAGCAGAATTTCATTCTGGCGCCGCCAGATAGCAAAAGTCCCCACATTCGCTACGGCAATGATTCCGCCGCCATCCATCGGGCATGCTTTGAGCGGCCAGCTGCGTGCGCCAATCTTAGTAGCGGGAGAAAACCGATCGCCACGATCCGTGCTCTCCGCGACATAGAAATCGCGATTACCGCCGAGCCAGTTGCGCCACATCACCACCAGCTTGTTCTTTCCGTCGGAAGCGACCGACGGATGACAGCACTCACAGACAGTTTTGTCCGGTGAATCGTATATCTTTATGTTCTCGCTCCAATTCTTCACCTCCGGACCCAGCCTTGATCCTTCGACCTGAGCGCCTCTGTTTCGCGAGTCGAGCCAGACCGCATAAAAACTGCCGTCAGGCAAAGCTGTAACATTGTGCAATCCTTCGGAGGCAGCGCCGGGCTTGTCGTTGACCCTGTTGGCCGGAGACCAGGTCTTGCCCATGTCCTCTGATATGAATGAAAACAAATCTGCGCCAGGTGCGGTAACAACAATCCGTTTGTCTGTGGCCGCAACCCGAGGCCCGCGCCGCATGCCGACCATCAGGCCGGTTAGATCCGCTATCTTCTGGGGCGTTGAGAAACTTCTGCCTTCGTCCGTGGATTGCACCGAATAAATCGAATTATCCCTAGCGAATACCACGACGATCATTCCGGCGAGCGTGACAGTCACCTGAGGCTGTCTGCCCTCACCAAAACTATCCGGAACCAAATTCTTAACTGCTATTGGCTCGGCTCGGAGGAAGCCGATTGGAAGCAGAGCGAGAGCGAGGATCGCACATATTAATCCGCTCCTAATAGCCCACGAAGTTTTCATTTAGATCTGTTATAGCGGGCGTACATCGTCTTTTGAGGCACGCCACGCAACCGAAACGGTGAGCTTGCTTCTTAAAGGGTTGCGAGCATAGAACAGCGTTTCACGAACTAATTTTGCCAAGTCAGGGGAACTGCCGTCTGCGGGCGAACCAACGGCCATTTCGAAAGGAGGGAAAACATCCTCACACTCATCGCATCGATAATGCGACCTGGATGCGTGAAAGTAGAGTCAACTCAATTGTCGACCTCGACAAGCGCAGAATATTAACAGATTCGGGGAAGTTGTCCACAACGCGAGTTCCGCCGGCGCGGCGGATCGGCAGCGCGATCGTAAGCCCAAACCGGCGTTGTCCTGCTGGTCGTGCTCTTGCTCACCTATGTTCTGGTGCTTTTTTCCGATGCCATCCTGCGGATCATCGGCCGTCAGGGCGACATAGGTGGGGAGACCCGAGAGGGCGAGAGAGCGGGAAGCGAAAGAGTCAATTTGTGCTCGCGCTTAAGAGGGAAGAAACGTCACTGTTCCTGACTTGATGTGTGGGAGCAACGCGAGTAGCGCCGGCATCAGCGGACGAGTGTCACCCAATCGATTCGACGCAGCTCTTAGCGCGACCACTGCGATTGGATATTTCGCAAGGTTCTGCTGGTGCACCATGTTAGTGTCCATCGTGATCAGCACGTCGAATCCAGCTTCGACCGCTTTTTTTAAATAATTCCCAATTTTCGATTCCGGCCCAGCCGATCAGCGGCACTGAGTCCACGTGATGTGCGGCCAAATCGCGCCGCAATCGCCAGTCGAGATTTTCGTCCAGAAGAAGACGCATCTAGGGCGCGGAGAGAACGTGCTCACGCGCTTCTTCCAGGAGAGCGATGACTTGCTCGCGCTTTACGCTCGGGAACCCGTCGAGAAATTGCTCGATAGAATCGCCCGCTTCCAAGTGATCGAAAAGACTCTTCGCCGGGACGCGAGTTCCGGTAAAAACCGGCTCCCCGCCAAGAATTTCAGGGTTTTGCGAGACGATCCGCGACCAGCGCGCCCGCAGGGCAGCCAGTTCCCCAGAACTAGCTGGATCGCCCAGCTTCTTCTGCGCGTGTGGTTGCTTGCGGCGTGTGGCTCCCATATTCGAAGACGCTGCCGCCGTAAGGCGGTACGGCGACGCGGCTCACGACACCCAGAATACCGCATGAGCCTTATGGTCGCAAAATCGATCTTCGCTTGGACTCAACCTCACAATCGAACGCTTTTCCATTCATGCATCGTAAGCCGCTCCTGACGCGCCGTAGCTTCAGCGGAGGATGCTACGATGCATGAGGGAGCGTGTTGTAGTGGCGGTGGCCGCGGCGACCGTAGTTTGCGCGCCGCAGGCTGTAGCGTGCGCTGTCTGCTCGCGAATCTCTTCGGAGTCTCAGCGCAGAATGAAATGAATTTTGGATTTACTCCGCTGAGGACTCCGATAAATCGCGAGCAGGCAGCCGGACACTACAACCGTTTTCGTCTTCCTAATTGAAACGCGTTCGCTACCCACACTCACTCGCTCCTACCCTCGTCGCTTTACCTTCTATGTCGCTCCTCCCAGTCGCTCCATTCGTAATTCCTAATTTCTAATTTGAGAACGATGGCCTCCAGCACCTTGCCCGGCGGCGCATTCAAGCTTGCCGATGATTTGATCCTGACTCGCATGGGCTACGGCGCCATGCAGCTCGCTGGTCCACATGTATTCGGGCCACCAAAAGATCACGACGGCGCGAATCGCAGTCCTGCGTGAGGTCGTCAGGCTCGGAATCAATCACATCGACACCAGCGACTTCTATGGGCCGCATATCACCAATCAACTGATCAAAGAAGCGCTGCATCCGTATCCGGAGCAGTTACGGATCGTCACCAAGGTCGGTGCGCGGCGGGACGCGGAAGGGAATTGGCCGAGAGCGCTCGCACCCGACGAGCTCCGGGAAGCTGTTGATGATAACCTCACAAACCTCGGGCTCGACGCCCTTGATGTGGTCAACCTGCGGGTTGGTGGCTTGGACTCGCCGACGCCAGGCTCGATCGCGGAACCGTTCCGCGTGCTCGCGCAAATGCAGAGAGCGGGC
>WNGJ01013704.1_pt1 | contig 13199 bp, 10 predicted proteins | sample 5400611 | NCBI WGS metagenome assembly WNGJ01 (sample SAMN13153375, study PRJNA577476) | soil metagenome | isolation source: 40 cm soil or saprolite under Garry oak tree replicate 1 | place: USA:California | collected 2016-06-15
CACGTTGAATGCCGTGGTTCCGGGCCGGTACACGGTTGTGGCCATTGAAAACGGATGGGATCTGGAATGGGCTGATCCCGAAGTACTGTGGAAATACCTCGCCGGCGGCGAGAGCATGCAAATCGCACCGAATGGAAAAGCGGAAGTCAAAGTGAAAGTGCAATAGAATCGGTCAACTCCCTCTTGCGAGCGGAGAGGTATCTGCGCCTCATCTGTTTTGCCAGCTCGCGACCTGTCCTAGACCTGGCATTCGTTCACGCGTCAAACCCTCCCGCAGGGCGCGAGCCACTTTCGTTTCGTCTTCCACAATGTAGCCTGCCTCCCTTGAATCTTATTCGTGCCACTGACGCGGGCATACTGAAGATTTTCGGAAGGAATTGTCAAGCTTGTTTCCGCGACGACAGGGTCGGAGCATTGGGCCCGTGACGGCGGAACGAAGGGCTTCGCGTTGTCGACGCTGCCGATTAGGCCGAACCTACGCGCACGCGTTTCAGAAATTTCTCTCCTGACTAACGGGCGGGGAAGGCGCTCAGGAGTCCAATCCTGGGTACTTCCTGTACTGGTAATCCTATCAACGTGGTTCTATAATCTGCACTTTCCTTCCACCGAGTCAGCTCGCCCCCATGGAGGACCACGTGATTAAGAATCTCCAAGAAGGACCAAACAATGTTGAAGTACAGGAAACCACTTTTTCCGTTGACGTGTTGGGCCGCTACATCTGCAACACCTACGACGAAGCAATCAACAACGGCGGCTTTCCATTCGATGCGATTATCGTCGGAGCCGGAATGTACGGCTCCTACACCGCCGAAAAAATCTATCGACAAGGCCAGGGTAACCTCAGAGTGCTGCTCTTAGAAGCAGGTAACTTCCTGGTTTCTGAGCATGTCCAGAACCTCAGCCGCATCGGTTTGAACGCGGCTGGGCCAATCACGATGGACCCTGGCACACCGCGTGAGCGTGTTTGGGGCCTTCCGTGGCGCAGCAATGTCGCGTTCCCCGGTCTGGCTTACTGCGTGGGAGGTCGGTCGTTGTACTGGGGTGGTTGGTCACCGCGCTTAACAGACGCGGATCTTAGGAATTGGCCTGCCGAATTGCAGACTTATCTGAAGGCAAACTACAACGACACGGAAAAAGAGACCGGGGTGGACCCGGCCACTGATTTCATCAGTGGCGACCTTTATGACGCTCTGAAAAAGGCGATGGACGCTGCCGTAAAGAAAGTGTCCACTGTCGACGGCGCTGAGGTGGCCCCCCTTGCGGTCCAAGCTGCGGCCCCGGCACCGGGCCTTTTCCCGTTCGACAAATACAGCAGCGCGCCAATCCTCACCGAGGCGATCCGTGAGGCTGCGGGAGATCCAGATTCGACGAGGAGATTTTTTCTCGTCCCGCGCGCGCACGCGGTCAAGCTTCACAACAGCAACGGCGTGATCAACGCCATCGAACTCTATTACAACGGACAGCAGTCTTTTCCGACCCCGCTAATGGGGCGGAATCTGATGGCTCATCTGCGCAGCAACACGACGGTGCGCATCCCACGATCGGTGCTCGGAACGTTGCCCAAGCAGCTTGCCGCTGCCGCGATGCTCGTGCGCGGATCAACGCTGCAGGGGCGATATCACCTGCAGGTCACGGCCGCTGCTATTGACTCCGCGAATGCGGAAGAAACCATGTGGCGAGTAGTGCCTGATCTTGATCTTCTCGACCAGCTGCTGGCATCACAAGACTTCAACAAAATCACCATAACGTTTCGCGGTATCGGTGAAATGGTAGGCGACGAAAACGCCGTGAATACAAATCCAGCTACGAGTTGGGTGGACTTGAGCCCATTCGAACTCGATGAGTTTGAAATGCGCCGCGCCTACGTGAATCTCGTGACCACGCCGCAGGCCCTCACGCTATGGGACACGATGGACCAAGCCGCGGTAAAACTTGCTCAGGCTTTGGCCGGAACTCCGGCGAACGTCGAATACTTTTACGACAACGCGTGGCACGCCGCCCCTCCTCCAGCGGGGAAGGGTCGCGACGGATTAGGTACGACCCATCATGAGGCCGGAACCCTTTGGATGGGGACTGATCCCGCCAGGTCAGTCGTGAATCTTGATGGCCAGTTCCACCACATCCAAAATGCGTATGCTGCAGGGCCGGCTGTTTTCCCGGCGCTGGGGTCGGCGAACCCGTCTCTGACAGCATTTACACTCGCGCGACGAACGGCTCGCGCGATTGTACAGAAGGCAATCCCCGCACCCGGTCCCGGCGCCTTTTCTCTTCTCAACGGTACGCTGGACGGCTGGCAGATGGCTGCCTCTGGCAGGTTCAACGTGGTTGGCAGTAACACGGTCGAATCCGAAGGCGGCATCGGCCTGCTGTGGTATACGAAAGAAGAGTTTGCCGATTTCCTACTCATGGTGCAGTGGCGCTCGATCAACCTCTTTGATAACTCAGGCGTTTTTCTCCGCTTCCCGAAACTCGGAAACCAGAATCCAGCAGAGGATTGGAAGCTAGCGGTCGATCAGGGCTACGAAGTCCAGATCGATGACCGGGGATTTGATCCCAACACGAACACGACCGGAAGTCCGTTGCACATGACGGGCGCCGTGTATCAATTAGCGCCCGCAATCAAGCTCGCGTCGAAATCGCTAGGCGAATGGAACACCTTCGAAATCGAGGCCGTAGGGCCAGACATAAACGTTCAACTGAACGGTGAGCTTGTAAGCCACCTCACCAACAACCAAGGAAGACCGCTAAAGGGTCATATAGGACTCCAGAATCATCACCCAGGATCTCGCGTCCAGTTTCGTAACCTGCTTGTAAAGAAAATCGGCGCGGCAGTGTCCGCAGGGCGCGCCCGGTGAATTGGAAGCGAACGTGTGGACGCGATGGGAAGTCTCACCTCTAGCGTACAGCGAAGCGGCGCTAGCTGAATCTGGCCTAAGGTCGCCAGGAGTAGGTGTACTTCACCGCAAAACGGTTCTGAGTGAATTGAGCAGGATTGGCAGCCACTAGGCTGGCGAATTGCTGGCCGACTGTGTAAATCACGAACAAATCGCTGTCTGGTCGGTAGTTCCAACGGAGGCGGATGTTGGCACTCGCAGCCTGCGTGTTCGACGTGTTGATCTGGAAAATCGTCGATAAAGTGAGAAAACGAGAGAAAGCATAATTCGTCTGAAAACTACCAAACACGACGGAGAAATCTCCACCAGGAATCGGTAAGCGAAAGCGATCCCACTGCTGAGAGAAATCGAAGGATAATTTCTCACTTGGTCGGTAAGAGCCCCGAATGCGGGCCTCGTTCAAGTGGCCATTGTAGTAGGTGCCGAACCGCTCAAAGAAGCGAAGGACCCATCGCCGATCCTGGGCCGTGCCATACGTCAGTTGGTGCCTCGTCCAACGATAGAAACCAGGAGGAACAACGACGTTTTTATAGATGTTAAACGGTGTGATGATTCGCTGAGCGAACACGTCCACGATATCGTCATCGGTATAACTGCCACTATGGAATTCGGCGCGGAACGTAGCTTGCCATTCCTGAGTTTGCAGAACGCCGTGAGTATCTGGAGCATGAAAGAGGAAACTCTCAAAGCTAAGCTCGCGGACCCCCCGAATCTTTGGTCGTGGCTTCAAGTTGAGATCAATGTAGTCGCACACGCAATCGGTGCGTTCGAGAAAGCCGACTTCGGGGTTGAAATTCGGACCGATCTTGCGTCGCTCGGCGAAAAATTCGAGCCAACTATTCTTATAGTCCAAGCCAGCTCCCAAACTTGTCTGACCGCTTGCGACGAGTGGCGAGCGGCTCTGAGCGGCATAACCCCTCAAAACCAGATTTTTCATCAGCACCACTCGCGTATCTACTCCCCCACTCTGGTTGAAAGGAGGGGCTGTGTTTCCGGCTCGCTTGTCAATTCCCATGAAACCAACATAAGAACCGCCGGGAAGGGCGCGTTTTAACCGGAACACGGCATAATTGGCATAGGGGTTAGGACCGGCCGACCGAGTGTTGGCATCCATGATGCCCACGTCGAAACCAGCGAGCGAGCCAGTAATTTTTCCTCCTCCGTTCATCGGCACTTGCTGACCTGTGACTGGATCAATGCCAATCTGGCGGCTGAAAAACAACAGATCGCCGGAGCCGCCCATCGCAAAATTGAAAATCCCCGCATTTTCCAGGAAGAACTGCCGCTTTTCTGGAAAGAAGAGCTTGTAAGGTGTCAAGTTGAACTGCTGGGTGTCTACGTCCGCGTCCGCAAAATCAGTGTTGCCAGTCAAATTGGCAACCAAATTCGAGCGGAGGCCGAGTTTCATGTCCACGCCTCCTGTGTAAAGGGCAGCTGTACCAGGGGTGAGACCTGCTAAGGTCGCGGACGGCGGCAAGTGGTTGAAACCGCCAAGCGTGTAGGGCTTCACGATGAACAAGCGGCCACTGCCAATTTCAGAGATTCCGCGCAACTCGCCTGCCTGGCTGATTTTGAGGATTCCGAAACTGCGCCTCCACCCCGCCCACAAATCCTGCTCATTCTTGCGACGGATGAAACGCTTGAAGTTGATTCCCCAAACCACATCACGCGCCTGCATGAAATTCAGCGTCGAAAATGGAATCTGGATAGTCGCCGTCCAGCCCTCGGACGTTACGCGGGCCTCAGACGTCCAAACGCCATCCCAGCCAGGGTCTCCGTCTCCTTGGTCGCTGCTGCTATTCTGCAGCCCCTGCTCATCTGTAATGAGGCCATCTCGCTGGGTTCCCAGAGGATTGGTCTGAAACACGTAGGCGTTCGGTCCGCTCAGTCGGCGGCTGTCCTTCGTAGGGCTCTCTCTGAACGAAGTTGGTAATCGGCTCGGCAAGTTTCCATTGCGGATCATCGACCCTGCCATCGATTTTTGGTGGATGATCCACTCGCATTGCATTCGCAACGCGAAATGTCTGCGGCATTACAGTGGTCTCAGATTGACCCCAAAGAGTTCCAGCCGACAGGGAGCCCAGCACCAATAGGCGCATTGCGGTGTGCGCCAATCGTATCCGGCTGGGCGCTGGCTTCAACGAACCACAGCCTCGTAAACAACCATGCGCGCAACGGCTTTGCCGTCTTCCTCCTGCTCCGGCGCGTAAACGCGGTGCGTTTCAGGGTCAACAGCCAGGCTGTGAACCTTCTTTTGAACTGGAAAATCTTCGAGCTTGCGGTAGTGGTCCGGGTCATCCATTTGGAATACGGAGATCGCACCACTTGAACACGCAACATAGATTCGTTTCAGTCCCGGATCGAACTTGATTACATCCGGCCCGCCCGCCATTGGCAGGAAGGCGATTGGCTCGTGCTTGTCGAGATCGAACACGGTCATCAGGTCGTTTCCTTCGCAGGAAAGGAAGGCACGGTGATGTTCGGGATCGAGCGCCATTCCGTGGTTTTCCTTACATCGTCCGACGGGATACCGCCCGACGACTTCGTCGGTTGCGGGATCGATTATCGCGAAAATGTTATCGTCCTGCAGGTTCACATAGACCTTGCGAGCGACGGGGTCGTATTGCGGCATTCCGGTTTCGCTGTCGAAGTGCAGGGTCTTGATGATTTCGTCCTTTGTGACGTTCACGACCGCTTCTGCCTTCCCGCGTTCATCCGAAACGTAGAGCTTGTGAAATGGAGACGCGTAAGCGCTTCCATCAGGTTTGGCTTCGGTTTTCAGTTTTTTGATCACCTTCATTTGCTTCAGATCAACGACGCCGATCGTGTTGTCGCCCGCATTCGACGTGTAGAATTTTTTGAGCTCCGGCACGTATTCGACGCCCTCGGCGCCCGGTGTATCGGCAACCGTTGCCATCACTTTGTTCGTACGGAGGTCGATCACATACGTCTGCCCAGCTGCCAAATGAGCGGAAATAAGGTAGTGATCGTCCGGGTCGAGCGTCAGATAATCGAATCGTTTTCCCCCCGGCCCTGGCAGATCAAACTGCGCGGCGCGCTTGAGGGTTTGGCCGAACAGATTCGCCGAACAAAAACCGCTGAGCAGAAGAAAAACAGAAATTCCAAATCGCAGAGAAAACAGCCTCGTTTGCATCAAGTCCTCCCAGTCATGAACTACGGTGAAGCACGACGCCGGCGACCCCAGCCCCTAGGATAAGCACCGGTTCCGGAACTTTCTTGAACGCCAGCAGCACTCCGAGCGAAATCAGCGCGATCAATACGGTCGGTAGATCGAAGACCGCTCGCCTCGTGAGAATGACCGCGGCCCCGGCGATGGCGCCGACCGCCGCCGCCGTTACGCCTTGCACGAATGCTTTTACCTGACGGTTTTGGGCGAACCGGCGATAGTACGGCGCGCCAAAAATAACCAACAAATAGGGCGGCAGAAATACAGCTACTGCGGCGGCACACGCGCCGAGCGGACCGGCGACCAGGTAACCGATGAAACCCGATGTGATGACGATGGGTCCGGGCGTAATCATGGCGACCGCGACAGCATCCAGAAATTGTCGCTCGGTCAACCAATGGAACTTTCCGACCACGCCTCCGTAGAGGAACGGCACAATCGCTAGGCCGCTCCCGAACACGAAAGCGCCAGCTTTGAGAAAGAACAAAAATACTGAAACGACCGCCCCCGCTGAGGCGGGTCCGAGCAGGCCCGTCAAGAGTCCGGGACCTAAGGCTCCCGCCTGGATGGGGCGCGCTTGTAGTTTGGGCGGAGCCTTCACCAACATCGCAACGAATCCAGACAGTACAAACAGCCACACGACCTCTGATTGCGTCCAGACCGTCGTGATCGCTAGTGCGCCGAATAGGACCCACAGCAAATAGTCCTTGCCCAGCGTCTTCTGAATCAGCTTCCATGCGCTTCGCACGATGATGGCGCTGACGGCTGCCCCGATCCCGTAGAACAGTCCCTGAATCCAAGCCAGCTGCCCGAAATGAACGTAAAGTGCAGCCAATCCGAGGACCATCAGAAACGAAGGAAGGATAAACGCGGCGCCCGTAAGAGTTGCGCCCAGAGTGCCGCTGTGCACCCAGCCCAGATATTTCGCAAGCTGGGCCGCAAGCGGCCCGGGACAAAGTTGAGAAAAGGCAAGGCCCTCGAAGTAGTCTTGCTTCGAAACCCACTTCCTGTTTTCCACCAAGTCCCTCTGCATGTAACCCACAAGGGCAATCGGTCCGCCGAACCCGAGCGTGCCCAGACGAAGAAAATAAAGCAGGAAGGCGCGCAGCGTTGGCCTTGCTGAGTTCTCCGCCGAATCTGGGCTGATGGTCATGTCGTCTAGTGGCCGGTTCCACGAGCGGGAGCGCTCTTACCTAGCTCGTCGAGAGCCGACTTGAAGGCGGTCGCTAGCTTTTCGGCCGAGCCTCGGCCCCAGTAATGCAGAAAGATCACTACGGGCCGGTCCGCGGTCATGTGGTGATGAATCGCGACCACCTCGACACCGTTCTTGCGAAGCGCCTTCAAAACCGGGGTGACTTCGCTTTCGAGCATAGCTACATCGCCTGCGACAACAGCATCCTCTTGCGTGCCGACGAACGCGGCCCAGGTGTTCAGACCCATCCGGGCGTTGATGGTGGCGCCGTGCTCTTTCATCCCGAGGTCGTCGCGCCCCACGGTGATTTTGTAGACCGCGCCGGACTGCTCACCTTCGTGCCCCACGATCTTGGCGATCTTAGCGGTGTCTAGCGGTGTGCCACCGCTGCTCGCCGGTGCGCTGGCCGCGGGTGTCACGTGGCCGATCAGATCCAGCCCGGGTTTTACTCGCCGCGCGAGGTCTGCTGCTTTTCCCATGCCGTGCACGTGCATGTAAAAGACGTGCGGGTCGTCCCAGAAGAAATGGTTGTGGAGCGCCGTGACGTCGATTCCGTTGTCCAGCAGCGCGGACATGACCGGTTTCACTTCTTCCTGAAGCAGGACCAGATCGCCCATCATCACATCGCTTCCATCGGTTGCCTTCGTCAGGGCAACCCAGCCTCCGAAACCGAAAGGCGTGGGTGTGGATACGCCTTGGATCGTCATCTTCAGGTCGTTGCGCGGAATATTGACCTTGAGAACTCCGGCTTTGAAATCCCCTTTGCGGTCGAGGGATTTCAAGACTTCCTGATAATCGCTCGGGATGTCTTGCGCCAAAGCACGAAAGCCGAACAGCGTGAAACACAAACAAGCAAAGAAAAACATCCTGCCCTTCCTAATGAAACTGTCCATGTGATAGACCTCCTGATTTCTAAGTCTCACAACTCGAAAGACAAACAAGGCTCAACGTTCAGTTCGGCTGGTGGCGAACGAATTCGTACAGCGCGTCATAAAGCGGAAACTCCCGCGCGAGACGCTCCTCATCGGTTATCCCAGACAGCGCGAAGCCGTGAGCAATGGCGCGCAATCCAAGACTTTCTGGAGAAACATGTTCCTGTCCATTGACGTCCGCGCCTCGGACGATCAGCGCCAGGCGGTGAAGCGCTGGGTCAGCGAGTTCGTAGTCCTCTAGAATTGCTTCGAACGTACAGCGTTCTCCCCGGTGATTCAGCTTCACTTCGGGAAACCGGGTTGCATCGAAGGGGATCGCTCCCTCCCTGCGGGCTGTGTCGAGGAGTTCCTCTTCGCGTACGAATAAGAACTCTGCCTGCGGATCAATAAAGCGCCGAATGAGCCACGGACAGGCAACCCGGTCCACTTTCACGTTGCTGCGAGTAATCCATTTCATACATGGATACTCCCGTAGGGGACTGGCCGCTATTCCAGCTTTTCGGACACGGTCTTCCACTCATCGCCCTTTGTGAGCGTAACCTCAGCCATCGGATGACCATCTTTGAGCGATGGAAAAACGCTCACCGCACGAAACCCCGGGTTGCCCTTGAGGACTTTGGCGAGAGCTGCGCGAAGCGACTGCTTCGCCTTTGCCATAGCCTCACTCTGTGCTTTCGCCGCGGTGAGGTCCTCACCGCTCGTGATGGCTTCGGCCTTGGCAACCTTTCCTGTGTTGTTGTCAACAATGACCTCAGAAAACTTGTCACCTTTCGCTGTGTAGACAGAGAGTTGCAATTTACCCTCTTCGACTTCAAATTTCCCCGAGATGGGTTTCCCTTCACTTGTGCTGGCGGACAGGGCTTGTCCGAGAGACACTTTCGCCTCGGCAACCGCCTTTGCGAGCTCGGCGCGGTCTTTGTCCTGATTCGTCCTGGACCACAACCCTGGACTGGCAACTAACGAAGCCACTAACAATCCTAGAAATGCAGTTCTTTTTTTCATCGTATCCTCCCCTTAGATTCGCAAACAGAAACGGCCATCGTTGCTATTTGGCAATTACATGCAAGTCGTCGAAGTAGGTGAGCGAATCGGCTTTGGTCCATAGGCCCATCTTGCCCGCATCTTTGAACGTGTCGTCGGTGGCCTCGATCTTCTTCTGGCCGTCGTAATAGCAGATTATCTTGTTGCCCACGCACTCGACCTTAAGCTCGTGCCACTCTCCTGAAGTGACCTTGAAATTTGCACCCGCGAATTGTCGGCGGCTGCCATTTACGACGTGGTACAGCCGATAGTTGTCCTCTAAGGCGTTCGCGCGGACGATGTAGTAGTTGTTCGCATCCTTCAGACGGAACACGACGCCGCCAGCGCGGTCCACTTCTCCCTCCACCGCCTTGAACTTCACGCTTATTTCCAGATCCTTGAAACTGCCCTGGTCAGCAATGAGCAGGGGAAAGCGGTAGTCGGTGCGGTCCCTCGATGTCTGTGCGACAACATTCGGTTTAGAGGGGGCAGTCGAATCCGCCATCACCACCCATTTGCCCTCGGTTCCTTGCCCCGTCCGCGCCCCGTGGAAGCCCGCAGGGATTTCCCCCGCTTTATCGCTGTCAAAGTTGTAGGTTTGCGTCTGGCCCGCGGTTTGAAGCGGAGCAGGTTTCTCCGGTGGAGACGCATACGAGGACAAGAATCCGCGCTCTCGGAACTCCATAAGCGCAACACCCAGCACGAGTACGGCCGCAATTGCGGTTAGAACCCATATGCTCTTTTTCATTTGCATCCCTCCTATGGTCTGTTCCTGTCTGACGCCCCAATGCTCGAAAGGCGAATCCAAAAGGTGCTCCCCTGAGCTCCTGCGCTGCGAACCCCAATCTCTCCACCGTGTGCCTCGACGGCCCAGCGTGCGATCGAAAGCCCTAGGCCGGCGCCACCCCACTCGCGCGAGCGGGCGGCGTCCATCCGGTAAAACCGGTCGAAGATATGGGAGCTATGTTCTGGAGGCACACCGGGGCCCTGGTCAGTAACTTCCAAGGTGGCGTGACCGTTGTCGGAAGCGCAGACATAGACCAAAATCCGACTATCGGCAGGCGAATATTTGATCGCGTTGTCCACGAGATTGACTATCGCTTGCCGTAGAATCAGACGGTCGACGGAGACAAGCGGGCGGGTGTCGCCTTCCACTGCAATATGCTGCCGCTTTTCTTCCGCAAGAACTTCGACGAGCGCCCTGGCCTCTTGCGCGAGAGCAAGGAATGAAATGTCGGCTCGTTGTAGGTGTACGTGACCGGCGTCCGCTCGCGAAAGTACCAGCAAACTTTCTACCAGCCGCGTCAGGCGGTCCACTTCTTCGAGCATGCTTCCAATCACGTCTCTGTACTCTGCCGGGCTCTTTTGATCTTGTAGAGCAACTTCGCCAACACTCCGAATCGCGGTCAAGGGCGTACGGAGTTCATGTGACGCATCTGCCGTGAACCGACGCAGTTGATTGAAGGCGGCTTCGAGCCGTGACAGCATCGCATTGAACACACTGGCTAGCTTCCCCAGCTCGTCGTGCGGGTTTTCGACCGCAAGTCGCTGATTCAGCCGCTCGGCCGAGATCCGCTCGGCCTTGTCAGTCATTGCGTCCACAGGGCCGAGCGCCTTCCGCGCAAGCGCGTAACCTCCAAATCCGGCCAAGAGCAGTGCCATGGGAAACCCGAGGGCCAGAACCCAAACCATTTCGCGCACCTCTCGCCAGGGCCCCTCCTCACTATGGGCCACCCTTAGAACAACTCGGCGGTCCTCGATGTGATAAACGCTGCTTGCGGTCCGTACTCGCAAGCCATTCCCGAGCCGCTGCGAAAACGGTTCGGACTCACCGTTCCCCTCACTCGCCACGGGTGACCCGCCGAGTTCCTGACCTTGAAGGGTTGGGCTTCGGTAGAGGAGCGTGCCCGAGGGCGCCCATACTTCTACGAACCGCTGGAGGCTGGCGTCGTTCTCCTCAGGATGCATCGCGCGCAGCGAAACAAAGCCGCCCGGTTCGTTTGCCAGCAGACCCTTTACGGTCTCCAGGTCGTCCAGGAGGCTCCGGTCGACTTGCTCCCGCAGGCTCAGGAACAGGAAGAGTGAAGCTCCGCCAGCGTAAGCCGCCAGCAGGCCACCCAACACAATGACATACCAAAGCGTCAATCGGGAACGGACATGCCGGGGCCAGAGAGTCATCTCTCCTCCCGCAACACGAACCCGACACCCCGTACCGTATGAATCAGCTTGCGGTCAAAGGGCTCATCGACTTTGCGACGAAGGCGGTTGATATGAACGTCCATGACATTGTCGAGTGGCGTCGCGCGGGCGACTTCTTTCCAGACACCGCGCGCCACCATCTCTCGCGAAACGATCTGCTCCTTGTGCCGCAGCAGATATTCGAGAAGCTCAAACTCTCTGGCAGTCAGTTCCAAGCTATGCCCGCCCCTCTTGGCCTTGCGGGCCATCACGTCCATTTCCAGGTCAGCCAGTCTCAACAAGGGAGGTTGTTCGGCCCGTCCCCGCCGAAGAAGCGCTCGAACACGGGCCAATAGCTCCGGGAACGCGAACGGTTTGACAAGGTAGTCGTCAGCGCCCTTGTCTAGTCCTTGCACGCGATCTTCGATTGCATCGCGTGCCGTGAGTATAAGGACCGCCGTTTGCAATCCACGCTTTCTGAGCGTTGACAGAACCTGCAGGCCATCGCGTCCAGGAAGCATAAGATCCAAAATGACGAGGTCGAATTCCTCCGCATTCACCAGGAAGAACCCTTCTTCTCCGGTGGGTGCGACCACGACTTCGTATTTCTCGCGCTCCAATCCTTCGCGAAGCGCACGGGCCACTTTCGCTTCGTCTTCAACAACCAGGACGCGCAATCTTGAGCCTCCCTGATGGAAATACTATGAGCATACTGCTGCGGTGCCTACTGAAGTTTTCCTGAAGACACCTTCAGGGAAGGCTAGGGGAATCGATGGAACCAGGAGCGAAACGAGTGAGGGATATCGCAAAAGGAGTTACAACTTGGTGCGCGGAAAGTATGATCTAACAGGTCCCCAGGGTTCCTTGGAGCGTCAAGATTGGTGATCCGCGCCGTTAGATTTCAAACAGTTCTGGCTTCTACTCTTGGTTCTCCAATGCGGCCTGTTAACCCAGATGATGGCAGGAAGTTCTGCACCCGCCGTCTGAATAGTGGTCTCAACCCCGTCTATCAAGTCGGCCCCGCCCCCTCTATCCCGCTCGCCGCTCAAAGCTCCCCTAATTTGCTGAGCCGCTCTCTTTTCACTGTGGTTCCATTAGTGCGCGGCGAGCTCCGTCGTAAAAAATGTACTAGTACCAAGATTTTTTCTTACATTTTCTCTTCTTGGAGCCTCTGAGTAGGTAGGGGGAATTAGTCGCCAAATTCCTCTAAGGGCCTGCTCGATCCGAATGCACGACCGGGTCTAGAGGCATTCGGGACATCCGAGAATTTGCGTACCTCACCTGTGGAAGTGGAAACTTCTAGATAGAGCGTCCACTCCCGTCGTGCTCCGGGTCGAACAAAAAGTCGTTGAGTTTTTCCCTTTTGAAGGCCTCTTAGTAAGTGAGGGGAGGATTCTTTTCCAACCTCCCTTGCTGGCTTGACGGAGCCGTCCCACTTCGGTCAACCGTCTGGCCTGACTGAATGCACCCAACTTTCCCGGTAAATGGGGGGCAGAAGCCCCCTTCTGGCACTACTTCTGGCAAAAGGGATTGTCTCTTCGGTCTCGATGGAGGTGAACTTATTGAAAACATAAGGGATGCTTCGGAGAAGCGAGAACGGCCTGGAAGGGCCAAAGACTCGGGTGAGGCGGGAGCGACAGCGTCCTCACGACAGCATGCCTCGCGCCCAGCACTGAACGCGTCTTCGAATGCGATTTGCATTAAAGAAGAGAGCCCGCAGACTCAACGGCCTGCGGGTCGGCCCACACCGTCAAGCCTCCACTTCGAGGACTCTTCGGAGGCCGCGATACAAAACG
>WNGJ01005623.1_pt1 | contig 13198 bp, 9 predicted proteins | sample 5400611 | NCBI WGS metagenome assembly WNGJ01 (sample SAMN13153375, study PRJNA577476) | soil metagenome | isolation source: 40 cm soil or saprolite under Garry oak tree replicate 1 | place: USA:California | collected 2016-06-15
GCCACCTGGACGTCGCCGTCGGTGCCGTTCTTGAACCCGACCGGCATGGACAGGCCGGAGGCGAGCTGCCGGTGGACCTGGCTCTCCGTGGTCCGCGCGCCGATCGCGCCCCAGGTCACCGTGTCCGCGATGTACTGCGGCGTGATCGGGTCGAGCCATTCGCAGCCAACCGGCAGTCCGAGCGCGACGATGTCGCGCAGCAACTGGCGGGCGGTGTGCAGGCCACGGTGCACGTCGTGGCCGCCGTCCATGCCCGGGTCGTTGATCAGGCCTTTCCAGCCGGTTACCGTGCGCGGCTTCTCGAAGTACACCCGCATCACGACCAGCAGGTCGGCCGCGTGAAGCTCGCGGGCTTTTATGAGCCGCCCGGCGTAGTCGAGCGCGGCCGCCGGGTCGTGCACCGAGCAGGGCCCAGCGATGACCAGCAGGCGGTCGTCCGAGCCCTCGAGCACGGCGCGGACCTCGGCGCGACTGCGCTCCACGGTCGCCGAGGCCTGGTCGTCCAGCGGCAGCTGGTCGAGCAGGGCCGCAGGGGAAAACAGCGGTTCGTAGCCGGTGATCCGGGTGTCGCTGGTGCGCGTCATCAGGCGCGTCTCCTCCCGGGCGGGCGGCTGCCCGGGCCCGGGAGCCAGCACACCCCTCGTGTTACAGGGCAGTCTGTTGCCTTACTGGCTCCAGGCGGTGATCAGCGCACGCGTTAGCGCCCGGCTCCGCCCGGAGCCAGGGTAAAGCGCGGATACCACCGTGACACGCGACCGATGGTACACCCTGGGCGGCGCGTTCCGGCCCGGGCGGGTGCCGCGGGGTGCGGTGGAGCGGGGCGTGCCGACGAGTTCTTAGGCCCGGACACAAGTGTTACACAACCTGTTCTCAGACTGAACTACCACTCTGGTCCGACGCGCGTCATCAACGCCGTTTTGTGGCATGCGCGGAATACGACGGCTCGGGGCCGGCCGAGCCGTTCATTCGACGTCAGGGAGGCTGTGGCCTTGGCACGCCTGCTGATAACGCGGGACGCCGCCGACGCGGCCGCGGTGGACGCGCGCGGCAGCGTGCCCGTTTCCACCCGGCGCGCCGCAGGGGCGGCGGCGGGTTCCTGGGCCACGGGCAGGCGCTGGGTGATCTTGCTGGCGCTCGGCTGGCTGGTCCAGGTCGGACTGCGGGTGTGGTTCAGCCGCCACCAGGTCATGCCGCTGGCCAACCCGGACGAGACCGCGTATCTGGTCGCGGCGCGGGTGCTGGCGGGCGGGCCCGGCGCGGACCTGTCCGGCTCGACGCTGTACCAGGTCGGCTATCCGCTGCTCATCACGCCGGTGTACTGGTTCACCAGCAACCCCTCGACCGTGTATCACGCCGTGCTGGCGATCAACGCCCTGATCAGCGCCCTGGTGCTGCCGCTCGGCTACCTAGCCTGCCGCAGGCTCGAGCTCGGCCGCCCGGCCGCGTACGTCGTGGCGTTCGTCGCGGCGCTCGTTCCCGCCGGCTTCTTCTACAGCGTGTACGCGATGACCGACGCGATCTTCGTGGTGCTCACGCTGGCCTGGCTGCTGACCGCGCACAGCTGGCTGACGGCCTCGTCGGCGCGGGCCCGGTACGCGAACGCGGCCGGCTCGGCGCTACTGGCCGCGTACGCTTACGCGGTCCACTCGCGCGGCCTGGTCATGCTGGCCGGCCTGGCCGCGGTCGGCGTGTTCATCTTCTGGCGCCAGGCTCGTTCCCGGCTCAGCGTGGTCGTGGCCGCGCTGACCGCGGTAGTCGTGGCGGCCGCGAGCTGGGCGCTGAACCATCACATCAGCCTGCCCGTCTACCCGGAGGGCACGCGCAGCCTGTCCGGCCAGATCCGTCACCAGCTGGCCAGCGTGAACGGGATTATCCACGTGCTCGAGCTGGCGGCCGGCCAGCTGTGGCGGCTGGTGCTCGACAGCTGGGGCATCGCGGGCATCGGCCTGGTCGCCGCGCTGCTGGTGATCCTGCGCCGCGACGTACGCAGCGACCTGCGGATCATGGCCGCGCTCTCGGTGGCGGTGACCACGGTCATCGCGTGCACCGCCCCGGCCGCGCTGCCCCCCGACCAGCCGCAGGCCTGGGCGTCCGGACGCTACCTCGACGGCATGATCATCGTGTTCTTCCTCGTCGGCGCGGCGATGCTGCTCCGGGCCAGGATGCGGGACATCCTCGTCTGCGCCGCCATCTCCACCGGGCTGTTCGTGCTGGCCGCCGTGACGGTGGCCGTCTACATCGGGACGGTGCCGACCGTCGGGTTCGGGGCCGGGTTCAACTTCGCCGAGCCGGCCGTGGTGACCCAGAACTGGACGCAGGCCAGCGTGCCGCTGGCCACGGCGGTGACGCTCGTCATGCTCGCGGTGTGGATCGGCTTCGCGTTCGTGCTGCGCAGGCTGCGTCCCGGCGTATGGCTGACGGCTGTGTCCGCGGCGTTCGGCGTCTGTGTGGCTGCGGTGAGCCTCATCGCGGTGGCCCAGATGACCAGCCACGTCTCGCGGACCGACGACTCGCCCGCGCAGGCGGCGATGGCGCTGATGGACGCCGGTAAGGTGCAGCCCGGCGACCAGGTCGCCGTTACCTCCTCGCTGGCCTGGCCCCTGTGGGTGCCGCAGGCGTTCGAGGTCTCCTGGACCGAGTTGGACCTCTTCAACCCGGGCCACCAGCCGCTGCCGCCCGGGACGACCGTGGTCGAGGCGGAATGGCCGACCGGGAAGCCGGCCCAGGCCGGATGGCCCGAGGCTCCGGCGGGCTGGCGGATCGTCGCCTCCGACCAGAGCGCGGGCTGGGCCGTCTGGCGCAAGGCCTGAGTTTGGCCGCGGCGGGCTGGTTGCGGGCTCGCGGCGGGGTGGCGGCGAGTCATGACACGCTGGTGACGTTTCGTGGAATTGCTTCTGCTGAGAGTTAGGGCATGCCCTATAGTCCTCACTTAGGTTAGCCTTACCTAAGTGGAGGACATGTGCGGCTCTGCCTTGTGGCGGCCAAGCCGACTGACGCGGTGACATACGGGTTCCTGCCTGCCGCGGCGCGGCTCGGGCTGGAGGTTTTCCTGCTGACGGACCGGCCGGACGTGCACGCGGGGGTGCTGGGTGCGGCCACGGGGGCGCAGCCCAGGTCCAGGATAGTCGGGTGCGATGTGCACGACGCGCGGGCGCTGATCGGCCGGATCGCGGGGCTGCCGCGGATGGACGCGGTGTTCAGCAACTCCGATCACCTGCAGGTGCAGACCGCGCTGGCCGCGGACTACTTCGGGCTGCCCGGCAAGGACTGGCGGTCGTGCCTTCGAGCCAAGAACAAGCCGCTGATGCGGCGGCGGCTGGCCGAGACCGGCGCGGAGAAGGTCACCGCCGCCGAGATCGCGGCCGGCGACGAGCTGCCGGCCGGGCTGCCCTACCCGGTGGTGCTCAAGCCGGCCGAGGGTGTGGCCAGCGAGGACGTCACGCTCGTTGGCTCGCCGGGTGAGCTGGCGGAGCGGTGCGCGGAGTTCTTCGGCCGCCGCCCGGGCGAGAAGCTGGTGGCCGAGGAGTACCTGCCGGGCACGCTGCGCACGCTGGAAACCATCGGCGACGGCGAGACGACGTGGGTGCTCGGCGGGTTCCTGACCACGGTGTCGGCGCTGCCGTGGTTCATAGAGGAGCGGCTGACCTGGGATCCGCTGCCGCCCGGCGAGGAACTCGACCACATCCGCCGGGCCCTGGGCGACCTCGGCGTGTCGTTCGGGGCGTGCCATACCGAGTTCATCTGCGACGGCCAGGGCGGGGCCCGCCTGGTCGAGGTGAACGACCGCCTGATCGGCGACCACGACGAGTTCCTGATGGCCGAACTGCTTGATGACGACCTGTTCGAGCGGGTGCTGCGGGTACACCTCGGCGAGCGGCTGCCCGCGGGCCCTCCCCCGGTCGGGCCTGGTCACGCCGTAGCCGACTACGTGATCGCCGAACGGCCGGGCATTCTGCGCACCGCACCGCCGGGCGGTCCGCTGGACGGCGCCGAGCCCGGTGTCAGCCTCGGCTACTGGCCGCTGCGCCAGCCCGGGGATCAGGTCACCGTGACCCACTCCAATCGGGACTACCTGGGCGTGATCACCGGGTCCGGCCCGGGCCGCACAACAGTGGAACGCTCCATCAGGACCGCCCGGGCGGCATGCCGTTGGGACATCGGTTCGTGATCGGGACGCAGGCGCCCGAGGCGGGCACGGATACGGCCGCGGACACCGGAGCGGTCACAGGCGCGGACGCGGATGCCGAGGCGGGCATCGAGGCGGAGCTGGCGGCGGGGGTTATCGAGGCGCTGCTGCGGGAGGACTACGCGGGGCTGTCCCGGCGGATGCGCGTCACGCCGGACGGGGCGGTACTCGCGTTGCCCGGAGGGCCGGTGCTGCCGCTGCGGGGCAACGGGTTCCTGGGCGACTTCTCCGTGGCCCAGTCCTCTGCGCGGGCCGCGGCGCTCACGCTCGGGGACGTCGAGGGCGTGCTCGGCACGGCGCCGGCCGCGGACGCGGACGGGGTGGCCGCGTTCGGCGTGGAGTGCCGGCAGGCGCTGGAGACGCTGCGGCTGCGCGCCCGGCACCTGCCCGCAGCGCTGCCACCCGGTCCGTGGCTGGGCGCGGGCGGATCGGTCTGTTACGACGCGGTCGCCGCGACGCGGCCGCACCCGGCCTATCCCACCGCGGCGTGCCGGCTCGGCTTCACCGAGGAAGACTCGCTGCGCTACGCGCCGGAGTTCTGGCCCGAGTTCGAGCTGAACTGGGTCGCGGTGCCGCGGGCGGCGATGGTGACGGCCCGCCCCAGCCGGCCGGGCTGGTGGCCGGCGATGCGGGATGTCGGGCTGCCGGAGGCCCTGGCGGACACGCACGAGCTGATGCCAGCGCACCCACTGACGGCGCGGCTCGCGCTGCCGCGCGCGCTGGCCGAGGCTGGGCTGGCTCCGGCTGGGCTGGGCGAGGCCCGGCTGGCTGGGACGGGGCTGGTCCCGGCGGCGCGGGTCGCGCCGGGGCGATGGCTGCGGGTGCGGCCCACGCTGTCCGTCCGGACGGTCGCGGTGACCGCGGATCCGCGTGCCCAGTTGAAGCTGCCGATGCCGGTCAGCACGCTCGGGCTGCGGAACCGGCGCGCGATGGAACCGCGCACGCTGGGCGACGGCGCGCTAGTCCGCCGGGTGCTGGCCGCGGCGGCGGACCGCGACCCCGGCCTGGACGGGCTGCTGCTGGCCGACGACGGCGACTTCGCGCACGCCGGGCATCCGTGCCTGGCCTACCTGCGGCGCAGGCTGCCGGACGGGCTCGGCGCGAGCCGGATAGTGCCGGTCGCGGCGCTGCTGGCCGAGACGGGCGACGGCCTGGTGATCGCGGATCTGGCCGGGCCTGAGCCGGTGCCCGCGTTCTTCCGCCGCTACCTGGACCTCGTGTTCGGGCTGGCGGTGCGGCTGTTCGTCCGCTACGGGATCGCGCTGGAGTCACACCAGCAGAACGCGGCGCTGGTGGCCGGTCCCGGGCCCAGGCTGCGGCTGCTGGTCAAGGACTTCGACGGGGCCCTGATCAACCATTCGCGGCTGGCGGCCACGCTGGGCGACCTGACACCGGAGCCGGCCGGGTTCGGCGACCAGCGGCTGCTCACCGCGTCCGACGACGCACTCGCCGACGTGTTCGTCACGATCACCGTGCACCTGTGCGCGGGCGCGCTCGCCTTCGGGCTGGCCGACCGGGGCTACGCGCCGCGGCCCCGGCTACTGGCCACGGTGCGGGAGGCGCTGGACGCCGCGCTGGACCACCAAGCCAGCGAGCCGTCCGCGCAACTACTCCGCGCCCGGGTGCTTGAGGCCGGACGGCTGCCGGTCAAGGCGATGCTGACCGCGGGCACGCTGACCGACAAGTCCCGCACCGGAGCCCGCGACATCAACAAGTTCTACGGCCCGCCCGGCCCGAACTACCTGAGGGATTCCAGGTGAGCCCGGACGTGCTGGCCTGCCACGCGCTGCTGAACTGCCTGATCCGTGAGGTGTCCGCACCGGAGGACCAGGCCTGGGAGGACGACGGGCACCTGGTCATCAGGCTGGCCAGGTCCGGGGTCGTGCTGCGGGCGAAGCTGCGCCGCCCGTCCGCCGGGATCGGCCCCCGGCCGGCCGGGGAGGTGCAGGTCCGCCAGGAGGCATCCTGGCAGGAGATCGGCTGGCGGCGGCTGGCCGAACTGATCGCGGCCGAGCTGACCCTGGCCACCGGCACGCCGAACACCGAATTCGCCACCCAGGTCAGCGACGGCCACGCCGCCTTCGGCGCGATCCTGCGGGAGCGCGCGGGACGGCGGGAAAGAAGTGAAAAGAGTGAAATTAGTGGCGCTGGTGCAGGGATGGGACCTGGTGCCGGACTAGGAATGGGCACGGGAGCGGAAACCGGCGGCAGGCCGCGAGGCGGTGTCGGCCGGGAAGGCGCGGATCGGGTAGAGGCTTATCTGGCGAGCGAGCAGGCGCTGGTGGCGGGGCACCGGTTCCACCCATCGCCCAAGACCCGGCAGGGCCAAGACTGGCTGCGCTACGCGCCGGAGGCCGGGGCCAGGTTCCCGCTGCGCTTCCTCGCCGTCCGCGCCGACGTGCTGGCAGGCGACGGCGACAGCAGCGGGCTTGACCGCCTCGGCGGGCCGGTGCCACCGGACGGCTACCTCGTGCTGCCCGCGCACCCCTGGCAGCTGCGGCTGCTGGCCGGGCAGCCGTGCCAGCGGGAGATCCTGAGCCAGGCGCTGCGCCGCGGGCTGCTGGCCGACCTGGGCGACGGCGGGCGCGAGGTCGTCCCCACCTCGTCGGTGCGCACCGTCTACGACCCGGTCGCCGACGTGTTCTGCAAGTTCAGCCTCAACGTGCGGATCACCAACTGCGTCCGCAAGAGCGCCTGGTACGAGCTGGCCGGGTCGGTCGCGCTGACCCGGCTGCTGGCACCGGTCTTCGCCGAGCTCGGCTGGCGGTTCCCCGGCACCGTCCTGCTCGGCGAGCCCGGATACCGGACCGTGGCGCTGGCCAGCCGGGACTCCTACGAAGGCCTGGCCGTGATCGTCAGGGACGGCGTCCGGGTGCGGACCGAGCCGCACGTGACGCCGCTGCTCGCGGCGTCGCTGACCGAACCCGCCGCACGGCTGTTCGACGGGCGGGACTGCGACTGGCTGATCGCCTGGTGGCAGGCCTACGTCCGGATGGTCGCCCCGCCGGTCCTCGGCGCCTTCTTCGGGCACGGCGTCGTGCTCGAGCCGCACCTGCAGAACGTGCTGGTCGGCGTCGATGACGTCGGCTGGCCGACCCAGGTGCTCTTCCGCGACCTGGAGGGCACCAAGCTCGTCTCGTCCCGGCACGCCATGCTGCTGGCCGGGCTGCCCGCCGGGGTGGCCCGCGGCCTGGCCTACGACGCCCGGCGCGGCTGGGACCGGGTGGCATACTGCCTGCTGGTCAACCACCTGGCTGAGATCGCGGCGGCCATCGCCGACCGGAGCCCCGCCGCGGCCGCGTGCGAGCGGGAGCTGTGGCGCCAGGCGCGGCACGTGCTGACCGAAGCCGCCGCCGAGCACGCCTGGCCGCCGGAGCTCCGCGCCGTGCTGGCCGGGGTGCCGCTGCCGGCCAAGGCCAACCTGCGGGTGCGCTGGGCCCGCGACGCCGACCGCGAGGCGGGTTACGTCAACGTTCCGAATCCCCTGCGCCAATTGGAACCGCGCCAGCTCGAATTGGCACAGCTGGAGCCGGCGTGATCGCGCCGGAGCCGGTCATCGAGCTGGCCAGGAAACTGGGCCCGGACGGCATGCCGGCCTACGTCTACGACCTGAGCGCGCTGGACGCGCACACGGCCGCGATCAGGGCCGCGCTCCCCCGCGCGGTGCAGCTCTACTATGCGGTCAAGGCCAACCCGGACGCCGCCGTGCTGCGCACGCTGGCCCGGCACGCCGACGGGTTCGAGGTCTCCTCCGGCGGCGAGCTTGCGCACACGGCCGCGGCCGCGCCGGGCCGGGCGCTGGCATTCGGCGGGCCGGGCAAGACCCCGGGCGAGCTGACCGCGGCGCTCGAGCTGGCCGCGGCGCCGGGCGCCGGGGCGTTCAGGTTCCACGTGGAGAGCCCGCACGAGCTCGCCCTGCTGGACGAAGCGGCCCGGGCGGCAGGGCGCCGGGCGGACGTGCTGCTCCGGGTGAACCTTCCTGGGCGGCCCTTCGACCCGGAAGAGCAGGCGGCGCTGGTGATGGGCGGGAAACCCAGCCCGTTCGGGATGGATATCGAACTGCTACGGCGGTGCACCCCGCTACCCGCCTCCGTGCGGCTGCGCGGCCTGCACGCCCACCTGGCCAGCGGGGTCGGCGCGGACGGCCTGCTGGCCGCGGCCGGGCGGCTGATCGCGTTCGGCCGGGAGTGGTGCGCCGGGCACGGCGTGACGGCCCCCGAGTTCAACCTCGGCGGCGGGATGGCGGTGGACTACACGCGGCCGGACGCGACCTTCGACTGGTCCGGCTACGGGCGGGGGCTGGCCGGCCTGGCCCGTCCCGGCGAGACGCTGCGGATCGAGCCAGGCCGCGCGGTCACCGCCTACTGCGGCTGGTACCTGACCCGGGTACTGGACGTGAAGCACAGCCACGGCGAGGCGTTCGCCGTGATCGCGGGCGGCACCCACCACCTGCGCACGCCGGCGGCCAAGGGGCACGACCAGCCGTTCGCGGTCATCGGGGTGGAGGACTGGGCGCCGTCGCGGCCCCGGCCCGGTGTGGCCGGGCAGGCCGTGACGATCGCCGGTCAGCTGTGCACGCCCAAGGACGTGCTGGCCCGGCGGGTCCGGGTGAGCCGGCTGCGGGCCGGGGACCTGGTGGCGTTCGGGCTGGCCGGGGCGTACGCCTGGAACATTTCACACCACGGGTTCCTCATGCATCCGCCCCCTTCATTCCATTACCTAGCATGAGACTCAGAGAAAGTGATCGGAGGTTGACCAGCGTGGCCGCTGTTTGCGAACACGGCGCGGACTGCCATACGGGGCTCGAGCCCTCGATGGCGTCGGCGCCGGAGGCGTCCCGGGCCTGGCTGCTGATCGAGCACCCAGGGCCCTGGCCGCACGAGGCGGCCGATGCCGCGCAGCCCGCGCCGCTCGCGGAGCTGGTGAAATCGGCGGAGGAGTTCGGCGTCCGGGTGCAGCTGATCCGCCGGCCGGGGCGCCGCCAGGTCGGGGACGCGCGCGCGGTCTTCCTCGGCTGGACGGCCGGTAGCGAGCCGTTCTTGCGGCACACCGAGGTGTCCGCGTCAGCCCCGGAACTGGCCGAACGCGACCTGAAAGAGCTGGCGGCCGGGAACATGCCGTCGTTCGGGGCGGCGTGGGATGACCCTGTGTTCCTGGTCTGCACGCACGGCAAGCGGAACGTGTGCTGCGCGCGGCTCGGCGTGCCGCTGGCGCAGGCGCTGGCGGCCCGGCATCCCGGGCAGGTATGGGAGACCACGCACGTGGGCGGGCACCGGTTCGCCGCCAACCTGGTGCTCCTGCCGCACGGCGTGTACTACGGGCCGGTCACCCTGGGCTTGGCCGCCGCCGCGATCGACGCGTATCAGCGTGGCTCGGTCGTGGTTAACCGGTACCGGGGACGGGCCGGGCAGGCCCGGGCGGACCAGGAGGCCGAGTACGCGCGGCTGGCGGAGGGCGGGGCGCTGTCCCTCGCGTTAGGCGAGGCCGCGCGGGGTGAAGCGGGGGGTGGCGGGGGTGAGGACGGCGGTCTGGAGTGGGTTCGGCCAGGACTTGGAGATCCCGGCGGTTAGGGTTGCGATGAGCTCGGGAATGTCCGCCGGGGCCTGCTCGTGCAGGGCCTCGGCCACGATCAGGACGGTGCTGGTGGCGGGCGAGACCGCCGAGCGGCCGCTCTGCCGGTTGGTCCAGCGGCGGGCGTGCGCCTGCCCGGCCTGGTCGGCGAAGATCACCTCGCCGGGCGCGGGGTGCTCGGTCTCGCCGCCGAACGTGAGGTAGTCCTCGTCGCCGGCCGCGTACCGCACCTCGAGCGGCCAGGCGACCCGGTCCGCGTCGAGGACGGCGACCGGGACGGCGAAGGCCAGCGAGACCGCGTTGCACAGGTCGACCAGCGGGTGCACGCTCGGCAGGCTGCCCTCCTTGCGGAACCGGCGCAGCAGCGACTCGGCCGCGCAGCGATACTGGGTCGGCTTCAGGCCCATCCGGGCGAAGGCGCGCCGCCACGCCTGGATCTCGGGGAACTCTGATTCCGGGCCGTCCGCCAGCCGGGCCTTGGCCACCGCGGTCAGGTGGTCCGTGCCGGGCGCGGCGCCGGCGGTGATGCCCTCGGCGTACAGGACGCCGGGGACCAGGGCCGGGAAGTCCCGCCAGAGCGCGGCGTTGTGCTGAAAGTACATCAGGTTCTCCCCTTCCTGAAGCCTAGGGTCAGGCCGGCCGCGACGACCGCGATGCCGGCCCAGACCAGCGGCTTCGGCGCCGGGCCGCCCATGAGGACCCCGCTGACCGCCGCGGCCACCGGGGCGATCCCGGTGAGCAGGCCGGCCCGGCTGGCCCCGAGCCGCCGGACACTGGAATACCACAGCACGAAGGCCGCCGCGGTGACCGCGACCGCGAGGTAGCCGACGGCGAGCCAGTCCGCCCGGGTCAGTTCGGCGACGGCTCGCGGTCCCTCGCGGGTCACCCCGAGCACGGCGAACATCACCGTGGCGAGCCAGGTGGCGTGCACCGACACGCCCCACGGGCCGTGCCGGCCGAGCACCGGGATGGCCAGCAGGGTGAACGCCGCCTCGCAGCCGAAGACCGCGACGGCCCAGGCCACGCCGATGGCGTCGGTCCGGCCGAGCCCCTGTACCAGGCCGGCACCGCACGTCACGGTGAGGGCGGCGGTTACCGCCGCGGTCCTCGGGCGGCTCCCCTCCAGCAGCGGGCCGATCAGGGCCAGCACGGCGGGGACGCAGGCCACGGCCACGCCGAGGACGGCGGGTTCGGCGTGCCGGGACCCCTCGACCAGCGCCAGGTTGAACACCACCAGGCCGGTCACGGCGATGCCGGACAGCCACAGCCACTCGGATTTGCTCGGCCAGGCCAGGCGGCGGCCGGTGAGCCGGGCCAGTGCGACGAGGATCAGGCAGGCGGCACCGTACCGGACCGCTTCGGCGGTGTACACCGGCGCCCCGGCCAGCACCGAGGAGACCGCGACGCTGCCGCCCACGCAGACCATGGCGGCCGAACCCGCGGCGACGCCGATGGCCGCGCCGCGGCGGGGGGCGGGGCCGGCGGGCACGGCGGCTTTGGACGCGGCGGATTTGGACGCCGCGGATTTGGACGCGGCGGATTTGGACGCGGCGGGAATCCCGGGAGCGGTGGGCACGGGAGGGACACCGGCGGGCAGGCCGGGGGCATCGGGAGCGCGTAGACCAGGCACCACGCTAAGGTATGGGTTCGATGGTCCGGCTAACAGGGCCAACGAGGCGGTTTTATAGTGGACCAATGACCGGGGCGGATTTTCTCCAGCTGAGTCCGGCGGCGGCGCCGGTGCGCGGGCTGACCGGGTGGCTGGCCGACGCCATCAGGGCCGCCATCATGGACGGGCGGCTGAGGGCCGGGGCGTCGCTGCCCGCGAGCCGGCTGCTGGCCGGCGACCTGGGCGTATCGCGGGGCGTGATCGTCGAGGCGTACCAGCGGCTCGCCGACGAAGGGCTGGTCAGCGCCCGGCCCGGGGCCGGGACCCGGGTGCTCGGCGTGTCGCGCCCTGTTCTGGACCCCGGGGATCGTCCGCCCCGGAACCAGCACCCCGGGGGGTCCGGGGGGGTCGTCCCCCCCCGGAACCAGCAGAGCGCGGTGGGATCGCCGCCGCCAGGGCCGTTGCTGGTGCCGCCGGGCTGGCGGGAGCGGGCGGAGATCGACCTGTCCCCCGGCGTGCCCGACCTGTCCGGGTTCCCGCGGGCCGCCTGGATCCGGGCCGAACGACTGGTGCTCGAGCAGGCCACCGTGACCGAGCTCGGCTACGGCGATCCGCGCGGCAGCCTGTCGCTGCGCACCGAACTGGCGGGCTGGCTCGCCCGCACCCGCGGGCTGCGCGCCGGGCCCGCCGACATCATCGTGGTCACCGGGGTGGCGCAGGCGCTCGCCCTGCTGGCCCGGGTACTGCGGGCGCGGGGCTCCGGCGAGATCGCGGTCGAGGATCCGGGTTCGCGCGGGGCCCGCGACGACCTGGCTTACTGGGGCCTGCGATCCGTCCCTGTCCCGGTGGACGAGCACGGGATGCGGATCGGCGAACTGGCCGGGAGCCGGGTGCGGGCGGCGCTGCTCACGCCCGCGCACCAGTTCCCCACCGGGGTCGTGCTGGCCCCGCAGCGCCGCCGCGACCTGCTGGACTGGGCCGCCGCGGCGGACGGCCTGGTCGTCGAGGACGACTACGACGCGGAGTTCCGTTACGACCGGGCGCCGGTCCCGGCGCTGCACGCCTCGGCTCCGGGCCTGGTCGCCTACGCGGGCAGCACGTCCAAGACGCTGGCCCCCGGCATGCGACTGGGCTGGCTGATCCCGCCCGCCCGGCTGCGGGCCGAGCTGACCGAGGCCAAGTACGCCAGCGACCTGGGCAGTCCGGCGCTGCCGCAGCTGGTGCTGGCCAGGCTGATCGCCAGCGGCGAGCTCGAGCAGCACATCCGGCTGGTGCGCAAGCGGCAGCGGAGCCGGCGCGACGCCCTGCTCCGCGCGCTGCGCGAGCACCTGCCGCAGGCCCGGGTGCAGGGCGTCGCGGCCGGGTTGCACCTGCTGATCACGTTCCCCGGGCTCGACGGCTCCGACGCGGACCTGGCCGAGGTCATCCTGCGGACCGGGGTGCTGGTCCAGCCGCTGTCCTGGCACCGGCAGCGGCCGGGCGTGCCGGGGTTCGTGCTGGGCTACGCCGCGCACACCCCGGACCGGCTGCACGAGGCCGCGCGGCGCATCGCGCAGGGCATGCCCTAAGGGTTGGCGGGTTCCTTGGTGGCCGCGGCGGCGCGCTTGGCGTCGACGCGGCGGTGCCGCCGGGCGGTGGCGCGCAGCTGGCTGATCCGCGCCGTCCCGGCCAGCACGACCAGGAGCACGCCGCAGACCGCGGCGAGCAGCATGGCCACGCCGAGCGGAAGGTGGCCGTGCATGCCCAGGTAGGAGACGCTGACGTCGGTGCCGTTCTGCAGGATGAAGATCAGCAGGAGAAGCAGGATTACAGCGAAGAAACCCATCGCCACC
>WNGJ01005625.1_pt1 | contig 13196 bp, 9 predicted proteins | sample 5400611 | NCBI WGS metagenome assembly WNGJ01 (sample SAMN13153375, study PRJNA577476) | soil metagenome | isolation source: 40 cm soil or saprolite under Garry oak tree replicate 1 | place: USA:California | collected 2016-06-15
AACCGAGCGTGATCGTCGCGCGGTCACATTTCACTACGATGTATCGAATGACTTCTACCAATTGTGGCTCGATCGGCGCATGGTTTATTCCTGCGCTTATTTCAAATCGCCAAGCGATTGTCTCGACATTGCCCAGGAACGGAAGCTTGATTATCTCTGCCGCAAATTGCGTCTGCGTCCCGGTCAACGCTTGCTCGATATCGGCTGCGGCTGGGGCGCGCTCGTCCTGCACGCCGCGAAACATTTCGGCGTACGCGCGGAGGGAATTACCTTGAGTGAATCTCAACTAGACTGGGGCCGCGAGCGAATTGCCGAAGCTGGCTTGGCAAACGATGCGACGATCGAACTGCGCGATTATCGCGAGATCGCCGCAAACGGCTGCCATCCGTACGACGCTATCGTGAGCGTCGGAATGGCCGAACACGTCGGACGCGAGCGGCTGCCGGATTATTTCGCAGCGGTCTATCGTGCGCTCAAGCCTGGCGGTGTTTTTCTTAATCAGGCAATCGGCGAGGATATCGTCGCGCGACCAAACAATCGTGATGGCTCATTCATCGAACAATACGTTTTCCCCGATGGCGATATTCCGCCGCTGCCAATCGTGCTGCGCGCTGCGGAGTCGTCAGGTTTTGAAATTCGGGATGTGGAAAATCTGCGCGAACACTACGTGCTCACCCTCCGCCATTGGCTCCACGGATTAGAAGCGCACCACGATGAAGCGCGCCGCTTCGTCGATGAAGCGATCTACCGCGTGTGGCGTCTTTACATTGCCGGGTCAGCACACGGATTTCGCTGTGGTCAAATCGCCGTTTACCAAACGCTTCTTACAAAATTGAATCGATCCGGTGAGAGCAATTTGCCACTCACCCGATCCGATTGGTACACCAAAAATCGCGTGGCGTAACATAAGGCACAATTTATTTTCCCAAAAGCTTTCGCGAGTTGACAGCGCTCGGGCGGCTTCTATACTCGCTTCCTTTGCGCGCCCATCCCACGAAGATTTCTCCCAGATAATCATAACCAAATGCCTTCCACTGAAATCATTTTAACCGAAAACGTGCCCGGCTTGGGGGCTGAAGCAGACGTGGTCAAAGTGCGCCGCGGCTATGCACGTAATTATTTATTGCCTCGCGGCAAAGCGCATGAAGTAACGCCGGCGAGCTTGCGACAACTCGATGCTCTCAAGGCGAAACGCGCCGAACGTGAAGCGCGCGAACTGAACGAGGCGGAAGAATTGGCCCGTCGTATCGGCAAAGCGCGAATTATCTTTACGCTGGAAACGGGTGAGACGGGTAAAGCATTTGGCTCGATCACGGCGCAGGACATCGTGAATCGGCTCAAGAATGAGGTCGGCGTAGAGATTGATCGGCACAAGATTCTTCTGGAGCGCCCGATCAAAGATACGGGGGAGCACGAGATCGCGATCAAGTTGCACCATGACGTGACAGCGCAATTTGTTTTTCAGGTAAAATCAGCGGAAGCGCCGAAGGCAGAGGCTGCCAGCGCTACGGCCGAGGAGCCTGAGAAAAAGCATCGACCATTTTTCCGGAGACGAAAAGAAACCAAATAAATGCCGAGTTCTCAAGGCTCTCAGCCTGAGAAACCTCGTAAGGCAGCGGGTAACGGTGCTGGCCGAGGTTCGGCGGCGCAAAACGGCGGAAGAGTTTTTCGCAATTCGCCAACAGGTTCTGCGCAGGATATTCACCGCACGCCACCGCACAGCGCCGAAGCGGAGCAAGGCGTACTCGGCTCGATGCTCATCTCACCGCGTGACACGATCGGGGAATGCGTCGAAAAAATTAACGAGGAATATTTTTATATCCCGGCGCACCAAACCATTTACACCGTGCTGGTGGAACTTTGGAATGCGGGGCAGGCGATAGACTTGATCACGTTCACGCAGGTGCTGCGCGACCGGAACCTACTTGAGAGTGTCGGCGGCGCCGCGTTCGTCACGAGCCTGTTCACGTTCGTGCCGACGGCCGCGAACGTTCAGTATTACCTCGACATCGTTCGCGACAAATACATTCTCCGCGAAATCATCGCCGCCGCTACAGAGAGCGTTCGGCGCGCCTACGAGGAACAAGACGAGGTGAATAATCTCCTCGATGAAGTGGAACAGAGAATCTTCGCCGTCGGTGAAGATCGCTTCAAAGGCCAGATGCTCACCATGAAAGACCAGGTGATGGAAGCGATCGAATCAATCGAGAAGCTTTACGAGCGAAAAGGCGGAATTACCGGAATCTCAACCGGGTTTGTTGAATTTGACCGCATGACGAGCGGAATGCATGGCGCGGAAATGATCGTCATCGCGGCGCGCCCGAGCATGGGAAAAACCGCGCTCGTTATGAACATTGCGGAGCACGTTGCCGTCCAGGAAAAACTTCCGGTAGGCGTATTCAGTCTGGAGATGAGCAGCCAACAACTTGTACAGCGGCTGCTTTGTTCCCGCGCGCGCGTGAATTTGCAAAAAGTGCGTGATGGATTTCTAGCCGAGCGCGATTTCCCAAGCCTGACGGCTGCGGCCTCGAAGCTCGCAGAAGCAAAAATTTTCATCGATGACAGTGCCGGTCTGAGCATTTTGGAGCTGCGGGCCAAGGCGCGCAGGCTCAGGGCCCAGCACGACGTTCAACTACTCATTGTCGATTACTTGCAGCTCCTTAGATCGACATCGCGCCGCGCGCAGGACAACCGGCAACTTGAAATTTCAGAAATCTCCGCCGGTATAAAAGGTCTGGCCAAAGAACTGAAGATCCCGATCATCGTGGTGGCCCAACTGAATCGGCAACCGGAAGCGCGTTCCGGTGGAAAACCGCGCTTGAGTGACCTGCGTGAGTCGGGTTCGATCGAGCAGGACGCGGATTTGGTCGGATTACTTGTTAGGCCGGAGATTTATGAGGAAGACGAAGAGGCGCGCGCGGAAAAGGCTGGCGAAGCCGAATTAATCATTGCAAAACAGCGCAACGGTCCGGTGGGCGAGATTCCGCTCACCTTCCTAAAAGAATTTACCCGCTTCGAAACGCGAGCGCGCAATGTAAGCGAGCCGGAAGAGGCGTTTTAGGTCTGGGGTAGCGCACGCGTCTCGCGTGCTAGTTTTGGTGTCTCGCCAAAACCATCTTTGAAATTAGACGCGCGATGTCAGGTGGGGGCGCTCAAACAGAAAGTTCGCGATGGCGGGACGCCATCGCCACCACGCGAGACGCGTGCGCTACCCCAGACTTCTTGCCGCATCGATAACATGCTGCGCATCGATGCCGCGCTCTTTCATCACTTCGGCGCCGGGCGCACTTAGGCCGAACTCATGCAGTCCAACCACTTTTCCATCGAGACCGACGTATTGATACCAAATCTCGGGGACGCCAGCTTCGATCGCCACGCGACGCCGACATGAATTCGGAAGGACTTCGTCGCGATATTTTTCCGATTCGCGCGCAAAGCGCTCAAAGCAGGGCATCGAGACAACGCGCACCCCGTCGCCTAGTTCCTTGGCCGCCGCGAGCGCGTGTTGCAATTCGCTGCCGCACGACATGATAATCAGATCAAGCTTGCCTTTTTCTTCCTTCGCGACGTAACCGCCGCGCAGCACTCCTTCGCGCCTCAGCTGCACGTCGATCTCGTTCAAAATCGGAACGACTTGACGCGTGAGCGCGATTAAAGTCGGGCCGTCAGTTCGCTCGACCGCCGCGACAAATGCGCCTGCGGTCTCTTCAGGATCGGCTGGACGAATCACATCGATGTGGGGCATCAAACGAACCGAGCTCACCGTCTCAACCGGTTCATGGGTCGGGCCGTCTTCACCGACGCCAATGGAGTCGTGAGTAAAAATGTAGATGTTTGGCAAACGCGAAAGCGCGCTAAGTCGAATTGAAGCGCGACAATAGTCAGTAAAAACCATAAACGTCGCGCCGGATGCACGGAACATTCCGTGATAAGAGATGCCGTTCAGGATGGCGCACATCCCGTGTTCGCGGATACCGAAGTGAATATTGCGCCCGCTGGGGGTGTTCCGCGTGAAATCGCCCCCGTCCTTGATGTAATTCAATGTCGATCCATGCAGATCGGCGCTGCCGCTGATCAGCAACGGCATCACTTGCGCAATTGGCTGCAAGGCTTCGCTGCCGGCCTTGCGCGTCGCGAGCCGCGCGTCCTTCGGAAACTCTGGAATTTTCGATAAAAGATCGACAGGAACTTTTCGCTCGATTCCGTTATCGAGCATTTTTGCTTTTTCGGGATTTTTCTTGCGCCACTCGTCGTAAGTTTTTTCCCAGCGATCATAGTCGGCGAGCAGTTTCTTTTTGTGCTCGGCAAAGTAATCGCGCACTTCTTGCGAGACGAAATAATGTTCGTCGGGCAAGCCGAGGCCTTTCCGCGCGGCATCGACAAATTTTGCGCCGGCTTCGCCATGTGCTTTGTGCGTTCCGGCAACTTCGGGAATGCCTTTGCCGATGAGAGTATGCGCGATGATGAATTGTGGTTTTCCGTTGTTCCGCTCTTTCGCAACGTTCAACGCATCGAGAAATTGCTGCATGTCCTCGCCATCGATTTCTTGAACGTCGAAGCCATAAGCCTCGAAGCGTTTGCCAGTATCTTCACTTTGCGTCTCCTTCGCCGCCGCATCGAGGGTGACGGCGTTCGAATCGTAAATCAGGATCAAATTATCTAGACCGAAGTGTCCAGCGAAGGCGCTCGCTTCGGAGGCGACTCCCTCTTGCATGTCACCATCGCCCGCGAGGCAAATCACATGTTGATCGAAGATTTTTTGCTCGTTCGTGTTGAAGCGCGCCGCCGCCATTTTTGTCGCCACCGCGATGCCGACGGCGTTACCGACGCCTTGTCCCAGCGGGCCAGTCGTGCATTCCACCCCGGGAGTATCACCAAATTCCGGATGGCCCGGCGTTTTGCTGTGTAATTGACGAAAGCGTTTGATCTCCGAAATCGGCAAATCGTATCCACTCAAGTGCAGCCAGGCATAGAGAAACATGCTGCCATGACCGGCGGAGAGAACGAAATAGTCGCGGCCGATCCAGCGCGGTTTGTCGGGATTGTGTTTTAGAGCATAGCCATAGAGCACCGCGCCCATTTCGGCGCAGCCGAGAGGAAGCCCCAAGTGGCCAGATTGCGAAGCCTGTACTGCGTCCATGCACAAGCCGCGCGCTTCATCCGCTGCTCGAGAGAGGATTTCAAAATTTAAACTCATAAATCAAAAGAAGAATTATGGTTTCAGATTTAAGATTAAAAGTGCGAACCTCTATATGGCGGAACATTCGAGTTCGACAATTTATTTTCCGTCAACAAAGTGTCGCACCCTAATAAATTCGAAACCGAAAATGTGCAATCCTGATGAATCCGCCATCACTCCTCCAAATCGTCGAGCGGTTTGAAAGTCTTGCGGGCAAGTTGCCTTCCAGGATTCAAAAGCCGGTTCTCCGCGAGCTTACGCCGCTGAAGCAATTGTTTCTTCAACAGCGGCCACCGCGTTTTCTTTTCTGCGGCTCAACTAAGATATTGTTGAGAGAACTTATCGACACGCTCTTTTTCTCGGCCTACTCCGCTCAGGCAAGTGATGTTCTTTTGGCCGTTCCGCGTTGGCGCGATTTCAGCGTGCCTGAGCGGGGAACCATCTCGATTCTCGACGCCCGCGCTGCTGATGATTCGGCTGCCGTTCAGGTCCAACACGAACTCAGCCATCAAGCCGCCGATATCATCTTTTTGCTCAACGATGGCCAAATTGCACATGAAGCGGAGAAGCGCGACTTGGATGATTTAATCAGGTATCTTGCGTGGAACAAAGCGGACGGAAGGGGTCCAAAAGTAATCGGAATCATCATTCCGCCGCCGGGACAGGCAATCGCGTTCGATGAGATGAATCTATCCATATCCAGGCTGCAATTAGAGCTGCGATCAAACCTCGCGATACGCGAGCACTTATTGGACGTGCTGAGCCTGCCTTCGCCGGACTGTGATGGCGCACTCGAAATCCCCCAACCGGAAGCGCAAAGGCTGATGTCTATCCTGACGCGTGAGGTGCCGAATGAAGCACGGATGGAGATGATTAGAATCTCGCGAAATCGCCAAGCGCAGCATCAGGTCGCGCAGGTGCTAGTAAAATCTACCACGGCCATCTGTGCCGCCGTTGGCGCACAACCGATCCCGCTCGCCGATCTGCCGATTCTGACCGGATTGCAGCTGATGATGATTTCCGGAATCATGTATGTAAGCGGGCGTGAGCGCAGCTTGCGCGCCGCGACAGAATTTATCGGCGCCCTAGGTGCCAATGTTGGTGCAGCGGTGCTTTTGCGCGAAGGCACTCGCGCGGTCCTGAAATTCTTTCCTGGTTGGGGAAACGTCGTCTGCGGCCTGGTGGCAGGTTCAGCGACGTACGCGATTGGACGCGCCGCTACCGCATTTTTCATCGAAGGGGTTTCGTTAAAGGATGCGCGACGAACGTATCTCACTAGCCGCAAAAAACGGGCACGCCTGGCTTTAGCGGTCGCGAACAACGGAGCTCGGGCTGAGAGAATGATCGCGCCGCCTCCCCAATGAGCATTGGCCTTTGAATAACTTGTGAATAAGATCGGCCGTCCGCCCTATTTTGTTCACAGGAACTTGTGAACAAACGTCCAAATTTCAGCGGACTTACGAGGCGCCTGCTTGTTTTTTATGAAGCTCTCCGAGATACGAGCGACCCTTCAGGAAATAGATGTTTCACCAATCAAGACTCTCGGCCAAAATTTTCTACACGATAAAAATCTGGCGCGATGGATTGTCGATCAAGCGCAGATAACTCGGGGCGATTATGTAGTGGAAATCGGACCTGGACTGGGCGCCCTAACGAAATTGGCGCTTGAGAAGGGGGCACGCGTTTTCGCGATCGAAAAGGACACGCGTCTCGCTAATTTTTTGCGCGAGCGCCTGAGTCATCCGCGACTTGAAGTGCTAAATACAGACGCGCTGAAATTCGATGCGCAGGTTCTTTTCTCGCAGCGACGAGTGAAACTGCTCGGAAATCTTCCCTACAACATTTCGAGTGCACTGCTCTTAAAGTTCCTGGAGTATCCAAGTCCTATCTCCTTATGGTTATTTACATTACAAAAGGAGATGGCATTACGTCTTTCAGCTTCTCCGTCCACTCATGACTATGGATCGCTGACGCTGCATGTACAATTGCACCATCGCGTAGAATATCTGCGGACGATTCGCGCGAGCGTTTTTCTCCCACAACCCGACGTCGATTCCGCTCTTGTACGAATCTCGCCGCGAGATCCGCTTAACCTACCCGAGCGTGATGATGAGCTGCTTACGAAGTTAATTCGACGCGGCTTTTCCCAGAGAAGAAAGCAGTTACAAAAATTGCTTCGCGCGGATGTCGGCGATTGGAATAGCGCTGCCGCGAGGCTAGGCTTCAATCCCAAAGCTCGAGCGGAGGAGCTATCGCTCATTCAGTGGATTGGCTTAGCGAATTACGTCGCGCCGCCTGCCCGCCCGGACGCTCGCGCGATCGAGGAAGAACGCTTCCCGGTGGTGGATAAAACGGATCGGATTTTTCGATATGCTCCGCGCTCCCAGGTGCATGGGGATAACTTACGCCATCGCGCCGTCCACATCCTGGTTTTCAATGAAGCAGGGAAGGTTTATTTGCAACAGCGCTCTCGCTGGAAAGATCGACATCCTCTCAAGTGGGACTCGAGTGCTGCCGGTCACGTCAGCGCCGAGGAAAGTTATGACGAAACGGCGCGGCGCGAGTTACAGGAAGAGCTGGGCGTGGGTCTTTCTCTTGAAAGGATCCTCAAGGTTCCTGCCTCGGCGCGAACGGACCAGGAGTTCATCTGGCTTTACCGGGGAGAACTCCACGGCACTCTCAGACCCAACCCAAGCGAAATCGAGAGCGGTGCTTTTTTCTTCCCCGCTGTCATCGATGGTTGGATCGCGGCGCGACCGGAGGATTTCGCGTCTGGGTTCGTAGTATGCTGGAAAGCATATCGCAAAAAAAAGCGCGCCTAATCCAATACTGTCATTTAAAACCGACAAATCTGCGCTGAGGCAAACGGCGGACGACCGTGCGCCTGAACTTCCGCGCGGCTCGTCTCGCTGCTTCCTTTCCCCCGTAGATGCTGTCGCTAAACATCTTTGTCACCATTTGGGTCCCGCGCAGAAAATGCACCTGAAAGCCGTGCGTCTGTTTCTTGGCGCGAGCTTTGGTGTCGATGCGGCGGATATTCGCTTCCGAATCAGGGTTAGGGCGTCTTCGCATAAGGATCAGTTAACGAGAAGCTAACTAAACAATAGGAGGAATCAATGAGTCACAGTCGAGTCACTGCCGCGGTCGAAGTTTTTTGGCGACGGCAGGTTCCAAGATTGCCATTTTCTATCGTATTCCGACATAGGTAGTAATGCATAACAAGGATGCCGCTTTGCTCTCAGCCACGTTATCAACTTTACGAGGTTCACTTCCGCCATAGTCGTGCAGCCAGTCGTCGGCCGATTTACACCGCGCCGAATATGGAAGAAAATTGCACTGCCCGCGCCCGGAATCGGTGGATCGGAATTGTGCCGAATTTCAACGAGCCAGTGATACGCGAAATCACCCGAACGCATTTTTTCGTGCGTGTAATTGTCCGGGGGATTCTTCGGATCGATCACGGCATGGCGATTATAATTTGGTGACCGCGGATCGTCGCTCCAAACATCTGCCTCGGTTACGCGGTGATAAGGGTAATCGGCCCCAGGCGGCAAACTCGAGTCGTATCCAAAGACTTCGCCGATTTCGAAAACTCCAGCCGGGGCTCGTCCATCCCGCTCTTTCTTTTGAAGACCCGGCTCGTTCTGCCCGGCGACACCCGTTCCCCACGCAATCCCGTTTTTTCCAAACAACACCGGGAAAGATCCAGCCACGGGCGCCCAATCGCCGCCGCGCGACCGTTCGAACAATCGTAGCTCTCCGCGCATCGAATCCCATGTCGGCGCGATGCCGAGGATGAGCTGCGTGCAATCATCCGGAACTCCGTCGGCGTAAGCGTCGCTTCCCAGCAACATTAGCAGGCAGACCAATAAGCAGCGCAAGATGGACATAAGGATTCCCAGAACTAGATGCGAGCTGAGTTAACTTGGCGCAAGCGGTTTTCGCGGGCATTTCACACGTAAGCCGCGAGATGTGCCGATTCCTTTTCAGAAGATCGCGAAACCGCAGGAACGAGAATGTTCCTGCGGTTTCTTTTTAGTGCGAGGCTAAACCTTCCATTACTTCTGCGCGGTTTCTATGGCAGCGGTGTCGGCAGCAAGATATTTCACGCCGAGGAGCCAAATCACGCCGGAGGTGAAAATTATTCCAGACACAAACAGAAACGCCACATGCATGTTTGTGTGACCGCCGATGTAACCAAGCAGCCAGAACGCCTGCACGTCGCCCAAGGCGTGGATGATGAAAATGTTTGCGGCAAATGCAGTCGCGCGCACGGCAGGCAGCGAGACGTTGGCCAGCGCGGTGTTTGAGGGACCTGTGTTCAAGAACAAGAAAAAGACCGCGAGAAACATTGCGAACCATGCCGCTGGAAACGGAATATACAGAGTCACAACAAAAAACGGACACGCGATCAGCATACCGATTCCCGAGACCCAGAAGTAGGAACCAGGAAAACGCGGGCGCAATTTATCGGCGATGACACCGCCCAGAAGTGTCGAGACCAAACCGGCAACCACGATGATCAATCCGAAAATCGTCCTGCCAAAGGCTGGGCTTTGATTTCGATAATCTAGGTACGCCGATACCCAGTATCCCAAGCCGCCGATTGCGAAGGTCATCAATGTTTGCGCGACGCAGTTAATGAGGTAAGAGCGTGTGCGAAAGAGCCTCAGGTAATCCTTCAGGCTGCCGCCCGTCGATTTTTGCATGAAGTGATGTGCCGCCACGCGCGGATCGCGTTGCCAGAAACAGAGCAGGCCCAGTAGCAACCCCGGTGGCGCGACCAGATAAAAGGCCCAGCGCCAGCCGAGGTGAGCACCAATCAATCCGCCGATGACGTAGCCGAGCGCGCTACCAACCGGAATGGCCGCGCAAAAAATTGCCATGATGCGGCCGCGTGTTTCGATCGGGAAAAGATCAGACAAGATTGTGGGCGCGGCCGGGCCGTAGCCGCCTTCGCCAATTCCAACGCAAATTCGAGTCGCAAAGAGAATGGCGAATGTCGCCGCCAAACCGGAGCCGCCGCTGGCCAGACTCCACAGAATCACAGCGGAACCGACAATGAGCCAGCGCGAAATCCGATCAGCCAGGAAACCGAGTAACGGTGCGCTGATCATGTAAGTTACGAAAAACGCATCGCCGAGCAGACCAGTCTTCATCATCGCGTTCACGTCCCCGCTTGTGAAAAAACTCGCGCGAATGTCCGGCTCGAGCGCGGCCAGAATTTGGCGGTCAATGTAATTGAAGAGATTGATCCCGAGCAGAAGCATTAGCGCACCGTACGCGCCGCTGGTCGATTTCTTCGCGCCGCCTTCCATCGCTAGTTGCCGATTGCAGTTTGCCCAGCGTTAATTGTAAATCATAAACAATGGCCTCCATGTCTGCCGTTGAGCGCGCGCTGCATTTTTTCGTGCGTCCGCTGGTACGCTGTGTTTACCGCGTAACCACACAGGGCATCCAAAATTTGCCGAAAGGCGGATTCCTTCTCCTGCCCAATCACATTACGTGGGTGGATGCAATCGTGCTGCAACTTGCTTGCCCACGTCCGATTCGTTACATCATCGACCAGGAATTTTATCGCAAGCCGATTCTGCACCCATTTTTGCGCGCTGTGCGCTGTATTCCAATCGATACTCGTCATCCCCGTTCAGCCATTCGTGCCGCTGCCGAACAAATCGCCGCGGGCGAAATTGTCTGCCTCTTTCCTGAAGGACAGCTCACGCGTTCAGGAACTTTATTGCGCTTGCGGCGCGGCTACCAACTCATCACGCATCACGCCAAAGCGCCTGTCGTGCCCGCATGGCTCGACCAGCTGTGGGGTTCGATCTTCTCGTTTCAAGGCGGACGTTTCTTCACGAAACTGCCGAGAAAAATTCCATATCGTGTCACCGTCGCATTTGGCAAACCGCTTGATTACGAAACTGCCGATATGGCAACTGTGCGGGAGGAGTTGCTCAAGCTCGGCGAATCTTGTTACAGTCGGCGACCCAGCCTGGACCGACATCTCAGCCAAGCGTGCGTGCGTGGCCTGAAGCGACATCGATTTGCGACCGCAATCATCGATGGAATGGACCATTCGAAGATAAGCCGCGCGAAGCTGCTTGGCGCAGCGGCAGCCTTCAGTCGATATTTGCGAAGAGAACTCTCCGATCCACGCATCGCGATTGTGTTACCGCCGGGAAAGGGCGCCGTTATCGCTAACCTGGCGGTGATGCTTGCCGGAAAAATTCCCGTGAATCTCAACTTCACGAGCGGACGCGCGGCCATTGAATCCGCTTCCGCGCGTGCCCGGCTTCGAGTTGCAATCTCGGCGAACGAGTTTGCAAAACGTCTGAAGGATTTTCCCTGGCCAACGCGCGTTCTGCATTTGGACGAGGTCCTCCCGCCGATGAAGCGACAAATTCTTTCGTGGTGGATGATGTCAATCTTTGTTCCTTCGCCAGTATTTGTGCGGTTGCTGCAACTTCCGCGCAAAGGCAATCACGGAGAAGCTACGCTGCTTTTTACCAGCGGAAGCTCCGGCGAACCGAAGGGGGTTGTTCTCACTCATCGCAATATCGTCGGCAATGTCTCGCAATGCAGCGTGCTGCTCGATGCGAGAAAGGAGGATTCTATCCTGGCCTCGCTGCCATTCTTTCACACCTTTGGGTTTACCGTCACGCTTTGGTATCCGCTCATCGAAGGCGTCCGGATTGTAACTTATCCAAATGCGCTCGATCCAGTGAAAAACGCGGAGCTGATTGAAAAATATCAAGTGACACTTCTTCTCGCGACCCCAACATTTCTTCGCGGTTATCTCCGCAAAGCGAAGGCGGAACAGTTTCGTTCACTGCGCCTCGTCATTACTGGCGCAGAAAAGTTGCCTCTCGATCTGGCCAGACGCTTCGAGGAATGCTTGAAGCAAAGAGTGTTCGAGGGCTATGGATTAACCGAAACGTCCCCAGTCGTAAGCGTCAATTTGCCCGAGCCGCAGTCAACGAAGCCCGGGGAAACCGTGCAGCCATCCAGCCGGCTCGGTTCAACTGGGAAAATGGCTCCTGGAATTGCGGCGGAGATCCGCGAGCCCGAATCCGATCGCAAACTTTCACTACACCAAACCGGAATGCTCTGGCTGCGCGGCCCAAACATTTTCGAAGGTTATCTACACGATCCGCAACGAACAGCGGAAGCCTTGCGCCACGGCTGGTTTAAAACCGGCGATATCGGCCGCTTCGATGAAGACGGATTTCTCTATATCGAAGGACGGCTGTCTCGTTTTTCAAAAATCGGCGGAGAAATGGTTCCGCACGAAACAATGGAACACAAAATCGCCGCCGCACTTGATCTACACGGTGAATCCGAGCGCAAAATCGCGATCGTCGGTGTAATGGATGAAAGCAAAGGCGAGGCGCTCGTGCTACTCAGCGCGGTGGATGTCGATCTTGCGCAATTGCGGAAAAAACTTCATGAAGCCGGCGTGCCAAACTTGTGGATCCCCAAACGCGTCCAATGCGTCGAATCCATTCCCGTCCTCGCGTCCGGCAAGCTCGATCTCACGAAATGCAAAGAATTGGTGATGAGGAACAGTAGTACAGGCCCTGCAGTTTCTTGAGGTCAAAAGCGCAACGCGCAAGCACAGGTCACATAGTTAACGGGCGCCATATTTGCTGAAGTCGAGTCGATGTTTGGCCGTCGACTTCTGTCTGATTCCAAGGAATTCGAGGCTTGGAACAAGCGAACTGAAGGCGGCCGCAGCCAGAGCCTTGTGGCCTTCGACCGAAGGGTGCCAAGCGTCCACGGGGTTAATCATTTCCAAGCGGCTAAAATCCACTTTTGTTAATGCATCGGAGTACTGGACGCGCACGTTGCCATAGTTTTTCAGTTCACGATTCAGATTGGCGACCATCGCTCGCATTTCGGCATTCATCATCAAACTGAGCCGAACCATGTTTTTCTGATAAGGCGGTTTCAGAGACTCGAAACTGCGATAGCCGCTTTCAAAATAAGGATAGAGCGCTGGATTTCTCGCGTGGACCGC
>WNGJ01016110.1_pt1 | contig 13192 bp, 11 predicted proteins | sample 5400611 | NCBI WGS metagenome assembly WNGJ01 (sample SAMN13153375, study PRJNA577476) | soil metagenome | isolation source: 40 cm soil or saprolite under Garry oak tree replicate 1 | place: USA:California | collected 2016-06-15
CCGGAAATTTGCGAGTCCCGCCGCGTCGATGACTTTCACCTGGCTGGTAATCAGGAGGCGCACGCCCCCTCCTTCATGCCACTCCTGGACTTGACCCCAAATCTCAACCGGCTTGCCGATCAACCTCTCGAAACTCTCGCCGTAGCCTTCTCGCAGCATGTCGGAGTTGGGGGTAAACCCGGTCAGGCGGTCGTCGCGGGATTCCTTGAAGTGAATAGTCGCCCACTCGGGGTGTTTACCCTTGGCCACATCCACCCGGGACACCGTGCCGCGCACCTCCACCATGTTGCCGATCCAGCGCGGATCGTAGGAACCGGCCAAAAAACGCCCGACCTCGGGGATCACCAGTTTCGGGTCCGTCAGCAGGGACGTGAACCACGAGAGCGTGGATCTCGCCTGCGGATCTCCACGAGGCCCGTCAGAACCCTTCGGCACATCCTTCAGCCGCGCGGCGGCGGCGAGGACCGTGGCTTCCCCATACTTGGCGGCAAACTGCGTATATACCGAAAATGCCTTGGCCCATTGCTCCTTGGTATTGAAGGTCGTGGTGGCCTGCCCGCCCAACAGAGCGTACGGATCGATGCACAGCGCGACGGCATAGTTGTGCGGGGAGCTCTTGGTCACTTCGGTCAGGAACAGCATGTATGGATTCGGCGACGGCGCCGAGACAAACAGCCCGACCTCCACGTCGGCGCGCTTCGCGAGTCCTCCCACCGAATTTTTCGGGGTGTGCAGGACAGCCGCCGCCGCCGCCAGCACGTCTTTTTCTCCGAACATCTTTACGAACAGGCTGTAGAGGTCCCGCGTGGCCGCCGCAGGGTCGGGCAGGTCGGCCGGCTTGGCCGCCGCCAGCGCCAGGCTCACATGCCCTTCCATCTGATTGAGCAGGTATGCCTGGGGCGTAAGGTGTTTGGAAATGTCCAGGCCGCTCGACGTGAACTCCGCCCAATTCCGCGCGTCTTCGTATGCCCTGCGCCAGTTCGAACTGTCCTGGACGGCTTTGGCAATCAGCAGCGGCGTAGCCATCAGTCTGTCCTTGTCCCTGCCCTCGCTCCTGCGCAGCGCATTCACCCATTGCACGAACATTGGGAACGCGTATGGCCTGATGCCGCCGTCCACGTTCTTCGGGAAGCTCGAAAGGTCCTGCGAGGTGGTAGATAGGTCCATGCCGATGACGTTCGGCATCATGGCCGTCCGGCCGCTCACGCCCTCGGGCAGCGAGAACATGAGGTAGTACATGTCCTTGTTCGAAAGCATCTTCAGGAAATCAGCCTCCGCCGCGTCGATTCCGGGCCCGTTCGGGAACAGCTTCCAGAAACGCGAGCGCGCGTCGCCCGTCTGGCTGTTCAGCACACCTACGTCTTTCTTGAACTCGGCGGATGCGTCCATGGCTTTGGAGAGCTGGTCCGCGATGGTCGGGCACGGCGGAAGCATCGAGGGGCGAAGCGGGTGTGGATTGCACTGGCCGAAGCAGTGAACTGCGGCCGCCGGCAGCACAAACAGAAGCGATCGAAGGCTCTTCATCGCATTCCTCCTGGTGATGTCGTCATACCGCTTGCCGGCTTTCGGCGCCCGACACGGGGGAGCCGACGCCTGGCGCCGGGCCACTTCCGCAGGGCCCGCGTCGAAAGGGCCGAATCCCGCCAGCGGCGTCCAACGGTGGAACTGATAAGAAATTGCTTTTTTGCCGTGCGGCCTGTACTTGACGCTACGCGCGTAATGGAGAATTGGTTTCTGCGCTTACTCACTACCCCGGCATGATATCACGAACGCCGGCTTGTCAACCGGCATTTTTTGTCGCATCGGCTCCGGCTGGATGAGCGAAGCACGGTAGCGGCAGGTTCGTCAGTCAAGCCGGCGGCACGGATCCAGCAATGACGCGTTTCGTCGTCTCGTTTCAGCAAATGCGGCAAATGGCCGCGTGCAGCCCAATAAGGTTAATAAGGTTGGTAGTTGACAATTCTGTTCGAGGGAATGGCGTTGAGCGCGGAGAGTCCGGCGGTTGGATTGACGGCTTGTGCGAACGCAACTGCGCGCAGCGCCACCATTCCCAATGGCCATCAAGATCAGCGGCTACATACTTGCCGATGGCCTTTGGCTTGCCATTGCGATAGTAAAACTGCCATTTGCCGTAGCGTTTGCCGTTCTTGAAGAGGCCTTTACCCGAAAGCCCTCCGTCGGCGAAAAGTTCTTTGTGAGCTCCATCAGCAGGCCGCTTATCTGATGCTTTCATGGATTTACTCCGTGCGCGCAGAAGTGCCTAAGGGTTTGCGCAAAAATAAGTACCGAGCCGACGGCGTAATTCAAACATTCTAAAAGGTGCCCCTCTCCCCGGCCCTCTCCCCGTTCGTTCCTCACGGGGAGAAGGAGGAGAGGCGCTAAAGCCGGAAGTTGCCCCGTTTGGTTTTCAGCATTTCATCCCGGCCTGTCGTCGGGAAATTGCAATCACAAGGCTCGCAGCGACGCGCCATTGGCGACGGGAATGGCCTCAGCCATGCCGAGATCGAACTCCTGGCCAAGGGCTGCAGGTTCCTCGCCCGCATGTTGTTTGGCGATCAGGACGTAGATCGATGGAATCACCAGCAGCGTGAAGATCGTGCCGAGGGCCATACCGCTGACGACGACGATGCCGATAGAGTTTCGGGCAGCCGCGCCGGCGCCCGTGACGAGAGTCAACGGAAAGTGACCGGCCACGGTGGCCACACTGGTCATCAATACAGGCCGCAGCCGCACTAACGCCGCCTCGCGCACAGCTTTGACTTTCGGCAGCCCGCGGCGCTGAAGTTCATTGGCGAATTGGACGATGAGAATGCCGTTTTTCGAGACCAGGCCGACGAGGGTGACGAGGCCGACTTGGGAATAAATGTTCAACGTCGTCGTCCAGCCGTTGGTCCAGAAAGGCATGTGAGCCGCCGGCATCTTAAGGAAGCAAAACACCAGGGCGCCGAACATGGCCAGCGGCACCGAGCCCAGCAGGATGATCAGGGGATCGCGGAAGCTATTGAACTGCGCCGCCAGCACCAGGAAGATCAGGATGAGCGCCAGGATGAAGGAGGGGAGGAATTTGCTGCCTTCGACCCGCAACTGGCGAGACTCGCCCGTGTAGCCCACGGTGTAGCCTTGGGGCAGGATTTGTGCGGCTTCCTTTTCGAGGTAGTCGAGGGTTTGGTCGAGCGGCCGGACAGCCACCCCACTGATTTTGACGGCGTTGAGCTGCTGGAAACGACTGAGCGAGCGAGGTTGCGTGGTTCTCTTCAACGTGGCAAAGGTGCTCAGCCGCACTAACTCGTTCGAGGGTCCCTTGACGTAAGTGTTTTGTAACTGGCCAGCGCTGAGCCGCTCGACGCGCCTGAGCTGGGGGATCACCTTGTAGCTTCGGCCTTCAAAGCTGAACCGGTTGACGAAATTTCCGCCCACCATCGCGGCCAGGTCCGAGCCCACCGATGCCATGCTCAGCCCCAGCGCGGCGACTTTGTCACGGTCGAGTACGAATTCGACCTGGGGTTGGTCGATCTTAGTATCGATAATGGGAGGAAAGGAGAACATGCCGCCGGCAGCCACCTTTTGCTGCAGTCGCTGCGCAAAGTCCAGGATGCGTTCCGGTTCGGCGGTGGAGGCGATGACCAACTCGACCGGGAAGTTGCCGCCCCCTGGCAACGCGGGCGGTGTGGCCACCATGGTGCGAACTCCGGGAACAGTGCTTACCCTGGCTTGGACTCCAGGCACGAGGTCGAACACAGGCCGCTTTCTTTCCCCCCAGGGCTTGAGGATCACACCGGCGAACCCGTTATCGGGGAACGAAAACTGGAACGTTTGGGCCGCGTCGGGCGTCTTTAATAACTGCCGGTTGACCTCGTCCGTATAGAAGGTGGTTTGGTCAATCGTGGCGTCCGCGGGCGCCTCGATGATGCCCATAATGAAGCCCTGGTCCTCGGGGGGCGCCAGTTCCTTTGGAGACATGACGAACAGTGGGATGGCCAAAAGACTCAGCCCGATCCAAATCGTATAGACGGCGGGTCGCGCGGACAGGGTCGCATCCAGCACGCGGGCGTAACTCCGGCGGAGGCGGTCGAACCCGCGATTGATACGGCCCGGAAGTCCGTGTTCCTCACGGCCAGCGTCGAGCAGCTTCGAAGACATCACCGGGGACAGCGTCAGGGCGACGACGCCGGAGATGAAGACCGCGCCGGCGAGGGTAAAGGCGAACTCGCGGAACAGCGAACCCGTCAGCCCGCCTTGCAACCCGATGGGAGCATAAACGGCCGCCAGCGTGATGGTCATCGCGATCACCGGGCTGACCAGCTCGCGCGCGCCCAGCAACGCCGCCTGCAGTGGCGATTGCCCTTCGCGGACGTGGCGCTCGACATTCTCGACGATCACGATCGCGTCGTCCACCACGAGCCCGACCGACAACACGATCGCCAGCAAGGTAAGAAGGTTCAGTGTGAACCCGAACACTTGCATCAAAAAGACCGCGCCGATCAGTGATACTGGAATGGCCACCAGCGGCACGAGCACCGAACGTAGCGAGCCGAGGAAGAGGAAAATGACGATGGCCACGATGAGCAGCGTCTCGCTCAGGGTCTTGAGCACTTCGCGGATGGCGTCGTCGATGTACTTGGTGGCATCGTAAGCCAGGCCGCCCTGGATGCCGCTGGGCAGGTCTTTTTTGATCGACTCCACCTCGGCACGAATTCGTCGCATGACCTCGAGCGTGTTGGCCGTTGGCAAGGCCCAAACACCCATAAAAACGGCCTTGGCGCCGCCGAACCGCACTTCGCTGTCGTAGTCTTCGGCGCCCAGGGCGACGTCGGCGATGTCTTGCAGCTTCACCAAGGCGTTGCCTGATTGGCGGATGACCAGGTTGCGGAAGTCCTGGACGGAGCGGAGGTCGGTATTGGCGGCGAGATTTACCTGGATGAGTGATCCTTTGGTATGGCCGACGGCCGAGAGGAAGTTGTTTGCGGTCAGCACCTGGCGGACCTGGTCGGGATTGATGTTGAAGGCGGTCAGGCGATCCGACTTGAGCCAGATGCGCATGGCGAAGGTGCGCCCGCCGAGGATGTCGGCTCGTTGCACGCCTTGAAGAGACGTAAGCCGGGGCTGCACCATACGAACCAGGTAATCGGTGATCTGGTTGGGCTGGAGGATCTCCGATGTGAAGCTCAGGTAGCCGGCGGCCCATTGTGAATCAGCCGACTGAATGTTGATAATCGGCACCTGAGACTCCGGCGGCAGGTCGCCTCGGACTTGGTCAACCTTCGAGCTAATCTGTGCCAGGGCCTTGTTAGCATCGTAGTTGAGCTTGAGCCGGGCGGTGATCGTGGAGATCCCAAGCATGCTGCTGGACTCCAGGTAATCGATGCCGTCGGCCGCCGCGATGGCGCGCTCCAGCGGCGTGGTAATGAATCCGCGCACCAAATCAGCGCTCGCACCGACATAGACGGTCGTGACAGTGATCGCGGCGTTTTCGCTCCGCGGGTACTGCCGGACCGACACCGAGCGGATGGCCTGAACCCCGGCGATCAGGATCACGAGGTTCACCACCAGCGCCAGCACGGGTCGCCGGATGAATAGATCGGTGATTGATTTCAAGTCTTCCTGTGGGGACCGGCGGCCTCGCTCATCCCCGGTCGTCGAACAAAAATATCAGTAAACGATCTCATGGGCCGGTGCCACGCTCAACCCTCGCTCGGGTGCGGCGTCGGAGAAGCCTTAGGGACCAGGGAGTTGTTCTCGGTCACCGGCATGCGATTGCGCAGCTTAAAAACACCTGAACTGGCCACGCGTTCGCCCGGCTTGAGCCCCGTTTCCACGGCCACCAAGTCGCCGCGCGCGCGACCGGTGCGGATGAACTGCTGCCGCGCGACCAACCCGCCGCCGGCGGTGTTCGTACCGGCGTTGGGCTCGATCACATACACCGACTCTCCGTAAGGCGAACTGAGGACAGCCGTGGCCGGGATTACCAGCACCGGCTGCTCGGTGGGCAGGAGCACTTCAGCCCGAACAAACATGCCGGGCCGCAAAAGCTGGTCCGAATTCTCGAACGTCGCCCGCAGGCGCACACTACGCGTGCCCGGATCCAAATCGGGATTGATGGCGCTGAGCACGCCCTCGAAAGAGCGGTCCGAATAGGTATCCAGGGACAGCCGCACGTGCTGGCCCGTCCGGATCTGGGCCAAGTCCTGTTGGGGCAGGGAGAAATCGGCATATATCGGTGTGAGCGCTTGGAGCGAAACGATGGCCTTGCCGGCATCGACGTACTCACCTCGGTTGATCAGCCGCAGGCCCAGCCGGCCGGAAAACGCGGCCCGGATGGTCTTCTTGGAGATGATGGCGCGAACCGCATCGGCATTGGCTTGGGTCTGCTTGAACGTGGCCTCCGCGGAATCCAATTCCGATTCGGAGACCATTTTGTCTGCTCGCAGCTTGCGTGCCCGTCCGACCTCGATTTGAGCCAATCCGGCCTGCGCTTCCAGCGATCGGAGTTGAGCCTCTTCCGAAGAGGTGTCCAGGCGCACCAGTAGGTCACCCTGGTTTGCCAGCGCACCCGATTCGAAGGCAATCTCCTGCACGATGCCCGGCAGTTCCGTGGTGACGTTCACCCCTTGAGCAGCGGTGACCGAGCCGATGGCTTCCAGAGTGTTCTGCCATTTCTCCTCGTGGGCAACCGCCGAAGAAACTGTCTCCGGCGGCGGGGTGAACGATTTGCCGGCGGCAGTCAGCTTCTTGTTCTGGAGAACCTTTACGCCGGCGAGAGTGCCGACAGCGATTATCAAGAGCAGTGTGGCAAGAAGAAGGTTCTTCATGGGTTCGGTAAAGCCACGTTATGCCAAATCCCCCCGATTTCATTACGCGGCCCCGACCAAACCCGCTGGGCAGATTGCCGGAGAGCGGCCCGCGGAAGACGCGGTCGCAGCGTAGGACAATGTTCGCGATTGGACTGACCCATCGAAACGTGGCGGAAGGTAAAGCACGACGTGCGCCCGGTCAACCTCAAGCGGCGAGACACAGTAATGCCTCAGAAGGTGTGAAAAAATTAAAAATTCCGAAAATCCATTTTCGCAAGTCGTTGATTCGCAACAAGGCTTGTACCGGTTCCAGCGAGTTTTTTCAATTTTTTCACAGCTTCTCAGTGAAGGCGGGTAGGGCGCGTCATCCCGTGCGCGCCGTTGTGCCCTCCCATCAGTCGGCGCGCACGGAGCGACGCGCCCTACCTGCTTTGGCTCGCCGCGTCGGCCCTCGCTGACCCATTACGAGACACAGGTTTTCTTGGAGGCCTCATGCTGCGGAATAAAATTGCAAATCTGGCGCAAGATGTTGAACTTGGAAGGTGTTGGATTGATTTTTTGTTTTTTCATCCCTGCCTCGTGGCAGGGTTACGAAGTCAATCCAACACTTTTTTTGCTAAATCTGTGGGATGGCTGTGAACAATATTATGCAATCAGAGAACACCACGTTATGCCAGCTTACATAGCAATGCTGCGCGGGATCAACGTGAGCGGCCACAAATTGATCAAGATGGAAGCTCTCCGCGCATCCTTTGGTGCGTTGAGATTCAGCAATGTTAAAACCTATATTCAAAGCGGCAACGTCGTTTTTGGCGCCGAGGATCGCTCTGTCGCCGCCGTTTCCAAAAAGATCGAGCGGAGAATCTTGCGGGACTTTGGATTCTCAGTCTCGGTCTTTTTGAGAACGGCGAACGAGTTGGAGGAGACCATTAAGCGCAACCCGTTTCTGACGGACACTGCCATTGACCACTCCAAACTCCACGTCACTTTTCTTTCGGATGCGGCGCCGGCGACAGCCGTCGAAGTATTGCAAACGCTGGTCATGAAGCCGGAACAAATTCGCGTCATCGGCCGGCAAATCTATCTCTATTGTCCCAACGGGTATGGCCAAACCAAGCTCTCCAATACCGCCATCGAAAAGAAGTTATCGGTCGGAGCGACTACGCGGAACTGGAAGACGGTGAACACACTCCTGGCGATGACGCAGTGATCGAGCCCGCCCCATGCAAATCCTGCATTTCAAAGCATCTGCGGATTTCTTCTGACGCTGGCTGGAGAAAAATCATGCCGGGTCGGACGGTGTGTGGGTCAAAACCCTCAATCGAGCGTATGGAGAACTCAATAAATAGAAACGTGAGCTTGACCGGTACGCGGTTTTCACGCTCTAAACGGGTGTTCAACCTAATAACACTCCAGGAGAGATAAGAATCTATGCCATATACAAAAACGTTAGTCAGCATCCTTTGCTGGGCAGCCTTAATGACTGCTGTGACCGCCGGTGATTGGCAGCAGTGGCAGGGCCCCGACCGGAACGCCGTCTCCAGGGAACGCGGCCTGCTCCAGGAATGGCCGAAAGATGGCCCGCCGCTCGCTTGGAAGATCAAGGGACTGGGCGGCGGCTACAGCGCTCCCTCGATTGCTGCTGGGCGGATCTTCGGCATGAGTAATCGCGGCGAGGATGAAGTCATTTGGGCCCTGTCCGAGTCGGATGGCAAGACAGTTTGGGTGACGCGCCTTGGGCCGTCCCTCAAACAGTCATGGCCGCAAGGAAAAGAGGGGCCGGGGTGCACACCGACCGTCGATGGTGAACTGCTCTATGTCCTGGGCTTGGCCGGCGACCTGGCTTGCCTTCAGGTCCGAGACGGCAAGATCATCTGGCAACGTAGCCTGCAGGCCGATTTTGGCGGGAGCTTACCAACCTGGAGTTTCCGCGAATCGCCACTCATTGATGGTGATAAGGTCATCTGCACCCCCGGCGGCGAGGATGCGACTCTGGTGGCCCTCGACAAGTTGACGGGCAAGACGATCTGGAAGAGCCAAGTGCCCGGCAGTCCCAAAGCGGCCTACGCTTCGGCCATCGCGATCGACTTCGACGGGCAGCGTCAGTACGTGCAACTCACCGGGAGGACGCTCGTCGGGGTCGCGGCGTCTGACGGTAAGTTCCTCTGGAGGTATGACCGGGCCGCCAATAGCCACGGTATTAACTGTTCCACGCCAATCTACCACGATGGCCTGGTGTTCGCCGCCTCGGCCTATGGTGCGGGCGGTGGGTTGGTAAGGCTGAGCAAGGATGCGAATGGCGGTGTCAAGGCCGAGGAAGTTTACTTCTCCAGGAAGATGCAAAACCACCACGGCGGCATGATCATCTTCGACGGCTGCCTGTATGGCGCCAACGGCGGCAACGAGGGTGGCGCCCTCGTCTGCCTCGACTTCCGGACCGGCAACGTCCTTTGGGACAAGCACGACAGCGGCGAGCACACTGCGCCGAAAGGCTCGGTGGCCCTGGCAGATGGGCGTCTGTACTACCGCACCGAGAAGGGCACCATGCTCCTGATTGAGCCGAACCCGAAGCAATACGTCGAGCGTGGCCGTTTCGACCAACCCGACCGCAGCCAGCAGCCTGCCTGGACGCACCCGGTCATTGCCAATGGCAAACTGTACTTGCGTGACCAGGACGTATTGCTCTGCTATGACGTGAAGGCGCGGGGCAAATAACATCACTGCCGATGTGCTCTCATCCAGAAGGTCAACGAAACTGGAGATCACCCTCGGCGTTCTGCTGGAGGGGATCGCGCTGCACGCCTTCGACGGCAAGGCGCCGTTCAGCGAGAAGAACCTCGAGCGCATCCGCGACCTGAAGAAGATCTACCACCTCGATTTCGACAGCCGGGCCAGCCACCGCCTGCGCGAAACGCCGCCGCCGCGCAAATCGAAGACGAAGCCGTGATGGACATCGGGGTGTTCTAACTCGTATCCTGATTGACTCGATTTGTTCGTCATAGGAGTGAACGGCTGATTATAATACTTGAGGTAACATTCATCGGCGTGACGAAACACTGACACAATAACCCGCAGTGACTGGAAGAAGAGGAATTCTATGCCAACAAACAATATGAACAACATCCGACTCCATCGAGTGCTCCGGGCGACACCGGAGAGAGTTTATCGAGCGTTCCTCGATGCCGATGCAATGGCCAAGTGGCTTCCACCGAACGGGTTCACGGGCAAGGTTCATCACCTGGAGGCTAAGGTCGGCGGAACGTACAAGATGTCTTTCAGAAACTTCAGCACCGGCAAAAGCCACTCGTTCGGCGGCACCTATGTCGAGCTTACGCCGCACGAGCGCATCCGCTACACGGACAAATTCGATGACCCGAACCTGCCTGGAGAAATGCAAACCACGATCATACTGAAGCAGGTGTTCTGCGGAACCGAATTGAACATCGCCCAGGAAGGAATCCCCGCCGCGATCCCTCGCGAGGCTTGCTATCTGGGCTGGCAGGAATCGCTGGCGCTGTTGGCCAAGCTGGTCGAGGCTGAGATACCAGATGAATCGTGAAGCCGGCGATGAAGGGGACGTTTGCTCAGTCTGGTGCAGACGCCATCACGAAGCGCGAACGCGGCACATTGGTCTTCGTGAAGCACGAAGGCTCATGGAAAATCGTTCACGAACATTTCTCGGCAGCGGAATGACAACATGCGGACCGTGATGGACATCGGCGTCTTCCAACTCCTCCCGCGCGGGCGCGCCGCGACGGACCGCGAGGTCGTCGAGCAGGCGCTGTGGGAAGTCGATTTCGCGGAGCGGCACGGCTTCGAGAGCGTGTGGGTGACCGAGCACCACTTCTCAGGCTACGGCTCGATCGGCGTGCCGTCGGTCTATGCGGCGGGCATCGCCCAGCGGACGCGGCGGATCCGCATCGGCTACGCGGTCGCGGTCGTGCCGCTGCACCATCCGCTGCGGCTGGCCGAGGAGATCAGTTGGGTCGATCACCTGAGCGAAGGAAGGCTGGCGGTGGGGGTGGGGCCGGGATTCAGCGCGTTTGAGTTCGCCGGATTCGGCGTTCCGGTGAACGAGCGCCACGCGCGGTTGGCGGAAGGGTTCGACGTCGTGCGGCGCGCGCTGGCGGAGCCGGAGATCATGTTCGAGGGCAAGCGACTCGCGATCCATCCGCGCCCGTACACCCGCCCGCACCCGCCGTTCTACTGGGCGTCAACGGCCGACGAGTCGCTGCGCAAAGCGGGCGCGGAAGGGCTGCCGATTCTGTTCGAACTGGAGCCGGTCGTGCAGCTCGCGGAGCGTCTCGAGCGCTATCGCGCGATCCGCGCGGCGGCCGGCGTGTCGGACGACGCGATCGATCGCGAGATCGGCGAGATGTACGTGCTTCGGCGCATCTGCGTCGCGGACACCGACGCAGAGGCATTGCGCGAGGTGCAGGAGCCGCTGCGCTGGCATCGCGAGATGACGATCCTCGTCCACGAGCGCGGCGAGGCGATCGATACGGTGCCGACGCTCGCCGACAGGTCGATGATCGAGACGACGGACGGCGCGTGCTTCGGCAGCGTCGCCACCGTCACCCGCCAACTCGATGAGCTTCGCGCGCTTGGCCTGCGCAAAGTGATCGGCTGGTTCCACTTCGGGAACATGCCTCACGAGAGCGTGCGTCGATCGATGAAGCTCATGGCGAGCGACGTGATCCCAAGATATTGTCGGGAGCGAACGCGCCCGGTCCCTGCGACGACAGGCACAGGAAGAACCAGCAGTAAATGACCGCCAACTCTCCCTTGTTGACCGTCGGCACGAAGAAGTTGATGCACATCTATATAAGGCAACAAAAAAAGCGAAAAATCGGGCAGCCGAAGATTTTTGTCATGCGCCCGCCAAGATCTGCGCCGAATGTAGGGGAAAATCATTGCGAACCCGGACAAACTTTTTTCTACTATGATCATCCCAGCGCCTCAGCCGACTTCGCCACTGGAGTTGCCTCCAATACGTCGCGATAAATCTCCAAGTGGCGCGCGGCGATAATCTTTGGATGGAAGCGCTGCTCCGCGCACAGTTTGGCTTGCCGGACAATTTCACGGCCCGTCGAAAAGCTGGCCAATACTCGGCGAATCACTTCACGCATGCTGCTGGAATCCAACGGGTCGCAGAAGAAACCTGTCCGCCCTTCTTCGATTAGATCCGGCAAGCCGCCTACTTTGGCCGCAACAACGGGAACACCCGCGGCCATCGCTTCCAGGACAACCATAGGGCAGTTGTTCTCAAGTGAAGGCGACGCCAGCAGAGCTGCGTGTTGGAAATATCCTTTCACCTTTTCCCTGTCAGCAAAACCACCATGCCAACACCACCCTCGCCCCTTCACCAGCGAGAGGAATTCGTCATCGTAGAGTCTGCCGGGCGAAATTTGACCCAGGAAGAACACCTCAAATTTGCGCTCGACGGCGAGCGGATCCAGGGCGCGAATAAAAGAATTCTGGTTTTCAGCGGGCATACATGGCCGATGCACAGGATTGCGGGAGGCTCGCCTGAGGGTGGATCGAAGTTAACCGAGAAGAAGGACTCAGCCACCGCGTTGGGCACCACCCAGGTGCGTTTAGCTAAGTCCGCCGCCGCTTCCTGCGTGTAGCGAGTGATGCACACCACTCCGTTGGAGCGAGGAATTGTTATTCTTTCCAGTCGCGCCGACAGCCAGGGAAACGAAAAAGGTTCGGCCTTGGTGACCGCCGCAATCAGCCGCTGGTTGCCGTGGACTGTCAAGACGTTGGGAAAACCCGAAAATACTGCGCTGATGGCGCAATCGCGCTCCATTCCCTGTCCGTGGACAATGCGGCTGAATATGCCGGAGCTTTTGCCGTACAGCACGAATACAACCCTGATAAGCGGTTCTCATCCGGCCAAGCTTCGACACATAGAGACTGTGAAAGAAAACGTTCGGAGCGAGCTTCGCTGGTGATTTCATCCTCGCTCGGGCGCACGAGACAACGTGAACTGTCACTTCGCGCAGAAAGGTGAACCCTTGTAACAACGCTTCCGGAGCAGTGCCGAAATAAGGAACCGCCGCGCCGTAATCCTTGAAATGTTCGCGGTTGTCAGTGGTCAGCAGGACGACTCTCATGCATTGCGCTCCTGACTCCGTCTTCGATCACTTCCGACATCATAATCACTTTAGTAATTCACTTCCTCGCAATGAGCAAAAACTGCCTTCCAAAAACGCGCCAGGCTGGCTTGAACCGCAGATACAGCCGCACGCAAATTAAAGGATATTGCCAGCCATGCGCCATGGTATAGGGCAAAAACTTCCCCACGCAACGCTCCACATAATAGCCGCGGGTTTCCAAGGCCTCTCTCAAAGCTGTCTCGGTCAGCGGCAGGTGGTGATCCCAAAAATCCCAATATA
>WNGJ01005631.1_pt1 | contig 13191 bp, 7 predicted proteins | sample 5400611 | NCBI WGS metagenome assembly WNGJ01 (sample SAMN13153375, study PRJNA577476) | soil metagenome | isolation source: 40 cm soil or saprolite under Garry oak tree replicate 1 | place: USA:California | collected 2016-06-15
GGTGATCGAACGCAGAACATCCTCTGGCGTTTAGAGAACGGCGAGTTGGACGGAGTCAATCCCAAAGTCGTCATTCTGCTCGCCGGCACAAACAACCTTGGCGATCTAACGACCCCAGGTGGAGCCCACGCGAAAGCAGACGAGGTTACGCGAGGTCTTCAGGCGATTTTGCATGTGATTCAAAAGAAGGCGCCCGCGGCGACAATCATAGTGATGGGGATCTTCTCGAGGAACGACAATATGGCGTTCATTCCCCTCATCGACAGGATCAACCGCAGACTGTCGGAGTTCGCTGATGGCCAAAAGATTCGATATCTGAATATTAACGATAAACTGGCCGGCAGCGACGGAAGGGTGCTCGACGGGATGATAAACGCAAAAGACAAACTCCATCCAACCGTGAAGGCGTATCAAGTCTGGGCAGATGCACTGAAACCGATCCTTACGGAGTTGTTGGGGCCCCCCGCTGCTGTGGATCACGCCCCGCCGCCTACGGGCGACCCCGCTGCGGGACCCTGACCGAGTCCGGCGACAGACTTGACGCTGATATGCGCCTACCGCCTGCCCGCTGACGCTGGATCTCCCTTGCCGGTCAGGCGGCTGCCTCAGCAGCTCAGACTTTCAACCTAGTGGAGATTCCCGTCCACGAAGAATGTGCGCGGAACTCTTGGTCCAGACTACTCCCGTATTGTCGGCAAGTGGAAAGTTACGGCTAAGTGATGTAGGAGAAGACTTCAGGCAGCGGCTGAGGAACCGGCACCTCGAAGAACCTGGCAGGCTCTGGGATGAATAATGGTTTGGCCGCGCGCGAGGCTAGAAAGATGGCCATCCGTTCCAGGCCATTCATCATGGGTCCAATCCCACGAAAATCGTACGGGATGCCCCACCATCATAATAACTGCGCGGCTATTCTCCCTTTTTGCGTTTCCGGGATTCTCTCTCCAAAAACCATTTTGCCAACCATTGGGCTCTTCCAATTTGGCTCCGTTCATGGCTATAATAGCCATGAGGAAGGAGCAGCCAAATGCGCAGTGTGAATGTGGCGGAACTGAAGAACCGGCTGAGCAAGTATCTTACATTCGCCAAAGCAGGCGAAGAAGTGGTGATCCGAGACCGTAATCTCCCGGTGGCCAAACTGGTTCCGTTTTCAGCGGAAGGTGCCGACGATCAGGAACTCGTGTTGGTTGCGGCGGGAAAATTGCGTCTCCCCAAGGTGCGACTCGATGTAAAGGAACTCTTGAAGATTCCAACGGGGAGCGTTGCAGGGAACAAGGCGATTCAAGCCGTTCTCGCCGACAGAGAAGAAGAACTGTGAAGAAAACGACCGCGTTCTGGGATGCCAGCGCGCTAGTTCCCTTGTGTGTTCACGAGGCCACGAGTCGTCATGCTCAGTCCCATCTGAGGAGATTTGCGCCCGCAGTTTGGTGGGGAAGCCTCGTAGAAGTCCACAGTGCTATTTGCCGCCTCCATCGCGATAAGGAGATAACCGATCTCGACAAACAAGGTGCGGTGGCACGCCTGCGTTTCCTAAACCGTGGGTGGAGGGAAATTCTTCCCGACGATCAGGTCCGTGATTTGGCGACGCAGTTGCTAGATAAGCATTCCTTGCGGGCGGCCGATAGCCTGCAACTTGCCGCGTCCTTGATCTGGTGCGAACAGCGTCCGTCCAGGAGGAGCTTCATCTGCGGGGACCAGCGATTGGCCAAGGCCGCAGAGTTAGCTGGATTCTCAGTTCTCGAACTTTCAAGCGTTGTTCCCTGAACGAAATATCACGCCTTGTCTTTAGCACTTCCTGCTCAGACCTTCCGGCAGGAGATGGCTCTTCCATGCTGTGGTCTGGGATGTGTCGATGATAACGTCGAGTTGTGTTCTTCAACCGGCGATTCAGTCGGACGATACGCTTGCGAGATCGTCAGCGGCTAGTGAAATAACCACCCCTGCTCTTCAGAGAACCTGTATTCCTAGGCGCGGGACCAACGACCTCTACACTGATAAGGGCGAGGTCGGTGGTTCAAGTCCACCCAGGCCCACCATCAAATCGCTCAGCCAATAAATAGGCGGCGATTCGCACTATTTCTCTTTCCGGGATCTTACTCTGAAAATCAATTTGCCAACTATTTGCCAACTTGTCGGGCCATCAGATACCTCTACTCCCTAGCGCTACTCCACGACGAGCCGCTTGCCAAGGCCACCTCCAGCAAAACGCGAAATGACCATTGGTCCTGCAGACCGAGTCGCACAAAACGCGTTATTACCTGCAGATTGAGCATGCCGGCAGAAGTGTCCTGCGAAGGAAACGCCAGAGAAGCGGGAAAAACAAGACCAATTGCGAGCAAACCGGCAAGCCAAAATACAAAACTCTTAAGTTCGATCCGTCAAAGATCATCGGCAAACCAAAAGGATGCTTGCGCTACGCAGCAAGTGGCGCGAGCGAATTCTAACATCAGGCTCAACGTGGTAGTGGGCCCACGCAACTTGGTTTAACTTGGTTAAGCGAATCAGGTGCGAGTATACGGAGTTATAACAGAACGCTGGCGAGACCCGGCAGCTATGCTATTGATTTCACAGTCGTCCGGGGTTTTGGCGAGGGACTGCGGAAATGGGATGAGCGTAGGTGTAATATAGTGGGCGAACCGCAACGTCGCAGCCCGTAGAGAGCCCGGGGAGAGTAAGTGGTGCTGAATCAGCGCGGTCGAAGACTGCTATCGCTTCTCGACAGTGGCGTTTCATGCTTGCTTGGGGGATGGCTATGCCTGAGCCTCTTCGCTGCTGCTCAGTCTGGCAAAGCAAAGTCGACTCCTGTTCCAGAAGAAGACGCCAAAAAGCTCTCCTTTAATGACACCATCCAACCAATTTTGTCGGAAAACTGTTATGCATGCCATGGTCCGGATCCGGGAGGGCGGAAAGCGGGCCTGCGGCTAGACCGCGGAGAATTTGCTTTTGCACCTCATCAGGATTCTCACGAGAAGTATGGGCCGGCAATTATTCCCGGCAACCCGGATAAAAGCCCGCTGGTCCACCGGATCGAAACGAAGAATGCGAAGGATCGCATGCCGCCACCGGAGGCGCACAAGACATTAAAGCCGGAGCAGATCGCGCTGCTGAGAGAGTGGGTGAAACAGGGGGCCCAGTACGAGGAGCTCTGGTCATTCCTTCCGCTAAAGCATCAGGCGATTCCTGCGGTAACGCACGGTGAATGGGTGAGGAACGCCATCGACAACTTCGTGTTGGCGCGGCTGGAAAAAGGAGGATTGACACCTTCCCCTGAAGGGGATCGGCGGAGCTTGATCCGGCGGGTGACTTATGACTTGACAGGGTTGCCGCCGACCCCGGAAGAAGTGGAAGCGTTCGAGGCCGATTCCGCGCCCGATGCGTATGAGAAGGTTGTCGAGCAGTTGCTGTCCAGTCCTCGCTACGGGGAGCATCGAGCGCGCTATTGGCTGGACGTAGCTCGGTATGGCGACACGCACGGCCTGCATCTGGATAATTTCAGGAGTATCTGGGCGTACCGCGACTATGTGATCCGGGCGTACAACCAGAACAAACCTTTTGATCAGTTTGTGCGGGAGCAACTTGCCGGAGACATGCTACCGGTGAAAACCCTTGATACCTTGACGGCCTCGGCATACCTGCGCGCCGGAATCAGCAGCGGTGAAGGCGGCACGCTGATTGAAGAGTTGCGAGTCAACAACAAAAGAGAACGGACGGAGGCATATGGCGCGGCGTTTCTTGGATTAACGGTGGGCTGCGCGAACTGCCATGACCACAAGTTTGATCCCATCACGCAAAAAGATTTCTACCGGCTGACCGCCTTCTTTAACAATCTGACAGAAGTCCCGTCGAACGATGATCGCAATGACTGGCCGCCTTTTCTTCGGCTTCCGAAAATAGAGAACCGCGAAGCTTACGAGCAAGCCCTGGCGAAACGGTCGGAACTCGAGCGGCAACTGGCGCTTCGCCGCGAACAGGCTCGCGAACTGATTGCTGCGTGGATTGGCCAGCCAGTGCGCACTGCAATCGCAGTTCCTGTAAGTTCGGAAGGCCTCGCGGTGAGGTTACGCTTCGACGAGCAGAATGGATCGACGTTCGTCGATTCAGCGCCAGGCACATCGCAAAAACATATTTCGGCAACGGGAGCGCCGGTAGTCTGGGGCGAAGGCACCTGGTTCTGGCCGTATATGCGTATGGAAATCAGCACTAGGCTGGAATTGCCGAATGCCGGTGATGTAGAGGCAAATCAGGCGTTCAGTGTGGGAACGTGGCTGCGACCCCATTTGCGATCGCTGGAAGCAAAAGACGAAGAAAAGCCTGCGGGAGTCATTCTGTCCGCCACGGATGCGGGACAAAAGCAGCGCGGCTGGCAACTGAGAGTGAGCAAGGGCAAGCTTGGATTCGTTCTGGCGCACGAAATGCCGGATAACGCTATTCAAGTGGAGACAAAGCAGAGAATGTTAACGGTTGGCCGCTGGAATCACATACTGGCTACCTATGACGGCTCAGGAAAGGCCGCAGGTGTCATGCTGTATGTAGACGGACGACCGCAGGAGCTGGCAATCACCAAGGATTCTCTGCAGGGAAGCACGCACACCAGCGCGCCTCTGGAATTTGGCCGCATGTATCCGGACGCGGATCCCTTGCGCCAGTCCGCCTTTCAGGATTTCCGGTTCTTCCAGCGGGCACTCTCGGCGCGGGAAGCGGCACGACTTCCCATCGAGGATTATGTAGCGGAAATCGTGCAAAAACCGATGTCGGGTTGGTCGGAGGATGAATTTCATACGGTTAGCGAGTTTTACTTTGCGCAGCGCGATGAAGCGACTCAAAAGCTCAACGCCCAGATCGCACCTTTGAATGAAGAACTTGATCGACTTTCGAAAGATGGCGCGATCACTCTGGTGAGTGAAGAAGGGCCGGGGCTACCCTACGCAGACGTACTGGCACGTGGAGCGTTCGGGGCCCGGACGGAGCGCGTAAGGCCCGGAGTGCCGCACTTTTTGCCGGCGCTTCCTGCGAATGCGCCGCTTGACCGGCGGGGCCTGGCGGAGTGGACAGTCAGCGCCTCAAATCCACTGACGGCCAGAGTGACCGTCAATCGGATGTGGTCGGAGGTTTTTGGCGCAGGCCTAGTCGAGACTACAGAGGATTTTGGAGTGATGGGTGGGCGGCCCAGCCATCCGGAACTGCTTGATTGGCTGGCGCTAGATTTTCGCGAGAACGGCTGGGACGTAAAACGTTTTTACAAGCAATTGGTGCTGTCTGCGGCCTATCGGCAATCCGCACGAGTGACTCCGCAGTTGCTCGAAATCGATCCGAAGAACCGCCTGCTGGCGCGCGGCCCGCGGCATCGGATGGATGGCGAGATGCTTCGTGATACGGCGTTGGCGGCCAGCGGTTTGCTGGTAGAAAAAATTGGGGGCCCCAGCGTAAAACCCTATCAGCCGGCTGGAGTGTGGGAAGCAGGAAGCCATCAAGGCAGCGACACAAAAAGCTATACGCAAGACCATGGCGAGTCTTTGTACCGGCGCAGCCTTTACACTTTTTGGAAACGAATGGCGACGATGCCCGATATGGACGCCCTGGATGTGCCCGTGCGTGATGCCGCATGCACCCGCCGCCAACGCACCAACACTCCGCTGCAAGCTTTGGTCTTGATGAACGATCCGCAATGGCTGGAAGCGTCGCGGCGTCTGGCAGAGCGGGTGATCCATCAATCGTCCGAGACTGGTACGCGGCTCAATTATCTTGGCGAAGTGCTGCTCGCTCGTGCGTGGGAACCACGGGAAAAGCTGGTCCTTGAAAATGCGTTGATGAAGTTTCAGAGCGCCTATGCGCGTGACCCGTCCCGGGCAGAGGAAGTTCTGAAGGTGGGCGAGAGCAACCGGGACAGCGGGATCCGTCCGGATGAACTGGCTTCGTGGATGCTGGTAGCCAGTGCGGCGATGAATCTCGATGCGGTGTTAAACAAATGAGATCGAACATTCACAACGACTGCGGAAGCTGTTGTGATCATGGGGGCGTGGGACCCACCGTTTACGACCTTCCGATCCCGCTCGAACTTCGTGAGGAATGGCGGCTGCTGGCAACGCGCAGACATTTCCTCGGCAGCATGGGCAAGACGCTTGGCTGGGCAAGCCTTTCCACTTTGTTTGGCGGCGCTATGACACCGCGAGTCGTCCACGCGGCAAGCGATTCGCAGGCAATTTCGCCAACGCACTACGTGCCGGACTTTGCGCCAAGGGCCAAGCGCGCGATCTATCTTTTTATGTCCGGTGCGCCCCCGCAGATGGATTTATGGGACTACAAGCCGGGACTCGCGGCCCTTTTTGATAAAGATCTTCCGGACTCTGTGCGGGGCACCCAGGCGCTAACGGGCATGACCTCCGGCCAGGCGCGTTTCCCGATTGCGCCATCGCATTGGGGTTTCACTCGCCAGGGCAAGTCAGGGCGCTGGGTGAGTGACCTGCTTCCGTGGACAGGAAGGCTGGTGGACGAGCTGGCACTGGTGCACTCGCTGCAGACGGATGCTATCAATCACGAACCGGCAATCTTGTTGATGAATACCGGGAATATGGTGCCTGGCAAGCCGTCGATGGGCGCCTGGCTTTCCTACGGGCTTGGCAGTATGAATGAAAACCTGCCCACTTTTGTAGTACTGAATTCACTGACGTTACCCGGCACAGACTTACAGCCGATTTCGCCAAAATTATGGAGCAGCGGATTTTTGTCAAACGAATATGCCGGGGTCGCATTCCGTTCTCAAGGGGAGCCGGTGCTTTACCTTGGCGATCCAAAGGGCATGAGTCGAGAAACCCGGCGCACGCTGATCGACACTGTGAATGCAATCAATCAAATGACGTTTGAAGAAGTTGGTGACCCGGAGACTCACGCGCGCATTCATCAGTACGAGATGGCGTTCCGCATGCAAACTTCGCTCCCGGAGCTCACGGATATGGGTGACGAACCGGACAGCACTTGGACGTTGTATGGAGACGAAGCAAAACAGGCGGGCACGTTTGCGTACAACTGCCTGCTGGCCCGGCGCATGGCCGAGCGCGGGGTCCGCTTTACACAGATATATCAGCGCGGATGGGATGTGCACTCGAATGCCGTCGGCAATTTGCCCAAGCTTTGCGCAGCGACGGATCGCGCTTCGTACGCGCTGGTCACGGATTTGCGGCGGCGCGGGCTTCTGGATGACACGTTGGTACTATGGGGCGGCGAATTCGGACGCACCGTATACAGCCAGGGCGGCCTTTCCAAGGAAAACTACGGACGGGATCATCATCCGCGTTGCTTCACGATATGGTTGGCAGGCGGGGGCGCTAAAGCCGGGATCGTCCACGGAAAAACTGACGATTTTTGCTACAACGTGGTGAAGGACCCGGTCCACGTGCGTGACTTCAACGCAACCGTGCTTCGATTGCTGGGCATCGATCATGAAAAGCTGAAGTTCAAGTTTCAGGGTCTGGAACAAAAATTGACGGGAGTCATTCCGGCGAAAATCGTGCCGGAACTAATCTCATGAAATCTTCCTCTCGACGGTCTTTTCTTGCTCGCTGCTCGGCATTGGCTGCTGCCGCCGCAATTCCTCCTTTCTACGTGCACGCATCGGACAAGTCCGGCCGGCGTTTGCCGGCGGTTGGTTCGGGCCTTCACACTTATGAATGCGTACATGATTGGCTCACGCCACCTGATGGGCTGGTCTGGGGAGACACGCACGGACTAGCTCAGGACGAGCAAGGGCGCATCTATGTAGCCCACACGGTCAACAAGTCGAGCATGCGTGGCGAGTCGGTCGTCGTTTATGACGCCGATGGCCGCTTTTCAGGCGCGTTTGGGGAGGAATTTCGGGGCGGGGCTCATGGCCTTAGCCTACGCCGCGAGGGCGACGGCGAATTTCTATATCACTGCGATATCAACCGCTGCAAGATCGTGAAAACCACTCTCGACGGAAAGACTCTCTGGTCGCATGGCTATCCTCGCGAAGATGCGGCTTATGCCGAACGGCCTATCGATTTTGTCCCGACGAATGTCGCCTTTGCACCAAATGGCGATTTCTATGTTGGCGATGGATACGGTTCGCATCACGTGCTGCGCTTTTCGCTGAGCGGCAAGTTTTTGGGCGAAATTGGCCGGCCGGGCCATGGAGACGGAGAGTTCGATACGCCGCACGGCTTGTGGGTTGATCCTCGAGGCAAAGAACCCGTGCTGCTAGTGGCCGACCGCGGGAACCGGCGCATTCAAACGTTCACGCTCAGCGGTGCTCATATCCGCACCATAAAGGATGAAGCACATTTGCGAATGCCCTGCCACTTTCACGTTCAGGGCGAGTGGATGGTTTGCCCGGATCTTGACAGCCAGGTGTGCATCTTGGATCGGGAGTACAAGGTGATCGCCCAGCTAGGCGATGGCCAAACCGCTAACGGAAAGGTTGGCTCTCGTCGAAATCAATCGAGACGCGAATTTACGCCAGGACAGTTCATCACGCCACATGCGGCCATTTTCCTGCGTGACGGAAACATCCTGGTGGCCGAGTGGTTGCCAATCGGGCGAATTACGCTCTTGCGACGAGTCTGAGGCTGCTGAATGCTCTTCCGCACCCGGTTGGTATTGTTTGGAATCGGCGCTGCTTTCCTCCTAATTCTCCTCTGGCCCTTGCTTCATGCTGCTCCTGACGGCCTCGAACACGGCGAGCTGAGCCAATTTGTAGGGCGCTTCCATCCGCTGGTAGTTCACTTGCCGATCGCATTCTTGCTGCTGGTTCCGTTGCTGGAATGTGCGGGCCCGGTTCGCCGGTGGAATCGTGTGCGAGAGTCGGCGGAATTTGTTCTTACCCTCGCGGCCATCACTGCCTTTGTGGCAGTGTTTTTGGGCTGGCTCCTGGCCTGGAGCGGAGGCTACGAAGGAAAACTGGTAACCACTCACATGTGGGGCGGATTTTCGTTGGCCGTTGCCGTGCTGCTCTGTTTTGTCTTGCGTGCCTGGGACAAACGTGTTTACGGCGCCGCGCTTCTTGCCACACTGGTTCTTCTGGCCTGGACCAGCGATAAGGGCGGAAAGCTGACGCACGGCGAAACGTTCATGACGAGGCACATGCCGGGCAAGCTGCAGACCTTGCTACGCGTGCGGGCTATACCAAACAAAGTGCAGCCGATCAAGGCAGCGAGCGTACCATCGACAAGCGTAAATGCTACTCTGGCGCCATCCCCCACGTTTTTCGCTGCGCGAGTGGCGCCGATCTTTGAGAACAAGTGCTCGAATTGCCACAACGCAGAAAAGAGAAAAGGGAAACTCCGGTTGGATAGCTTTGAAAACGTGATGCGTGGCGGAAAGGACGGCATCGTTGTAAGACCCGGTGACCCGAAGCACAGCGAACTGTTCCGCCGCATCAACTTGTCACCGGACGAAAAGGATTTCATGCCGACAGACGGCAAACCACCGCTGACGGCCTCGGAAGTCAGAGTCATCGAGTTATGGATCGCTTCGGGCGCATCGAGCAGCCTGCCTGCAATTGAAGTGCGCGGAGCTCCGCCTCTTCTGGTCTCCGAGCTGCCTGTGTTGCCCCTTACCAGAGACTATCGTCCGCAACTGCCACTGATCACTTCACTCGAGCACGAGCTGGGCGTGCGCCTGGTTCCCCGCTCGCGAAATCCTGAGGATGGATTGATATTGCGCACCGTGAGCGCGCCAGAGCGCTGCGATGATGTTGCAGTCGCTCGGCTAAAAGTGATCGGGATCCTGATCGTGGATGCTGAACTGGCGCGCACGAAGGTCACTGACGCTGGACTGAAAACGCTCGCGACGTTTTCCAACCTTCGTGCCGTTGATCTCGCGCACACGGTTGTCACTTCGGCTGGCGTGCCAATTCTTGCCCGCCTGAGCCGTTTGGAATCGCTGAATCTGACCGCGACCGCCGTTGACGACGCGGGAGTTGCCGCACTTCGCCGCAAGCAAACGCTCAAGCGGTTATATCTTTTCGAGACAAAATGTACGGCTCAGTCTGAGCTGGAATCAAGCGATGAGAGGCCGTAGCTACCGTGCAACGATCTTGCGGCCGATTTCGGAGAGCAGGAGACAAATGGCTGTATCCTATTGACTTGTAAGGAAGAAAATGGAGCCCAGAGTGGGAATCGAATCCACCTCCGAAGCTCGGGAAAGGGTGGTTCAGATTACTTGGCTCGTCTTCGGCTAAGGCTTCTGCCGATTTGCGGCAGAGTCCAACTCCCCCTCTGCGCAATGAATTCAGGGAGTCTTGGCGGGTAAGGCCAACGGATTCACCCATTTCTGCAGTCAACCGACCGAGGTTCTACTTTTCGGCAGTCTGGTGTCGTAGCCTTCGCTCTCCCCAGCAGATTCCATCAGATGCTCGCGATTTCGCACTGATCGATGCCCCCACAATTCTTGCGTCGTTTTTGTGTCGCAAGTTCGGAAACGATGGACCGCGATGGGCAGTAATGGAAAACTAAATTATTGAAATTTCAGCCATGTTGTCGTTTGTTCAAATGGCGATGCCACAGTTTATGAGTCCGCTGCTCTAACCGCTGAGCTACGTGCACCGCCGCGGTTTTCGAAATAAGCTCTAGGGAGCCGAAGGTTTAGGGGCCGCTGACGGCGGCGGGCGGCAAGAATTTGGAGTCGTCCACAGCAACATTCTGCTGAAGCTGCTCGACCTGAATGGTGAATCGGTTGCCGGGGCGCGCAAGCATCCAGCGGAATGGCGCCTTCACGCCATTCGCATCGCGATAATCCGCATAGTCGATCTGCGTTGGGTTACGGCCGAGAGGAGTTTCGGCGTAGCGCACGAGTCGCAGCAGCAGGCCCGATTCCTTGTCCAGATATAAGCGGAGCGGCGGTTGGCCCTCAGTGCGGCCGGCAACCACGTAAGTCTCATGACCATCGATTTTTTCGCCAATGTCGACGCGGAATTTCTCATACAGCGTCTTCAGGTGCGCCGGCAAGTAAAGATCGGCATCGATGCGCGCGGCGGCGTTTTCCGCTGCCGACATCGTGTGCACACGCCCGGGAACACTGAGCCACCCCTGTTTCCCATCAAAACCAGTGAAACTGTCTCCGCCCTGGAGATGCATGACCGAAAGCCGCTTGTTCGGAGCCTTCGAATAAACATCGACGGGAAAATGCTGGCCGCCGAATGCAGTGATCGTTCCCTTCTGCACGCGGCTCGTGATTTTCTGGAGCGCATCGGCCCCGCCGATGGCGGCGAGATATTTGTCGAGTAGCTGCTCCGCACTCGGCAGCGTGGCTTTTGCCTCGCCAGCCTTTTTCTCTTCTTCGGCTGCCGGCTTGGCTTCTTCGTCCGTGATGATGGGTGTGGCTTCAGGATCTTTCGAGCCGCGATGGCAGGAATAGCAGGTAACTTCTCGGTGGCCCTCGAAGTTGTCTTTATTGATCGCCATCATCATATTGATCATCTTCCGCGCGGTGACTTTGGGCTTTTTGTCGTCCTTTTCGTTCGCGTGCGCCACATGGCAGAACTCGCATTCGACGCCAAGAGAAGCGGCAATGAACTGCATCGAGGGGATCACCTGATCGGCCGGGATTCCCTTGAGAGCTTGAATATTCTTGAACTCTTCCTCCGCGAGCTTAGGCCCCGCCGGGGCCGCCGGCGCATTTGGTGCACTGGATTGTGCCCCGGCCCCGGCAATCGCCAGCAAGAGGCTCAGCGACGTTCCGCAGACGGCAAACCAGAGTTTCTGACGATTCCCATGCATCGAATTAATCCTCGCGGGTGATGTGACGAAAGTGTGAGCGGCACGGTTACAAGAAACTGCTGAATTCTTTGGAATGGAACGTAAGATCACGTACCGATTTCGCCGCCCTTCGCGAGCCCCGTAATGCGGTCAGCGGCGCGGAAGGCCAGCGCCTCAATGGTCATGGTGGGCTGGCCGCGGCCGGAAGTCACCAGGCTGCTGCCATCGCAAAGAAAAAGATTCTTGACGTCATGCGTCCGGTGGTCCGAATTGATCACCGACGTCTTCGGATCGCTTCCCATGCGGCAGGTGCCGAGAAGATGCACGGCGAACTGCTGCTCCCTTGCTGGAAAACTCCACTTTTTCTGCGCACCGGCGGCGTCAAAGATTTCATGAGCGCGTGCGAACATCCAATTCCCAAGCTTCAAATCGTCAGGATGATCCGTGTAGGTCAGGCGGAGCGCGGGCAGGCCCCAGGCGTCCTTCAAATCGGGATCGAGCGAGAAGCTGTTGTTTTCGAGAGGCAGGGACGTCCCATGGCAGAAGATTTCCATAGTGCGGTTAAAATCCTGCGCGAGAGCGGCCTTGAAGTCCTTGCCCCAGCGGGGCGTTTCGGGCGGTAGACCGCCGAAAGCAAAACTGATGGGCGTGAAATCGAAGCGCGCATCAAGCCCGCCCCCGCCATAGAACCCGACCTTTTGCGGATCGAGTTCGTAGAAATCGTGCATCACGCGGCTGACGGCGAATCCCTTGTAGTCATTGAGCGGATGCTCGAACTGGCCGATGACCACGCCACCGCTGTTGAGCATCAGGTATTTCCCGACGATGCCGCTAGAGTTCGCCAGGCCGTTGGGGAATTGTTTGTTGGCCGACAGCAATAGCAGGCGCGGGGTCTCTGCGCCGTTCGCGCAAACTATCACAGCCTTGGCTTTCTGCAGATGCGTGTTGCGCTTTTCATCGAAGTAGACGGCGCCGGTTGCGCGGCCATTGGCATCCGTCTCGACGCGATGCACGTAGGAATTGGGACGAATTTCGCAGCGGCCGGTGCGCTCCGCCATTCGAATGGCGGTGGCCAGCGAGCTTGATTTCGCGCCGACTTCGCAGCCGAAGGAGAGACAAAAACCACAATTGATGCAAGCGCTTCGTCCAGCTCGCGCCTGAGAAAGGATCGCCATGGGTGCCGGGAAAGGATGCCAGCCCAGCTTTCGTGCCGCGCGTTCGAAAATCACGCCGGAAGATTTCACCGGCAGCGGTGGCATCGGATAAGGCTTCGACCGTGGCGGATCAAAAGGGCTGGCGCCGGCAAGGCCGGAAACCCCTATTTCCCATTCCACTTTGGTATAGTAAGGCTCGAGGTCCGCGTAGGTGATCGGCCAATCCATCAGTCCTGTGCCGGAAACCGCGCCGATCTTGCTGCGCTCGATGAAATCGATTTCGTGAAATCGCCAGAAATTCGCCGTGAAGTGCACGCTGGTCCCGCCGACGC
>WNGJ01008907.1_pt1 | contig 13191 bp, 12 predicted proteins | sample 5400611 | NCBI WGS metagenome assembly WNGJ01 (sample SAMN13153375, study PRJNA577476) | soil metagenome | isolation source: 40 cm soil or saprolite under Garry oak tree replicate 1 | place: USA:California | collected 2016-06-15
TGGAAATGCTCCATGCATTCCACGACTTGGTGACGAATGAGACGAACGAAGCGCCGAAAAAACTCGGCGATCTCCGTGTGATGAGAGGCGTGCGCAATTTTCCGCTGCGAGTCAAGTGCGCCATGCTTGCCTGGCGTGCAGTGGAGCAGGCCCTGGAGCAGGGGGTAGGCGAGGCCATTGTTTCCACCGAACCGGCGTAAATCGCACCGCAGTTTCGGTAAAGGCGCGATGCGGACAATTGCGTTGGCGAGAATCGACCAACAGCGACGCTTGGGGAAGACGCCGTTCCTCGTTTAGTCTGCTTCAATGCAACTGGAAGCCAGCCAACTTCTTCAGCGATTGAAACCGCTGTTTCGAGAAAATTTCGAAAAGTTCGGGGAGTTGGGCGCGGCGGTGTCGGTTTGGCAAAACGGAAAGCCGATTATCGATCTTTGCGGCGGGTTCCGAGACCGGCGCCGTGAAAAATCGTGGGCAGCTGACACGCTCGTCTTGGTCTGGTCGGCGACGAAAGGGATCGGCAGCGCGTGTCTTCTTCATGCATTGCAGGAACACAAGATCGAGATCAGCCAACGCGTCGCGGAGTTCTGGCCGGAGTGCACATTCGGTTTTCTTCTCGAAGAACTTGTGCGCCGAATCGCCGGGAAAACGTTATCGGATTATTGGCAGCAAAATTTTGCCCGACCACTCAATCTCGATTTCTGGATCGGTCTGCCAGAAAAGGAAAATCCGCGCGTGGCCACGATCTACGCTGCAAAGCCCGGCAAACCTCCGGAGTCGAAAAACCGCCAGTCCGGCTCGGACTTTTATCTCGATCTTGTTACGCCCGGCACTTTGGCGCGCAAGACGTTTACGTCACCGTACGGCCTGCACGTCATCAGCAGGATGAACAGTCCTGCGATCCGTGCGCAGCCAATCGTTTCCTTCGGCGGAATTGGAAGCGCCGTCGCGCTGGCAAAATTTTATTCCATGCTCGCGAACGGCGGAAAATTCGATGGCCAGACTTTTTTCTCGGAAAAAGCAATCGCATGGATGACTACCAAGCTGGCCGATGGTACGGACCGCGTCCTTCAAATGCCAACAGCGTTTTCCGCCGGCTTTATGAAAGATTCGCAAAGCGCAGCGCGAAGAATGTTCGGCACATCGCCAAGCGCCTTCGGGCATCCCGGCGCGGGCGGCAGCCACGCCTTTGCCGACCCGGAAAACAAAATCGCGTTTGCTTACGTGATGAACCAAATGGAGCAATCGCTGCTGCCCACCGAAAAAGCGTCGCGGCTGGTGGACACCATTTACGGTAGGGGCGATTGACCCCAATCGCCTGCACTACCAACCTTCCCTACCCATTCGCCGATTATCGTGATTGAAATTTTTCGAAGGTGCACTGCGCGCCGATGTTCGAAAAGGAAAATGCCCTGCCACGTTCCGAGTTGCATTCTTCCATCGACAATTGGCACCGTTTCGCTGGTGCGGGTTAAGACCATTCGGATGTGTGATGGCATGTCGTCGCTGCCTTCGGAGCCGTGGCTGAAGTAATCGGCATCTTCCGGAACGAGGCGGTCAAGGAACTCCTCGAGATCGCGTCGCGCCGTCGGATCGGCGTTCTCCATGATGGTCACGCTGCAGCTAGTATGCTGCACGAACACCGTCACTGTCCCATTGCGGACGCCGCATTCATCGATCTTGGCCTGGATACCGTCGGTGATTTCGTACAACCCCTTACCGTTCGTGCGAATTTCGAGTTTTTCGTGATGAATGTGCATGGATTGCAGCGCGAAAATAACACCGCGCGAAACAATAGTCGCGCGTTGATCTTTCCACCGGCGGTGGCCTAGTAACCTCAATGCAATGCGATCTCGAGCGGGTGCTGTTTGAGGAGCCGGCGATCCACCGGCGGTTCGATGAACTGGCTGCGCAGATTTCAAACGACTATCGGAACCACGAGGTGACCGTGATCGCAGTCTTAAACGGTAGTCTGATGTTCATGTCGGACCTGCTGCGGCGAATTCCCCTCCCGTTGAAATTGAATTGCGTGAGCGTGGTCAATTATCACGGAAAAGCGCAAACGAGCGGCGAAGTGATTTTCAAACAGGTCGCGCTGCCGGATGTGATCGGTCGAGATATATTGATCCTGGATGACATTCTGGACAGTGGCCACACGCTCGCAGCCATTCGCGACAAATTAGAAGCGGCTAAGCCGCGGAGCATCCCGGTCTGCGTCTTGCTGAGTAAAAAGAAACCGCGCGCCCGCCATGTTGATGCGGATTATGTGGGGTTCGAGATTGAGGACGAATTCATCGTGGGGTATGGGCTCGATTTCATGGAACGCTATCGCAACTTGCCATGTATCGGTGTGCTGCGGAAAGAACTGGTCGCTTAACCGAGCAGATGAAAATTCGGGTGCAGTTTTACGCGCAACTGTGCGATCTAACCGGAATCCGGGAGTTCGATGTCAGTCTTCCGGAAGGCGCGACAATTCGCGACTTGTTGGAACTAATTTATTCGCAACGGCCTGCCTTGCGCGCGCACGACAAAAGTATTTTAATCGGCAGCGGCGTGGAATTTGTCGATCGCGCCTACAAGCTGAAGTCAGGCGAGGAAATTTCCATCATGCCGCCTGTGCAGGGCGGATAAATCTATCCGCCAAATATCGCCAATGACGCCAAAGAAAGAATATCAAGCCTTCGCCGCCTCGGATTCCATTCGTGTCGATCCGTGTTCATTCGTGGTTTTCGGTTAGTCGCGGAGATTTTTGAAATATGTGGCGATGCCGAAATCGCGACTCCGTACAAACTGAATCACGGCTTGCAGTTCATCTTTCTTCTTTCCGGTGACGCGAATTTGTCGATCTTGCAATTGGCTTTGGACTTTGAAACCCTGCGACTTGATCGCCTGAATGATCTCTTTGGCTTTGTTTCCCTCGAGGCCCTGGCGAATTTTCAACTCCTGCCGGGCGTGGCCGACAGATGAGACGGCGGGCTCGTCCTGTTCGATGTTGCGCAGGTCCACTCCGCGCTTGGAAAGCTTTCCGACGAGAATCTCGCGTAATCCACGGAGGTGCGCCGCGTCCTGAGCAGTAAGGATGATTTTGTCTTTCTCAGGGAGAATTTCGGCCGTTACGCCTTTAAAATCGAACCGCGTAGCCAACTCCTTGCGCGCCTGATTGATCGCGTTGTCGAGCTCTTGTTTGTCCACTTCCGAAACAATGTCGAACGAAGGCATTGCAGAATTTTCGATTTTCGATGTTTAATTTTGGATTTGCAAACAAGATGCTGATAGCAGGTCGGAACCTTCTCACGGATTAGTTTCCACGATTTTGATGTTCCCTGCCGTGGTGTGAATCCTTAGTGCGGCCTTGCCTCCGCCATGGATTGACGTGTCGGTCCTTGTGGTCTCTTCGGTTCCGCGCTCGGCTGATTTCTCGAAATCATTCTCAATTTTTCCGTCGCCAGTTTCAGCAATCAGATGAAAAGCAGCGTCGCTCGGAAGCACAGCCCACGCATTCCCAAGTGCGATATTTGCCTGAATCGAAAATTTTCTCGGCTCCCACCAATCATGAGCCAGGGTCAACGTGCCGCGATCCAAAGTGAATTCGACATTGCTAAAGCAGTTGTGAGCAAACACCGTCCCATTTCGTAACCTGGCTCGTACCGTTTCGCCGCTCATTCCGTCCACCAGAACTTCCCCGTCGCGTAATTGCAATCGCGATAGATTGGCCGTTGTTGGAACAACGATGGTGTAATCCACCGTACCGGAGCGATCAGAAAAGTCCCATCGTTGTTTTTTCGGGATGCTCGTCTCGATTGAGGCGGAGCCTTCCTGGACAGAGACATTAACGGCGATCTGTTTCAACCGCTCGCGGGTGTATGCTTTCTTGATAGCTTCCACCCGCATCTCGTTGATGTTTGAACCGTAAACAAAGACCGCGCCATCCTCATTGGTGACTGTGATGTTGGCCGTCGGTTCAATCGCATAGACTTGCTCGAATGCTTCCTCCAGGGTGCGCTCCGTCGCGGATCCGCATCCGGCAAGCGCCAGCAATAATATAGCCAATGCGAGCCGAATGCCTTGCCGGTAACTAATTGCCGATCGCACGCACAAACTCCATCACTGCATGTGCGTTGGTGATCAAGGGAAGAAATGCCGTGAGCGTAAGAACTGCCCAAAGCGCTGCTTCACCCCAGAACTCGTAGCGCGCTTCATTTTTGAAATACTCGCCTGTGATATTCCAAAACGATCGCGCGCAGTTGCGCACATAACGACGACTCGACTCCTCGAATGTGAGGGGATGGTAATTGTAGTCTGTGGCCGGCCAGCCTGTCCGTCGCCTCATCGCGTGTTCGCAGGAATCGCGGCGCACAGGACTGATGAATATTGAGAATGTTGGTTTCATAATTGTTGTTTCTCATGAGATGCGCTGCCCATCCGCGTTGGATTCAAAAATGTGGCGCAGGTTTCTAACTTGCGTGGCAAGAAGAGAGGGCGAGTTACAAACCATCATGGGGTTTGCCCACGCGTGTCGCTTCTCATAATATCAGTCGGAGAAATTGTGCGGAAGCTGTCTCGATCTTGGTGGCAGGGTCTGTTTGTTATCGCGGCCGTCACAGCCGCAAGCGTTCTCACGTTGATTTCGCTCTACGGCTTCCGGCGCGAAGCCATATCCCCGGAGAATCGTCCCATTCAGTCACGAATCGCTGGTTATGTGAGTTCGAATGCCTGCCGCGCATGTCATCCTGGTAATTATGCGAGCTGGCACGCGTCGTTTCATCGCACGATGACGCAGGTGGCGACGCCCGCGAGTCTGCCGCCCGAGATGGACAAATTGGAGCTTGCGTTCAATGGCCGCGAATACAAGACGGAGCGGCGCGGCGACAAGCTCTTTGTCCGCACGCGAGCGGAAGGCAGCGGCAACTATGGCGAACCGCAACAGGTCGTCCTCGTGACAGGTTCCCATACGTTACAAGTCCCATGGCTGGAGACAGGCGAGGGCCGCACTCTGCAGCAATTTCCATTCGGTTACATCGTCGCTGAGAAAATGTGGGCGCCAATGAGCCAGACCTTCCTGCTTCCGCCAAACGTGAAGGAATATTATTATGTGGGAGCGTGGAATGGCGCGTGCATGGATTGCCATGTCACGCAGGGGCAATCACGGTTTGTCGCCGACAACAAGTGGGATTCGCAGGTGGCCGAGTTCGGGATCGCGTGCGAAGCCTGCCACAGTGAAGGGCGCGAACACATTGAGCGCAATCGTAATCCGATTCGCCGTTTCAAAATTCATCTCACAACAAAGTCGGATCCGACCGTGACCAATCCTGCAAGTTTGAAAGGTCCGGAATCCGGGCTCGCCTGCGGTCAATGTCACAGCGTCTGGGCTTTTAACGACATGACGGACAAGATCGATTTTAATCGCCGTGGCGCCGCTTTCCGTCCTGGCGCTCACAACCTTGCCCAGCGTTTTGTGGTTCAACCAAACGCGCCGGATCATCGTGAACAGAAAGATTTCATTCACCGCACCGAGCCGGATTTTTTTCACAATCGATTCTGGGGCGATGGGATGATTCGCGTGACCGGGCGCGAATTTAACGGGGTGCAGGGGTCGCCTTGTTTTCGCGGAGGCGAATTCTCCTGCATTTCCTGCCACGAAATGCATCTTGATTCTCCGGGTCAGGCCGATGTGAAGACGTGGGCCCGCACGGGGCAGCTAAAACCGAAAATGGATTCGGACGCTGCCTGTTTGCAGTGTCACAAAGATTTGAGCGCAAGACTCGTTGCGCATACGCATCATAGCGCGGACTCGTCCGGCAGCCGTTGTTACAATTGCCATATGCCGCGCACCACGTTCGGATTGCTGCACGCGATGCGCAGCCATCAGGTCTCCTCGCCAACCGTGCAAGAAAGCCTCGCCTATGGGCGGCCGAATGCCTGCAACCTTTGTCATCTTGATCAAACCCTTGCCTGGGCTGCGCAGAATCTGCACGCGTGGTATAACCAACCCATGCCAGAACTTTCTCAGGACGATCGCACCATCGCAGCCGCTGTGCAGTGGATCCTAAAAGGTGATGCTGGACAGCGCGTGCTCATCGCCTGGGGCATGGGCTGGGAGAGCGCGCAAAAAACCGCCGGGCGCGACTGGCTTTATCCTTACCTCATCTACACCATGACCGATACTTATGCCGCGGTGCGTTTTGATGCATGGAAATCGCTTCAAACGCTGCCCGGCTTTTCTGATTTCCGCTTCAACTTTACTGCCCCTGAGGCTTCGCTCAGCGAATCGGCCAAGCGCGCTTATGAAAAATGGCTGCGTGAAGTGCGCAAAGTGAATGCAGTTTATCGATCAGAGACCGCAATCGATTCGGACGGCCGTTTCCAGCAAGATGTTTTCCAGCGATTGCGGAGCGAGCGCGACGAAAAACCGATTTTTCTCGCGGAATGAGGCGTCCATCCAAACGCGCGCTGCCCGTCACGCAGCGGGTTGACCGCAATTTGCGCTTCGGTTGGTGGTCGCTTCTCGTCTTTTTGTCCCTGGGCGGCGTCCTCGAAACGCTGCACGGTTTCAAGATCGGGTGGTATGTCGATGTTGGGAACGAAACGCGGCGACTCATGTTTACGCTCGCGCACGCACACGGAACACTGCTCGCGCTCGTGAACATCGCGGCTGGTTTGACGGTGCGAATGGTGGAGCGCTTTGAACTTAGGCCATCGGTTTCTTTCGCATTAATTTGGGCTGCCATCCTGCTACCGGCGGGATTTTTTCTCGGCGGAATTGTCATCTATGATGGTGACCCAGGATTGGGCGTTTGGCTGGTGCCCGTTGGCGCGGCATTATTGTTCTACAGCATCACACGAATCGCGATCGATTTGTCCAGACGTAAATGAAGAGCGCCGCAGTCCAGGCAACCAAAACCTACACCCAGAGCGTGCGATCGAAGGTGCGATATTGAATCGCTTCGCTAACGTGCTCGGGTGAGATGTCGCCGGACCCGGACGAAGCGGGCAGCTCCTTCAACCGAACATCACAGGCAGCGACCAACTCACACAAAAATTAGAAGGAGCTGGGCGACCCAGCTGATTGCTTGCAATCGGCTGCCCTTCGGGCGCGAAGCGGGTCGATCTTTATACCCAAAGCGTGCGATCGAAGGTGCGGTATTGGATCGCTTCGCTGACGTGCTGTATCGTTCGCTCGCTTGCTTCCATAGGATGCAGCCGGTCTCAAACTCGGATTCAACATTCCCACAAACTCGGATTCCGCAAAGTCCGAACAATAAACTCGGCGAGAATGCTAGCTTATCTGGGCGAAGGCTCGGGCGAAGACTCCGGCTCGGGCGAAGACTCCAGCTCGGGCACGGATTCAGATTCTGGCGGGGGTTCAAGTCCGATCTCTTTGTGAAAAGCCTGATAAGCCTGCTGCTCCGCTTTGCTCCATGGACCTTCTTGATCGACAAACCAATGCTTCGCTATGTCCGCCTGGCCGATCTTCGTCTTCGCGCAGCGGTGATCGATCACTTGATAATAGCGGTTGCCAACTTTCTCGTCTCGATCTTTCACCCACATGCCGGCTTGATTGACGACGTCGGCGACCTCCTCCGAGTTGTCGGGTAACAATGCCGCCGCTTTCATCGCCAGCGCGCCGGCGATGAGTCGATAGTGAAAACGAATATCGGGAGTGATCTTGTTCGTGTTCAATCGCTGAATCTCTTTGGCTGAAGCTTTCAGGACTGCCGGCACGCTTTTCATCTTTGGATTTCCGTTCTCGTCGTACGACGCATTCCCTTCTTTGTCGTAGGCAATAGTCTGGTAGGCGCCGCTACGCCGCTCCTTCGCCAAGTCCGGCATTTCGAACTCGCCACTTTCCGCGTATGCGTCCGGCGCGCCTTCGGTCCCCATTAGTTCCATTCCATCGTAGCGCGCAAGCCATGCCGCGGTGAACCATGCGTGTGCGCGCTCCGTCTTCGAAAGCTTTTCGTTCGCTCCGTCCTTCAATGCCTTCACATACTTTTCCAGGACCTTGTCGTACGGCGGCGACAAATATTGTTTGGCGTCGGCGTATCGATCGTCTCGAACGAGGCGTCGTCCGAGCAGATATCGCAGCTTCTTATTATAATCTTCGCCTTCCTTCGGTGGTTCGGTTTTCGGCAATGCATCGACGTATTGTTTCAATTCATTCGTCGTCAGGACGCGCTCCGCAACAAAAGCAGCATCTTCCCAAAGCTGGCCCTTGAACAAAACATCGAGTGCTTGAACAAAGTCTCCGCGCGCAAGGCGAAGTCCGCCGAGGTCGCCGCTCGCGCTTGACGCGAAGCCCCAATATTCGCCCTTGGCGGACAAATCTTCGGTCGCCCATTCCTCGCCTTCACGAGAGTTGTAGGCCGGTGATGTTTTCATTATCTCAACGGCTCGAGACATCGTGTTCGTGGCGTCGGCGAATTTTCCGGCGCGGAGTTGCAGCTTGGCCTTCAACCAAAGCGCAGCTGCGCTGTCACCTTTGCTTAGCTCCAGCCAATGCGCCGCGCCTTTGTAATCTCCCTCGTTATAAGAAATCCAACCGAGATACTCCGCGTCGTCGATCCGGCTCAAATTCGCTTCCTGAATGATGTTGAACCAGCGTGCAGAACGGTTTACCCCCGCCTTCTTCAAACCTTCGGTGTAATAATAATCCGGCGAAACCGCTGTCGCCAAGATGTGCACCGTCACCAGTCGCCTAAGCAATGGGTCCTGCGCGGCCACTTTCAATTTCGCCGTCTCCCTCTGCTCTTCCTTGCGCTTTTGCTCGTCAGTCCACTTTTCTCTCTCTTCCGGCTCCGGGCCGTAATTCAATAAACCGCTGGCCGGTTCGCGATCGGGGATGACCGCCTTGAGCGAGACGACCGCACTCGCGTCACCCAGCGCAAGTTGATTCATAAACAGTGGTGCCGCTCTCTCAGGATGATCTTGTTTCCACTCGGCTCGTCCCTCCCAACCGTAACTCTCCGCCGCCAGGCCTAACGAATCGGCAAATCCGGCTTTGGCGAGCTCGCGGGTGCGCTGAAACCATTGCGTCGCCGTTGGGAAATCTTTTTCCTTAAGCGAAACTTTGCCCAACATGAACGCCGCCCAAACCGTCCGATAACGTCGATCTTGCTCCGGTTGCTTGAGCAAATTTTCCCACGCTGCTCGTGCTTCGGCCCACTGTTGCTTCAAATACGCGGCTGCGCCTTTGTGGTAGGCCGCAAATTCGGAATCAAACTCGGTGGGCAGCGGCGTCGGCGTCCCGCTCGCAGTGGCATCGAGCGCAGCGCGAGCTTGTTTGTGCTGTTCTTTCGCTTTTGCCGGGTCGGCTGGCTTGATCCGTGCCTCCTGCACCGCCGAATCAAAATCTTTGAGATCGGTTTCTGTTGTGTTGTCGGAGGTTTTCTTAGTCCGCTCCTCCGGTTCTTCCTCCTCGTTTTTTTGGGCCGCTTCTTTTGAGACGACCAATTTTTCGGGAGGATGAAAATCGCGAGAAATTCGGCGCACTTCGAGGCCCCAGTAAAATTCCGGTGAGCCCTGTACATTCTTGCCGCCGTCGTCTAAATAAATGTATGGCCCAAAGTACCCAGTGGCGTGCAACCCGCCCACGAGGCACAGCGCCGTCCCAACAGTCGCCAACAATTTAACGAAGCGACTCATTTGTTCGTCGAGAGTTCAGTTTCGAGAGTAGTGGTTTGATCGAAACGAAGCCAACCTATTTTCCGCGTCGCGCCCGGCGGCAATCGCAGTCCGTGCGATGCGGTCACTGTAAAAATCGCGCGACCATTTTCCGATCTCATATTCCAACCGGCCAACGCATCCGACGCGGTTAATCCTGCGCCATTCCAGGTTGCGCTTACGTTCGCGTTGAGTTGCTCATCCGACTCTCCCGCATTGAAGATCGACAAATCGATCGGGTTCTCGCCCTCCTGCAAAATATTCAGCTTGTGTTCGGGGAGACGGCCCGACATGACGGCCGACAATGTTGGCCAGCGCCAGTTGCGCGTGTCGGTTGCGATCGGAACGCGATACCAAATTAATTCGCGCAATTGAGACGGCCGCATTTTCTGCCAATCGTTGACCAGGGTGGCGATTTCATCGGCATCAGCGCCGAATTCCAAAACGCGCGTCCCTGGCGGCCAGACTGGTTGCACGCTGTCCATCGCCACGCTGAGAAGTTTTCCATCGGGACCGTAACCGGCAGCGCAGCGATACGTTGGCAACGCCACCTCAAACGGTGTTCCGAAACGTGCTGCTTTTCTTACCCATTCACGTGCCAGCCGCGCATCGAACAGTTTCGCGTTGGTGCCGGCCGAAATCGGAACCGAGTGCACTTGCAGCACATATCCATCAACCTCGCGCACTAGCTTTCGAAATTCCGAATCATTCAGCCACGCTGGCAGCACCGTGATTACAAAACGAGTTGGCTGGACGATTGGTTTCAGCGCGAGCAGCCACGTTCGATAACTGCCGAGATTTTTCTGCGCGCAATCGAAATCGAATTGGAACTCCTCCAGATTGACATCGTGAGCACGCGCGTCGCTTAGAAGTTGCTTCGCAAGATCGACAATCGCCTGCGCGGGCGCGTCGTCGGAACGAAATGGACCGGCAAATGGCGCAACCCGGAGCGCGAGCGCGCGATGTTCGCTGCCCTGTTTCACGGCATCCCAGTCGATCGTCGCCCTGAAGATCTCCGGCTTTTTTCCAGCAAGATTGATTTCCGCGCCGAGAATCACCACGCCATCCATTCGTCGATCGGCTTCGCCAAGCGCGTCGACAACGGCGGTAGTCCACTCTCGTTGCCAGAGATAACCTCGTTGTCTCAACGGGCCGGAAATTGTTTGCTCGCTTCGATGGCATCCCCCGAAAGCGATTGCCGCGATGCAAGCAAGTCTAGTTAGAGGCGATGTTACAGATGTCACTCTGAGTGAAGCGAAGAATCTCCTTTTTTTATCTCTCTAATACCACAGTCAGAGATGTATCGCTTCGCCTTGCTCTCGCCTTGCTCAATCTAACAATAACGCGTCTAAATCCAAAGCGTCCGATCGAAGGTCCGGTATTGGATAGCCTCACTGACGTGCTCTTGCGAAATGTCGCTCTTGCCGTCGAGGTCGGCGATTGTACGCGAGACCTTTAGAATGCGATCGTAAGCGCGGGCGCTTAAGTGCAATTCGTTCATCGCAACGCGAATCAATTCCTGCGAATCCTGGTTGAGCTTGCAATGCTCTTTTAGGTGACGGGTAGCCATGCGCGCGTTGCAATTTACTTTCGCGTCATTGCGAAATCGCTTCTGCTGAAGTTGCCGCGCCCGGATGATGCGTTCGCGAATCGCGGCAGAATTTTCCTCAGCGCGCTCACTCGCGACATCGCGATATTCAACTGCCGGCACTTCGATGTGCAGATCGATACGATCCAGCAACGGGCCGGAGATGCGTTGCCGATACCGCTGCACCTGCAACGGCCCACAACGGCATTCGCGCTTCAAGTCGCCAAAATAGCCGCACGGACACGGGTTCATCGCGGCAACGAGCATGAACTCCGAGGGAAACGTTACACTGCCCGCCGCCCGCGACACAGTGACCTTCCCGTCCTCAAGCGGCTGCCGCATCACCTCCAAAGCCGATCTCTTAAACTCGGGTAACTCGTCTAGAAATAGAACGCCGTTGTGAGCGATGCTGACCTCACCCGGATTCGGAAACGTCCCGCCGCCGAGCAGGCCGATGTCGCTGATGGTGTGATGCGGGTCGCGGAACGGTCGCGTGGAGACGAACGACTTCTCAGAATCCAGCAAGCCTACGATGCTGTGAATCTTTGTGGTCTCAATCGCTTCATCGAGCGAAAGCGGCGGAATGATCGTCGGAATGCGTTTGGCCAGCATCGATTTGCCCGACCCAGGCGGACCAATCATCAGGGCGTTGTGGCCGCCCGCGACGGCGACTTCGATTGCGCGTTTTACGTGGCCCTGCCCTTTCACATCGCTGAAATCGACGTCGTAACTTTGATGTGTAGCGAAGAATTTGCTCAGATCAGCGCGTGTTGGCAGAAGCGCAATTTCGCCGCGCAAAAAGGCGAACGTTTGCCGCAAATTTTGCACGCCGTAGATGTCGATCTTATCGACCATTGCGGCTTCAAGCGCGTTGGCTTCGGGAACAAACAGCGCGCGCTTGCCTCTTCGCCGTGCTTCCAATGCGACCGGCAGCACGCCTTTTACAGCACGGACAGAGCCGTCCAAGGCGAGCTCACCCACGAAGCTGAAATTCTCAAATGGCGAACTGTCGAGTTCTTCGGTCACGGCGATCATTCCAAGAGCAATCGGCAAATCGAAGCTTGGTCCCTCCTTTTTGATGTCTGCCGGGGCTAGATTGATCGTCGTGCGACCACGTGGCCAATAGTAGCCGCTGTTTGCTATCGCGGTGGTGACGCGGTCGCGGCTTTCCTTCACCGCTGCATCAGGCAACCCAACGATGATGATGTTTGGATCGCCCCCAGCGCCGTTCACTTCGATTTCAACCTCGTAAGCGTCCACGCCGTAAACGGCAGCGGAATAAATTTTCGCCAGCATCGCGATAGAAGAGTCTCAGAAAACGATGCTGCCGAAAAGCGTCAAATACCCTTACAGGTCGATGCGACTCAGCGCCCAAAAGGTGTTGAAATATTGCAAATCGCGTCCGATCTCTGCTTCTGCTTCTGACTACGGAGCGATATCGCTACGATAGTTCACTGATATGTACTTCGAGGTTTGCTACGGATAGGTGATTCGTTACGAAGCGGCCAAAATGTTACGAACCAACAACGATTCGCCCAGAGCAAGGATGGCGAAAACGAACTAGTCCCAAGGGCCGAAAAGTAAAGAGCCGCTTACATGATGCTGTGATTCGCGTTTACGACGAACGGGCAACTTGATTGAAACGCACGACCACACTGGCGGTTCCAAAGAGTGGTGAGTTCACTTTTTCCTCGCCCCCGGCGTCTGCGACCGGTAACTTCGTCGCGAGTTGAAGGGAACGAAGAAAGCCGATGACATCTCGCGCCACGTAATAAAACGGTATGGAAACCATTCAAGATAACGGCCACAGCGACCGGCTAATTAAAAAATGCCAGCGCATTGATGGACTGAAAGCCCTGCTCAAAGAATGGGAGCTATCCGATAATCTTGATCATGATTATATTCGAGGACTGAAGGCGCGACTCCTATCCGTCAAAAACCAGCTA
>WNGJ01011147.1_pt1 | contig 13188 bp, 12 predicted proteins | sample 5400611 | NCBI WGS metagenome assembly WNGJ01 (sample SAMN13153375, study PRJNA577476) | soil metagenome | isolation source: 40 cm soil or saprolite under Garry oak tree replicate 1 | place: USA:California | collected 2016-06-15
TAGCCGCTTTGCAAAGCGAGCGCGAGGAGGAGACCCGCGACTGAGCGGAGCGAAGGAGCGCAGTTAGGGGCTCCGACCAAGCGAGCGTAGCGGCGGAGAGGATGCCCTCTCCCGACTGACCGGCGACAATCTCGAAATTACCTAAAACAAAAAGGCCGCCTCGATGGAGCGAGGCGGCCTTTTCACCGGGTGGGCCTATTCGCCCGCCGCGCGCCGACGCTTTGTTCGCCGCGGCGTCGCGGTTTTCTTCCTGCTGATCGGCACCACGCCGATTTCGGCCGCCGGCTCGAGCTCGGCCGGCGCGGCGGGCACCGCGCGTGGCTGCTTGTAAACGAAGCGCTTACCCTCGTAATTCCGGAAGACCACTTCGTCGTCGTTCATGGATTCAAGGTACTCCGGCAGGAGCGGCACTTTTCCGCCGCCACCGGGGGAGTCGATCACGAATTGCGGCACCGCCAGACCCGAAGTCCACCCGCGGAGCGCCTGCATGATCTCGAGACCCTTCTGCACCGTCGTGCGGAAATGCTCTCCGCCCGCCACCTGGTCCGCCATATATAGGTAGTAGGGACGGACGCGAGCCTTGAGCAGCTCGTGCATCAGTTTCATCATTACCTTGGGATCGTCGTTGACGCCCTTGAGCAGTACCGTCTGGCAGCCGAGCGAGACTCCTGCTCTCGACAGGCGATCCAGCGAGGCGACGGCAGCAGGCGTCAGCTCGCTCGGGTGATTGAAGTGTGTGTTCATGAAGATGGGGTGGTACTTCTGAACCATCTCGCAGAATTCCGGCGTTATCCGCTCGGGTAGATGCGAGGTAATGCGGCTACCGATCCGGATGATCTCGATGTGCGGGATCGCCCGAAGCTGCTGGAAGAGGTACTCCAGTCTCCGATCGCTCAGCATCATCGGATCGCCACCGCTCATGATGACGTCGCGGATTTCGGTGTGCTCGCGAAGATACTGGAACGCCGAATCGTACTGATTGAGCGGGATCTTCTCCGGATCGCCGACCTTGCGACGCCGGGTGCAGAATCGGCAATAGGTAGCGCATATCGGACTGACGAGAAACAATGCGCGGTCCGGATACCGGTGCGTGATGTTCGGCACCGGTGAGTCGCCGTCCTCATCGAGTGAATCAATGACGCCGTCGACCACGTCGAGCTCCTCGACGGTCGGCACGTATTGATTCCACATCGGATCGCCCACTTCCTTGATCTGCTCGAGAGCGGCGGGAGTGATTCGCATCTGGAAGTTGTCGAACGCCGGCTTCAGCGCTTCGACGTCGATGACGTCGTGGCCGAACTTGTCCGCCAGTTTCTCGAGACTCGCGATGCTCTGATCCTTGATGATCTGTTGCCAATCGCTCATGCGTGCACCACTCCGGCCCCGTGAGGGGCGTTGTAGATGACCGGAACTTCCTTGCCACCCAGGCCGGACAGCCTGAGTGTCTTCACCCACCGCTCCATGTAGTTCTCTCCACGCTTTGCGAGCGCGTGATCGCAGATCCTTCGGATCAGGTCGGAGTAGCCGATAGTCGCGACGCCAGCCATGCGCGCGAGTCCGGCGCTCGGCGAGATGTCTGGATTCGCGTTCACCTCGAGCAGCCAGGGGCGGCCCGATTGGTCGATGCGGAAATCGCAGCGCCCGTATCCTTCTCCACCAACCACGCTCCAGGCGGTGCGGGCGATCGCGGTGAGCTCGCTGGCAAGGTTGTCGGAGAGATCGGCGGGACAATTCGGCTTCGCGCCGAGATCCTCATCGCTCCCAGTTTCCCACTTGGATCGATAAGAGACGATGTGCCACATCCCCCTTGGCATCTGGGCGAAATCGATTTCCGCGATCGGCATGATCTCGTCTCCGAGGATGCCGACGTTTACCTCGCGGCCGGGGATGAAGCGTTGGACCAGCACCTCGTCCCAACCCTCGAACATCGCCTCGACCCTGGCCGAGAGGGCGCGCATGCTTCTGACAACGGAGCGCTGCTCGATACCGACCGATGCGTCCTCGGCGACCGGCTTGCAGATCGCCGGGAAACCGACGCTCGTGATTTCTTCACCGCGGCGCACGTGAGCCCAGCGCGGGACGGGGAGTCCGGCACGATCGAGCACTCCGTTGACGACGTTCTTCCTCAGAGTCAGTCCGGTCGTCCAGCTGGAGCTGCCAGTGAAAGGAATTCCAAGGAGCTCGAGGACCGAAATGACCATCGGCTCGTACACAGCCTCTCCGTCGATGCCCTCGACGAGGTTGAAGATCAAGTCGAATTTTCCTTTTCGAACACGCTCGACCCAGCGGCCGTCATTGCTCACGGGCACGCGCACAACCTCGGCGGCCCAATCGAGCAGCGCACTCTCCACCGCTTCGATCGAGTCGAGCAGCTGGACTTCTGGAGTTTTGCCGAGGGCAGAAAGGCCATCGAACAACAAGGCTATTTTCATCGCGTGTTCCTCCGCGTGGTATCGGTCACGCCGATCCGCTGGCGGCGAGCGCTGGCGCGTCGTGAGCTCCGCCGGCACGCGAGAGAGAACGATGGAGATCGACTCCCTGACGCGCGGCAGCGTATTTCAGGCAATTCTGAATGAGCTCTTCATAGCCGATCCCCGCCGCTCGCGCGGCTTTCGGCAGACACGAATTATCCGCTGGATCGGGAAGAATTCCCGGCAGCGGATTCACTTCCAGTACGTTCGGCTTTCCGTCGGCATCGAGGCGGACATCGATTCTTGCCCAGTCTCTGCAACCAAGCACGCGGAACGCGTCGAGCGTTACGCGCTCAATAGACGCCTGAAGCTCTCTCGTGATACGCGCCGGACACTGGAAAATGTCGAGCGGATTCTCGGGACGATCCCAGACGAACTTTGCATCGAAGCTGTAGATCGGAAGCGCGCCCTCGGGAAGCGACTCGAAATTCATCGCGACCAGGGGCAGTACCGTCGCCTCGTCGCCGTTGCCGAGGACCGCGCAGGTGAACTCCTTGCCCGGCAGAAATTCCTCGACGAGAACCGGCTGCCGATAGTTCTCCAGTAGGAACTCGGTCTGCCGGAAAAGCTGGTCGCGGTCCCGGCAAAGGTTGCTGTCGGTGATTCCCTTCGAGGAACCTTCGTGGACCGGCTTCACAAAAAGCGGCAGCGTCAGCTTCTCCGCCACCCGATAGAGGTCGGCGAGCTTCTCGACGAGAAGGAACTTCGGCGTCGGGATCCCGTGAAAGGCGAGGGTCTCCTTCGCTCTCGCTTTGTCGAGGCAGAGCGTGAGCGTGAAGGGGTCGCTTCCGGAGTACGGAATTCCGTAAAACTCGCAGATCGCGGGAACGTGGGCTTCGCGGTTCACCCCGTGAAATCCTTCGGCGATGTTGAAGACGATGTCTGGTCTCGCCTGCCGGAGCCTCTCCGGAAAATCTTCGTTCGCCTCGAGGCGAACGACTTTTCCGAGGCGGGAGAGAGCAGATTCAACCGCGGCGATCGTGGCCGGGCTATCCCACTCGGCGAACTCGTCGCGGGCGATTAGCTCCGCTATCGAGAGGTTGGAGATTCTACTGGGAGGCTCTTCATCGGGGCGCGGAAGCTCCCCGTCTTCCTGACGGCCGCCCTCTGATGCCGGGCTGGTGAGCTCTGTTGGCTCGGGTTTTTGATTGTAGGCGAGTCCGATAAGGGTCATCGACACCTACAAGAACTCACACGATCGAATCATTGATCACGAGTATATAAACGCGAACCACATGGCGCAATAATTATTCCGCGTTTCGGAAAAGAAAAAGTTTTCGCAAAAAAGTTTTTATTCTAAGAATTTCTTTCCCCGGGCGTCGCAAACTTTCTCGGGCATCGTATTAAGCCTGCAGCCAAAGCCCGGCACGCCGGCAGCCCCAGGCCGGTAGTCTTCATTCAGCCTTTTTCTTTTTGCTCAGACTTTGTGGTAAATGATCCGCGCCGCCTCGCGCCGATCCTCTGCCTGATAGAGCTCGAAGTCCGAGAAGAAGGCCGGGGTCTCTTTCGAGAGAAGTTTGAGCATGGCGATGGCGCAGCGGCGGATCTCCAGCTCGGCTCCTTCGCTCGCGCGAAGCTCCAGCATCGTTCTCCAGGCTCGCGCGTTCGCGGTCACCACGATTTTCGTCTCGGTGGAGTTGGGAAGAACTCCTCTCGCCGCCTCTCTCGACATTTTCCGCGGTGAACCTTGTCCGCAACCCACCCATAGCGCTCCATCAGGTGCTCGACGAGTCGAACGTAGCTTTTCTGAGCCGCCTCGACCTGGGCCCGCCATTCGTTTTCGAGAGCCTCGTCCCCGACGACTGCCGGAGGGACAACGAAGTTGGCCTCCGACTCGTCGACGTAGCGCTGACTGAGCTGGCTATAAGCAAAGCCGGCGCGATGCCTGACGAGCTCGTGGGTAAGTGAGCGACTCACGCCCTCGAGCAGGAGGGAATAGTTCGCGTGCTCGAGAACGCTTCCATGTCCCTGCTTCTTGATGTTCTCGAGGTACTCGCGCGTCGCCCGGTTGGCAGGATTCTTCTGGCTCATATAGCAGAGACGGCCGGCAAACTCCGCCAGCCTCTCGCCATCGGTGCTCTCTCCGAGCCAGCGGACGTTCAGGTGGTCGGGCTCGAGAAAGACCGGGTGGGCGAGGAGGGTTACTACGGGCTCTGTATAGTACAAAGGCTTTTCGGTGAGTTTGAAATGGGAAACTACAACTGAAGACTGCCTGCTCCCCGCTGCCCGCTTGCGGCCACCCGCTGCGCGCTGACAACCGCACGACCGTTCATTGCTGCAACGTTTCGCAGCTGGAAGCTCGCGCGGAGAAGCGGCAGAAAGCTAAGATGATCCGTCGATCAGCGACAGCCGGAAGCGATCGTACGCGCGGGCTTTTACCAGATCGTCGAGCGCAGCTCTCGCTTTGTCGGGGAGAGGGGGAAGCGACGGATCGTACTTGATGTCGGTGATCGCCTTCTGCTGCGGGAGCGGGACCTTCACGCCGGCGTTGAAGATGTTCGACGGATCGAACGCGCTCTTGATGAGCGCAAAGGCGCTGATCGCGTCTTTATGCCAGACGCGCTTGAGCAAAGGCGTCCTGATTCTGCCATCACCGTGCTCTCCTGTGAGCGTACCGCCGAGCCGCGCCGTAAGTCCAACGACATCATCCAGGAGATCCGAGACTGTCTTGCGCCAATCCGGCTGGCGGACATCGATCAGCGGATTCACGTGGACATGGGCATCTCCGGCATGACCGAAAATCACCCCGCTCACTTCCTGCTTCGCCAACGCACTCCTCACTCCCTGGATGTAATCCGGAAGCTTCGGCAGGGGGACGGCTCCGTCCTCGATGAACTGCATCGATGTCTTGTGCTCGAGCTCGGAGAGGATCGGGCTCGCAGCGTGTCGCAGCTCCCAGAGATCGTGTTCTGCCTCGGGCGTCAGCGCGACATTCACGTCGCGGGCGCCGGAATCCTTGAATGCATTCGCCAGTCGATTGGCTCCGTCGGCGGCGGCATCCGCGTTGTCGGCCTCGACCTCCGCGAGAAGAATTGCCGCGGTTCCTTCCATCTGCTTACTGAACTTCTCGTCGCCACCGCGCGCCGCGGCGGCGTATGCCAGAAACGTCCGATCGAGAAGCTCGCACGCACTTGCTCCGGATTCGACGGCTTTCGTCGCCGCCACCGTCGCCTCTTCCAGCGATGAAAAAGTTCCCAGCAGGCTGCTGGTAGCCGCGGGCAGCGGAGACAGTTTGAGCTGTACGGATACGATGATCGCCAGCGTCCCCTCGCTTCCGACAAGCAGGTCCACGAGATCCGCCTTCGCGGCGTAGTCGTGAATCGCATATCCCGATGATTCCTTGCGAACGCCGAGATGTAGAATCGGCCGGCGCGTGTCGCTCGAGACGATCGCGCCATGGACGTCGCGCAGGAATCGGGCGATGGCCGTGATTCTCTTCGGGGCCTCCTCCCCCCGAGTGATTACAGCTCTGTCTCCATCGCTGAACACGCAGTCTATAGCGTTTACCCACGGGCGAGTCGAGCCGTAGCGAAGACTGTGGGGGCCTGCCGCGTTGGTCGAAACCATCCCACCCAAAGTGCAGAAGCTTCCGCTCGATGGATCAACCGGGAATCGCAGTCCCTTCCTCCTCGCAGCCACGTCGAGGGCCGACCAGATGACTCCCGGATCAGCCCACACCGTGCGATCTCTCTCGTCGATCCTGCCAAGGTGATTGATGCGCGAGAGATCCACGACGACGCCGGGTCCTATCGCTCCGCCCGCCATACTGCTTCCCGAGCCGCGCGGGATGAGATTGGTCCGCGTTTCCGCCGCCCACTTCACGAGTGCGACGACATCCTCGGCATCAACTGGAACGGCAACAGCGGCTGGAATCGAGCGCCCGATGCCGGCAGCCTCGGAATAAATGGCGCGAGCGAGATCGTCTTCGCGAAAATAGCCGCGGAATCCGGGAAAGCTCACAATCCGAGACTGCTCACGCGGGGCGGAGTCGTCGAGTAATCGTAGAATCCCTTCCCGGATTTCCTGCCGAGCATGCCGGCCAGCACCATTCGCTTGAGCAAAGGCGGCGGAGCGTACCTGCTCTCCCGATACTCCGTGAACATGATCTCGGCGATTTTATGAACGGTGTCCAGACCCACGAAATCGAGGAGGGTGAACGGTCCCATTGGGTGCCCCGCGCCCAGCTGCATTCCCTTGTCGATGTCTTCGACCGAGGCAACGTTCGATTCGAGGGCTTTGATCGCATCGATCATGTACGGAATCAGCAGCAGATTCACGACAAATCCCGAGCTGTCTTTCGCCCGGATCGGCTCCTTTCCCAGGGCTCGCACGAAATCCAGAGAGCGTTGTTCGGTCTCCTCGCTCGTCGTGATCGTGCGGACGACCTCCACCAGCTTCATCAGCGGCACCGGATTGAAGAAGTGAATGCCGAGCATTCGATCGGGCCTCCCGCTCGCGGCCGCCATGGCAATGATCGTCAGGCTCGAGGTATTCGAGGCGAATATCGCGTCGGGTCGCGCGATCTTATCGAGCTGGGACCAGAGGTTGTTCTTGACCTCGAGATCCTCGACCACGGCCTCGATGAAGAGATCAGAGTCCGCCAGCTCATTCAGCTCTGTGACGAACCGAAGATTGCCGAGCGTCTTATCGCGCTCCGCCTCGGTGATTTTGCCGCGCTCGAATCCCTTAGCGAGGGATTTCTCGATGGACTGCCGCGATTTAGCACACAAGGCATCGGAGATTTCGCGGACAATCGTGGGAAAACCTGCCGCGGCCGAGACCTGGGCGATCCCGCTTCCCATCAAGCCTCCGCCAAGCACGCCGACCTTCGTGATCTTCTTCATCGAGCGGCCAACCTCTGGAGCGATTACGCTCTAATCTATCCTCTCGGTAACCGCCCTCGCGAAGAGATCACACCCAGTAGCCCGCCGGGCCTTTCGAACTCGCCATGCTCGAGCCGATCGAGGATCTGCTCCAGCGCGAGCTGCACACTGGAGAGAACACCGCGATGTGTTCGCGCGACCCTGTACGCGGCGAAGGTGCCGCCGGCAAATGGGAGCACGGCGGAGCCGGCGGCGATGAAGAGGGGAATGTGGGCGACGATAAGCCCGAGTCCGAGGATTCCGCTCGCGGCGGCTCCCATCGCCGCGAGGAACCCGCCGATTCCAACACGTCGCGCTCGAATGGCGTGAATGTCGGCGTCGAGCCTGACGACGACGCGGGTGGAATCGACCGGCATCACCGTCGCGGACACCTGGCCCGCATCCATCAAATAGTAGCCGCGGCCGCTGACGTTGACAGTCCGTCTGAGCTTGCCGAAAAGTCCCCGTTGGGGCTCCCATGTGATTCGGTCGGCGAAACGGCGTTGCACCTGAAGACACTCGTCGCGCAGCATCCAGGCATCAATCGTCGCGAGAACGTCGCGTGGTGTTCCGGGAACGGTCCTCGTGGCGGTCGCGAATCCAGCTCCCGAGATCTGCGCGACCAGACCCCGCTCTTCGGGGACATTGATCCGCGTTCTTTCCTCGGCCAACGCCTGCTTGATGGTCGACGGATTCAGCCCGACCTCATTTCCTATGTCTTGGAGCTGACTCTCGCTGATCAGATCGCTGGAGTCCGGAAGTGCGCTCGCGCCCTGGAGCTCCGCCGCCCGCGCGAGCACGCGTTCGAGCGCCTGTCGATCCAACAGTGTCTGCCGGCCGGGAACGGGTGCGGGCAGTGGAGGCTTCTCATCGGGCATGCAGAATTATATCTGCTTAACGTAGACCTGTTAGGCTGAGTTGTGTCTCTTAGTTATCCTGTTGTGTCACACACGGTTCTCGTGAACTATGAGTTGGGTTTCGTTGCATCTTATTGTATGCTTTTGCCCCGTGTTTTTGCCCTGCTTTTGCCCTAGGACGAGTGACGTTCCCGACAACAGCGGGCGTACACGCAGGTGCTGCGAGAGTAGATTTTCCGTTTGTGTTGGGCGCTGTTCGAGTCGAATCGCCAACAACACTGCCACGGTGCTTGCCTGGCCTGTTCCCGGGCTCGTGGTTCTCAATGATCCACGTATAGTAGCCGCACGAGAGGAAGTAGGAGGCTATGAACTAGCGGGTCAGGTACTCCTTTCGATCTGTTCGCACCATGACGACAAACCGTTTGATCTGGGGCGCGCTTCTACATCAACATCGAGAGCAGCTAGTCACTCCGCATAGACGAGACCAACTTTCTTTATTACTACCCACGTTCCACCCCGATTGGCGAGGACATAGTCCGCTGCAAGCGTACTGGACCTTCCATGTCCCAAACTCGTTCGAATAACGCGCGCGGCCCAGTAACCGCGCGCAGCCGTCTCGGTATCACGGTCGTAGACTGAATCGCCTGGCAGAATAGCGGTACCAGGTCTAGGAGGGCCAACGGCTAGTACCATGAATGAATCCTCCGGACACCCGACGACATGCTTGGCGTCGACGCGACCGAGCGAGTCTACCCGGCTAATTACCAAAGCTCCGGGGCAGTTGTTGACCTGGTTTACGATCATCGTGTCGGCCACGCGCAAGCCAGTGGCGCGTATAACGTCAGTGCGCCGACGTATGACATCGGCCGAAACGTGGGCAATCGCTTGAGGTTCGATCACATAGAGGTAAACAGCGTCCGCCGCCAGTGGTCGAGGGTCCACGCGCAAGTCTCCTGGTCCGGCATCCGCTGCTGCTGCTTTGAGGATCACAGACAGGACGTCAGTATCAACGTCCGCAGCGGATACTCGTTGGGCTTGAGCAACTTGTGACGCAGTGATCGCGACGAACGCCGCCACGTGTATGGCGAACCTGCGGCAGATCGCGGGGCCTTCACGATCTTCGCTCTGCTTATTCATGGTCATCACTCCCCGTTACCAAATGAAATCGGCACACGTTCTCATGTTTGGGGTGAGAACAAAATTCTCGGACCCATTGGGATTCCTGATGTGATAATTCCCATGGAGATGGTCAAGCTCGTGGGTCAAATTGGTCTGAAGGTCGGCGGGGTAGACGTTGCCTGAACTGGGGTCTGTCTGCGTGCCGATATGGGCGCTATCATACAAATTGTCGGCCACAGTCTCGCTGATTACGAGCCAAGCGTTAACGCCACTGCCATGGCCATTTATTGGTGCCCAACCGCCTTTTCCAAAGCTGGACTGCGGGAAGAGGTGTAGTGTCCCCCGGCTAAGAACTGAATCACCGATGAACGCCAAGGTGTCGCATATGCCTCCGATTTGATGCATCCTGGCGAGTGCGGCTTGAATACGAGGTAGTTCGGTCGTTGTGGGCGTATGGCTGGCACACCATGCCTTGATAAAGTCCAACGCAAGGTCGATGGAGGCCTAGTACTCGGAAGCAAGAAGAATTGCTGCGGCCGCCAGTAGAGTAGTGGCTAGAACTGTGAGCGCGATTGACGCAGTCCCGGATTTGCCAACAAATGAAACGTTTTGAGGCAGAAGAAACTCCTGCAACTTCGCTGTGGGGTGTACAAGCTCAAAACATTACTCACTTAGCCTTCTTGTTGATCCTTGGAACACGAAACGAGAAGGAGCGTATGGGCTCGCCACCTCCAAACACTACGACCGCCTCAGCGCTGGCGATTTCCTGTCGTGTAAAACCCTGGCCTCTTGCGTATTCAGAATCCGCGAAATCAGCGGCCGCACTAAAGTTGCCTTCAATTTGGTAAGAGCGCTCCCACTCGCGGAAAGCTGCCAAGGGGACTACGAATAAGCGGCCGTTGGCGCGACACACTATTTGAGAATCACCGCGAAGTGGCGGACGGCAGCTGGCGAGAAAACCGAGTAAGCTATGTGGAATGCCGGGAAACGCCGCTCCGGGCTTCACGCTTAAGTGCAACTCGCCACGACGCAGCTCAAGCCGGCATCTCACCGGAGTCGGGAGCCTGGCAAGGTGGCTCACAATTTGGTCAGCTGATTTGATCCCCTCCTCGGTGAAGTACTGAGTCTCTGGTTGGGGCGACTTTTCAGACTCTCGGATAGTGGAGTGTAGAACAAATAGCGCCAGACGCGCCGCGATCACGAGGTCACCAGGTCCTTCGTCACACGTTGCGCTCACTGCCTATTCTCCTCGGTGCTGGGAGCGAAGCTTCGGGGATACCGAGGGAGACGCGGGCCAGATCCGACGACAAACCATTTAGTATCTGCTTAAATCCCCCCGAGTACGACGTCCAGCTGGCGGGTCAGGGCGTCACGAATCGTGTCGGGGATCCCGAAAGTCGCGGTGAAGGTTGCCTGCGCGTTTGCGCCCGCTGGCCGGTTCACCGACTTCAAATAGTAGCGCATGTAGCCATCGAGAATCTCCGGCGACGTTCGCTGAATGAGAAGCGCTCCGGCGCGCACTGCCGCCGCACTCTGATAGCGCTCGCCGAGTCCGGCGCGGCGCTGCTCGGGCGTGATGTTGTCGGACACGGCCGTGCTGGCGATCCCCGAGACCGCCTCGTGAGCAATCACGTAGACCGCTTCGACAGCGTCGCTCGGTCGTTCAGGAAAAGTGACTGTGATGATGTTCGACTGCTTGCCGCTGGTCACGGAGCGGCCTTCGCCATCGAGCGGCAGGGAAAGCAGAACGCTTCCCTGTGCCTGCTGAGTGTTGTTGAGGAATCGCTGCATCCGCGGCCGATGTGTCCGCTGCCACAGCGTATCGACGAGATCCAGCACGTTGCTGCGCTCGCGCTCCTGCTGGAGCCAGTAAGAGTGGTAGAAGCGGGTGCTCTCGTCGTTGAGCGACTGAACAAAGAGGCGCAACCAATCCCGATCGGGTCCAGTTGGGAAGTAGGCAGCGAGAAAGGCGATCGCCCCAGCCTGCTGTTGGGATGATGCCGCACGTGGATTTCCACCCGTGCGAACGAAAAGGTCGACGGTCTGGCTAAGGTCGGCCCACGTCTGGAACGATAGCGGTACGAACTGGGCATTGATTAGCTGCGGGTTGACTGCCAGGCGTGCGCGAAGCTTGTCGCGGTTTGCATCCAGCTGCGAAACGACATTCGCCCTGTTCTTGAGAACGATCATGTCGGTGCTGTATCCGCGTTTGAAGAAAGGCACGAACGTCGTGTCTTCCTGAAGCATCGCGAAGCCGTGAAGCCAGAGGTCTACGTGCTCCCGGGTCTTAACCGGCCAGATGACCGAGGGTGTGGCGGGTTCGGTTGTCGGGCCGGCCCCGCCGGTCGTGACGGTGCCGCCCGTGCCGCCACCAACTGACGCGCAAGCAGCCGCGAATGCGGCGGCTAACGCCAATCCGAATATTCTGACCAGTGACTTCATGATTTCCTCGTTCGCTGCGGCGAGCGCAGTCTATTGAATGGATTCCACTACGATCGCGATGCCCTGGCCGCCACCGATGCACGCGGTGCCGAGCCCGTATCGTTTTCCCTGGGCACGCAACGCATGCAGTAGGTGGGCCGTGATCCTCGCCCCGGACGCAGCGAGCGGATGGCTCAGCGCAATGGCGCCACCGTGCACATTGAGGCGATCACGAGGGAGCGATAACTCGCGCTCGACGGCGCAGGTCTGGGCGGCGAACGCCTCGTTGACCTCGATCAGATCCATGTCTTTCATCGTCAATCCGGCCTTTGCCAGCGCGGCCCTCGACGCCGGAACCGGTCCGATTCCCATCACAGCCGGATCCACGCCCGCAACACTCCACGCTACGAGTCTTCCGAGCGGTTCGAGCTTGCGCTCGCGCGCGAACTTCTCACTGGCGATTACCATCGCGCCGGCTCCATCGCCGATGCCGGACGCATTTCCAGCGGTTACAACGCCGCCCTTTCGGAATACGGGCTTGAGTGCGCTCAGCTTCTCCAACGTCGTATCGGGCCGCATGTGCTCGTCGATCGCCATCTCCTCGATCTTTCCAGTCTTTGGATTGGGGATCGGTACCGGAACGACTTCGTCCTTGAAGACGCCTTCGTCCCATGCCGCCTTCGAGAGCTGCTGCGATCTCAGCGCGAACTCGTCCACGCATCCGCGGTCCAGCTTGTACCTCTCAGCCAGATTCTCGGCCGTTTCTGCCATGCCAAGTCCGACGTAGGAATCGGTGAGTCCCTCCCACAGTACGTCCTCCATCGGCGGCGCTTTACCGAGGGGCGTGCCCCACCTGATACCCCGAACGACGTGCGGCGCCAGCGACATCGACTCGGCTCCTCCAACCAGACAGATCCTGGCGTCGCCGAGGATGATTTCCTGCGCGCCACTTACTACGGCCTGAAAACCAGAACCGCAGAGGCGGTTGAGCGTGAGCGCCGACGTTTCCTGGCGACACCCCGACTTGAGCGCGACGTGACGGGCGAAGTAGATGGAATCGTTGGTCGTGTAGAGGACGTTGCCGAAAATGGTTTGATCGATGTCGGTCGCCGCGACTCCAGCGCGCTCGATCGCACTCTTCGAGGCATGAACGGCGAGGTCAACAGGTGAGAATCCCTTGAGCTTTCCGCCGAAGGTACCGAATGGCGTTCGAACGGCGGAAAGGAAAACAACGCCCGTGTTCTTTGATGTTTCGCTCATAGCAAATTCAATATACCTGCTCGCAGCCTGGTGATCGGATACGCTCTAGGCAACGGCAAAATGAACGGGATCCGAGATCTGAGAAGCGCAGATACGAGGCTTTAGAAACTGCGCTGAGACGCATCTGTGTGGCGTTATGGCAATAGTGATCCGTAGTGGTAGTAGGAGGAGGAGGCGCGCTCTGTGCGGTCGGAGCGC
>WNGJ01025087.1_pt1 | contig 13187 bp, 15 predicted proteins | sample 5400611 | NCBI WGS metagenome assembly WNGJ01 (sample SAMN13153375, study PRJNA577476) | soil metagenome | isolation source: 40 cm soil or saprolite under Garry oak tree replicate 1 | place: USA:California | collected 2016-06-15
GCATGAGCCTTTACCAGAAGCTGGAGCCGGTCGGGCCGGCGGACGTCGGCATCTTGGGGCAATTGGGTGGGCGGATGATCCGCGCGGGCTCCTGGGAGCAGCTGGGCGGGATGGCCCGGGAGAAGGAACTGATCGAACGCCGCGTCATCCTGCCGCTGGCCAACTCCCAGCTGGCCGGCCGGCTGGGGCTTGTCCCGCCGCAGGCGGTCATCTTGTTCGGTCCCCCGGGGACGGGAAAGACCACCTTCGCCAAGGGTGTGGCCTCCCGGCTGGGCTGGCCGTTTGTGGAACTGTTCCCTTCCCGGCTCGCCGGAGACTCACCGGCCGGCTTGGCCGCCGCGCTGCGGGAGGCGTTCACGCTGGTGGCCGAGCTGGACAAGGTGGTGGTGTTCATCGATGAGGTGGAAGAGATCGCCGGGCTGCGCCAGCCGCGGACGGTCTCGGTTGCCCAGGGCGTCACCAACGAGATGCTCAAGCTGATCCCGCCGTTCCGGGAACGGGATGAGCGGCTGCTGATCTGTGCGACCAACTCGGTGCGTGACCTGGACACCGCGTTCTTGCGCCATGGCCGGTTTGACTACCTCATCCCGGTCGGGCCGCCCGACGAGCAGGCCAGGCAGGCGATCTGGGACCGGTACCTGGCCGCGATGCCGCACGCGGACGAGGACGTGGACATGGCGGCGATCGTCGACCGGTCCAGGTTGTTCACCCCCGCCGACATCGAGTTCGCCGCCCGCAGGACCGCGCAACTGGTGTTCGAGCGGGTCCTGTTCGAGCATGGCGAGGATCTCACCACGACGACGGACGTCCTGCGCGGGATCGCGCAAACCCGCCGCACACTGACCGAGGATATGGTTCTCCAATTCGAGCAGGACATAAAGGATTACGCCCGGCTGTAGGCCGCAAGCTAGCCAGCCGCGGGCGGAGCCAGCCCCGGAAGGTAAATACGCTCGGGTCGGTGTAACCACGACCCGCCGTGATAGCGGCAAGGTATCTGCTATCCCATGCGGGCGGACGGGCTGTTATGGCTCGATCAGGTCGGCCGGTGGCCGGCGGGCGGTGGCGTGGGTGGTGTGGGCGAGGCCCAGTTGCAGCAGCATCTGCGGGGCCCCCGGCAGAGCCAGGCGGTCCCGGATCAGGGCGCGGATCGCGGCTGCCTCCAGCGGCTGCGTGTATAGGCCCGCGAACACCCACTTGGTCGCGGCGTGTGCCAGCAGCCGGTGCAGGGCCTGGCCAGCGCGGAGCCAGTCGGCCCGGCCGTCACCGGGCGTGAGCAGCACCGCGGTGGCGGCGGGCGGCGGCCCGCCGGTGGCCAGCAGCCCGAGGCCGCGGCCCAGGTCGAAGTCACGCTGCGGCAGCCGCCCGGGCTGGCGGCCGGCGCCGGCGGGGAACGCGTGGGCGGGGACGCCGTCGCGAGCGGGATCAGCCGGACCCCGGCTCCACCGGCGCACCTCTGCCCGGGCGAGGGGGTCGAGGTCTTGCCTGCGGCCGGCCGCGCCGACGATGTCCGCCAGCTCCTGGTAGGCGAGGGCCGGGTCGACGAGCGCGAGCGTGGCCCCCTCGGCCAGCGCGTCGTGCTGGAGTCCGGCAAGGAGCCCGGCGGGCAGCGGGCCGGGGGCGAACGGGCCACGGTGGGTGTGCCGGTGCGGCAGCGCTTCCAGCATCTGGCGCTCCCTGGCGGTCATCGGTTCGGCGGCGCCGAGTCTGACCCGGGCGAGCAGCCGCAGCCGGGCCGGGTCTGGGAGCAGTTTGACGACGGGCAGGTACCCGAGCGACCGCACCGCTAGCCGCAGCCCGAACAGGGCGGCGCCGCAGCTGATGAGCATCTCCCGGCCGGCCGGATCAATGCGCAGCTTGCGCCGCTGGTCGGCATACAACTCGATCACATACTGGCCAGCCCGGAACCGCCACGGCTGCGTGTTGTGCACCGACGGCGCGCGGGCCGCCGTGGCGATGAGGTAGCCGGCCTGACCGGCTGGGATCGGCACCCGCCCCTGGCTGGCTTCCTCGGTCATGCTGCTCACCTGCCCTGGTTGCAGGTCAGGATCTCTCACCCGGAATGGGACGGTAAGGGCCCTTAGGCGGCCCGGCGCGGTGACCAAGGTCCTGCAGCGCCGAGGCCGGCCAGCCCGGCACGGCCGCTGCTGTGTTCCGCTGATTTCCTGCCTGTGGTGCCCGGCGGCAGAACGCCGGGACTAGGGCTGAGGGTGCGCCGCGTATGGTGCCGCCCACGCCGGGGAACCCGAGCATGACATCACCGTGGACCTGGCCGCTGATCGCCGCCCGACCCCCGGGGTTGTTGCCGAAGAAGACCACCGCCGGGGACCCGGTGAGGCCGGTGAGCCGGGCGCATGCTGCGGCCAGCTGATCGCTGCGGACCGCGACCAGGACAAGGTCGAACGGGGTGCCTGCCGCGTCAGGAACGACACTGACCCGGGCGGCGGCCCGGCTGCCTTCGAGCACGTCATGCGCAACCAGCCCGTTCCGCGCCACATCCTCTGTCCTGGGCGGGTGGCTCAAGACCGAAACCGCATGCCCCGCGCCAGCGAGGTGCGCGCCGTAGACCGTGCCGATCACGCCTGCCCCGGCAATCAGAACTCGCATCGAGCGCTCCATATGTTTACGCCACTTAGTTTTCTAAACGCTGTTAACTAGAATAGTTATGGGCGCGGCGGCGGCTGGCCAGGGACGAAGGTCCCGCTCATGCCTGAGGAGCGCCCCGAGCGGGCGGGCATCACAGACCCACGGCGACCCGCGGGCGGGCCGCCGGCTCATCGACGTCAGCCAGCACGGCTGGGCGTAGGCGCGCGCCCGCAGCGATCGCCGGGTTCCCGCGTCGACGCTCGCCTGAGAACTGATCGGGTACCCCAGCCGTAGCTGCGTGTGTCCGGCCAGCAGTCGCCGCTGGTTGCCGATCGCGGACGAAGGTCCCGCCGAGCGCAGACCTTCGGACCTGCGCGCTGGCCTCGGCCGGGGGTCGGCTGGTGGCATCGGCGATACTGCCCGCTGGGACCTGGGAGGAGCCATGGACATTCTCCCGTTGCCCGGCGAGAGCCTGGTTGGGCCGGAGCCACTTACCGCGGAGGAAATGGCGAGGTACGTCGTAGGGGCGGCGGTGTGGGCACCGTCGGTGCATAACACCCAGCCGTGGTGGTTCAGCGCCGGCAGGCAGGAGATCAGCCTGCACGCCGACGCCGGGCGGCAGTTGGTGGTGGCCGACCCGGGCGGCCGCGAGATGATGATCAGCTGCGGCGCCGCGCTGTTTACTGCCAGGCTCGCCCTGCGGTCACTGGGCTACATCCCCGAGACTTGCGTTTTGCCCGATCCGGGTCGGCCTTTCCTGGTCGCCCGGGTGGGCTGGCAGCGGCGGGCGGCTACGGCCGAGTATGAACGGCGGCTGTTCAGCCAGGTGCTGCGGCGGCGGACGCACCGCGGCGGGTTCGATCCCCTGCCGCTTGCGCCGGAGCTCCTGACCGTATTGGACGAGGGTGCCAAGCGGGATGGGGCAATGCTGCGCATCGTCGACGGCGAGGGGAGACGGGCGGTGCTCGCCGCGGTGGTCGAGACAGCCGAGCACGCGCTGCGGCTCGACAGCGCCTACGCCCGGGAACTGGCCAGCTGGGCGTCGCCGCCGGGCAGCACCCGGCGCGACGGGGTGCCGCACACCGCCTACCCGGCGCGCTGCGAGCGCACCGTCCCGCACTTCCCCAGCCGGGACTTCGCCCATGGCCGCCGATGGGGTGCTGGACTGGGTGAATGCCGGGCAGGCGCTGCAACGGGTGCTGCTGACCGCCGCCACCTGCGGGGTGGCGGCAGCGCTGCACAGCCAGCCGCTTGAGCGTGCCCGGCTGCGCGAATTCATCCGCACCCAGCTGAGTGACGGCAGCTACCCGCAGCTGGTGCTCCGGCTGGGGACCGTCATCCAGGCCGCGATCAGCGTCCGGCGCCCGGCCGCTAGCGTCCTGTTCGCCAGCGGCGGCGAACATCTCGGCGCCAGCCATGAATGAAAGACCGAGGCGCTGGCAGGAGCTAACCAAATCCGAGTGCTTCCAGCTGCTGGCCCGAGAGCATCTGGGCCGGGTGGCTGTCGTGGACGACCGCGGGCCAGTCGTGTTTCCCGTCAACTTCATCCTCGACCGCCACATGGTGGTGTTCCGCACCGCTGAAGGAACGAAGCTGGACGCTGCCAGCCGTGGCAGCAGGGTCGCTTTCGAGGTCGATGGGACCGACGCCGCGACTCACACTGGCTGGAGCGTCGTGGTCCGCGGTGAGGCCGTGGAGGTCACCGATCCGGCGGAGCTGGCGCGGCTGCGCAAGCTGCCGCTGGACCCGTGGGCACCAGGCGCCAAGAGCCGTTACGTGCGCATCCTGCCCGCGGTGCTGACAGGCCGGCGGATCTCGGTATCCGACGGCCCCGCGAGCGGGTCCGGCTAGCCGCAGCTCGGCGGCAGCAGCCTGTCCAAGACGGTGAGGTCCGGCACATGGGAACGGAGATAGATAAAGAAGAGTTCGACGAGCGTGATTACCCGCGCTTCCGGGAACGGCTCGGGGAATGCCTGTCCACCCTCGGGCAGCTGCTTGAACGGCCTGGCTTCGGCGTTGGCCCCGCCACTGTAGGTGCCGAGCTGGAGTTGTTCCTTATTGACGGCGCGGCCCGGCCGCTGCCGCACAACCAGGCCATCCGCGCCGCGGCGGCCGATCCGCGGGTCACCGTCGAGCTGAACCGCTTCAACCTGGAACTCAACACCTCTCCGGCCCTGCTGGCCGGCCGGCCATTCTCCGCGCTCGGGGGCGAGCTGAACGTGCTGCTTGACCACGTGGCCGACGCCGCCAGAGACCACGCAGGCCGGCTCGCGCTCATTGGCATTCTGCCCACCCTCAGCCAGGCTGACCTCGGCCCCGGCGTCATGACGGATATGCCGCGTTACCGGGCGCTGAACAGCAGCCTGCGACGGCTCCGCCAGGACCCGTTCCGTATCCAGATCGCAGGCGAGGACCCGCTCGAGCTGGCCAGCGAGGATGTCACACTGGAAGGGGCGAACAGCTCGTTCCAGGTGCACCTTCGGGTCGATCCGGCCGACTTCACGCGCACCTACAACGCGGTCCAGCTGGCCACGGCACCGGTGCTGGCCGTGTCCGGCAACTCACCCACGTTCCTGGGCCACCGGCTCTGGGACGAGACACGGATCGCCCTGTTCAAGCAGTCGGTTGACGATCGGCAGAGCCACGGACCACGCCGCCGGCTGGCCCGCACGGCACTGGGAACGGGCTGGCTGCGGGGCGGGGCGCTGGAGCTGTTCACCGAGAGCATCCGGCTGCACCAGCCGCTGCTGCCGGCCTTGCGCCAGCCGCTGCCGCCGGTGGTGGGCGGCTCGGGCCTGCTGCCCGGCTGCGCCGGGTGGCAGGCACCACCCCTGGACGAGCTCCGGCTGCACCAGGGCACCGTGTGGCGCTGGAACCGGGCCATCTACGACCCCGCGTCGGGCGGGCATCTGCGGATTGAGATGCGGGCCCTGCCCGCTGGCCCCACCGTGATTGACATGCTGGCCAACGCCGCCTTCCTGACCGGGCTGTCCCTGTGGCTGGCGGGGCAGGACCAGCAGTGGACCTACGCGCTGCCGTTCGAGCGTGCCGATCATGGTTTCTACCGTGCTGCCCAGCAAGGCCTGTCCGCCCAGCTGAGCTGGCCAGCCGGGCACCGAGATCAAATACGGACGGTTGCCGCTGCCAAGCTCGTGGCCGAGCTGGTGCCGGCGGCACGGCAAGGGCTGCTCCAGGCCGGCGTGGCAGCGGAAGAGGCGGACGGGCTGCTCGAGGTGATTTCCGGGCGGGTGGCCTCGGGACAGACCGGCGCCGTGTGGCAGCGCGCCACGCTGGCCGCCGCCAAGCGACGTCATGACCCGGAGCGCGCGCAAGCCGTCATGCTCGACCGCTACCTCCAGCACGCGGAGACCGGGCGGCCAGTCCACACCTGGCCCGTCGCCAGCTAGCCGGGGGTGGCCCGCCACCCCCGGACCCCGGGCCAGCACCGGGTGCAGAAGCCTAAGTGTGATGCCCGGGCAGTGCACGCTGGAGGGCAGCCATCGCTGCCGCGGGCCAGCACCTGCTAAGGATGGGCGCGGGCCTTTTCGCCATGGCCCCTCCGACCGCGCGGCGGCAAGGGAGGCCCTTGGCGCGGGGCCGCCTCGTCGGGCGCCACTTCACCCGAGCCTCACTGATGCCTCAGTCGGAGGCGGTCTGCGGTCCGGTGTCCCGCCGCCACGGGGCGGGTTTCTCCTCGGCGGCCTGTGCTGTGCCCTCCAGGGCGCTGGCGAGGCGGGTCAGCAGAGACCTCAGGGTCAAGCTGGCCACCGTGTGCATGAGCATCCTGTCCAGCCTGGCGCCCAGCGCGCCGAACGGGGGCCGGTAGCAGCCGGTGAGCGCCACCCGGGTGCCCTGGCTGCCCTCGGCGCTGAGCTTGATATCTGCGTCCAGCACCGGGAACAGGCCACCGGTCACGCCCACGGTTTCCCAGCGCACGCCCACGGTTATAGCGTCCTCCCGGTACACCGGATCCAGGAACTGGACCCGCACCAGCCGGGATGCGCCCGGCAGGTCACCCAGCGGCCCGACCCGCAGCAGGTGATCCATGCCGCCCCGAAAGGCGGAGTGCGAGGCTCCGGTGAGCCAGCCGTCGTGAACCAGGTTCGCCAGCCGCACTTGCGCGGCGCCGACACCGACACCGAGCACCCGGTCCTCGGAGAGGAACATAACATCAGGCAAGCGCGCAGCCGACCGTCCGCTCAAGGGACCAACGTCACCGGCGTGATGCCGAAAGATCCCGGGCATGCCAGCAGGAGCTTGCGTGAGTTAGTGAAGGGATCTTTGGAGCGGAGCGCTCCATCCTTACCGCGCTATGGCACCGCGGCCGCCGGGGAACAGGTGACTGAAGTCCCACGGCGCAGGGCCGAACCGCCCTGCCCTCGGCCGTCCGGCCGGAGAAACAGTGGGCCATGCTCAGGCACCATGCCGGAGCGGGTGGCCTGCCGCACGGCCTTGAGGGTGGCCGGCGCGGCGAGCGATTCCCGCTCCTCCGCCGGGTCGGCAGGTCTGTCAGCCGGCCTGGCCTTTGGCGCGCACGCGCGCGAAGCGCGTATGAGGTCTGGTGGCTGAGGCTGACAAGGGAGGCAGGTCATGACTAACACCGAAGACGTGCAGCGCTACGCCGACGCCATCATGGCCATGATCGAGGAGGATCAGGACACCGGGCAGGTTCCGCGCGACGTTTGTTCCTGGGACGAACTCGATGACACTGTGGACGCTGGCGATTATTACCGGCTGGCCCAGATGCCATCGGGGACCCGCGATGCGATCGGCCTGCGGAGTGCTGTCAATGAGGAGGTCGGCCGGCGCCTTGCCAGCGCAACGGTGGCCCGGAGCGAGGCCTCCACTCCGCGTAGCTGATCGGGGGTGGCGGTCAGTGGCTTCTGGCTGCCGCGTGGCGTGACGGCCGGGCAACAACGCTGGTGAGGAGGCTGAGTGGGTGAAACCGCGGTCACGGATCCCCCGTGGCGGGCTGATCGCCGCCGGAGCGGTTGGGCTGGTCGTCGCCGGGATTGCGGGCTACCTGAGCTTTGGCTATTCGCCGTGGGCGGCGGTGGCCATGACTCTGCTTACGCTGACCACGGTCGGGTTTGCGTCCAGCAGTCATCTCTCAACTGGTGTGCTGGTTTTCACCGCCGGGCTGGCCTTCCTCGGCGTCGGCCTGTTTTTCGTCATCCTGGGCCTGGCCGCGACCGCGGTCGTGGAAGGCCGGGTGAGCCTGTTTTCGCGGAGCCGCCGGATGCGCCGACGCCTTGATGAACTACGCGGACACTTCATCGTCTGCGCCTACGGCCGGGTCGGCCGGTCCATCGCCCGGGAGCTGGAGGCCGAAGGTGTGCTGTTCATCGTCGTGGACAGCAAAGCCGAACTGGCACCGGACCTGGAACGCAACGGGCAGTGCTACCTCATCGGCGATGCGTCGGACGAGGCGGTGCTGCACAAGGCGGGGATCAAACGGGCACGAGGGCTGATCTGCGCCGTGGACTCCGACGCCGAGAACGTCTTCATCACCATCGTCGCCCGCTCGCTCAGCCCCGATCTGCTCATCGTGGCCCGGGCCGCGCGGGAGCAGTCGGCCGACCGCTTGTACCGGGCGGGCGCTACCCATGTCGTCTCACCGTATGTGACCAGTGGACGGCGGATGGCGAATCTGGCCGTCCGGCCCCATGTGGTGGAGTTCTTCGATGTCGCAGGCGCCGGCCAGCCCGGCCTGCGGCTGGAGGAACTGGCGATCACCGAAGGGTCCCCGCTGGCAGGCCGGAGCTTGCAGGAGCTGCGCGGGCCAGCGGTGCCATTGCTGGTCCGCCACCCCGACGGGCAGCTGATCGTCAACCCTGCCCGCGAGCTCCAGCTCCAGGCCGGCGATGTGCTTGTCGTCTTTGGTGAGGTCAGCGACTTGAACCCGCTCGACCGTGACTAGGACACCGGCACTTCACCAGGACTCGTCGCCTTCGCCTGGCCGCCACTCACGTCACCGTGCCTGACATGCCAGGCTGCTTCCAGCAGATGCCCTGATTCCAGTGGCCTGCCACCGCAGGCCCGCTGGGCCAGGTGACCCCAAGCCCGGCACCCGGCGGCCGGCCCCGTGCGCGAACCCCATCGGCGAAGGTCATCGCGCCGAGGAACAGCTGTGACACGCGAAGCCCGCTGGCGCCCAGCGGCCGGTAGCGCATCAGCCGAACACCCTGGCCGCCGCCGCGACGATCTCCTCTTGCGGCACATCCCGCAGATGCTGGCCGATGTTCCAACGGTGTCCGAACGGGTCATCGAGCTGGCCATGCCGATCACCCCAGAACATGTCCGCCAGCGGCTGGCGCACCATCGCCCCAGCAGTGAGCGCCTGAGCGAACACCGCCTCGGCGTCGTCCACCTCCAGGGCCAGCACGACCGGTGTGCCGCCGATCGTGGGCGGGGCGAGCACGCCCATCTCGGGGAACTCGTCCGCGACGTGCAGCAGCCCGTCGCCGATGCGAAGCTGAACGGACATTAGCCGCCCGTCCGGCACCGGTATCCTGCTTACCTCCTCGGCGCCGAACGCCTCGGCGTAAAAGGCGGCGGCGCGCTCGGCGCCCTGTACCACGATGTGAGCAGTGATAGGCATACTCCGACAGTAGGACGGAGCGCAGGATACGGATTGAACGTTCTTGCCCCCACGTTGCCCGCGGCGACGGTCGCCCCCAAATCGGCGGTGAACCGGCCCAAGAACTCCTCCAGCTTGCCGATGTCGATGGCCATCACGATCTCCCCTGAAGGTGCAGGTCCTGGCGTGCCGGATGGTCATGCTCCGGGGCGGCCGCTGCGGTCGCCGGCCGCCGCGCCGCCCATGCCCGGTCGGCGAGCACCGCCACCACCGCGGCCACCAGTGCGGCCGCGGCCGCGATCAGTGCGATCTGCCGCGATCGGGTACGGGTCAACGGTGGCAGCGGCAGGTCTGCGGTTGATCTGAGAGCCGCTGCGGGACGGCTCCGACCAGCTATGTGCGCTGGTATTCCTGGACCGCCCACATGTTTCCGTCAGGGTCTTGGAAAAAGCAGTAGCGTGAGCCGGGCGTGCCTTCGGGGCCCATCTGCTGCACCTCGCTGATAGCTACGCCCCGCCCGGCCAGTTCGCCGCGGACCGCGTCGAGATTCTCGACCACGAGCTGGACTCCTTTGACCGAGCCGGGCTCGCCCAGTGGCAGTCCCTCGCCGATCACCACCGAGCATGCCGAGCCAGGCGGGGTCATTTGCACCACCCGCATGGTCTCGCTTGGCCTGATGTCGTGGTCGAGGTGGAAGCCGACTTGCCGGATATAGAAGTCCTTCGCGGTATCGACATCACCGACCGGGACGGGGACGACCTCGAGCTTCATATCCATGACGTCACGCTAGCCAGCCCGGTAACCCAGGCGTCATGCGGGCACCCCAGTTGGGCATCCGGCAAGGCGATACCGCGCATCCGCTTCTGCAGCAGGTGGCGTACCTGCCGGGCTTGGGGTCCTGCCTCTAGCGTTGCGGTATGCGCGGTGATGAGAAGAGAGTGATCGACGCCTATGTGACCTGGCTCGAGCGGAGCAACTGGACAGTCCGACGCGAGGTGGACTTCGTCGACGTCTATGCCGAGCGCGGAGAAGAACGGCTTTACGCCGAGGCCAAGGAGCAGACCACAGCACCAGGCCTGGACGTTGACACGCTCTATGGACACTTGCTCCGGCGAATGAGGGACCCGGAGCCGGGTGCCCATACGCCGTTGTGGTACCCACAGCGCTTAAGCCATCTCGGAGGTGTCCCTGCCGAATACGAGCGGCTCGGTCCTGGTCAGCTTGCGTGAGTTCGGCTGCCCGTGCGCAGGGCGCACGCGGTCTGGCCACCCGGGCGAGGACGAGCAGGCTGGCCGCGACGCCGGTCGCGCCGAGAACGATCAGCCGCGGGTCGGACTCGGAGATGCCGAAGACGCCCCAGCAGAGCAGTTCGCCGAAGATGAGCAGCCAGGTGCCCTTGGAGATGCCTGTGGTGTGGTCGGCTCGGTACGCCGTCCAGACCGAGGGCGTGACCTGGAGCAGGAAGGCGACCGTCAGGGCGGTGCCCAGACCCGCGCGGCCGAACAGGCTGGCAGCGGTGATGAGCAGTGCGGTCCACACGAGTGCGAGCGCCGCGGGGCGGCGCGGGAATCCAGCGCCACGGCGGGCGAGCATCACGGCCAGTGTGCCGGCGAGCACCGTCGCCGAGATGGCGGGCACGAGCGCAGTCCAAAAACCCGACAGCGCGAAGTAGCCGGCCCAGGCGGCGTTGTTGATGCTCGTCAGCGCTGCCCACGACCAGGACACCCCGGCCGTCTCGCCGGTGCGCGCCAGGCGTGCCAGCTGGGGCAGGAACTGCGGCACGGCAAGGATCGCGGCCACGAGGGGCAGCAAGCTGAAGACGGCGCGCATCCGATGACCCCTCTGTCGCTCGGCAGGAAAGCTTCGCGGCGAAAGTCTATTGCGACATTAGCCGGAGATTTTTGCGAATATCCCGAGTCATCAGCGTTCTATTGAAATATTCTGTGTGCGTGGACGATATTGACCGCAAGATTCTTGCTGAGCTTCAGGAGGACGGCCGCCTGACGGTGACGGCGCTGGCCGATAGGGTGCGACTCACTCCTGCGCCCTGTCACCGGCGGCTGCGCGAACTGGAGCGCAACGGCGTCATCGCCGGCTACCACGCCATCCTCGACCCGGCCGCTGTCGGCCTCGGCTTCGAAGCGCTCGTCAACGTCACGATGGACCGTGAGGACGCCGGCACCATTGCCGCCTTCGAAGCCGCGCTCGTCGCGGTACCGGAGATCCGGCATGCCGAGCGGTTGTTCGGCGACCCCGACTACTTGCTGCGCGTCGTCGCGATAGACCTGAATGACTATGCGACGCTGCGGGACCAGAAGCTCGCCACCTTGCCGGGCGTCCAGCGCATCACCTCGACGATCGTGATGAAACGCATCGTCAACAACCGGCCGCTCCCACTGCTGGGAACCCACAGCCGCACGGCGCGCGGCGCGGCCACCACCCCAGACCGGCAGCGCACCAGTTCACCAGGCAGGCGCGCCTAGCTTGTCCCGGCGAACCTCGCCCACCCCGCCCGGCTCGCGTCACGGCCTCAGCGCGGCTCCCAGGCGGACCCGGGACCCGACGAGCGCGCCTCCCGCCACGGCGCGGACTCCGCGGCTGAGCCGACTGCGTCCGAACCGGCGGCGAGCACATTCGATGAGCAGCGGACCGCGTCGTAAACCAGATTTAGGCCAAGACTTGGCCGCCCCTCAGGCCGTGGCCATCACCCGAGGTTAAGCCTCAGACGACGCGCAGAATGACCATTCGGAACGCAGCGGAAGCAGCAATTGACGGAGAACCGGCCGATACAGGTAAGGCGGCTCGGTGAGCGCACAGTAAGCGTCGGGCCAGGGAGTGATCGAAGGCTGCCTGGCCCGACCTGAGCCGCATGAATATTCATGAGCCGCCCCCGCGAGAACGCGCTGTCCTATGCCGCAGTCCGTGAACAGGTGATCGCGCCAGCTGGACAGGTGCAAGTCGTCGCCGTGTGCGCCGGGCCGCGCTGGGCAGGGGTGATCAGCCCTCGCGGCCGGGATCTGCCGGCGGCGCCACGTAGCCCTGCATGACCAGGCGCTGCGCGCCGGCGGCGTACAGGGCAGGGTCGTCAGGAGCCGTCGTGGCCAGACCGTCGACGTACCTGTTGAACATGCAAAACGCGGCCGCGATCAAGACCGTGTCGTGAATCTCCACATCCGTCGCGCCCGCCGCGCGGGCCTCGGCGACCTGCTCCCCGGTGACGGCGTGGCCGCTTTCCCGTACCGCCGAGGCGATCGTCAGCAAGGCTTTCAGCTTGGCCGGCACCGGCGCGGTGCCAGGGTCGGCGCGCACCTGCTCCACCAGCGTCATGCCCCCGGGCAACTGGGCCGCGGCGCAGGCAGAGTGGGACGACGAGCAATACCGGCAGTCGTTGAGCGCCGACACATAGGCCGCTATCAGTTCCCGCTCGCCCCGGGTCAGGGTGCTCGGCCCGCGCAGCAGCACCTCCGCCAGCTCGCTCAGCGGGCCAGCGGTCTCCGGCCGGTAGCGGAGCAAGCCACGGATACCCGGTTCGGCGGAGTTCAGGGCGATGTGCGGCATGACAGCTCACCTCCGCGGGGACGACCACGCCTAGCATGCAGCATCGGTGCCAGCACAACCCCCGGTCAATCCCGGCGCCACCGCCCGGCAAACCCGAAGAACCCAAGTGCATGTTGCCGCCAACCAACGCCCGCTCATGGCTAGCCGCTAGGGGAGTGCAGCGTGGTGGAGCATTCGGCCGGTTCTGTGGGGCGCCCGCAGACTTGGGCGATCGTGGGGCACCCTGTTCGGCGGGCAGTCGCCCAAGATAGCAGCAGCCGAGCGGGCCATAACTGGTCAGCCGCTCGCCCTCAGCCGGATCCGACCAGTAAGGGTCCTTGTCAGGAACTCCTCAGCTCCTGCAGTCACGGAGCCGAGAGCATGGAAGCCGCCTGGGTCGGCCGACGCCTAGAGCGCAAACTGATCGCCAGGGAGGATGGCCATCCGATGGCGCGCGACGGTCCAGAAGCGAAGGCTGTCAGGGTCG
>WNGJ01005635.1_pt1 | contig 13186 bp, 9 predicted proteins | sample 5400611 | NCBI WGS metagenome assembly WNGJ01 (sample SAMN13153375, study PRJNA577476) | soil metagenome | isolation source: 40 cm soil or saprolite under Garry oak tree replicate 1 | place: USA:California | collected 2016-06-15
TCGACGTGACCTGTCGTCTCCCAGATGCCGGTCCGACGCACGAAGCCGAGGGCGGGGTCGAACCCGGAGTGGATGCGATAGAGCGAGACGAAATTGTCAAACAGATCGTTGGGATTGTCGGCGGACAGCCGCCAGGCGAGCGGAACGTCGCTGACGCCCGGAGTCCGGCTGCCCGCGATCCAGAATTTCGGCTCGAGATTCTGACCGTGCACGATGAGTGGAAGATCCACGTCGAATCCACCAGTGCCCCGCGGAGCAGCGCCGGTCATGCTCTGCAGCGCGCCAATAATCCCGACATATGATCTCGCTAGCAGGTCATGCTGCACCCGCACCACGGCATCGGTTTCATGGTTCGCGCCCGTTTGCGCATCGAGCACGCCGATGCGCCACGGGCCCTGTCTGCCGTAGAGACGGCCCCCCGCGACGATCGGGATGGGATTGCCGGCGCTGTCCAGCCCGACCCGTCGCGAATAGAACACCTGCGTGCGACCCGGCGTGCCAAAGTCGAACAGCCCGCTTGATTCCAGGAAGAACTGGCGTTTCTCCGGAAAGAAGAAAGGAAAACGGGTCAGATTGATGACCTGTTCGTCGGCCTCGACCTGGGCGAAGTCGGTCCCGGCCGTGAGGTCAGCGGTCAACGTCGGTGAGACGGCGACCTTCGCGTCGAGCCCCGCCTTGGTGCCGACGAAGCCATCGGCGAGCCGGGCGCCGCCGCTGTCGTGCGTCGGTTCGATGACGCGGCTCAGCACGTAGGGGTATAGCTCTACGGCGTGGGCGCGGTGTAACGGCCCGATGTCGATTAGATCGCCCGCTTTCAGCAGCTGATAGAGCCCTTCCGCGCGCCCCCAGGACCGCCACAGGTCCTGCTCGTTCTTGCGACGGATGAAGCGGCGTACGTTGAAGCCAAACTGCAAGCCGGCCGTGTGGCGAAATCGCAGCGTCTGGAACGGTATCCGGAATTCCGCCGTCCACCCGGCAGCATCCCGCGAGACTGCAACGTCCCAGATGCCATTCCAATTCTCGTTGAGGTTATCGAGGTCGGTCAGCTGGGCGTCCCAGCGGGCGCCGTTGGCATTCGTGCCAAACACGAATGCGCCGCGCCGGTCATGGAAGCTGTCGATGAGCAGCTGAACGTTGTCATCGCTCGACAGATCGGCGTCCCGGCGCAATTGCGTTGCACGAATGCGGCGCGATTCGCCGTCGTACGCGCGGACCCCGATGTAGAGGGCGGTCGCATCGCGGAGGGCTTTGACGACGGTGCGTTCGGTTGCGGGCTCGCCGACGCGCGGCTCACGTTGCCGGAAGTCAGTCAACGAGTCGGCCCGCGTCCAGTCGGGCTCGTCCAACCGGCCAGTCAGGTGGATCTTGCCGCTCGCCGTCGCGACACGGAGCGCCTGCGGTCGAGCCGACGTCGGTAGCGCCAATACCAACGTCAGTCCGAGGCTCGCGATTCGCAGACGGCGTTCTGACTTGCCGGGATCTACCATGTGCTCCATGTTCGCGGCATGAGCGCGCCTTTGTCCACACCCGCCGCCGCTGCTCCCATCACGTCCACCGCCCGCGTCGCCTCGATCGACCTGATTCGAGGCGCAGTCATGATCTTGATGGCGATCGACCATGTCCGCGTGTACTCGGGACTCCCCGCCGGCGGCCCCACGGCGGGGATCTTCTTTACGCGCTGGGTGACGCACTTCGTGGCGCCCGCCTTCATCTTCCTGGCGGGCACAAGCGCGTACTTCTACGGCCGCAAGCACACCGATCTGTCCCGCTTCCTGTTGGTACGAGGCATCTGGCTCGTGCTGCTCGAGCTGACGGTAATTCGCGTCGCATGGACGTTCAACTTCGATTTCGCGAATTACCTACTGGCGGGCGTCATCTGGGTAATCGGCTGGTGCATGATCATCATGGCGGCCATGGTGCACGCGCGCCCGCGGACGGTCGGAATCATCGGCGTTGCGATCATCGTGTTGCACAACGCGGTAATGGCACCCCTGATGCGCGCACTACCATTGGGCGAGTCGTGGAAGGTTCTGTACATCGGATTCTTCAACGGGCCGGTCAACGGGACGCCGTTGATCGTGCTGTACTCGATCATTCCGTGGATCGGCGTGATGGCGGCGGGCTACTGGTTCGGCACCGTTCTGTCGTTGGAGCCGGCACGCCGCAATCGGATCTGTGTACCCCTCGGGCTCGGCGCGACCGCGCTGTTCCTCCTCCTGCGCGGCTTCAACATCTACGGCGACCCGCGGCCGTGGAGTGCCACACCGCCGATGCCGGCCCTGCTCTCGTTCCTCAACACGACCAAGTACCCCGCGTCGCTGCTCTTCTTGCTGATGACGCTGGGCCCGACTATCGCGCTGATTCCGCTGCTGGATCGCGCGCGTGGGCGAGTCGCGCAGTGGATCACCACCTTCGGCCGCGTGCCGTTCTTCTATTACGTCCTGCATATCCCGCTCATCCACGCGCTCGCCCTTGTGGTGTCGGCGATCCGCCTCGGGGCCGTGAGCCCGTGGCTGTTCACGAATCATCCGATGGCAAACCCACCGGCGCCCGAGGGCTACCCGTGGAGTTTGGGACTCCTCTACCTCGTCTGGGCGATCGCGATCGTACTGCTGTATTTCCCCAACCGCTGGTACGCCGAGCTGAAAGCCCGGCGCCGCGATTGGTGGCTCAAGTACCTGTAAGGCTCCTGCTCATTGGACGCAGGGTCCATGCGGATCGGCGGGCTTCGCCACATCCCGCTTGGGACGCTCCGGGGCGTTCGCCACCGCCAGCGCGCCGTCGTGCACCATTTTCGTGACCCGGGAGAGGTCCTGGTAGCTGATGTACTGCGCTTCGTCCGTGACCTGGTGGTAGTCGAGGTGCTCGCCGCGCGAGAAGGCAACTGACGGGATCCCATAGCGCGCGTAACTGTAGTGATCGGCGCGGCAGTAGTACTGGAGCGGATGGCCCGGCGCGTCGTAGGTGTAGTCGAAAACGAACGGCAGCGGCTGCTTGGCATTCGCCGCCTCGAGCATTTCACCAAACTCGCGCGAAATCCGCTTCGCGCCGATCACCTCGAGGTACGTCGGGCTACCGGCGCCCGTGCCGCCGCGCGGGAAGTCCGATGCTGTGCCACGCCCGACCATATCCTCATCGATTTCGCCGACGACCGAGTCGAGCGGCACCGTTGCGTGATCGGTATACCAGCGCGAGCCGAGGAGTCCTGCTTCCTCGCCTGTGTGACTCACGAACAGGATCGAACGCCGCGGTCGCTCGGCGCCCTGAGCGCCGGCGAAGGCCTCGGCGATCTCAAGAATCGCCACCGTGCCGGAGCCGTCGTCATCGGCGCCATTGCGGATCGAATCGCGGCGTGGAGGACGGATCGCGCGCAAGCTGTCGAGGATCGCGCGAATCCTGACTTGCTCCTCGTTGGTGGCCGGCCGGTTGGGAGAATCGGCGCCCATCGGCCGGACGACACGATTGAAGGCGCGGAGCGAATCGTGATCCACGGGATGGTGATCGAAGCCGACGTGGTCATGATGCGCCGTCAGCGAGACGTATTCGTTGCGCAGCGCGGGATCGCCGCCGCGCAGAATCGCCACCACGTTGCGCGCCGGGAACGCGACCGCCGTGCGGGTGAAGTCGTACTGGCCGCTCACCGTGGTGCCGGTCGCGGTGCCCGGCGCGACTCGAGCGGGTTCGTTGCCGAGCAGGCCCGCCGCCGCTCGCCGGCTGAGCCACACCAACGCGATCGCACGAGGATTGCGCGTCGTATCGGAGACTGGGCGGCCCTCGCGAATGCGCGCGATCTGTTCGCTGCCGAGCTGGTCGAGGGCGACGATGCCGATCGTGCTGGCCTCGCGATACCGGCCAACGAGCGGTCCGATCGCCCGGCGATCGAACCCCTGCGGGACATCGAGTACGACGAACTTTCCGGCGGCCCCGCTTGGCGCGATGAGATGCGCGGTGTCACCGACCGACCCGGCATAGACGACCGCCGCCTGCTCGAGCACGCGCGGTGGCAGGGCGAAGCTGGCGGGAAGGAAGTCGGTCCCGAGCTGGAGGGTGGTGCCGCCGCTCGTGACGAGTCGCGAACGAGGATCCACCTTGACGTCCCAGAAGGGCACCGTCTGGAAGTAGGTGCTGCTATCGCCCGCCGGCTCGAGCCCGAGGCGCCGAAACTCGGCCGCCACGTACGCCGAGGCCTTGAAGGCGCCCAGGCTTCCCGTTTCGCGGCCCATCATCGAATCGTCAGCGATGAGGTAGAGGCGCTGGCGCAGGTCGGCGGCGGTGATCTCGGGTTCGGTGGCCCAGACTTGCGCATTCCGTGGAAACGTCCGCGAGCCGCTCGGCGGGGCGTTTCCGGTGGACTGACAAGCGTGCAACAAAACGACGGCGATCACGGTGGACCACGCTCGCTGCATCATCGATCTCCTGGGTTAGAATGCGCCACCGCCACCCCCGCCGCCTCCGCCGCCAGAACCTCCGCCGCCGCCAAATCCCGATCCCCCCGAGCTGCGCGGCGACGACGACAACGTGGTGCCCGCCACCGTCGAGAGATGCGACATGCTGGTCGAGCAATGGCTGACGTTGAAGTTCGCCACGCTGGGACCGACGTACCATTGGGGCGGCTGCGTGTAGATCCCATCGAACGCGCGAGCGAACTGTTTCTCCACACCAAACGCCATCGCGAACGGCAGAAATTTATCGAACAGCTCCGGATGACCGATGATGATGCGCTTCAAATGCTCGGCCTCCACGCGGCGGAGAAACTCCTCGAATCCCAATACGTGCTCGAGCGCGCGCGCCCCCATTTCCGTGCGCGCCGGCATGATTTGCGCGAACAGAATCACGATGAGGAATGAAAGAACCGCTGCGATGACGAACGGCACCGGGGTCAGCAGGAACGCTTTGGAAAAAACGGTGCCGCCCACGCCGACGAGCACTGCGACGCCGAACGCAATCCCGGTCCAATTCTGTTTCACCTTGTCGGGCCGATTCTTGTAGAACCCGCTCCCCTTCAGGCGGTCGAAAATCGCGTTCCGAATCGGATCGAGCTCCTTATAGAACTCATCCTTCAACTCGTCCAACTCCACGTGATCACCGTGTTCCGAGAAGATGCCGTCGAAAACAGCCACCTCGTGAGGTGTGAGACCGTCGATGGTCTTGAGGCGATGCAGCGAATAGCTGGTACCGCCTCCGAACAACCCAAAGAGCTTGGGGTTCTCGTGTTCCTCGATGCGCAGGTATCCGCGCACCGCCAGATCCACCAATGTGGCCGTGATGTCCCGCATGTCGGCACTGTTATCCATCAACGTCCCGGCCTCGGCCGGCGTCATGTCCGCCGGCGGCTCATACTGCACGGCGATGGGGCGCTGCCTGGGGTCTGCGCCCGAGCGGCGCCAGCGGGCGAACGCGAACAGGAGCACCGGAATGGGGATCAGCAGCGGCCAGTTGCTGCGCACTGCTTGCGCGGTTCGCGCGGCGACGGTCGGTGCCGTGACCACGCCCTTGTCCCACCCGACCACGGCGGTCAGCCCTTCGTGGTATCCCAGAGAATGCGGCATCGCGATGCGGACGATGTTGCCGTCGATCGTGACGGTCGCGTCGCGTGCGGTCGAGCCGTACACGCCGTTGAACGCGATTGCCCGCACGCCGGGTGTTCCCGGTGGAAGATCGACCTCCGCCGTGGCGGCACGAATCGGCACCTCCCACTCGTCGCCCGTGATATTCCAGTAGAGCTCGTCGTGCTCGTCGAAGAACCGCAACCCGTTCGTCGCATGGTAGCGCAGCAGGAGCGTCCGATCGGCGTTCGCGGCACCCGGAATCCAGACCTTGTACTTGATGTTCGCCCCCTGGCGACTCGTCTCCGTGCGCAGACTTCTCCCGGCATCGTCCTGCGCGCTTTGCAGCGAGACGCCGAGTGTCCAGTTCAGGCCTTGCGGCGTCCGGTATTTGACCGGAATCGTGCGATACAGTCCGTTCCAGGACCCGACAAATCGAGCGGTGATGGACTCGGTCACATCGATGCTCGCGTCACGATTGACGCGAATACGGGCGTCGAACTTCTCGATGGAATACGACCGCTGCGCGCTGAGCGACGTCGCGGGGAGCGCGAGCAGCAGGAGCGCGAGCGGCACTTTCGGGACGGCGCGCTCCGACGGATCCGTGAGGCCGAAGAATTCCCGCGGGCGCAGGCGCAGCATCGCGGCAATGATTCCCGCCGGAAACTGAGCGATCGCGGTATTGAAATCGCGCACGACGGCGTTGTAGTAGCGGCGCGCGTTCTGCAGATGGTCCTCGACATCGGTCAGCGTCGCCTGCAACGCGGCGTAGCTCGCGGCCGCTTTGAGCTCGGGATAGGCTTCGGCGACCGCGACGACGCGCTGCAGCGCGCTGCCGAGGGGGTCTTCTTCCCGGGCCCGCGTCGCCGGTCCCGCCTGGGTGGCTTGCACCGCTCGCCCGCGAGCGGCGACCAATGCCTCGAGTGTGGAGCGCTCGTAGCCGGCGTGCCCCTGCACGACCGCGACCACGTTCGGGATCAGATCGTGGCGGCGCTTGAGCTGCACGTCGATATCCGACCAGGCGTTATCGCCCAGCTGGCGCAGTCGAATGAGACGGTTGAACGTGAAGACCGCCCAACCGACGATGACGATGCCGATGATCGCGGCGAGAGTCATGGGGGCCTACGCTAGCTCGGTAAAGGAGCGAATGCGAGGATGGCTTGTGGGCAAATCGTTCGGGTCATCCGGCCCGCGAACGCACAGCGTGGTCCGCATGCCGGCGGCATGCGCCGCGTCGAGCTCCGCCACGAGATCGGAGACAAACAGCACGCTCTGCGGTGAATGCCCCAGCGCGGTCGCGATCGTTCGATAGCTGGTCGCCTCGCGCTTGGGTCCAGTCGTCGTGTCGAAATATCCGGACAGAAATGCCGACAGATCGCCCGCCGTGGTGTTCGCGAAGAGATTGCGCTGCGCCTGGACGCTGCCTGATGAGAAGATGGCGATCTGTTTCCCGGCCTTCCGCCACCGCTCGAATGCTGGTCGCACGTCCGGATAGACTTCAGCCTTGCCTTTCAGCTCGCCGCCGCGATACCCCGCATCCCAAATGCGGCCCTGGAGTGATTTGAGACCGGTCGATTTGCGATCGCGGTCCATCAGCCAGTAGACGTACGCCTCAGGATCCCACGGTGGGAGACGCGGTTCGTGGGCGGATTCCGCAGCGTGCTCGGCGCGCAGCAGCTCGATATCGGCGTGGACCTCGGGATCGTCGGCGTGCCGCGCCAGATAGTCGTGCACGCGCGCGCGCGCATACGGGAACAGCACCTGCTGGACGAACGCGATGGGGGTGGTGGTGCCTTCGATGTCCAGCAGGATGGCTCGAATGTCTGTCAGCGTGCGATCGGGATGTACGTCGGTCCCCAGCACACGGGTTGAAACCCCTGATCCACTCCGCTGCCCGTGTAGTGCGGCGTCCATCCCGACTTGTCCTGGAACAGGCGGATCGCGCGGATGTCGCGATCGGCGCACAGATCGAACCAGTGCCAGGTCCCACGCGGCACGCGAATCAGGTCACCGGCCTCCACTTCGATCGCGATGACCGGACCTTCGCGGGGATGAATGTGGAACAGGCCGCGGCCGCGGATGATGAAGCGCACCTCGTCCTCGTCATGCCAATGCTCCGTGCTGAACTTCGCCAGCATGGTCTCGAGATTCGGCGTCGCCGGCGTGACGTCGATGACGTCGGCCGTCACATAGCCGCCGCGCGCCTTCAGCATGTCGAGTTCCGGTGCATAGGCGGCGAGCACCGCGTCCGCGGGCGCGTTCGCCGCGGCGCGCTGGGCGAGCGGCCAGCGCTCGTAGTCGATGCCAAGCGTGGCGAGATATTGGGTGACCTCACCCTGGGTCGTCAGCGTCCGCTGCTCGGCGGGAATTCTCACGGTTGCCATGACATTCCTCGCTTTCGTGCCATCGTCGCCGCTAGCGGGGGAGAATCGGTCCCGTGACGTCGATCCGGACCGGGAATCCCTCCAACCGGCTGGGGATCCGGGCCCGGGTTGCCTCACTCGTTTTGGCAACCAGGACGCGGATACACGGTGCACCTTCACAGCGGCCGATGGCCGTGCCGAGCACTCCCGGCACGGCCATCAGCGAATCGGTGTGAGCCGCCAAAACCTGCTCGATTGTTCTCGACGATCCCGCCACAGCCGGCCCTTCCTCCTCTCGAGCTCTCTGATGCCCGCAGCTCGTGCCGAGCGCGATCGCGAGAAGCAGACTAATTGGGCCGGAGTACTTTGATCGTCGTCCCGTTGCTGTCCCCGTCGGGATCGTGGTTGAAGGTCCGGTCGTACGTTCTCCCCGCGTATGTCACACTCACCACCGTCATGTTCACTGACGCGACGCTTCTCTTCAAGCTCGGGAACAGGACGATGCATGTCCCGTTGCCGCCCTGCTCACCGGTCGTGCAGGTGTCGGAGTTCGTGCCGATCTGGCTCCAGTGACCGACCACGGTCGCCCCGTTGAGCGGATTGTGATCGGCGTCGTGCACGGTGATCGCGACCGTCGCCGACCAGTTGCCCCCGCTGCGCGAGGTTGTGGCGTCGAGATCCCCGACGTGAATGATAAGCGACGCGGCGGAGAGAATGACACTGGTCGACGCCTGGTTGTTCGTGGGATTGTCGTCACCGAGCGCGTGCTGGGCCGTGAGCGTATGCGTGCCTAAGGAGCTCGTTGTGGTGTTCCACGCGAACACCAGCGTCACTGCGGCGCCCGCCTGCAGCGCCTGCAGCGTCTGCGTTCCGATCGCCGCGCCGTCGGTTGCGTCGGTCAGGGTCACAGGAACCCCCGCTGGAATGTCCTGATTCCCCACATTCTGCACCGCGACCGAGACGTTTACGGTGTTGCCCTGCGTGGCGGACGTCGGGGCGCCGACGCTCGTGATCGCCAGATCCGTCACTGGGACGGGTGGTGGCGGCGGCGGAGGGGGTGCGCTGCCGTCGATCCGCACGCCGAAGTTGTTGAGCACCAGGTCGATGCGGTTGGCGATCGTCTGTGTACTGCTGCCGGCGAACAACAAACCCACCGGGCGGTTGGTGCCGTCGTCCGAGACGATGAGCGAGCCGGAGTCCCCGCCGCCCGAGAATGTGCCAGGCTCGATGATCAGCTGATCTACAAAGGTCGCTTGCTTGACGCAGAAGATGAACAGGACCTCGTAACAGACCGTCACGGTGGCGTTGATGCCGGTGATCTGTCCATGGGTGGCTTTGGTCGTCCGTCCGTACTTCTGCACGGCGAGGCCAAGGAGGGCGCTCTCGTTGTCGAAGACGCCGTCGCCGTTCGCATCGCCGTAAATCGCTGAATTGGGCAAGCCGTACCCCTCGTCGGCGGGCGTGGCGTTCGAGAGCATATCGGCACTCGAGACCGCGATGGCGGCGTCGATGGTGTTCGCACCTCCCGAGAAGTTGATCGGCTTGAATGCGGCGAGCGTGCCGATCTGATCGGCCGGGGCGGTGCCGCCGTCGAATGGGCCGGGCTGCAGCTCCGGATCGCCTACGCCCGCGTCGTTGCTGTTCGCCAGCACGTGATTGTTGCTGAGCACATAAATCGTGCCGCTGGCGTCCACCACTCGGCCGCCGATCGAACCCGCGGTGATCGCGGGATGACCCACCGAGAACCCAAGCGGGGCGGGCCGCTGGCGCGTCGTGGGATCGGACCGCGCGAGGAACATGCCCGTCACCTCGGTCGTGACCGGTACGCCATCCAGAGCGAGGGGCAGTCCCTTCACGTTGGCTTGAGCGAGCAGCAAGCGAACGGTCGGCTTGCCGTCCGGCGACAGACCAACGGCGGTGCCGACCACACCCGGCACCTGGAGCAGGGCCGCCGTGTGTCTTTCCTGCGCCGCGAGCGCGGCGCGCAAATCGGGCGTAACGCGTGTGAACTCAGGCGGTGCGGCCGTGGGTCCGAGAGCGTCGCGCGACGAATCCGAGCAAGCCGTCCACAGACCGACGCCGATGACGAGCAGCCCCGCCACGCGGGTACGTCTCATAGGTCCTCCCTGGGAGGCGTCGATTCTACGTGCCGGCCTTGCGCTTCGCCATCCGGTCTAACCCTAGGCTCACGGTGCCATACCGCGCTTTCGTCCCATCGCCTCGAACAAGAATTCGAGGATCTCCACGTGGCGCTTCGCTTCGGCTAGGTTGTGGCCCCACGTGTAGAGCCCGTGGCGGCGAATCAGAAATCCATGCGCCGCGGGATGGTCGCGCAGTGTCGCTTCGACCTGCGGCACGGCCGCGGCCCAGTCCTGCGTATTGTCGATGATCGGCAGCCGTTCCTGATGCTCGTGCGTGTGCACGCCGTCCAGCCCCTTCAACATCTCGTAGCCGTCAATGGCGAGGCTGCCGTCCGCTCCAGTATCCGACAGAATTGTGCTCCAAACGGAGTGCGTATGCAGCACCGCACCGGCGCGGCGCGCTCGCGCGATTGCCAGATGTAACGTCGCCTCGGCGGATGGCTTGCCGGAGCCTCGCAGCACGCGGCCACCTCCATCGATCGCCACGATCTGGCCGGGCTCGAGCAAGCCCTTGTCCACGCCGCTCGTCGTGATGGCAAGTGTGAGCGGATCCCTCTGAACGACGGCGCTGAAGTTGCCGCTTGTGCCGAATGCCCAGCCGCGCGCATAACAGATGCGGCCGACCTCGGCCAGCTGTTCAGCGATTGCGTCGAACGTGTCGACCATCCTGCACCAACCTCCACTACCCTCCAAGTTCCAGCGAGCAACCTCCGAGACGTGCCGGCCAGCGCGGCGTGAGCGAGATGCCCTGGACGGTTTCCTCAAATCCGCGCTCACTGCGGGCGACCGTGGTGATGTTGGAGCGCCAGACCTCGGTCTCCGGTTCTGGGCGCACCGGCACTTCCCGGACCAGCGACAACTCGGGTGCGAACATCGCGTGCGGATGTGCGGCGCCGTCCCACGTGTAGGCCACATCGAGACACCCCGCAACATCGAACTTCAACCGTTTCTCGAGCCCGGGGCCTTGCAGGACGGCCGTGATTGCGTCGCGCGTGACGGACACGCGCGCGGCCATCGGCACCGCGGCCCAGGACCGAATCGGCTTGTATCTGGCAGCGGCGTAATCTTCTGCCGTCACGTCCTCACCGAGCAAGCGTTCGACCAGAATCGCCCGCGGCTCGGCGTCGACCGGCGGAAGCGCCTTGAGCCGCGCGGCTTTCTCGATGTCATGGATGCTGGCCGTGCCGTCAGTCTTGCTTTCCCCATGGCCATGCGCCTGCTGCTCGGGTATCTCATGATAGGATTCGCGCCGTCGCGTGAGGACGTCGGCAAGGTTGATCAAATCGTCGAACCGCGTCAGCACTTCCACCGCACCGCCGCGGTGCGGGCTGACCAGCGCCGTGAATTGCCCGGAGTGGATCCAGAGCTCGGGATACCCGTCGTTGTCGAGATCGACCTCTTCATACGCGAGCGACTCCCCGCGCCGCAGCTCACGTTCCGCGATCGCGAGCTGGCGCCAGATCGCGTTGCGAAGGTGGGGGAGATACAGGCCGCCGAACACGCCATGCCAGTAGGCATCGTTGCACTGCGCGCGCCCGATGGCCCGACGCGCGGCCGCCGGATCGCCCCGGCTGCGCGACAGGTTCGAGAGCGCGACCATCGTCTTGTGCATACGGTTCGACTCGGGGTACTTGACCAGAAAATGGTGCCAATGCCCTCCCCGCACGAACGACGCCGACGCCGCGAGATGCTTGGGTCCGAGCTCCTCTTCGAGCGTGGTGAGATCGCGTTGAGCGGCCGGCGGCAATGACCACTTCTCCATCTCGCGGTACGAGGCGGTGCCGAGGTACGCGAGGCCGCCGGACGGGACCTGGCGGAACGCCTCCTGCGCCGTCGCCAGCTTGATCTCGCCCGCGGCCGTGAGGCGCTCCATCGCCTGCAGGAACGTGTCCAACCACCCGGAGCCGTACACCCAATCCTTCGTGCCGGGCCAGCCGCCGAACTTCTCGCCGTCATCTGCCAGGACGGCCAGGCCATGACCCTGCGAGCGCAGTTGGCGCAGGTACGACGCCGTTTCCTCCGGCGGGCGAAACGGAATCAGGTAGCGCAGTCGCTCATCGATGGCGAGCAAGCCCAGAGGGCGGCCGTCGGACTCGGTCAGGTGCGGGCGATGCAACTCCTCGTGACGAAATCCGCAGACCAGGAAGTGCCGGTCGTCGACGAGTGCGTACTCCACACCGGCCTCAGCGAGGTCGGCCGCGAGCTCCGGCTGCCACACGCGCTCGGTGAGCCACAACCCCGTGGCCCCAACGCCGAAGCGGCGTTTGAGGTACTCGCGCATGCGCGCGATCTGCTCGAGGCGGTCGGGGCGGGGGAGCGAGGCGAGGATCGGCTCATCGAATCCCGCGAGGAGGAGCTCGAGCCGGCCATCGGCGGCGAGCCGGCCGATCAGATCGAGCCACGATGTGTCGTGTTGCTCCAACCACTCGAGCAGGGGCCCCGAGACATGCAGGGTCAAGGGAAAGAACCCCGCGGCAGCGGTCCGCTCAATGATGGGCCGGTACACGTCGCGCACGTGATCGGCCATCACGTGATCGAAATTGCCCACGGGCTGATGCAGGTGCAGGCCAAATACAAACCGCAGCGGCTGACCGCTCACGGCTGCACCGGTTGGAATGACTGGCGAAAGATGTCGGCGGCGGTACCGGCGGCGGGATCATTGCTGCGCGCGTCACCCAGCTTCTCGATGAACCCGGCTTCGAGCCGCCCTGCCTCGGGACCTGCCAGGGTGATCGCGTGCGTTGCGTAGCGGAGCACCTGGCGGCCCTCGAGGCCCGCGATGTCGTCGAAGAACCAACCGCACGACGACATGGCGCGCAGCACCCCTCGCTCCATCTCGATGAGCCGCGCGGTGTTCTCGTCGCCCCGGACGGGCCCGGTGGCTCCCGCGGCCTCGAGAAACGCCCGCGATCCCCCAGGCAAATCGCGGCCCTCGCGGTCGTAGATCCCGTGCGCTTCGTGCGCGAGCCACTCCACCGCGAAGCGCAGCGGGGCGCGCCAATCTTGCTGCGACGGCCGGTCGGTGTGGACTTTGCAACCGCAAGCCGAGCGCCACCGCTCGACGCCGTGGGGGCAGCTCCAGGACGTTGGCTCCACCAGGTCTACCGTCGTCGCGGGTGGGTAGGTGGCCAACGCG
>WNGJ01006411.1_pt1 | contig 13186 bp, 15 predicted proteins | sample 5400611 | NCBI WGS metagenome assembly WNGJ01 (sample SAMN13153375, study PRJNA577476) | soil metagenome | isolation source: 40 cm soil or saprolite under Garry oak tree replicate 1 | place: USA:California | collected 2016-06-15
ACGCCCTCCCGACCCGCGATGAAGTCGAGCGCCGTCTCGGCGAAGACGGCCTCATGCTGCTCGACGTCCGCACGGAGCAGGAGTTCCACGGCCACGGTGGCTACCCGTGCGATCCTCGCCAGGGGCACATTCCCGGAGCGCGTCGGATCGACGAGGAGTCGCTGTTCGACGGGCCAGGCCTGCCTAAGCCTGCGGAGGAAGTCCGGGCCGCTGTCGGCGCGCCGCCCAGCGCCGAGGTGATCGCCTACTGCCACTCGGGCTCGCGCTCCGCGCGAGCGACGCTGGCCCTCCGCGCGGCCAGCTACAGGGCACGGAATTACCCCGGGTCGTGGCACGAGTGGTCGCGCCACCCGGACCTGCCGCTCGAGCGCTGAGAACGGCTCGAGCGCAAGTGGGACAGTCCCCATCCGGGGACTGTCCCTGAAGCGGAGTGAGCTAGCGGCGCTTCGGCGCCGGAGCGACCGAGATCGCCTTGCTGACCGCGTTGCTGGCGATCGCGGAGGTGCACGGCACCCCGAGCGGGCTCGCTCCGCAGGCGGCTGCGGTCGGCGGCCGCATGACGAACAGGAAGGTGACCTTCTTCGGCAGCCTCCGGTTGAAAACGAACGTTCCCCTGCGCGTCTTGGTCGACGCAACTGCCTTGTACGTCACGCCGTTCTTGCCCTTGACGCCGGCAAACAGTAGTACTGCGACACCGCTTGGTGCGTTGCCGGCGACGGTGAGGCGGCCGGCCAGTCGGAAGTAGCCGCGCCGCGCCCTGGTTCGCTTGAGCGAGAGGCCGTAGGGCATCGGCACGACGCCCTGTGCCTCACGGCTTCCGGTGGCGTTTGGGTTCCCCGTCCCCGGCGTGTAGGGCGTGAACGCGGAGCGCCAGATGGAGTTGCCGGCGTTCGACGGATTCTTGAAGACGCCCTTGACAGTGAACGCCGCGTCGAGGAACTTCAGCCCGTTCGGCGCCCGCCGTGGATCCGCCGACGGAAGAGTCGGGTCGCGGAAGCAGACGGTCAGCTTCGCGGAGCTGAAGGCCGCTTCGGCGCCCGTCGTGTGGTCGACGTAGACGGGGATCGGATTTGCAGGCTGTCCCGGCAATGCGGCGTTGAGCGTCCAGACCGCCTCGTGCAGCCCGGGCGAGCACGGATTTGCGACGTAGTTCGCCGGCACATCCGTCTTCACGGGGCCGTTCAGCTCGATTCGGTTGGGGCTCAGATCGAGAATCTGGACCCCGGCAGTGACGCTGCCGATCGTCGTTCCGGGCGCCTGGTTGAGAGTCTCGGTATATCCGGGCGCCACGTAGATGACGATCCGTGCTGTCGGATCGTCAGCCTTCTCCTGGGCAACGACGACGGTCACGGCTCCGGCGCCTCCAGGCTTGTAGGTCGCCTGGAAGACGCCCATCGACGGCGTATACGACGCTGCCGCGAGCGCCACGACGGCAAGTGCCAGCGCGGCCGCGCACGCGAGAACTGTCAAACGGCTGAATCTCCTCATGTAACCCCTTCCTTGATGTCGCCAGCGGTCCTTCTCGGTGAGACGCGATTTTGGCCGGACAGTTGTATCGCGAAACACGAGCGCTTGTACGATCGCGCGATGGACGCGCGGCCGATCGGCGTCTTCGACTCGGGCACGGGAGGGCTCACCGTCCTGCACGAGTGTCTCGTGACGATGCCGCACGAGGACTTCGTCTACCTCGGAGACCATGCGCGCCTGCCCTACGGGCCCCGGCCGCTGGAGGAGGTCCGGGCGTTTGCCCTGGAGATCGGCCGCTACCTGGAGCGGCAGGACGTGAAGCTCGTCCTCGTCGCCTGCAACTCGGCCACCTCGGCGGCGCTGCCGCAGCTGCAGGAGCTGCTCTCGGTTCCTGTGGTCGGTGTGATCCAGCCCGAGGCACACGCGGCCGTGCAGGCCTCGCGCAAGCGCAAGATCGGCCTGCTGGCGACAGAGGCGACGGTCGACGCGGGGCGCTACGCGGAGTTCGTGGCGGCGCTCGATGCAGGCGCGCAGCTGATCGCTCTGCCCTGCCCACGCCTCGTCCCTCTGATCGAGGGCGACGATCCCTTCGGCGCCGAGACGACGGCGGCGGTGCGCGAGTATGCGACGCCGCTGAAGGACGCGGGCGTGGACACGGTCATCCTCGGCTGCACCCATTACCCACTGATCCGGCCCGTGTTCCAGCGCGTCTTCGGCCGCGGCGTGACCCTGGTCTTCTCGGCCGAGGAAACGGCGCGAGAGGTCGCCGAGACGCTCGCACGAAAGCGGATCGAGAACGAGGAGACGCGGGAGGGTTCGTATCGGTTTCTGACCACCGGCGACCCCGACGCTTTCCGTGTGCTCGGCCAGCGGTTCCTGCAGCTGCCGATCTCCGAGGTCGAGCACGTCGAGCTGGCGGAGTTGAGGCGGGCGGCATGACGCGAGCTGACGGCCGCCGGGCCGACGAGCTGCGCGCGCTCCGCCTGGAGCCGAACTGGCTCGAGCAGCCGCACGGCTCGGTGCTCTACTCGCAGGGCAAGACCAAGGTTCTCTGCACGGCTTCGATCGAGGAGGGCGTGCCGCGCTGGCTGGTGGGGAAGGGCCGCGGCTGGATGACCGCCGAGTACTCGTTGCTGCCGGCTTCGACCGGCGAGCGAACACAGCGAGAGGCCTCCCGTGGCCGCCAAGGCGGGCGCACGGTCGAGATCCAGCGTCTGATCGGACGAGCCCTGCGCGCGGTGACGGACTTTGAGGCGCTCGGTGAGCGGACGCTCTGGCTCGATTGCGACGTGCTCCAGGCCGACGGCGGCACGCGCTGCGCGGCGATCTGCGGCGCCTATGTCGCTGCCCGGCTGGCGCTCGACCGGTTCGGGCTCTCGAAGACACTGCGGGATTCGGTAGCCGCCGTCTCAGTGGGCGTCGTCGACGGCGAGGCGCTGCTCGACCTCGACTACTCGGAGGATTCGAGGGCCGAAGTTGACATGAACGTCGTCATGACCGGAGAGGGGAGGCTGGTGGAGGTGCAGGCGACCGCCGAGCAGGAGCCGTTCACGCGCGAGCGCCTGGACGAGCTCCTGGAGCTCGCCGCGGTCGGGATCGAGCAGATCGCCGCGGCGCAGGAGGAGGCCGCCGGTGCTGCTGCTCGCATCTGATTTACCGTCGCTGTCGTGGGCCCAGGTGCTGGCCCGCCTGGCCCTCGCGGCTGCGCTGGGCGCCGTGCTCGGTTTCGAGCGCGAGTTGCGCGAACGCGAGGCGGGCTTGCGGACTCACCTGCTCGTTTCGCTGGGCAGTGCGCTCTTCACGATCGTCTCTGCCTACGGGTTCAGGGAGTTCCTGACCTCCGGTGGGAACGTCGTCAGCTTTGATCCGACCCGGATCGCGGCCCAGATCGTGACCGGGATCGGCTTTCTTGGCGCGGGAGCGATCATCCGGCAGGGCCTTTCGGTGCGGGGCTTGACGACAGCCGCCACGCTCTGGGTGGCCGCCGCGATCGGTCTCGCGGCCGGTGCGGGTTACTACTCCGCGGCGGTGATCACAACGGCCGTCGCGCTGGTGGCCCTCGGGCCGCTGCGGTGGCTGGGCTACCGCTTCACGCGTCGATTCCGCGGTGAGCGCGGTCTGCTCCTCGTGCAGCTCCCCTCCGGCCAGAGCCCGGCGCCGGTCATCGACGCCGTCGACCCGGAAGCTCGCATCGAGACGATCGAGGTCCGCCAGGAAGGCGACCGCCGAACGCTCGAGTTGACGGTCGAGCTTCCGCGGGCGGAGCAGGCCCGGAAGCTTGTCGCGAATCTCGCCGAAATCGACCAGGTACTCGAGGTGCGCTGGGCGGATTGAGGGCCAGGCTCGCCTCGCGGAATGAGAACAAGCTGCGCGAGCTGGCGCCCGTGCTCGAGGGCTGGCAGCTTGAACTGCTCGAGGCAAACGGCTATCCACCCGAGGAAGGCGCCACTTACCACGAGAACGCCCTCGCCAAGGCGCGTCACGGCTTGAAGTTCGCGGGCGATGCGTGGGTGCTGGGCGAGGACTCCGGGCTCGAGGTCGACGGCCTCGAGGGCCGGCCGGGGATTCTCTCGGCGCGCTTCGGTGGCAGCGATCCGGTCGGGCGCCTCCTCGGCGAGCTCCGGGATGTCGAGGGGGAGGGCCGCCGGGCCCGCTACGTCTGCGAGCTGGTCGCCCTCTCGCCTTCCGGCGAGGAGCGGAGCGGAACCGGTGTCCTGGAGGGACGGATCGCCGGCGAGCCACGCGGCGACGAAGGGTTCGGCTACGACCCGGTCTTTGTTCCCGTCGAAGAGGAACGAACCGTTGCGGAGCTCGGCAACGAGTGGAAGGCCGAGAACTCACACCGCGCCCGCGCTGCTCGCGATCTGCTGCGAGCTATGTCTCTTCGAGGCACGACCGGGGTCTAACCCCGGGCCTGTCACGCAATGCCGGGAGCTTCCTGAAGCGCGGCCTCGCGGCGGGCGGTCCGATACGAGTTGACCTCCGCTCCGAAGACGATGGCGTTCGCCATCACGTAGAGCCAGACGAGCAGCAAGGCCGGGCCACCGAAGGCGCGCAATGCCAGCGAGACGCTCGACAGCCGCACGTAGAGCGGGAGCACCTGGAACGACGCTTCGAGCAGCACGGCTGCGATCGCCGCGCCCGGCAGCACGTCGAGGAGATGGAGCTTCACGTTCGTGAGTAGGTAGTAGACCGCGACGAGAAAGCCGAAGACTGCGATCAGCGAGACGACGAGCGACAGGCCGTATGCGACCACGCCGTTGCCGGCGATCCCCGGCGTGTAGCGCCTGAGCACGTCGAAGCCGACGGAGCCCACGAGCAGCCCGATAAAGAGAGTGACGAGCAGCGCGATCATCATCAGGCTGGCGAGCGCCTTGCCTCGCAAGAAGGGCCGGTTCGGCCGGTCGTAGACGATGTTGAAGGCCGATTCGAGCACGCTGAAGAACGAGAGCGACGTCCAGATCAGGAAGATCCCTCCCACGATCCCGAGGGTCGCGGCGTTGTTCTGCACCGACCGGACGGCCTTGACGATCGCCGAGACCGAGGTGCCCGGGAAAACCTTCTTCAACTCCGTCACGAGATAGCTCGACTCGTCTGCTCGCCCCGTCAGCCCAAGCAGCGAGAGCGCCAGGAAGGTCAGCGGCACGAACGAAAGCAGCGCGAAGTACGCGATCATCGCCGCGAGGTGGGGCCCGCGGTCGCGAAAGAACTTCTCCAGCGGGCGTCGCAAGACCCGGGGAGTATCGCGGCGTTTCTGGTCGCCGTCGCAAGCTACGACTCCGTGTTAGCGTGAGTCCATGGACGCCGCCGCCGCCCTCGAGCGCCTGCGTGACATTTCCTCACAGGTTCGCGCTGCTGTGATCTTCGAGCGCGGCGGTCAGGTCGTCGGCTCCACGCTGACGGATGAGGAGCGTGCAAAGCGGGTGGCAGAGGAAGCCGAGCAGCTGCTGGCGGAAGCCGAGCAGCAGCGCGGTCCAACCGACGGCGGCGACGAGTTCGCGCAGCTCGAGGTCGCCCTCCAGGGCGGCAGCGTCTTCGTCGTCCGGGACGGCAACCGGCTGATCGCGGCGACGACCCCGCCGGAGCCGACGGTAGGGCTCGTCTTCTACGACCTGAAGAGCTGCCTGCGCGAGCTCGAAACGCCTGCCGCGCCGCCCAAGAAGCGAGCTCCGGCGAAGCGGAAGCCCGCGGCGCGAGCCAAGAAGACCGATGCGAAGCCGTAACGTCCTGACCGGCATGCTGCTCGGTGCCGGCTCCGTCGCGGGAACGTTGCTCTTCCGCCGGCGCTTGGCCCGGCAGCGCGAGCGCGTCGATATCTACTTCGGCGACGGCTCGATGGTCTCGCTGACGAAGCCCGACGAGGCCGAGCCGCTACTAGGTCGCGCCCGGCAGATCCTCGAGCTTGCAGGCTGAGCTCACAACGGACGAGCTCGGCGCGGCTCTCCGCGAGCACGCCTATCTCGAGGGCGACTTCGTCCTTCGCTCGGGGCGGCGATCGCGCTACTACCTCGACAAGTACCGCTTCGAGACCCGCCCCGACCTGCTCGGCCCGCTCGGCGAGCGGATCGCCCAGGTCGTCGCCGAGCACGACCCTGAGGCCGTCCGGCTCGCGGGGCCGGAGCTCGGCGCGGTGCCGCTTGCGGCGGCCGCCTCGCTCGCGTCCGGCTTGCCGTTCTTGATCGTCCGCAAGGAAGCGAAGGAATACGGGACGGCGAACCGCCTCGAGGGCGTCTTCGAGCCTGGCGAAGCGGTGTGCCTGATCGAGGACGTAGTCACCTCGGGCGGTGCGGCAGTAGAGGCGATCGAGGCCCTCCGAGAGGCCGGGCTGACCTGCCGGGCTGCGGTCTGCGTCGTCGATCGCGAGGAGGGCGGAGTGGACGCTCTGGCACGTGTCGCGGTTCGGCTGCGGCCGCTCTTTCGCGCGTCGGAGCTGATAGGGCTTGAAAAAGCCCCGCAAAAACGTGATGGTTGAGCCAAATCGCCGACCCTGTTAGGGTCTGGCGCGGTCCTAGCCCTGTCAAAGCAGCAGGAGAGGAGTGCACGTGACCAAGCAGGAATTCGTCGAGCGGGTGGCACAAAAGAGCGGTCTCGGCCGTCGAGAAGCGGGCGAGGCAGTGGACGCGGTGATCGAGGCGATCACAGAGGCGCTGAAAAACCGGGAAGAGGTTGCGTTCACCGGATTCGGCAAGTTCACGACGCAGCACCGCGCGGCGCGCCAGGGCGTCAACCCGCGAAACCCGACCGAGAAGGTCCAGATCCCGGCTGCCTGGGTGCCGAAGTTCTCGGCCGGGAGCTCGCTCAAGCAGGCCGTAAGAAGCGGCGGAGGTAGCGACGGCGGGATGATGTAGCTGGACGAGGGCCCTTCCTCCATGACTTCCACGAAGGCCGCCATTTAGGGCGGCCTTCGGCCTTCCAGGGTCCGAAGCCAAGGCTAGGCTGGGGCCGTGCAAGTCGAGAGCCCGGCCGGGACCAAGGCCTTTGCCGACCGGATAGCCGAGGCGGTCGAGCGCAAGCGCTCTCAACTCGTCGTCGGGCTCGACCCACGGCTGGACCTGCTGCCGGTCGAGCTGAAGGGCGACGCCCATGTTGCCCGCAGCGCCGCGGCGGATGCAGTTGCGCGCTTCTGCTGCGGGATCACGGACGCGGTCGCGCCGTACGCTGTCGCGGTCAAGCCGCAGCTCGCGTTCTTCGAGGCGCTTGGCGCCGACGGTGTGCGCGCCTTCGAGCAGACGTGCGAGTACGCGCGCGCGGCCGGCCTGCTCGTGATCGCCGACGCCAAGCGCGGCGACATCGGCTCGACCGCCCGCGCCTACGCCGCCGCCTACCTCGAGGGAGATCCGCCGATCGCGGATGCGATGACTGTCAACCCGTACCTCGGCCGCGATTCGCTGGAGCCGTTCTTCGGCGCCTGCCGGCGCCAGGGCGGCGGGGTCTTCTGCCTCGTCAAGACCTCGAACGAGGGCGGTAGCGACGTCCAGGACGTGACGCTCAGCGACGGCGGTGTGCTCTGGCAGCACGTCGCGCGGATGGTTGCGGAGTGGGGCGAGGACCTCGTCGGCGAGCACGGGCTGTCGAGCATCGGCGCCGTTGTCGGCGCGACGCATTCGCGCGCGGTCGGCGAGGCCCGGCGCCTGCTGCCGCGCTCGATCCTGCTTCTGCCGGGCGTCGGGGCACAAGGCGCTTCGCCGGGCGACGTCGCTCGCGCGTTCACGAGCGGTCCGGCGAGCGCGCTCGTCGCCGCCTCGCGGAGCGTCACCTATGGATTTCGCTCCTCCGGCGAGGATTGGCGGGCCAGCGCGTCGCAAGAGGCGGCACGCCTGAAGAGCGAGATCTGGGCCGCCTCTGGTTGGTAGCTAGCCTTACCCGCCGTGGTGCGCCGTCTCGTGGTTCTGGCCGCGGCTCTAGCGCTCGCGACCCCCGCACTTGCCGCGCTCCCTCGAGTGCACGCGAGGGCCTACGTCGTCGAGGATGGGCAGACTGGCCAAGTGCTCGCGCAAGAGCGTCCGCGAGCGCGCGTCCCGATCGCAAGCCTGACGAAATTAATGACAGTCCTGCTGACCCTCGAGCGGACGAAGCCGAATGAGGTCGTCACCGTCGCCCCGGGTGCGGCGGCCGTCGGCGAGTCGTCGATCGGGCTGCGCGGCGGCCAGCGGCTCACCGTCCGTGACCTGCTCGAGGGCGCGCTGATCCAGAGTGCGAACGACGCGGCGGACGCCCTCGCCTATTACGTCGGTAAGGGAAACGAGGCCCGCTTCGTGGCGATGATGAACACCCGCGCAAAACAACTCGGCCTGCGGGACACGCATTACGCGCGCCCCGACGGGCTCGACGCACCCGGGCATGTCTCCAGCGCGCGCGACGTGACCAAGCTTGCTCGACTTCTGATGCGCAACCCGATCGTGCGCTCGATCGTGCGCCGGCAAACAGCCACGATCGCGGGCGGTCGCGTCTTGCACACGTGGAATGACTTGCTCGCGACGTTCCCCGGAGTTTTCGGCGTCAAGACGGGACACACCTCGGCGGCGGGTTGGAACGAGGTGGCCTCTGTCGACCGCCAGGGCGCCATCGTCTACGCGACGATTCTCGGGTCGCCGGATCGTGCGACGAGGAACACGGATCTGACCAAGCTGCTGCGCTGGGGCCTCGCGCGTTTCCGTCGCGTGCCCGTGATCCGCCGGGACCGGGTCTATGCACGCGTCGACGTCGGCTACCGGCGGGCGAAGGTCGACCTGGTCCCGCAGGCGCAGCTCATGAGAGCGATCAGGATCGACGAGCCCCTCGTGGAGCGAACTGTCGCGACAGCGGTGGCACCCTTGCCTGTGCACAAGGGTCAGTGGCTCGGCTGGGTCCGCGTCTACCAGGGCGGCCGCTTGCTCGGTCGCGAGCCGCTCGTTGCGAGCCGGGCCGTGACGAAGCCTGGAGTCCTCGCTCGCGTGGGGTTCTATGCCGAGGGAACCGGACGCCACATCTGGGGCTGGCTGCATTGATCGTCACGGTCACCTTGAACGCCGCGCTCGACCGGACGTTGACGGTGCCGAATTTCCAGCGCGGCCAGCGCCATCGCGCGAGCCAGGGGCTGATGCTCGCCGGGGGCAAGGGGATCAACATCGCCCGCGCCCTGAAGCTGCTCGGGGTGCCGGTCGTCGCAACAGGTCTCGTCGGAGGCCGCACGGGCCTGCGGATCGTCGAGGAGCTCACCGGCGAGGCGATCCTGAACGATTTCGTGCGAATCGACGACGAGTCGCGCACCTCGACGGCGGTCGTCGACCCGACCGCACCGACCTATACGGAGATCAACGAGTGGGGGCCCGCGGTCGGGCCCGAGGAGCTCGAGATGCTGCTCGACAAGCTCACCTACCTGGCGCAGGGCTCCGACGCGGTCGTCTTCGCCGGCTCCCTGCCTCGTGACGTCGACGACGGCTTCTACGGCGAGGCGATTCGTGAGCTCAACCGAGAAGGAGTCAAAACGGTGCTCGACTCGGAGGGCCAGCCCCTGTTGCTCGGGGTGCAGTCCGAGCCGTTTCTCGTCTCGCCGAATCAGAACGAGGCCGAAGGGCTCGTCGGCCAGGAGTTCAACGAGGACGAAGACTTCATCCTGGGTCTCGACGCGATCGCCGAGCGTGGCGCGCGGAACGTCCTGATCACCCAGGAGTCCGGCTGCTTCGCGCTGCTTCGCCAGGAGCGAGCGGTGCATCGCTACCGCGCCAGCGCGCCAAGCATCGAGCCGGTGTCGGCCGTCGGGTCCGGCGACGTGCTGCTCGCGGCGTTCCTGGCGGCGCAGCTGAAGGGAGAATCGCCTGAGGACGCGCTTCGCACCGCGGTTGCGACCGGCACGGCATCCACGCTGGAGGTCGGCGCCGGCCGCTTCGACGAGCGCGAGGCGGGCCGGCTCGCGAGCGCCGTCGAGGTCAGCGAGCTGGAACCGGTCGCGAGCTAGCGGGTCTGCCTCAGGGGAGTTAGGCTACGCGGCTTGCGCCGCCGCTTTTTCCTGCTGCTCGCGGTTTTTGCCGTCACGTCCCCGGCGGTCGCGGCGACGCCACTCGTGCGCGGAATCGACGTCTCCCATTGGAAGGGCTCGATCCAGTGGCCTCGCGTGGCGCAGGGCGGCTACCGCTTCGCCTTCACGGAGGCGACGAACGGCTTCACGGCCGATTGGACCTACGAGCGGAACCGGACCGGCGCCACGGCGGCCCGGCTCGCGTTCGGCGCTTTTCACTTCGCACGGCCGGCCGGCTCGACCCCGCAGGGCGTGATCTCGAATGCGGTCGCGCAGGCCGACTACTTCGCCTCGGTGGCCGGTCCGCAGACGGGCGAGCTGGCTCCGGTGCTCGACCTCGAGCGGACAGGCGGGCTCTCACCCGCGTCATTGCGGGCCTGGACGGCTGCCTGGCTCGACGAGGTCTACTTGCAGATCGGGATTCGGCCGACGATCTACTCCTCGCCCACCTTCTGGCGACGGGCGATGCGTGACGCCAGCACCTTCGCGGCTGTGGGCTCACAACTCTGGATCGCGCACTGGCGGGTCGCGCGCCCACGCGTGCCGGCGGCCAACTGGGACGCCAGCGGGTGGACGTTCTGGCAGTGGACAAACTGCAGCCGTGTGCCGGGAATCAGGGGCTGCGTCGACGGCGATCGCTATCGCGGCGGCAACGTGGCCTCGGCGCTGATGGCAGCACCGCCGGCCGCGATCGACGCCCCGACGCTCGCTGGGGTGCCCGAGACCGGGCAGGTGCTGAGCGCGAGCACCGGAACCTGGCAGGCCGATCCGGCTCCCACGCTCAGCTATCAGTGGCAGCGGTGCACGGATACGACCGCGGCGACGTGCAAGGCGATCGCGAAAGCGGTCACCTCCACATACACGGTGTCGGCCGCCGACGTCGGCTCGACGATTCGCGTCGTCGTCACCGCGACGAGCAGTGCCCGCTCGGCTTGGTCTGCGTCGACTGCCGTTCCCGTGAACGCCTGAGCGGTCGTCCGCAAAAGGGGGCCGATGCGAGGGTGGCCATCGGATCCGGTTGGTACCATCGGTCGTCAGTTGAGTGTTGACCTCACGCAGGAGACGATCGAGCGCCTCGTCGAGCTCGATCGCAAGTTTGCGCGTGAGGGCCTGACTTTCGACGACGTCCTGCTCGTGCCGGCCGAGTCGGCTGTGCTGCCGAACGAGGTCTCCACGGCCACGCGCCTGACCCGGAGGATCTCACTCGAGATTCCCGTCATCTCGGCCGCGATGGACACGGTCACGGAAGCCCGGCTTGCGATCGCTCTCGCGCGTGAGGGAGGTCTCGGGATTCTTCACCGCAACCTCTCGATCGAAGACCAGGTCGCGGAGGTCGACAAGGTCAAACGCTCGGAGTCGGGAATGATCGTCGAGCCGGTGACGCTTCCTCCGGATGCTCCGGTGGACGCGGCGCTCGAGTTGATGGCGAAGTACCATATCTCCGGGGTTCCGGTCACCGACGCGGACGGCCGCCTGGTCGGGATCCTGACCAACCGCGATCTTCGCTTCCGCGACGAGGGCGCCGAGCAGCCGGTCTCGGCGCTGATGACCCATCGCGACCTCGTTACCGCGCCGATCGGGACGACGCTCGAGGAGGCGCGGGCGATCCTCCACCGCCACAAGATCGAGAAGCTGCCGGTCGTCGACGCCGACGGCCGGCTGAAGGGTCTGATCACGGTCAAGGACATCCGCAAGCAGATCGAGTTCCCGCATGCGACGAAGGACGACCAAGGGCGTTTGCGGGTCGGAGCCGCGGTCGGCGTGGGCCCCGATGCAGACGATCGAGCGGCGGCGCTGGCCGAAGCGGGCGCGGACGTGCTGGTGGTCGACACGGCCCACGGGCACTCCCGCAACGTCGTCGAGATGGTGCGGCGGCTGAAGCGGCAATGGGACGGCGAGGTGATCGCCGGCAACATCGCAACGGCGGAGGCGACCGAGGCGCTGATCGACGCGGGCGCGGATGCGATCAAGGTGGGGATCGGGCCGGGGGCGATCTGCACGACGCGCGTGGTCGCCGGCGTGGGTGTCCCGCAGGTAACGGCGATCTACGAGTGCGCGCGGGCGGCCGAGCCGCACGGTGTGCCGGTGATCGGCGACGGCGGGCTCAGCTCCTCCGGCGATGTTGCGAAGGCGATCGCGGCGGGCGCGGACACGGTGATGGCTGGCTCCCTTCTCGCGGGCACGGACGAGACGCCCGGGGAGGTGATCCTTGCGGGCGGGGAACGCTTCAAGCAGTACCACGGCATGGCCTCGCTCGCCGCGATGAAGCGCGGCTACTCGAAGGACCGCTACTTCCAAGGCGATGTCGAGGACGTCGACAAGCTCATCCCCGAGGGCGTCGAGGGGCGCGTGCCGTACAAAGGCCCGGTGGCGAACGTGCTCCATCAGCTCGTCGGCGGACTACGCCAGGCGATGGGCTACTGCGGCGCGGCCACGATTGAGCAGATGAAGGACGCCGAGTTCGTCCGAATCACCGGCGCCGGACTACGCGAGAGCCATCCGCACGGGATGACGACGATCGCGGACGCTCCGAACTACCGGCGCGGCTAGTGCCCCTTCCGGCAACAGTCAGGGCATTTCTGGCGGCACCCAGCGCCGCCAGGCGGCGTCCTCAGTCGCGCCAATATGCCTGCATATTGGCGCTCCCTGCGTCCTACCCTGGCGACCCTGGGCACTCGCCAGAAACGCGAGACCGTCACCGGAAGGGGCACTGATGGGCGAGGTCGTTGCCCTGCCGAAAACGCAGCCGGCCGCCGAGGAGCGGCCGGTGCTCGTTCTGGACCTCGGCGGCCAGTACTCGCAGCTGATCGCTCGCCGAGTGCGGGAGTGCCGCGTCTACTCGGAGCTCGTCGGGCACGGGGTGAGCGCCGAAGCGATCCGGGCGCGAAACCCGCTCGCGATCGTACTCTCTGGCGGCCCCGCCTCGGTCTACGCCGAAGGCGCTCCGCGGATCGATCCCGGGATCTACGAGCTTGGGGTGCCGACCCTCGGGATCTGTTACGGGATGCAGCTAATGGCTCAGGATCTCGGGGGCAGCGTCGACCGGACAGGCGTCTCCGAGTTCGGCAAGACGGAGGTGCGCGTACACGAGGGCGCGCTCTTCGCCGGCCTGCCGGAGCAGCAGACGACGTGGATGTCTCACCGCGACTCCGTGACGGCGCCTCCCGAGGGCGCGCGCGTCGTGGCGGGCTCGGACTCGACCCCGATCGCTGCCTTCGAGCA
>WNGJ01022412.1_pt1 | contig 13185 bp, 16 predicted proteins | sample 5400611 | NCBI WGS metagenome assembly WNGJ01 (sample SAMN13153375, study PRJNA577476) | soil metagenome | isolation source: 40 cm soil or saprolite under Garry oak tree replicate 1 | place: USA:California | collected 2016-06-15
CCATACTCCGGAGCGCCGGGCGCAAGCGCGCCATGCTCATGATCCTCTCGGGCGAGCAGATGAGCGCACGCGAGGCCTACGAGATGGGACTGGTGAGCCGGCTCGTGCCGAGGGCCGACCTCTCGCCCGCCGTGGATGCGCTGGCCCGGACCCTCGCCGACTTCTCCCCGACGGCTCTCGGTCTCGCCAAGGAGGCCGCCGCGACAGTGACGGGGATGGAGTATGGCGCCTCGCTCCGGTACCTGCGTGAGATGATCACCGTGGTCGCGCGGTCCGATGATGCTCGCGAGGGCATCAAGGCCTTTTTCGAGAAGCGCGCGCCCAACTGGACGGGGCACGAGCCATGAAAGGGGGGTCATGATCCCGCGCGTGTGCGGAGCCGCGGCGGTCGCGGCGACGCTCCTGGTGGGAGCGACGTCGGCCGGCGCCCAGCCCGCGGAGCTGCCGGCCACCGTCGTCACCCTCACGGGCAGGGTCGAGCTCTACAAGACAGGTAATACCAAGTGGACGACGGCCGAGCTGCGCGACGAGCTCCGCGTGGGCGACGGAGTGCGAACGAGTCCATCCGTGCGGACCACGCTCAGAACGGGCGGCGGCCACTCCATCCGGCTTGCGGCGTTGACGCAGGTCTTCATTCTGCCTCCGCTGGGTCCGGGGGGCCCGGTCACCCTGCGACTCGATCGTGGGTGGCTCTGGGTGGCCGTGACGCCGGGTGTCCATGCGCAGGTACCCATCGAGGTGATCGCAGGACCGGCACGTGTCGCCGTGCGCGATGGCGGCGTGGGCTTCCGTCTCAACCGGGACGGCTCGGTGATCGTGCGCACCTACCATGGCCTGGCCGTGGTCCGTGGCGCGAGCCAAGCCGGGACGTGGGAGCGGAGCCTGCCCGAGCTGCAGGAAGTGCTCGTGCCCGCCTCGGGTCCACCCCCCGAGAACCGCAAGATCACACGCGAGGAGGGAGAGGGGTTGTGGGTGCTCTGGAACGAGGAGCAGGACTACGTCGCCTACGGCGGCAAGCCGCCACTGCGTTGAGTGATTGGAACTTTCGGTAACGGTGCGCGTTTGCACGAAGGCCATGGGGATCATCGCGGCCGGTGCGTTGCTGCTCCTGCTCTCCGCGGCACCAGCGATGGCGGCTACCCCGGACGAGGTCGCCCGCGGGAAGTACATCTTCGGCGCCACGGGTGGCTGCGGCTGTCACACCGAGCCCAAGGGGCCCGCCAATGGGGGCGGCAGGAAATACGACGGCCCCTTCGGCACCGTGTACTCGGCCAATATCACGCCGGACACCAAGACCGGTATCGGCGGCTGGACGGACGAGCAGATCATCACGGCGATCCGGCTGGGCCGGCGGCCCAACGGCGAGCGCATCGTGCCGGTGCACCCGTTCACGTCCTTCAACGGGATGGCCGAGGAAGACCTGAAGGCGCTCGTGGCCTTTCTCCGCACGGTCCCGCCGGTCAACCGTGCCGTCGCGCCGAAGAAAATCACGGTGCCGATGTTCGAGACCGTGTTTCTGCCCGCCTGGCTCATGGCCTTCGCGGCCAAAGAGACCCCGCCGCCCGCCGCACCGGTGTCGGGGGTGGCGCGCGGTGAGTACCTCGTGCGTGCGGTCGGCCATTGCGGGGAGTGCCACACCCCACGATCGGCCATGACCATGGCCCTCGACCACTCGCGCTTCCTCGCGGGCAACCCGAAGAAGACCGGGCCCGAGGGCCAGGCGACGCCCAATCTCACTCCCGACAAGGCGACCGGCCTCGGCGACTGGACGGAGGAGCAGATCGTGACGTATCTTGGCACGGGCAACCGGCCCGATGGCGACGTCGCGGGCGGGCTCATGGAGGGGATGATCCAGGGCACGCTGGCCGGCCTCAAGGACCTCACGAAGGCGGATCTCCAGGCCGTCGCGCGGTACCTCAAGAGCATTCCGCCGGTGAAGAACAAGATCGAGTAGCGGCAGGGCATGACGACATGTCGAGGGGGCGAGATCATGAGAGGAGGTGCGCGATGCCGCAGCGCCCTGCTCGTCGCCCTGATGGCGATCGCGGCCGCCGGCTGCGTCATCGGCTCCCAGCGGATGATCGGCACCGGCGACCTGATCTTCGATCGACAGCGCCTGGGGCGCGTGCAGGCGGAGCAGCTGGCCGAGACGCAGGGCAAGTTCAGGGCGGGCAACATCGAGGGCATCGCCGTCAATGCCGAGGTCATCGCGATCACGGCCATGCAGATCCCCTCGCTGTTCCCCGACGGGTCGCTGACCGACCGGAGCAGGGCCAAGCCCGAGATCTGGCAGCGATGGAGTGAGTTCGAAGCCTCGGCCAAGAACCTGGCCATCTGGTCCGAGCGGCTGCGCGACGCCGCGCGCGCCAAGGACGACAGGGTCGTGACGGACATCATGAAGGACTTCGGTCGCGTCGCCTGCGCCTCCTGCCACGACGCGTTTCGCAAGCCGCTTCCGCCCTCGTAACCGGCGGTCGCCGGCGGCCCCTTATCGGTGGCCGGTCAGGTTCAGGGCCACCACAGGTAGAGAAAGCGCGGTCCTGAGCCGCTGAGCAGCGCCGTCAACTGCTGGAGCGAGCTCGCGAGGCCCGGCGTGGGAGCGGGCGCGGCCGAATAGAAGTTGGCGCGGTAGTCCTTCGGGCGCCGGTACATGATGACCCTCGCTTCCTTGAGCCCGGCGGCGTTGCGCGCGGACGCCACCACGTCCTCCATGTAGCCGATATCGTCCACGAGGCCGAGGGCCTTGGCTTGCTCGGCCGTGTAGATTCGCCCGTCGGCGAACGTCCGCACACGGTCCTCCGGGATCTTCCGCGAGCGGGCAATCAAGGTCACGAAGCGCCCGTACATCTGGTCGATGACCGACTGGAAGACCGCGCGCTCCTGAGCGGTGAGCGGCCGGAAGGGCGAGCCGGCGTCCTTCATCTCGCCCGATTTGATGGCGAGCGGGGCCACGCCGATCTTCTCCATCAGCCCCTGGGCGTTGACCGCGAGCATGATGACGCCGATCGAGCCGGTGACCGTCGTGGGCAGGGCGACGATGGAGTCCGCGGCGAGCGCGGCGTAGTAGCCGCCCGAGGCGGCCACGTCCATCATCACCGCCACCACCGGGATCTTCCGCCGGGTCTTGAACGATTCGATTTCGCGATAGATGAGGTCGGACGCCGTGATGGTGCCGCCCGGGCTGTTGATGCGCACGATCAGCGCCTTGACGTTGTCGTCGTCCTCGGCCTTCTGCAGTTCCTCGCGGACCCGCGCCACGATCGGGACACGCGGCGGGGGCGTGCCCAGCACCACACCGCCCGACTCGTCGGAGAGCACGCCCGAGACGTCCATCAGGAGGATCTTGGACGTGCCCGAGCCCTCGACCGTCTCCTCCTTGAGCGGGTGGATGCGCGGCTGGAGGTCGATGTCGACGAGAGTGCAACCCTGGAGGAGCAATGCGGCGGAGATGAGCACGGAGAGCGTTCGCATATGCGAAGTATACCCCGCGCGCCGACGCGTACTCTATAATCGCGCCAGATGAGCGCCATCGGTCTCGAGGACGTTCGCGCCGCGGCCGCCCGCCTCAAGGGGCGCATTCACCGCACGCCCGTCATCACGAGCCGCTCGTTCGACGAGCGGTGCGGCTGCCACGTCTTCTTCAAGTGCGAGAATCTCCAGCGGGCGGGCGCCTTCAAGATCCGCGGGGCGCTCAACAAGCTCCTGACGCTCAGCGACGAGGAGCGCGCGCGCGGCGTGGTCGGCTTTTCCTCGGGCAACCATGCCCAGGGGGTGGCCCTCGCCGCCAGGCTCACGGGCGCCTCGGCCATTCTCCTGATGCCGACCGACGCGCCCGCGTTGAAGGTGGCGGCGACCAGGGGCTACGGCGCCGAGGTGGTGTACTACGACAGGCAGACCGAGGATCGCGAAGCGCGCGCGAGGGACGTGTCGGCGAAGACGGGCCGCATCCTCGTCCCGCCCTACGACGACCCCGCCATCATGGCGGGGCAGGGGACGGCGGCGCTCGAGCTGATGGAAGAGGTTCCAGACCTCGACGCCCTGCTGACTCCGATGGGCGGCGGCGGGCTCATGGCCGGCTGCGGCACGGTGGCGAGGGCGCTCCGTCCGGCGATGAAGATCTACGGCGTGGAGGCGGACACCGCCAACGACACCTATCTCTCGTTCAGGAAGGGCGAGCGGGTGACCATCGCGCCCCCGCCCACCATCGCCGACGGCATCCGCAACCTCGCGCCGGGCGTGCTGACCTTCCCGATCAACATGCGGAACCTCGCCGACGTGCTGCTGGTCTCGGACAGGGAGATCGAGGAGGCGGTGCGCTTCCTGCTGCTTCGCTGCAAGATCCTGGTGGAGCCCACCGGCGCCGTCCCCGCCGCCGCTGTCCTCGCGGGCAGGCTGCCCATGCCCAAGGGCTCTCGCGTCGGCATAGTCCTGTCGGGGGGCAACATCGACCCCGTCCTGCTCGCAGAGATCTTGACGCGCAGCGAGCGGGAGGGCGCGTCTGCCGGGAGCTCCTACCGCCGGTGATACTCGGGGATGACGTGCTCGGATGCGAAGGCGAGCTGCTCGAGCATGCGCTCCGGCGCGCAGAGCGGGCGCAGGATGAACTTCGAGCCCCCGCCCTTGGCGTACTCCTCGATGCGCGAGGCCAGCACCTCGACGGGACCGAAGGCCGTACAGGCTCGCATGGTCGTCTCGTCCACGCGGCCCCGCGGGATATAGGGCTGGGCCAGCGCCAGCGCCTCGGCTTCGCTTTCGGCCACCGTGTAGTTGATGAGCGTCCCGAAGTGGTCCTCGGGGACCTGCCTGCTCGCCGCCGCCGCGAGCTCCTGCACCTTCTGCACGCCCACCCGGAACTCCTCGGGAGTGATGAAGGACGGGATCCAGCCGTCGCCGAGCCGGGCCGTGCGCTTCTGCGCCGCCTCGCTCTTGCCGCCGATCCAGATGGGCGGCGGATTCTGCCAGGGCTTCGGGAAGATCGTGACCCGGTCGAGCTTGAAGAACTCGCCCTGAAAGGTCACCTCGTCCTGAGTCCAGAGTAGACGCATCACCCGGATCGCTTCGTCGGTCCTCCGGCCCCGCTCCTTGAAGGGCACACCCGAGGCGTCGAACTCTCGCGGCAGCTCGACGCCAACTCCCACGGCCGGGAAGAGGCGTCCACGCGACAGCCAGTCGATCGTGGCCATTTCCTTCGCCGCCACCACCGGGGTGCGATAGGGGAGGACCAGCACGCTCGGGCCGAACTTGAGCTTCTGGGTTCGGGCGGCTATCGCCGACAGCGAGGTCATGACCTCGGGCACCGGAGCGGGTGAGGAGAGGCGGTCAGAGAGCCAGATCGAGTCGATATCGCTGGCTTCGCAGAATTCCGTGAGAGTAAAGAGGAACTGCCCGCTCTCCCGCCCCGGTGGCCAGGGCCCGGGCATGATGCCGATCCGGTATTTGATCGTCATGGGCGCATGCTACGCGGCGCCATCTGTGTGGTCAAGACAGGGTCAGAGGCGTCTCAGCGAAACTTGACAGGGGGGCCGAACCCGGTCAGCTTAGTACCTCATGAATCCCCCGATCAGGCGCGAGTCCGAGCCCAAGGTCCAGGAAGAGGCCCTGATCGAGCGGGAACGCCGACGCCACCCGCGGGTGACCGTGCCGTGGCCGGCCATCGTGGAGGATTCCGACGGGCGTCTGGTGACCGGCGAGGTCATCGATGTGAGCCTCTCGGGCATGAAGCTTCGCGTCAACTCCAACGTCGCGGTCGGAGAAGCCGTCAAGCTCCGGGTGACCCTGCCGCGCGACGGGGGTGAGATCGAGATCGCGGCCGAGGTGGTCCGGCGTGACCCCGGAGGCATCGGCGTGGATTTTGGCAAGCTGCCGGTCGGCGCGGCCGAGCGCGTCAAGGCATTCGTGCCCACCTGGGACCTCCGGCGACGGGCCGAGCGCGTGGGCATCGAGCTGCCCGTGCAGATCGAGGGGCACGCGGGTAACACCCATGGACACACCGTGGACCTGTCGTCCGTGGGCGCCCGCGTCGCCACCGACGAACGGTTGACGCCGGGGGACATGGTCGTGGTCACGGTCACTCCCGAGGACACGCAGGGTCCGATGCGCATTCGCGCCGTCGTGTGGGAGGTGGATGCCCGAGGCGCGGTGCTGGTGTTCGCCAACCTCGCCGTCCCCGATTTCACCCGGCTGCGCTCGTACATCGACTCGCTGATCGCTCCCCGCGCCTGACCGCAGTTTTACCGAGAACCGGATTGACCCGCCCGGCCAGCGCACGTAGAATGAACGGCGGTTCAGTCATCCGCCATGCGTGACCCCGACAAGCCGCAGCAGATCATCGAAGCCGCCGTGCGGGTCTTTGCCCGCAAGGGGTACTACAACTCGCGCGTCTCCGACATAGCCCGCGAGGCCGGTATCGCCGCGGGCACCATCTACCTCTACTTCAAGACCAAGGACGATATCCTGGTCACCTTGTTCCGCGACAAGATGGCCGACTTCGTCGGCGTCCTGCGCAAGGCCATCGCCGGCGAGGCCGACGCCGCCAGCAAGATTCGCCGGCTCGTGTCGTTGCATTTCCGCATCCTCGAGGAGAGTCCGGATCTGGCCGAGGTCGTGCAGGTGGAGCTGAGGCAAGGACAGAAGTTTTTCCGCGGCGCTTCGAGCCAGGAGATCGGCGCCTACTTCGCCCTGATCGGCTCCGTGCTCGAAGAGGGCGTGGCCGAGGGACGCTTCCGCTCCGGGCTGCCGGTGAAAGTCGCCACGAAGATGCTGTTCGGAGCCATGGACCAGATGGCGACCTCCTGGGTGCTCGGGAGGCGATAGGAGACCGTCCATGCCGTACGAGACGATGAACCTGAGCCGCGAGGATGGCCTCGCGGTCGTGACGCTCAATCGCCCGCCCGCCAACGCCATCAGCGAGGCGCTGATGAGGGAGCTGAACGCCGTGCTGTCCGAGATCGAGTCCGACGCCGCGGTGAGGTGCCTCATCATCACGGGCGCGGGAGACAGGATCTTCTGCGCCGGCGCGGACCTGGGCTCGGCCTTCTCCGGCCCGGACGTGACGTCCTTCCTCCGCTTCGGCAATTCCGTGCTCCGGCGCATCGAGCGCTTCCCCAAGCCGGTCATCGCGGCCATCAACGGTCACGCGCTCGGCGGCGGTTGCGAGATCTCCATGGCCTGCCATATCCGCATCCTCAAGGACACGGCGCGGATGGGGCAGACGGAGTCGAACCTCGGCATCATCCCCGGCTACGGCGGCACCCAGCGCTTCCCGCGACTGGTCGGGCGGGGGGTGGCGCTCGAGCACCTGATCCTGGGCACGCAGATCCCCGCGCAGGAGTGCTACCGCATCGGGCTCGTCAACCGCCTGTCCAGGGAAGGCGAGACGCTCAACGACGCCAAGGCGCTGGCCCGGGAGATCGCCAAGCGACCGCCCGTCGCCACGCGGCTCATCATTGAAGCAGTGGACGACGGCATTCACGCGCCCATCGACCAGGCCCTCGAGATCGAAACCCGCGCCTTCGACAAGGTTCTCAAGACCGAGGACGCGGGCGAGGGCATCCAGGCCTTCTTCGAGAAGCGCCCGGCCCAGTTCAAAGGCAAGTAGCGATGGATCTCGGCATCAAGGGGCGCGTCGCGCTCGTCACCGGAGGCGCGCGCAGCCTGGGCAAGGCCGACTGTCTCGCGCTCGCATCGGAGGGCTGCAAGATCGTCGTCCTCGACCTCAACGCCGAGGGCGCCGCCGAGACGGCCGGGGAGATATCTGCCCAAGGCGGTGTGGCGCGCGGCTACGAAGTGGATATCACGAACCGCACCCAGCTCGCCGATGTCGTCGGCCGGGCCCAGAGCGAGGTCGGACCCGTGGACATCTGCGTGAACAACGCCGGCATCATCTACACCTTGGGCCAGCTCAAGGACATGCAGGACAGCGACTGGGATGTGAATATCCAGGTCAACCTCACGGGCACCTACAACGTCACCAAGGCGGTGTTCTCGGGCATGCGCGAGCGCAAGTGGGGACGCGTGATCTGCATGGCGTCGATCGCCGGGCTCATGGGCGGCTTCGGTCAAACCGCATACGCCACGGGGAAGATGGGCCTCGTGGGCTTCGCCAAGTCGGTGGCGCTCGAGGGCGCCCGCTACAACATCACCTCGAATGTCATCGCTCCCGGCATCATCGGGCCGAACGCCACCCTGTCGCCCATGTACGAGCGCATGGTCAAGCGCGTGGCCCTGCAGGCGGAAGGGCAGCCGGAAGACGTCGCGAGCGCGATTACGTTCCTGTGCTCGGAGCGCGCGCGCTACATCACGGGCGCGGTGTTGACCGTGACGGGCGGGATGGACCTGTTCACTTTCTAGACCACGAGAGAGGAGCCACTATGCCGACAGTGAAAGAGACCTTCGACCTGATGCCGACCAAGTTCAAGGCCGCCAGCGCCGCGGGGGTCAACAAGACCATCCAGTACGACATCAGCGGCGACGGCGGCGGCACCTGGCACGCCGTCATCAAGGACGGGACCTGCACCGTCAACCCGGGGCCGGCCGCGGCCGCCGACCTGACCATCACCATGGCCTCCCCGGACTGGCTCGACATGATCGGCGGGAAGCTCAACGGCCAGATGGCATTCATGTCGGGCAAGCTCAAGCTCAAGGGTGACATGGGGCTGGCCATGAAGCTCGGCAGCCTCTTCCAGGCCTAGCCGTCCGATCTTTGTCCTCTCCCTCCGGGCGGCCGGAGGGAGAGGACACCCGAGTTCATCGTCCGAGCGGTCGTGTGATTGTGTTGACGCGGAGCGTCAGTCCAGTGTAACGTTACCTAAAGACCAGTTCATTCACGCCCAACGAGGTGCGATACCCATGAAGTGCGGGATGCGTATGAGTCGCGGATGAAGGATGAACTGTTCACCATGACGCCCGAAATGCCGACCATGTCGCCGGAAATACTGGCCCGTTGGCAGGAAGAGATACGCAGGAACGCGCTGCGCATGAAGCACTTCAGCGAGATGGTGATGAGCCCGAAGGAGCCCGAGGTCGGGCCCACCCCGCGTGAAGAGATCTACCGCACGGGCAAGTCGCGGCTCTGGCGCTACGCTTCCACGCGCACCGTCAAGACGCCGCTCCTCTTCGTGCCCAATCTCGGCATCAGCCGCCCGTACATCTTCGACCTCATGCCCAACGGTTCGTTCATCGAGCACATGACCGCGCAGGGTTTCGACTTCTACCTCGTGGACTGGGGTGTGTTCGGTCCCGAGGACAACGGCCTGACGCTCGAGCACGCGGTAACCAGGATCCTGCCGCGGCTGGCGCGCAAGGCCCTCGAGAGCTCCGGCGCGAGTGAGATGTCGGTGCTCGGCTACTGCATGGGCGCCCCGCTCTCGCTCTCCTGGCTGGGCAGCACACCCGAGTTCCCCCTCAAGAACTACGTCGACATGGCCGGGCCCGTCGACTTCAGCCAGGTGGGGCTCTTCGGTCTCTGGCTCGACGCCCGCTACTTCGACGCGGACAAGTACGTGGACACGCTCGGCGCGATCCCTGCCGACATGGTCAAGATGGGCTTCAAGCTCCTCAAGCCGACGATGGATCTCTCCACCAATCTCAACCTCTGGTGGAACCTCTGGAACCCAGAGTATGTCGCCGGCTTCAACGCGCTCAACAAGTGGGCGAACGAGTACCTGCCCTTTCCCGGGGAATTCTTCAGGCAGTGGGTCAAGGACTACTACCAGCAGAACCGGATGATCAAGGGCGAGCTCACGATGGCGGGCAGGCCGGTCCGGCTCGGAAGCATCCGCTGCCCCGTGCTGGCCGTCGGCGCCAAGGAAGACAATATCGCCCCGCCGGGGTGTGTCCGGCCGCTCATTCAATCGGTGGGCAGCACGGACAAGGAGTACATCGAGCTTCCGGGCGGGCACATCTCGCTGATCGCGGGACGCGGCGCCTCTGTGCACTGCTGGCCCAAAGTCTCCAGCTGGCTCGCGGCGCGGTCGTAGCAAGGAGGCGGATCATGGCTGACAACACGGGCGCCCAGCAGCTCTTCGACCTCTGGAAGAAGCAGGTGGACGAGGGCACTCAGGCCTGGCTCAAGATGGCGGGGCAGGGGCAGCCCGTCGATCCCCAGGCGTTCTGGCGGCCGTTCATGGATCAGGGCATGCAGGCCTGGTCCAAGGTCATGACGCAGGGCACGGTATCGCCCGACCTCCTGACGCAATGGAAGCAGTTCCTCGACCAGTGGATCGCGGCGTGGTCGAAGGTCCTCGAGCAGGCCATGGGCACCGAGAGCTTCGCTCAGGCCATGGGCAAGCAGCTCGAAGGGTTTCTCTCCGTGGCGGCGCCCGTCAAGAAGGCGGCCGAGCAGCAGGTCGAAGCCGGTGTCGCCTCGCTCGGCCTGCCGTCCCGCAGCCAGGTGATCGGGCTCGCCAAGCAGATCGCGGGACTCGAGGAAAAAATCGAAGCCGTGGAGGATCGCATCGACGCGGTACTCGCGCGGCTCGACGCTGCCGCTTCCGCTTCCAAGAAGGCGCGTGAATGATCGGCCTCACCATCGAGGACATCCGGGTCGGGGACACCGCGCAGGTCGTGCGGCGCGTGGACGACGGTGACGTGGCCTCGTTCGTGGACGCGGTCGGCGACTACAACCCGGTGCACGCGGACCGGGAGTACGCGGCCACCACCATGTTCAAGGAACCGATCGCCCCCGGCATCTGGACCGCGGGGCTGATCTCGAGCGTGATCGGAACCCGGCTCCCGGGGCCAGGCGCCACCTATCTCGCCCAGGATCTGAAGTTCCTCAAGCCGGTGCTCTTCGGCGATGTCATCACGGCGCGGGTGGAGGTCGTCGAGGTCCTGAGCGAGCGCAACCGGGTCCGCTTGAAAACCGTGTGCAGCAATCAGCGCGGGGAAGAGGTGCTGACGGGTGAGGCGCTGGTGATGCCCTCGAAGACCGGCGTGGAGTACGTCCAGCCCCAGGCAGGAACGGGACTCCTCTCGCTCTGGACGCTTGGGCCGTGGGCCTGGGCCGCCCAAGGCACCGCCGTCCTGGGAATGATGGGCCTCTCGGCCCTCTCAGTCCTGGCGGGCGTCGGCGGCGCCGAGCGCCGCTGACGGCCGGGCTCACATGAACAGGCCGCCGTTGATGGAGAGCTCGGCGCCGGTGATATAGTCGCCGTCGCTCGAGCAGAGATACACGCAGGCCCGCGCCACCTCCTCGGATTTGGCGAAGCGCCGCATCGGGATCTGCTCGAGAAGCTTGTTCCGCACCTTCTCCGGGATCGCGTCGATCATCTCCGTCTGCGTGAAGCCAGGGGCGACCGCGTTGATGGTGACGCCTTTGGCGGCCAGCTCCTTCGCGAGCGACTTGGTCATGGCCGCCACGCCGGCTTTCGAGGCGGCGTAGTTGGCCTGGCCGAAGTTGCCGATCTGTCCGATGACGGATGTGATGTTCACGACCCGCCCGTAGTTCTGCTTGATCATCTGGTCGATGAAGACCTTGGTGCAGTTGAAGACCCCGTCGAGGTTGATGGCGAGGACCTTGCGCCACGAGGCGTGGTCCATCTTCACGAAGGTCTTGTCCGAGTTGATGCCGGCATTGTTGATGAGGATGTCGAGGTGGCCGAACTCCTTCAGCACGTCCTGGGCCATGCGGAAAGTGTCGGGAAAGTCCGCCACGTCGGCCTGGGCCAGCATGGCCTTGCGACCGAGCTGGTGGATGCGCTCGACGACCTGCTTGGCCGATGCCTCACTCGAGACATAGTTGACCGCCACGTCGGCGCCTTCTTCGGCCAGGGCCAGCGCGATTGCCCTGCCGATTCCGCGCGACCCGCCCGTCACGAGAGCCGTCCGTCCTGTGAGCTGCATAAGAGCCCTCCTCGCCGCAATCGAAGGTCGTTGACGTCCGGGGCGTGAGTATAGCAGAGGGCGGCCTCGCTCCTCCTTGAGAGGCTTGACGCGGAGTGTTAGACTTCGACCATGTCGTATGTGATCAAGCGCTACTCGAACCGGAAGCTCTACGACACGCAGGAGAGCCGCTACGTCACCCTGGAAGAGCTCGAGGAGCTCATCCGCGCGGGCAAGGAGATCTCGGTGGTCGACGTCTCCACGGGCGAAGACCTGACCTCGGTGACTCTCGCCCAGATCATCCTGGAGAACGAGCGCAGCCGCCGCGCCGGATTGCCGACGGCCTTCCTCCACCAGCTCATCAAGCACGGCGAGGCGTGGCAGGACTTCGTGCAGAAGTCCATGAAGTCGAGCCTGGAAGGGATCATGTCGAGCCAGAGGGAAGCCGAACGGGTGTTCCGCGAGCTGGTCTCCCGCGCCGGCGCCGGCTGGATGCCGTCCACCTCCGGCGAGGGCAAGACCGAGAAGAAGGCCGAGACGCCAGGCGAAGCCGAGGCACTCAGGAGCGAGGTCTCCGCGCTCCGCGAGCAGCTGCGGGCGCTCGAGGAGCGACTCGAGAAGAGGCGGGAGAAATAACCAGGGCGCCGGGCTCGAGGGCCGGGCGCCCTGGTCATGACCTTTCGGTTTCGCTCAGGCGAGATTGCCGGAAAGTGACTTGACCTTGCTGGCGACCTGGGCGAACGTCGCCTGGATCTCCTTGCCGGTCTGCTCGGCCGTGACCTGGAGCCGCTCCGCGGAGCGCGTCATGGCCTGGGCGTTGCTCTCCAGCAGCTTGAAGGCCTTCTGGGTGCCCTCCACCGAGTCGAGCACGCTCTTCTGGTAGACGGCGAACGGGTCCCGCGGCGCCTCCTGCAGCTCGCCCTGGCGCCGCAGCATGTAGGACTGAGTGTCCTTGAGAGCCTCCACGGCCGAGGACGACAGCTCCGCGTACAGCCGGACGCCTTCCTTGGCGGTGCTGGCGGAAAGGTCCACCAAGTCGCGCATGATCTTCTGATTGGCGTCGGCGAGCATGGCGAAGGCCTCCACCGCGCGCCCGGTCACCTGAGCGAACATCTCGCTACCCTGCATGATCGTCGTCATCCCGAATCCTCCTTCAACTGGTTGAAGCAACGTGGTTGATGGGCCCGAGTAAGAATCACCAATGCCGTCAGCGTAACGCACCGCGTAATGATCGTCAAGACTTTTAGTGCGCTGCGTCATCGCGGCCGTGGTATAGGGGGAAGGCCGTATTGGGCTTGACCTCTAAGTGCTTGAAAGAAGAGACGGATGAGACATCTCCTGGTAGTCATTCTGTGCGTTGCCGTG
>WNGJ01013323.1_pt1 | contig 13184 bp, 14 predicted proteins | sample 5400611 | NCBI WGS metagenome assembly WNGJ01 (sample SAMN13153375, study PRJNA577476) | soil metagenome | isolation source: 40 cm soil or saprolite under Garry oak tree replicate 1 | place: USA:California | collected 2016-06-15
TCTTCGACCCGGAACAGGTTGGCCTTGATGGCAAGGAAGGCAGTGGTCTGCTGCACAAGCGCGTTGACCGGCTCGACCAGGCTGGTGAGCAGCGCCTGCAAGGCGACGAGAGCACCGATGGTCAATGCGCCATCGACGATCCGGAGGCCGCCCACCCCCAGCACCACCGCGGCGGTCAATCCGGTCAGGAAGATGGGACAGGCGTCGAGGAAGCTGGAATAGACACCGAGATCGCGCTCGGCGTTCAGGACCTTTGCCTGAAACCCCGCCCAGCGCGCGAAAGCATCGTCCTCCAAGCCGCCGGCCTTGATCGTTTCGATCGTGCGGACGATCTCGATGGTGCTTCCGTTCAGCTTGGCGCGTTCGATCGTCAGCTTGCGGTTAAGGTCCTCACGCTGGCGCGCAACCAGCCTGAGGACGAGTACGTTGAGGAGAGCCATGGCGATGCTGATCACGGCCAGAAGGCTGTCGTAAAAGGCCATCGTGATGGCGATGAAGGTCACCGAGATCAGGTTCAGCGCGTTGGCGGCCACCCCGTTCGAGAGTAGCTGGGCGATCTGTTCGCTGGCGGCTATGCGGTTGGCCAGATCGCCCGAGTGTCGCTGGGTGAAGAACTCCATCGGAAGGGTCAGGACATGCCAGATCAACTGGCTGACCATCGTCACCGTGAGCTTGGTCTGGAGGCGCAGGAGCAGCGACTGTTGAAACGCCGTCATCAGCGCACGCGCAACGGCGGTGATCGCCATGCCGATCAGCAAAGGCGTGAACCAGCCCTCGACATGCTTGATCAGGATATCGTCGACGAAGATCTTCGCGAAAGTCGGAACCAGGATGGTGGGCACGACGAGCGCCATGCTAAGTGCGACCAGCAGCAGCACCGCCCGCAATGAATGCGACAGTCGCCGCCGCAGCAGCGGAAAAAAGTCGGGCTCGCACCCGCCCGGCTTGAATTCCGGTCCCGGCTCCATCGCCAGGACGACGCCGGTGAAGGCCGAGTCGAATTCGTCGTGGCCGACCTTACGACGCCCGACCGAGGGATCGTTGATATAGGCGTAGTCCGAATCCAGCCTTTCCAGCACCACGAAGTGATTGAAGTTCCAGTGGACGATCGAGGGCATCGGCAGCTCATGGAGCGTCGCCGGTTCCTTCCTGAATCCCTTTGCCGTCAGTCCGAACCGCCGCGCGGCCTTCAGCACGTTGCTGGCTTTGCTGCCGTCCCGAGAAACGCCGCATGCTTCGCGCAGCTTTTCCAGCGGCACCCAGAGACCGTGATAGGCCAGGACCATCGCGAGCGAGGCCGCACCGCATTCCAGCGCTTCCATCTGGAACACTGTGGGAGTGACCCAGCGCCGCCGCATGTGCCTGATCCGGTTGCCGAGGCGGTCGAGGAACGCAGGCTGCCGGTCGGTTTGATGCGATGACGCGGGCATGTGCTGGCGATCCTAGCCGCCGATTCCACCCGCTGACAGTGGAGGGATCGCGCTCCAGGGTCACCTTCGCCGCATAGGGGGCGCCGTCCTGCGAGAAGCGCTTGACCAACGCATCGTTGTGCAGGTCCGCCAGCATGCCCTGGGGCGTCACGGGGAAGTCCGACACCGTCACCACATTACCGATAATCGCGCCATACTCTTCCCGCTTGACGGTGGTCGGCTCGACACGAACCTCCATGCCCGGCCTGATGTCCTTGCCGCGGTCCGGCGGCATGTAGACGGTCGCTTCCAGGACCTGCCCTGCGATCTCGATTTCGACAACCGGCGTACCCAGGGCAAGCACGGCGCCACCAGACACTTTGACTTCGACAACACGGCCGTCCGCGGGGCTGACGATCCGCGATCCTCGTTCCAGGTCGGCCGCAAGCTGCTCAACCAACCGCTTGGCATCATTGACCTTGAATTCCGACAGCAGGCGATCGCGCTCACGCTGGCTCTGTAGATCCAGCCGCTGCGCGTTGAGCTTGAGAATGTCGTTCTTGGCGTCGGTGATGCGCTCCCGCGCATTGTTGAGTTCGACGCGGCGGTCCTCGAGATATCTGCGCGTAACAGTTCCGCTCGCCGCGGCAGGCTCAAGCTTGGCCACCTCGTCCGTGAGATAGGTGGTGCGCTTCTCGGCAGCCGCGATCAAATTGGCAAGGCCAGCTTCCTGAGCTGAATAATTTGCAAGCTTGGCATCGATTTCCCGCGAGATCGCCCCGGTGAACTCGGCATGCTCGCGCTCGCGCTCGCGCAGGACGTCCCTCGCCTGCTGAAGCCGCTGCTCGGTCTCGGTCTGCGCGACCCGGGCAATCACCTGATCGCGGCGGACCTCGTCGCCGATACCGACGTCGAGCGAGGCCAGCCTTCCGCTGACTGCGGACACGGCGTCGACCAAGCGACCGCCACTGCTCAACAAAATGCCATCGCCGGATACGCGGGTTGGAATGCGGCCCAGCACGCTCCAGGCGAATAGCACGGCAAGACCCAGCGCCAGCGCCGCAGCGGCCATCCAGTCGAACGGACGCGTGACGCCAACGACATGGTCGAGCTGTTCAGGATTCGAAAGCCGCTCGATGGCCGCTTCCCGAAAGATTCGCTCTGTCCCCTTCTTCACACAGCGCCCCGCAAACCCCGAACCCACTTCGACTGGGCTCGATATGGCCGAAATGCTTTCGCTTTTTCAAGCAGATATTGCCTGCCACCACGGGCACAGTTTGACCACTCGCATTCCACGACACGATTGGATCAAAAGCATGAGTCCCGCACGTGGCCGGCGCTCATGCAGAAACCACTCACACCTTTCCACGAAGACCCCCTTCTAGATCACAAGGCAAAGTCCCGAAAACAGCAACAAGCCCAGGATAATTCGTTTGAAGGCTGATTCGTTGATCCGTCCGAACAGGACGATACCTACAGCCGTTCCAGCAGCTAAGGCGGGCAGAGAAATGCCAAAGTCGATCAAAACCTTTAACGAGAGGCTGTGGTGCGAAAGCATGAGAGCGAGCGCGAAAAGTTGCATGACCCCAATGTAGGGTTGAACTAGGCCGCGCTGCTGATTTTTCGGGAAACCATGGATGTCGCACCAGATCGCAGGAAGTGCACCGGGCATCGCGGTCAACCCGCCGACCAGTCCCCCGCCAAACCCTACCAGCGCATTCCTGCTCTGACTGTCCATCTGACGCAGGTAGGCAGGCGTTGGCCGGAAGAAGGCATATGTGGCGTAAACGGATACGAGAGTTCCAAAACCCAGTCTGAACATCCCGGTATCCACATTCTGCAGGAGATAGATCGCGATCGGAATGCCTATTACTCCACCAGCGATGAAAACGAGGCTGGTTTTCCATTGCATGCTCTTGCGTAGCGCAAACAGATTGGCCGCTTGTACGGTAATGCTGCAAGCCATCATCAATGGCACAGCTTCCATGGGCGGAAAAACGTGCAGTAGGATAGCGCCGGCGACCGCCGAGAACGCAAACCCGGAAAGGCCGGAAACGAACGCGCCCGCAAAAACCGCCCCACTCAGCACCAAATAAACCGCTACGTCTGACATCGCATCGCTTCCTCTGGAACGGTGATCGTCGTCAATAGCGGGACGGCGTGGGGTCGTCCGAACTCACTCAAGTAACCAATCCATCTAGTCGCCGTGGATCGCCGTTGTTGCCGTTTCGATGGGTCGGATACTCGGCGCGTGATGCAGCATGTATCCTCCGACGACGTGCAAAGTGCCGAAGCCAGCGAGGACAGCGATTGTCCACGCCTTGAAAGGTGGAGATGGTCGTCGGGCGTGGGAGCTATCGGTAATTGCCATATCCAAATTCTTGTAGGCGTTCGAAAATTCGACTGTCACTTTGAAAGCGCACTCCTTCGCAATCAAATAGCCCCCGTTGATGACACACTCCTGCTCGCAACTGCCGAATTCAAGATCGGCTGCTGTTCAAGCGCGTCCAGTTAGGGTGAAAGATATCGCTGGGTTCACGCGCGAGCGATACGGCAGATGTCGTATTTCGTCGTCGGTAAGGAGGCTAATGTCGAAAGGCCCTGCGCCGCCGCGGGTGGTGGCGCGGTGTGAGATCAGCGCCGAGACTCTCAACCGTGGCCGGGTGATCGCCAATCTCGGGGCAGCTACGCATCCTTTTAGCAATCACTATTGATAGATTCCTTGCCGTCAACACAGGCTGCAACGATTGCTTCATGCAATTCCTCGCCGCTGATCGGCTTGTGCAGAATACGATAACCGCTGGCGGTGGCTTCCTTGATGCGCGACGGCGAGGTATCGCCGGTCACGATGACGGCAGGGACCGGGCGGCCGATATGGGCGCAAAGAGCCTCGATTGCGTCCAGGCCCGTAGCACCATCTCCGAGGCGGTAGTCGGCGATGATCAGATCGACCGGTGCATCGCCGGCCACCATCGCCTCTGCATGAATCTGTTGCACCTCAGCGGCAGATCGGCCGGCATAGACGCGATGCCCCTGTAGCGTGAGCAACTGCACCATGATATCGCGGAAAACATCGAACCGCACCCGGTGACGGAGACCAGCTTCAGCGGATGTTGCAGCAATACGGCGGTGCGGCGAACGATGGCAAGGCCGAGGCCAAGGCCTTGCGTACGATCCCTCGCCGGGTTCTGCAATTGCACGAATTCCTCGAACACCATTGCTTGCTGATCTGCGGGGATGCCGGGGCCAGTATCCCATATCTGGATTTCCACCGCAGCGCTGCGCCTGCGGCAGCCGAGCAGAACGCCGCCGGATCTCGTGTATCGAAAGGCGTTCGACAGCAGATTGCCCAGGACCCGTTTCAGCATCATGGGATCGCTGTCCACCTGCAGACGGCTTTCGACAACACGCCAATCAAGGCCGCGATCCTTCGCCGTTGGAGCAAATTCGTTGCTGAGATGGTAGAAAAGTTGCGACAGATTCACCGTCTCCCTCGCAACAGTGACGACGCCGGCATCAAGTCGGGAGATGTCGAGCAGCCCATTCAGAAGGGCGCTAAGGTTGCCGACAATGGATTTTGCCTTGCCGGCCAGATCGCGTGCATCGCCGGATTGGACCGCGCCGCGGTGACCCAGCGCCGCGAGCGTGGCGATCAGCAGACTCAAGGCATGGATCGGCTGGCGCAGGTCATGACTGGCCGCCGCAAGAAAACGTGTTTTCGCACGATCGGCGGCCTGTGCGCGGTCGCGTTCTTCCTGCAGGTGGCTGACCAGCTCGACATTTTCGAGGCGCAACCTGATGGCCTCACGCAGCATGCGGTACGTTGTGCGGCAGTAATAGAGATTGATGGTCACAAGCCCCGCAAGCAGGGAGAGATATGCGCCGGAGATATCGCCTCCATTGGTAATAGAGCGTACCGTGATCGGCAGCACCGTTGCGATGATCGAGCCGACGAGAGCAGGCGGAAACGCCGAGAGCGACGGAACCGTGCCGCAGATCAGGCCGGTCAAAACAATGACAGTGAATGAAAAAAGAACGGGCTCCTCGGGAAGGAAGCCAACCCAGCCGAGCATTCCCCACAGCAGGCCTGACACGCAGGAAAACGCCGCCGCAAGCCAGGCCCATCGCAACACGGACGCAGGCTCTCTATCTCGGCTGAAGAACCGGCGCGCCGCCAGGACGCGTATGGCGGTGAGCAGATACAACGCGCCGAGCCATCCGATCAACCAGCTCGCCGATACAGTGCTCCTCAGTACGTCCGCTGCCGCCAGGGAGATGAGGATGTTGGCAACCACCACCCCATAGGAATTGCGATACAAAAGCTCGACGAGCGCCGCGCGTATCTTGTCTTCTTGCATCGAAACCTCTCCGCGCGCCGGCAGGTGCGGCGGCTTCGTTCGCGAGTTGCCGCTAGCCCGCTGGAAGGCCGAGACGAACCGCGTAGGCAGTCAACTCAGCACCACTGTGCAGATCAAGCTTCCGCATAAGATTCTCCCGATGTTTCCGGGCGGTAAGCGGGCTAATGCCGAGACGACTGGCGATGTCGCGGCTGGTGGCGCCGTGAGGGATCATCCCCAGGATTTGCCGCTCACGCCTTGTAAGCGTCACCGGAGATATTATCGCAGCCGTGGGCTCCGGGATTTCCTTCGGGCCGTCATGCTGGTCCACCGCAAAGCGAACCTCCTCCGCCACATAGGCGTTGCCTTTTCTGATGGCATCGATTGCAGCGATGAGTTCGGATGGATCGCCGCTCTTGGTCAAATAGCCATTCGCGCCTGCGGAAAGAGCTGCTCGAACGGAACGTGGCTCGACATTGGCGGTGACGACAAGAACCCGCAGCTCCGGCCATGCGGTTCTCAGGTTAGTTATGAACTGAAACCCGCTCACACCCGGCATGCCGAGATCGAGTACGAGAAGATCGGCGGAGCTTTCGTTCAGCAGCCGGTGAACGGCTTCACCGTCCGCCGCTTCTCCAATGACTGCAAGCTCGTCCACGGTCGACAGAAGCTGCTTCAGACCTTCCCGAATGATGGCGTGATCGTCAGCAATGATCGTCCTCACCAGTCCATACATGTAATCGCCCCCGCCTATAACGGCACTAGGATATCAATCAACTCCAATCAAGGATTTGGATCCACAAATCCATTTGCCAGATGATCTTAATACGAAATACGCCATCTGCCGTATTTTTTAAATGTGGTCGCATCGGTAATCTTGCGGCGGTTGCTCACCGTAAGGTTGCCACGTCGGGTTCAACCAATCAGCATTGATGAAAGTGGAGATTGAATATGACCAATAGGCAGGACACGAATTCGAAGGCGCAAGCCGAATCTCTCGATAGCCTCAAGGATGCCGCTCAGAATAAGGCATCCCAAATCTCGACGTCTGAAAAGGATGCACTCAGCGACAGCTCCCTCGACGATGTGTCCGGCGGTCGCGTGCCTCCTACCCACGGGTTCTGACGTCCGGGTATAGTGCTTGGCTTTGATTAAAGCTGGAGATTGGCATGTCCGCTTTGCCCATTCCTGGGGGAGCGGACATGATCAATTTTTGAATACGTAGCTCGGATCGCGGTCCCTTCGGACTGCCAAGTGGCACGAGACAAGAGGTGAAGCCACAAAACCGTTTCCAATAGCTCTCGACATATTCCGGAAACTAGCTGAGCGCAATGTTCCGACGTCGGGTTTTAACCGATCAACATAGATGAAGATGGAGATTGAAGATGACCAATATGCAGGATGCGAATTCAACGGCGGCGGCCGAATCTCGGGAGAGCAGCAAGGACGCCGCTCAGAACAAAGCATCCCAAATCTCGACGGCGTCTGACAAGGATGCGCTTGGCGATAGCTCCCTGGACGATGTGTCAGGGGGCGGTTGGCCATACGCAACTATGAGTTCTGCTCAAGTCACTCCGACCATCTGACTTTGAGCGACAGCGGGATCGGTTTAGATCTTGCCGAGCCTTTACAATGACCGATGCTCGCGGGCGGTGCATCGGTCATTTCGTTTTTGCTTGCTGCTGCACTTGGTGCAAACCGGGCTCTGTCCACAATCCTGGTGCGGGCGTTTGTTGTCCTCAGCGCCGCGCCGCCGCGAGGTCGGAGGCGATCAGGAGATTTGAATCTCCCGAACCCAGGCGCAGTGGCGCGATGCCTTATCATCGGCGCCTATCCTCCGAGGTGAGCGCGGCGAGAAACTCGGTGAGAGCATGCTTTCCGGCTTCCTCCGCGGACTCCTGTGATGGATACCCGTCACTGCTCCGCTTGACGCCCATTGGCATGCTCCGGCGTTTGATTTCCCATCGCCATGCGCGGCGGCTATCGTCGCTCATTGTTGCGATATGATAATCCCGCCAAAACAAGATCATGTTGCACCTGGATTCTGGTCCTGTCGGCCAGCGGCGCCCGCTACAATTGGGCAGGCCGAGGCCGTCATCAGCGAAACCGGTGTCATCAACGCCGCTGGAAGATGGCCTTGGCGACGTCGCCGATCGCTTCAACCTGCTCGTCCATCCCATCGAAACAGACGATCCGGCACGGACATGCCTCGAGGCCTTCATAGCGCCACGGAAACGCGCCGATGACCGCGCGCTTGTTGAGCATCCTTTCGATGTCTCCGCCGATATTCTCGGCATGGATCAACCCCTCCTGGAACGCGTAGGAGTGGAAGGGAAACATGTCTTCAGTCACCGACCGGCCGGATTTCTTGTGGACGTAGGTGTACTCGCCGAAAAATTCATCGCAGTTCATGCCGACCTTGGCTTCGAAGCGCTTGGTGAGATCCGGACGCATGAGGCGGATCGACGTGTTCATGGCGTGATCGCCGGAACCGCAATCGACGCCGAACCACTTGATCTTCTTCTTCAGCATCCATTCGAGCAGTTCGATCTTGCCTCCGGGATGCATGCAGAAGTAGCGCACCAGATCCTGCTGCTTCTGTCCCTCCCAATAGCGGTGCCAGCCGGTATGCAGGATCAGGATGTCGCCTTCCCTGACCTCGACGGGTGCAGCCTCGATCATCTCTGGCGTGATCACCGCCCAGTCATCCATGTGCGGCGAGACGTCGACAACAGCGCCAGGGCCGACGAGGAAATCCAGCGGATAGGACGCCATGTCGCCCATGCCGTCGGTGCCGTGCATCGCACCGTCGATGTGCGTTCCGACGTGAAGCGCGGTGTCGATGCGCTGCGCCACGATCATCTTGGTCTGAAGATTTTGCGCATAGTACATCTTGTTACCGGCGTATCCGACCCAGCCGGGCGTGTGGACGTTCATCAGATGGGTCATATCAACGATCTTCATTATCCATTCCTTCGATCAGATTCGAAATTCACGCAGGTGGACGAAACAAGGACTTGAGGAGCCCGCGAAAGGCCGCCAGGAGCAGAGCAAAACCACCGATCGGACGTGCAGCCGGTGCAACGCCGGCGCTCGCGGTCCGATCGATGCCGTCAGCGGTCATTCCCGCCCTCGGTTGTCGGGCGCCGATGGCGGCCTCCGCATTGGTGACGAAATCGGCAACCAGCGCGTTGGCGATTTCGGTGATGAGACCGGTGCGGCCGAACTGGGCGATGGTGCCGGACAGCTGCACATCTGAATCGACGACGATCGAGGTCCGCTCGCCGGCCTCCTGCAGCGTGCAGGCCATCGTCATCTTGCCGCGGCTGGCGCCTTTGCGATCGACACCCTTGCCTTCGAACGAGACCGACTTTCGCGTCTCGTCATAACGAACATCCGCCTCGCCTTCGAAACTCGCCTGGAATGGACCGACCTTCGCCGAGACCTTGCCCGCATGCCGATCGTCTTCCTTGGGACCGAAATATTCGGCGCCCGGAATGCAAACCGCAACGCCACGAATGTCGTGAAAAAAGTTCCAGACCTCCCCGAGCGGCCGTGCAATGACGAATTCCTGATGCAGCTTCATGCGACGGCTCGCCGCTTGGGGATCCTGCCCTTCGTCTGGATGACCGCGACGCCTGTCATGCCAGTTCCGAAATCAGGTCGCGGGCGACGGAGGCTCGGCATCCGCCGGCAGCGCCCCGACCGCCTTCAGCAACGGAACATCGGCCGGGGTCGGCCCGCCGACGCTGACGATATTGCTGCCACGATCCGCCTTGACCGCGTGCTTGATGCCCGCGGGCACGTGGACAATGCATCCGGCGTGGAAGGGCAGCGCGATATCGTTGGTGTAATCGTAGATGGTCCCCTCGCCTTCGAGGATAAAGATCGTATCCTCCGACAGCGTGTGAATGTGGGGAACATTACCCTCGCCGGCTTCGAGGCGAACATAGTTCAGGTTCGCCTCCCAGGCACCGACGCCGGGCCAGATCACGAACCGCGCATCCTTCGATATCAGCGGCAGGCGAAGTGTGGGATGATCGCGGTGAAACAGACGAATGGCCATCGAGAGCTAGCCCTGGCTGGATGTAATGCCGGAATACAGGTGCTCGTCCGGCGGGCACGGCCCCCCGATCACCTTGATGCCCGCGTGGCCCGCTTCGATGCGATAGCTGTCACCCGCATCGATATGGACCATGTGCCCCTCGGCGAGGTCGATGCGCGATCCGGCAGCGGCATCGAGGATGGCGCCGGTTCCTTCGATCACGTAGTAGACGCAGTCCGACGCATGGCTGAGGCCGATGGTCCGGGCATTTTCCTGCAGCGAGACAAGTTGAAAACTGCGAAACGTCGCGCCGTTGTGGGGTGACAGCACGACCTTCGCGTTGCCCTCGCCTTCAACGATGGGTATTTCTGGACATCCGACAGCGCTATCGATGACACGGACATGGGAAAACGGTGGATTGACCATCGCCGGCTACTCTTTGAGCATATATCAATTATTTTGAATATAAGTAAAAAATCGCTAACGTGCAATGTCTTCTTTGCGAAGGCCTGAAGCGGAACGACGCAAGGAGCGTCACGACATGAGCGAACACGATACTGACGCGAACATCGACGCCCCGCCGCCCTTGACGGAGGAGATCGCCGAAACCACGGCGAACGCACTCGCGGCGATCGGATACCGGATCCGGGAGCTGCGGCAATCGCGCGGGCGGACGCTGCAGGAACTCGCCGACGTTTCCGGTCTCTCGACCTCGATGCTCAGCCTGGTCGAACGCGGACGCGCCTCGCCCTCCATCGGCTCGCTGATCGTGATTGCGAGCGCGCTCGGCGTGGCGATGTCGGACCTCCTGGTCAATGGTTCCGGCAGTGAAGAGAAGATCGTGGTGCGCGCGTCGGAGGCGCGCACCGTCGAGACCGCGCAACACGTCGTCCGCCGGCTGCTGCGCGAAGACCGCACCCGCGGTGTCTCGGTCGCCGTCAACGAATACGTGCCGCATACCGGAAGTACGGAGCATCCGATCACCCATGAGGGTTTCGAATATGGCTTTGTGCTGCAGGGTGAATTGACCGTCGAGGTCGACGGCACCAAGCATGTACTCCGCCAGGGCGACCTCATCGCCTACAGCTCCCGCCGCAAGCACAAGATCTGGAACCACGGCAAGACCAAGGTCCGCACGCTCTGGTTCAACCTCGATCGTGAATGACGTTCAAACGCCAGTGTGTTGCGCGCCGGATCGGTCATGATCACGGCTTCCGCATCATGGCGTGCAGGCGGTCGGATGTAATCGGAAGCCGATCGACCGCGCCGGGCTTTTGAATAGCAGCCTCGATCGCGGCGGCAAGCGCGGCGCCAACTGCGTTGATCCCGCCCTCGCCTGCGCCTTTGACGCCCAGCGGATTCAACGGACTTCGCGCATCCTCGCGCAGCAAGACCTCGACCTCTGGCACCTCACGGCAGGTCGGCATCAGATAGTCGGCAAAGCTCGTTGCCAAAGGCTGGCCATTCTCGTCATAGACGAACTCCTCGAGCAGGGCTCCGCCGATGCCTTGCGCCACCCCGCCGACGATCTGGCCCTCGATCAGCATCGGATTGATGGCACGCCCGACATCGTAGCCGACCAGATAGCGCTCGATCGTGATCCCGCAGGTCAGTGGATCAATTCTCACCTGGGCAACATGGATGCCGTAGGGATAGGTCATGTGATTGGCGACGAACCGGCCCTCGCTGGTCAGACCGCCGGAATCCTCGAGATGCCCGGCAATTTCGCCGAGCGACAGCGAAGGCCCGCCTTTGATCGTCTCGATGATCCCGTTCGACAACCGGAGCGCATCGCAGCTCGTCTGCAGCAGTTTTCCTGCCACCTCGATGGCCCGGTCGCGAAGCGCCTCGGACGCGATCTTCACGGCCGAGCCTGCCATGACCGTGACACGGGACGCGAAGGCGCCGAAGCCGATCTCGATGCGGTCGGTCTGACCATGAACAACCCTGATCCGTTCGATCGGAATTCCTGTTGTCTCCGCGCAGATCTGTGCCAGCACGGTCTCGACGCCTTGACCGACGGAAGCGACGCCAGTCACGATTTCGATCGCGCCGCTCCGGTCGACCGTCATCCGCACCAGGTCCTGCGGACCGAGACCGCTCTTTTCGACGAAATAGGCGAGGCCGAGCCCGACATTCTCGCCCCGGCTGCGGCGCAAGGTGAGCTGCGCCTGAAGGCGATCATAGTCCAGATGGTCAAGCACGCGCTCGAACAGATCGCGGTATTTTCCCGAATCGTAAACCACTTCGGTGCCAAGCGTCTTGATTCCGCGATTGAACGGCATCGCCTCCTCGGCGATGAGGTTGACGCGCCGCACGTCGATCGGCGACAGGCGGAGTTCGCCGGCGATCTTGTCGATCAATCGCTCGCGCGCAAACGTGGACTCATAGCGGCCGGGTGCCCTGTAAGTCCCGGCCGGAGTTTTGTTGGTGAGGCGGATTCGGCCCTCGACGCCATAAGCGGGAATGATGTAAGGACCCGGCAACATCGCCGCGGACAGGTCGGTCACCGTGGTGCCGTGCGTGCGCACATAGGCACCCTGATCGGTGAAGAACTCCGCCTTGAGGCCGAGAATGAATCCCTTGCGATCGACGGCAGCCCGCAGCCGATAGACCTGATCCCGCGAATGGTTCGCCGCGAGAAGATGCTCTCTACGGTCCTCGATCCATTTCACCGGCCGGCGAAGCCGTAGCACCGCGGCACAGACCAGCACATCCTCCGGATAGAGTTCGCCGCGTATGCCGAATCCACCGCCGACATGGCCCTCGCTGAGCTGCAGCCGCCCCGGACTGAGGCCCAGCATCCGGCTGATGGCGTCGCGGTTGTAGTGCGGCACCTTGGCGGCGCCATAGAGCGTCAGCACGTCCCTGGCAACGTCGTAGACGCCGAGCGCACCGCGGGTTTCCAAGGGAACCCCGGTATGACGCCCGATCTTGACCTCCAGCGTGACGATATGGTCGCCGGCAGCAAAGGCCGCGTCGAGATCGCCGTAGGCGCGCCGGAGCACCTCGGGTTCAGACAACAGGCCAGGATGAACGTCAGGCATGAACGCCGTCGGCTCGGCCGTCGCATCGAGCTGCGGCTGGTGCTCTTCGATGTCGCAGAACACGAGATCGGCCGCGTCTTCCGCAACGTAGGGATCGACGGCAAACACCACTGCCACCGGCTCGCCGACATATCGCACATGGTCGCGCGCCAGCACCCATTGCCGGTACGGCGCGAGCGCCTCAAGACCCATCTGGCGAAAGTCGATCGGTGGCAGCGCATCGAGGTCGGCGATGGTCCAGATCGCGACGACGCCTTCGAGCGCTGCGGCCTCTGCTGTCTCAATGCCGCAGATCCGTCCAAATGCGACCGGCGAACGCACCAGGCGCATGTGGAGCTGATCGGGC
>WNGJ01005640.1_pt1 | contig 13181 bp, 12 predicted proteins | sample 5400611 | NCBI WGS metagenome assembly WNGJ01 (sample SAMN13153375, study PRJNA577476) | soil metagenome | isolation source: 40 cm soil or saprolite under Garry oak tree replicate 1 | place: USA:California | collected 2016-06-15
TGAGAGACTATCAATTTGACCATACTCGTACATAGTAGGCATCGTCAACACTCGCATCAGGTGGAGTGCTCCCTGCGCAGGGGCGGATAGGGCAGCGCTCAAGTGTGCGGCAGGCATCAGCGTTGCTTCAGCAAGAGAAGAGCCATCCAGTGCAACGAGAACTCGTACTGGACGCATGCCCCCAGGATGAAGGTTCGTCGGCACGCCTCCGTCCTCATACAGGACAAGCACGGGCACCGGGCTGTGACGTGCGACTTTCTGTGCCATGCTCCCCAATCTCCAGCGTTTGAAGCCGGTGTAACCATGACTGCACATGACGATCAGATCGGCATGGAGCGATTGTGCCGCTGCGAGGATTTCCGATGCCGGTGTACCCAAGAGAGCCTGTGTTTCCACTTTGATGTCTGCCAGTTCGCCCGATTTGGCAGTCATGTCAAGGTAACGCTGCGCTGCGTCAAGTGCTGTGGAAACGGCATCACGTTCATCCGCTGGGGGAACTGCTAGGGAAAGCGCATATGGTATAGCCATTGATGTTTCTTGGATGGCCGGATAATACTCAATCTGAACAGTTACTGCTTGCAGCAAGACTATAGCTCCGCCGGAAGCTAGTGCCAGGCGTGCGGCCACGGGGAGCGCCTGCTCTGCGCGCTTTGACCCATCGAGTGGGACGAGTATTCTTTTCAACATGATGTACTTCCTTGCTTTGTGTTACATGTACAAGCTTTGCACCTTAATCTCTATTCCCTCGACACCGGTACATGTTCCCTCTATAGAGCATATACTGAATCTCTCACAACAGCATCACAGAGCAAAGAAACGAGCACACGATAGTATCACAGAAGAGGATTTAGATGAGTTACAACAGCATCTCGCTCACGCTGCGACGGGGTGTTGGCGGAACCTCTGGTCCGTAGCCCATGTGCAAAAGCAGTTATGGGAAGCCTACTCGCTCGATAATACTGTGTAGGGGAGGGTTGCGACCGCTCCCGCATAACCGAAATGCCAGATGGCAATAAGCAGATGAAACAGGGCGGCGCCGCAACTGATCATTAATTCGCGGTCATCAGGATCAATGATAGGCAGCGCACGCGTCCTGTCAGCGAACAGTTCAACGGCATCGTCATCGATCTTGAACAGCCAGGACTGCGTATTGTGTACTGACTCACAGAAGCATAATAGAGCAGAGCGATAATCTCACAATCAACTCACGTCGATACTCGCTCGCTGTGATTTCCATACAGGGCTTCGACGACCTACTCCGTCAGTCTGCCCGTCATCACAAGCCAGCGCACAAAGAGCAGGCGACGATAATTGACAAGCTCAATGTACTTGCATTCTTCAACGAGGTTTCTGCGAAGCGTGCTCAGACGATTTATTTCAGCTTTCGTAAAGCCTACTTTCCGCAGCATTTCTTGATCTTCTTTATAACCCATGTCATCCTCCTCAAGATTACACTGAAAACGATCGTCCTCTGGTGCAGACCTTTCCAGGTATGAAATGCGCTGAAACATTGTAACTCCTTTTTAGATCACCGGTATATCCTTCAACAACTATCTACGCCCCTCTTACCGATAAGTACCTTGATCATGCAAACTGAGCCTGGAAGTTCGCCTGCATTGCCTCTTGCCTGCCCTTTCCCACCTACTGCGGCTTCACAAGCAGTCGTAGCAATGCAATGGTTCATTTCTTACATAGAGGATATGTCCTGGCTATCACAATGAAATCACGGATAGCAAGAAGAATTTCACGAGGAAATCACAACACGAGCGGGAACTTGTTCTTTTTGAAAAGAGTGATTACATCTCTGGATGCTGAAGCATGGCAAATAGGAAGTGTTTCTTTCGGACGCTTTTCCTAAGGAAGCCTGCCCTTTCATAAATTGATATCTCTTTGTGATGTTGTAGTCGCACATTTTGATAGCCTTGTGATGCTCACGTGCTTCAATGGTAGTATGGGAAAAGCGGTCAGAGGGAAGAAAGGAGTCGGTTTCGAAGTATACCCTTTCCGATCAGCCTCAACCACTTTCTTGTCATCGATAGTGGCATGTATGATTAGCAAGGAGGTGTCAGCATATGCGTAATACATTCTATAGTGAAACCCAAACGGGCGCTACCAGGCATGCCTCCAGACCGTTTTCTCTTCTTGAAACTATCCTTATCGAGAGCGAAGCCAAAGAGGGGAAGACCCAGACTGAGCGTGTAATCTGGACCTGGAAGGTCCACGAGGTTGCTCTGCACGAGGCCAGCCAAAGGGAAGGAGTGCTCAACATTGGCAGTATCGAGCCACTGCTCAAGAAGATTTCGGAGGAAGTCACTCGTAAGGCACAAGAGAAGTTACTCGCGGCTCGGAGCCACGGTAAACCATAGCCCACAATGCCAGGTATCCACGGATTGAATAGTGCATATGTGCATTATTCAATCCGTCCTGGGACTCGTCTTAGATCTGGGTAAACAAGATGGTAGCAACAGAGGTCAAAGAACGGATAAGTGAACAACAAGCAACCATTCCTCTGCAACGTCAATGGCCGCAGTTAGGCAGAGAGCTTTTTACCCTGGAGTGCGCTCTTATTGAGACTGTTGTGACGTATGATACACCTCTCACAGAGCAGGAAAAAATGGAGAGGAAGGAAAGAATCAGGGGCTACATTCTTGCTCAGCTTTATCGCGATGAAGAAAAACATTCACGTGATGCACGATATCGCGCTTTTTTAGTGGTGAAGAAAGGGAAGGCAGCAGAAATTGTGGGTCATCCCTACCACGTCGATACCAATGGCACGAAACGAGAACTCCCATATACAGGATTGGAAGGGTATTATGCTGGCTCTGAAAGGACTTCAGACTATCCTGGACTGTCGCGAGAAGCAATTATGCAGGAAGAGGCACAGATGGGCGTAGCATTGCTGAGAGCCATCAAAAAACGGTCTATTGAGAAGTATGCCTAGGCCAGGTTTGCAAAACTGAAAAAAGCGCTTGAGTGCGGAGAACCGGACCTAGAGGACTTAAGGAGTATAGTGCTCTTATGGGCGCAGGTGGTGACGAGATTACATGTAAGAGTCTATAACAACCGGGAATTCGAAGCGACCATAAGCGAGCAACTTGAACAGCTCGAGAAGCTACTGAGCAGCGCACCTGCAAGGACGAAGGAGGAAAAAGAGTATAAAAGCATTTTAAAAGCGGAATATCAGCGACTGAAAAACGAGAGAAACAACCTGAGCGAAGAAGAAAAAGAGGACGAGAGGAAGGAAAGAAGAAAAAGGGAAAGAATACGTAGAGAGAGGTTAAGAGCCTATAACCACTACCGTGAGGAGACGTATGATCTGTTAAAAGAGGCAGGAAAGAGCGAATACGCAATTCGTGTCAGAGATGCGAACTGGACGGAAGCCACGATCATCGAAACGATTCGCTTATCAAAAGCGTGCGAGAAAAGCGATTATACGCCACTTGAGGTCAAGTTAACGCCCGAAGACCTGGAGGGCTACCTGTTTCTTGCTCGGTTAGGAGAAATAGGAGGAGATCCGCTTGCTCGAAGCATTTTAATCTCGAAATGAAATGTACTTTCTTTCGAAAAGCTCTGCTGATCTTGTGTTCAGTTGCTGCTCCGTCTGGTTAGAAATGCTAACGAGACACACCTGTTTCTGCTGGTATTTCACGACTAAGATCGCTGGCAACCACACGAATGAATTCCTTGCTGCATACACTACAAAAGTATCCACTTTCGTTGTGGCCTATGCCCCCCAGGACGGTCAGTGCTTGCACGGCAGGTTTCCCACACCATTCGCAAATACTGCCGGCAGGTGCAAAGTCGATGGAAACAGGTTGACGAAATTCGTTTTCAACGTTCAACATAGGTATCCTCCTGGATCATACCCTCAGAATCTCATACTATCTATTTCCAGAGGATACTCTATTGATATCACAACGTACTCACGCTAACGAGATATCTTCTCACAAAGAGTTAACAAAGATATGGCCGTTTATGCTAACCACTTAGGACATTCGTACAGTAAATATGCCCTTTGAGCATGATTGATATAGGGGAATTGAGCGTTGTGATGGAATTATGACAATGTGTTACAGAACATTGTCCAGGATATGAAATTGTGATGATCTTGTTGTGCGAAGCGATGAAATTGTGATGATTTTGTAAACTCTCCACGCTACACTGCAACAAAACCAGGTAAAGCAAATCAGGAGGAAGATCATGGACGGGACAATAAACGCACAATCAACATTCATCGAAATGGGGACAAACGGCCATACCGTACTTTCCAATTTTTCCACCTTGGGAATGGGACCACAGGAAGCCATGGAGTATCGCAAGCGATTTCGAGGCATGATCGGCGTTGCCAGTAAGGTACCGCTTAAAGATCGTTCTGTCCTGAGCCTGGTCTACACGCCAGGTGTCGCAGCTCCGTGCCTTGAGATTGCGAAAGACCCCCTCACCTCATTTGACTACACTATTCGCGGCAACACCATTGCGCTTGTCACCGATGGCTCGTCTGCCTTTGGCATGGGGAATATCGGCCCTATGGCAGCGCTGCCCATGCTCGAAGACGCCTGCATCCTCTTCAAAACGTTTGGAGGATTGGATGCTTTCCCCATCTGCCTAGATACCCAGGATGCGGATGAGATCATCAACGTGGGCATGGAGATCCGACCCACCTTTGGCGGCATTTGCCTCAGCAGTATTGCCGCTCCCCGCTGCTTTACGGTCGCCGACCATCTGGCGCGAGCAATTAATATCCCGGTACTGCATGCTGAGCAAGATGCGACCGCCGCTGCCATCCTGGGTGGGCTATACAATGCCCTCAAGCTAGTTGGCAAGGCACCGGAAAGCGCTCGTATCGTGATCAATGGTGCCGGTCCCGGCGGCATTTCCACCGCCCACCTGCTGCTGCACGTTGGCTTTCAGCATATCCTGGTGTGTGATCGCCTGGGCATCCTTGATCGCTATCGCCTGCACAATATGAACTGGGCCAAAGTGGACATTGCACGCCAGACAAATCCGGCCAACGTCACTGGCACACTCGCCGATGCCGTACATAACGCTGACGTGGTCATCGGTCTCTCTTCGTGGAATACGATCACGCCGGAGATGGTCAGTACGATGGCGAAGCATCCTATTCTGTTTGTGCTTGCGGTGCCCAACCCGGAAATCACTCCCGAAGCAGCTATAGCCGCCGGTGCTGCCGTTGTGGCGACCGGGCGTCCCGATTATCCCAACCTGATTACGAACGCACTGGTGCTGCCTGGCATCTTTCGTGGAGCAATGGATGTACGTGCCACTAGCATCAACCAGGAAATGATCATTGCGGCGGCTCAAGCCATTGCCAATCTTGTCCCGCCAGAGCGTCTCTCTCCTCAACAGATTGTACCATCCGTGATGGATTATGCGCTGGCTCCTCGCGTAGCCCGTACGGTGGCCGAAGCTGCAAGACGCAGCGGTGTGGCCCGCGTGGACAAAGACCCGGGTGCGATCGAGGCAGAGACGCGAGCCACGCTCTACGAGGGACACCGGCCCGTTCCACCGCCATCGCATAGCTATGCCAGCCTCCAGCAGGAGGCGCTTGAATTACACCGCCGCTATCAAGGCGTCCTGCACATTTCGCCCAAGATGCCCATCCGTGATCAATCCATCCTCAACTCATTCTACCTGCCTCCCGGCATTCCCGAAGCCACACGCCAGATCCTGGCCCGACCGGATGCCATCTTCGACTATACTGGCAAGAGTAACCGCGTGGCAATTGTCACGGATGGCAGTGCCGTGCTCGGGTTGGGAAACATAGGCCCTCGTGCCGCCCTGCCCGTCATGGAGGGGAAGGCCGTGCTTTTCCAGACCTTTGGAGCCATCGAAGCCTATCCTATCTGCCTGTCGACGCAAAACGTAGACGAGATTGTCACGACAGTCGAGCATATCGCCCCGGCCTTTGGAGGGGTGAACCTGGAGGATATCTCCGCGCCGCGCTGCTTCGAGGTGGAAGAGAGGCTGCGCAGCTCGCTCAGTATTCCCGTTTTCCACGATGACCAGCATGGCACTGCGACAGTAGTGCTCGCAGGACTCATCAACGCCCTGCGCAAAGTCAACAAACAGAGACAGGACGTATCCGTGGTTATCATGGGTGCCGGGGCTGCTGGTATCGCAACAGCCAAAATGCTCCTGGCCTGGGGAGTGGGAAAGATGCTGTTATTGAATCGTGCAGGCATCATGTGTCCAGGGCATGCTGGCATGAATGCGACGCAGGAAGAGCTGGCCGCCATCACCAATCCTGAGTGTAAGCATGGTGGACTTGCCGAGGCAATGATCGGAGCCGATGTCTTTATCGGAGTTTCCGGCCCGGGTGTGGTGACACCTGCCATGGTCCAATCAATGGCATCCCAACCCATTGTCTTTGCCCTGGCCAATCCTGTACCGGAGATCATGCCTGAAGAAGCGTTAGCCGCGGGCGCGAAAGTAGTAGCGACGGGCAGATCGGATTACCCTAACCAGGTGAATAACTCGCTGGCGTTTCCAGGGCTCTTCCGGGGTGCACTCGATGCGCGGGCCCGCGTCATTAATGACGAGATGAAATTGGCGGCGGCGCAACGGCTGTCTTCTCTGGTGACTGAACAGGAATTTGGAGAAGGGCAGATCATTCCACTGGCGATGAACTACGACGTTGCACCATCGCTGGCTGCCGCCGTTGCCCAGGCAGCAATGGATAGCGGGGTAGCGCGTCTTCGCGTCGATCCACGCAGAGTTGCCCAGCACTGCCGTGATTTCATTTACGAGGGCCTGCTTACACCGGTACCTCCTCTGGAAGAAAACCCTGCCTAAAGTGCCAATCAACGGTAGGCTCGTTCCTAACGCACTGGCATGCGTGAAGAGGCTAGAGAAGGAAAGGTGAAGAACGTAGTCTTACCTGCTAGCACCCACCACCACCTGGTGAGCACAATCCTCTATGATGGTAAAGTATTTAACTTACTTTGCCGTCACACCGGAACGCTTCATCATCACCAAAGCATCACGATTCGGCATGTCGCACAATGCACACTTTACCCCAGATGCTCTCTCTCATGAGAAACTTTCGTTATAGCCATTATCTGTCGGTGTTCTAAAGACTGTATGAGAATTGTGAGCATATGCTTCTCTCTTGTGATGCCCTTGTGAGATTACTGTCCTATTCTTAAGTTCAATCAGGTTTCAAAGATGAGCAGGATTTGCTCCTGGTGATAAAAAGGAGTTCGCTCTAGATAAAGAGAATAGCCTCTTGAAGGGAAAGATGTAATGGAACAACTTGCTACTACAGGCCGGCCGCTACGCATTGCTATCATTGGTGCTGGCCCCGCCGGATTTTATGCTGCCGAAACTCTTCTCAAGAAACGCGATATCGTACTGACAATTGATATCTTCAACCGCTTCCCCACTCCTTTCGGATTGGTCCGCGATGGTGTTGCGCCTGATCACCAGTCCATCAAGGCAGTGATCCGCGTCTTTGATAAAGTCCTGGCAGATCCACGAGTCCGTTTCTTCGGGAATGTCACATACGGTGTTGATATCCATCATAAAGAATTAAAGCAGTTCTACGATCAGATCATCTATGCGGTTGGTGCCCAGGCTGATCGTCGTATGGGCATCCCCGGAGAAGCTCTGCCTAATAGCTTTCCAGCTACCGCGTTTGTTGGCTGGTATAATGGTCATCCTGATTATCGCGATCTGCCCATCGACCTCTCAAGCGAGCGGGCTGTCGTTGTTGGCAACGGCAACGTAGCCATGGATGTGACACGCATTCTCGTTATGTCCCCGGCTACCTTGATGAAAACTGATATCGCCGACCATGCGCTGGAGAAGCTGCGCGAGAGCAAGATCCGCGAGGTGGTGGTACTGGGGCGACGTGGCGCGGCGCAGGCATCGTTCACGAATCCAGAGATCAAGGAACTTGGGAAGCTGGAAGGGGTGGATGTGATCGTCGATCCTCAAAACATCGAACTTGATCCGGCTAGCTTGGTTGAAATAGAAGAAGATCGCACAGCGAAGGCCAACCTGGAGTGCTTGCATGAGTATGCTGCGTGCGAGCAGCATACTGCTCCTCGCCGCATTACCCTGCGCTTCCTGGTCTCACCCAAGGAAATTGTTGGTGTGAATGGGCGGATGACAGCGGTGAAGATCGAACACAATGAACTTGTCGTGGATTCCAATGGCGGACTACGAGCTAAAGGAACCGGCAAGTTTGAGATCATTGAGGCTGGCCTAGTGTTGCGCTCGATTGGCTATCGTAGTGTGCCGATTGAAAGCGTGCCATTCGATCCCGCGACCTCTACCATAAACAATATCGCCGGGCAAGTCGTGCATCCGAATACCGGCGAAGTGGTACCAGGTGAATACGTCGTCGGGTGGGCCAAGCGCGGCCCCACCGGCCTGATCGGGAATAACAAGCCTGACGCGGTTGCCACAGTCGAATCAATGCTGACCGACCTGCCAATGCTACAAGAAAGCCGCGATGGTCATCGTGACCTGCCGCAAATTGAGGCGTTTCTGCATGAACGTGACATCGACTATGTGACTTATCAGGATTGGAAGATTCTGGATCAGTACGAAGTTGCCTGCGGTGCCAGGCAGGGACGTCCCCGTGTCAAGGTCACAACACTACCAGAGATGATGGCAATTATCCGCCAAGGGCGATGACAATCTCCTCCTGCACAGCATTGTTGTCCTCATCTCACGGTGAAGATATTTTTTCTGTCAGAATCCCCTCTTGAGTTCTGGAAAGTCGTGCCTAAAAGAGCATTATTGCGCCCTGGCCTCTACTGCTGTGGTTCATAGGGACCTGTAATGTGCTCGAAACGAGGACGATAGCGGGTGGGGTGATAGTCAGCAGGATCCACACGCCGCGCAGGCCAGTCCTTTCCAGGGATATCGGTAGAGATAAAAGCGCCATCGCGGTGTGCCACCATCACACCATGTGCCCCCGACTCGACCAGGCTCATAACCAGGTTGGCATAAAAGATAGCCATATGTTTGTCATAGACATCCGGCTCCCCGCTGCGCAGGAAATACGTCAGGTCAATCGGCAGAAAGCGTATACCTGCTAAACGTTGCGTCAGTTGATCGGCCAGGAACTCGGCCACATTGGCCTTTTTGCGATGACCATAGGCATCGGGTTGGCCGACTTCCGGCACCGGCACGCCCAGGTTCGCGCCCTCAGATAGCACCACCGTCGAATAGTTCTGTGGATTGCGCCGGTCCTGGACAATGAGCTCGGCAAGGACGTCAATGTCGACAGGTACTTCTGGGATCAGAAGGCGATCAGCCCAGCTAACGATGGCGGTCTCGAGCGCGGTGAAACCAGCATCGCGACCAAACAAGCGGAACAGGACCGTCTCGCTATGAGACCCGGCGGTAGAGCGAATACGGTTGATAAACTCTCCCGCCCGGTTGATTGCTGTTTGGAAACCAATGCAGTAGTCAGTCCCATGCACATCATTATCCATTGTCTTGGGAATCCCCCAGACGGGAACCCCTTTTGCTGAGAGTATGGAACCATAACTCAAGGTATCATCTCCACCAATTACCACCAGGCCATCCAGCTCAAGAAAGTTCAAGTTCGCCAACACATTATCTGTGAGATCAATGTGTTCAGCAGGAGAATAGCCAACGCCATAAGATTCCAGGTGAGGTGGGAGGTCACCCACACGCACGCGTGCGGGATTAGTGCGGGAGGATTGCAGGATGGTTCCACCTTGCCTATCGATGGTACGCGTATTCAGTCTATTCAAAGGCATCAGATAGCTGTTCTGCCACGTGCTGGGGTCCTCAGCGTTAAAGATCTGGGAGTCCATGCTGCGTGATCGATCAATGTAGGTGATACCTTTCCACCCTCCACGCAAACCGATTATGCGGATACCCATCGGCTCCGCACGATACACCAGTGCTTTGATAGCAGGGTTTAACCCTGGCACATCACCGCCGCCTGTGAGTACACCCAGGCTACGAATAGGTCCTTGTATTTTTCCTGGCATGATAGGTCCCTTTCTAGCACAATTGCGCTCTTCTCACTACAAAGTATGAGAGTATTTCCCAACTCTGAAAAAGCAGGGTCAACTGACCCAGACGAGGCTAGCTCCCTCGTTCGGGAGATCACGAGTGTTCCCGTGCTCGTCATCCGAGCCGCTGCGTCATAGACGCCTGACCCAGATCATACACACAAAGGCGTTCTCTTCTTGAAGAAGAGTAACCTGCGCCTCTATCGATTTCATCACAACAACGCACGTAATCATCACAATCCGATTACAGTATGCATGAAGACGACTGCCTCCCCCTTATCCCAAAGTGGAGAAATAGCCCTCGAAAGTAGCCAGCGCAGCCTGGAATTGTGACTGTTTTGTAATGGTGAATCTGTACAATGTTATGGTGTTGTGAGGCCGATGTTACATATTTTCTTTAGAAAGTGATTACGTAGTGCCATGTTGTGGTGAGTACGGTAGTAGAAAATGTGGCACGAGGCGGTGCCATCCCTTCGCAGTACAAGGAGGTATGCTATGATCGCAAGAGATATTATGACGCGCAAAGTATATACGATCTTTCCAGAAGCAGGTGTGCAGGAAGTTGCACAACTACTGAGTCGAAAAAGCATTAGTGGTGTCCCTGTTATCGACAAAGACGGCAAGATGATTGGTATCGTCACCGAAGCTGACATCATTGGTAAAGTCAATCGAGAAGATCTGCGTGTTGCCGATATTATGAGTCCTGAGATTATTGTCGTCGATGAAGAGACACCGGTTGGCGAGATTGCTATGCTACTGACCGAACGCAAAATTAAGCGTGTCCCGGTCATGCAGCATGGCAAGTTGGTGGGTATTGTCTGCCGAGCAGATATTGTCCAAGCTGTCGCGCAAGGACACGTGATCATCAGGCATTGGTAGCAGAAAGAGAGAACAGAGAGGTCGAGTCAAGCACCCTTACTGCGTCTACATACTAAGAGATTCAAAAAGGGAGATTGATAAGAAGAAGGCTGGTGTCCGTTAGGGCACCAGCCTCATTACCTGTCCAAAGGAGTTCTCCTTCCCACGTTATCGATTGTGTTTCAGACGTTTTCACACCTTGGCTATTCCGGCGATACAAAGACGATTCATTTCGCTGGTGCGCGTAGCTCTCTGAACGGCTCCGTTCACGTAGAGCATGTTGTCCTTGTGTTACGCCCCTCGCCTACATGCGTCTGCTTCTCTTAGAAGCCTCCCCTTGTTTCTCTCTGAGAGGTTTCCCTCTCACACTTCAGAGTATAGAGTATGTGCATCACTGCACTGTCACAAAAGCTCGGTCTTTTATCACTGTACCCTCACAAAAGGACAGGCCAACTGAAACTACCCCCTTACATGAACGAGTACCTCACGCGCCATACCCTCCTGGTTCAGGAAAGGCCGCACCAGGCTCTATTACATGAACGAGTACCTCGCCCGACAAAACTTCGTGCGGCCCCGTAATAAGCGATCGCAGGTCTTCCTCACGCGCCCATACAACAAATGACTTGTTGGCTTTTTCCATTGCTGCCTGGCTGTCAAATATTGTAATGCCCATCACCACGTTATCCTCCAAGCTGAAGATGTGGTAGGACACAAAGCCTGGCTGTATGGTAAGTGTGGGCAGCAAGCTCTCCTTGGCCCGTCGTACTATCTCATCAGTCCCGCCAAAATGCTTGCTGCGTCGTACTGTTACATACATAGGTTACCCCTTTCTTCGTAAATACATCTGGGGTGTATTCAATCACGCCCCTCAGCGCTGTTTCCTGTTATCAAGCAGTAGTATGCAGGAAACTCTGGTTTACCATCGGTGTTTCCTGCATGATATCACCCTTCTCTCGAGAACTAGCGAGTTGCGCTCCTGTGCGACACTATATGGAGAGCTTACAGAGGCGAATTGTTTTTCGATGTGTTGAAGCCAAACGAAATGTTTCCTAAATCTTCCACTCGGTCAACAACACGATGAACTTGTGCAGTAGCTCTAATATATCCTCTTCTTTCATTAAAAGCAAATACTACCATAGTAAATACGTGGTCGCGGCCTGCTGCACCCAGCAGGCCGTTGCCCTTTCCGATACCGCACACCCGCACCCATCAGCTAGGATTTCGCAGGTCCGTTTTAGCGGGATCAACTGATACTGGTGCAGATGCACCGCCAGGACTCGTACCAGTACCCAGGCTATGAGCCGGGTACTTACTTCTTCAAAGACACGTTAACAGGCTACCTTATCATTACCTCCACCTGGAAACAGGAACGGCGATAAGGGTAAAGTCACGAGGAGACTCGCTAAGATCTACGGAAGAGTTTCCTTCTAGCTTTTCCGTAAATCCGATCCAGCTCACTTGAAGCTCCTACCTGCCCTACCATCACCTCGGGCATCCCTTGGATGAGCCCGACGATATTCTCCTGTACCCACTGGAGTGCGCGCGGGGTTGATTCTATTACGCCAAGTGGTGAGTCAAAGACGCTGATGCTGACTATTTGGTCGTTTCCGACTTGCAGGGCATCGTAAGCAATAAAACCAGGTATCCGGCTGATGATAGGCACAAAGCCTGCTTGCACGCGCTGCAGGAATTCCTCGCCTGTCCCTGGGATGATATGGTACTTTCGGATCGCCATGTACGTGGCTTCCCTCTTTCTGCTTTCACCGTATTCCTCTCCTGGACCTGGTAGTAGGTGCACGATACCTTGCTCACGCAATTGCTTCATCAAGTCTACTCTTTCCTCTTGAGTAAGATTGAGTTGCCACAAAGTTGTTATAAAGTACTCCCTCTCCGTGTCTATAATAGACTTAGCCAGGGCGGCCATCTTAGCTTGTACCAAATCCCTGTGAGCCTTGGCACTAAGGCTATCTGACATCCTACGTACTTCCATCTCTCTACTACCTGCAACTGTCTCTCCTGCAAATGGGCTTTCTGCACGATGATGGACAGCATGCTTTGATTCTTTCTGGGTCTTCCAGGCCTCTCGGTTATCTGACATGAGAATGTACCTGCCTTTCAGAGGCTCTATAGCCGCTACCAATTGCTGAGAAGCGATGGGTCAGAGAAGAACCTTTCGCAGGTATGCTTCCTTCTCTGATTTGGCTTCTCTCCCAGATTATCATAACAGCCAGGCCTCACAAACTCTTAACAGTCATCCAGCTTCTTATCACATTCGTGTTACAACACAAAGAGTTTTGCCAAATT
>WNGJ01006889.1_pt1 | contig 13181 bp, 18 predicted proteins | sample 5400611 | NCBI WGS metagenome assembly WNGJ01 (sample SAMN13153375, study PRJNA577476) | soil metagenome | isolation source: 40 cm soil or saprolite under Garry oak tree replicate 1 | place: USA:California | collected 2016-06-15
AGCGCCTGCTCGACTTTCGCCTGACAATGCCCGCACGTCATACCGCTCACGCGCAGTTTCAACGTCGCCATATGGCCTCCTCCATGACCCCGGGGCATGGCCCCGGGGTTGGGCGCCCACTACAATTTACGTCATGGCATCCCGCGCCGCTCCGAGCACGCAGTCCACCCCCGCTCCCGCCGTCGCCCCCGGCGGTCTCACGCGCGTCCAGCTGCTCGAGATCTATCGGTACCTGCGACTCACGCGCACCCTGGAGGAGCGGCTTGTAGCCCTGTACCGGCAGAGCAAGGTCATCGGAGGCCTGTTCCGTTCGCTCGGCCAGGAGGGGGAGTCCGTCGCGTCGGCGTATGCCCTCGACCGGGGCGGTAATCGGGATATCCTCTCCCCCCTCATCCGTAACCTGGGCTCGATGCTGGTGATGGGCGCGCAACCGATCGAGATCCTGCGCCAGTACATGGCCAAGGCCGAAGGCCCGACGCCAAGGCCGAAGGCCCGACGCACGGGCGCGAGCTGAACGTCCATTTCAACGACCTCGAGCGGGGCTATCTGGGCCAGATTTCCCACCTGGGCGACATGGTCCCCGTCATGGCGGGCATCGCCTTGACCTTCAAGCTGCGCGGCGAACGGCGGGTGGGGCTCGTCTACATCGGGGATGGGGCGACCTCCACGGGAACCTTCCACGAGGGCCTGAACTTCGCGGCCGTGCTGCGGGTGCCCCTGGTGGTGATCGCGGAATACAACCGCTGGGCGTACTCGACGCCCCCCGAGAAACAATTCGCGGTCAAGGACCTGGCCGAGAAGGCGAAGGCTTACGGCGTCCCGGGGGTGACGGTGGATGGGAACGACGTGCTCGCGGTGTACGAGGCGACCAGGTTCGCGGTTGAGCGGGCGCGCGATGGCCACGGCGTGCACGTCATCGAGGTGAAAACGTACCGTCGCAAGGGCCACGCCGAGCACGACGACCAGCACTACGTCCCCAAGGACGAGCTCGACTGGTGGGCGAAGGAGAACGAGCCGCCCGGCGACTCGGCCCTGGAGGGCGTGTACGCCAATCCGGCGGTCCTGACGCCACACTGGTATCGGAGCCTGTGATGGCCGAGGTCACCTATTTGGAGGCGCTGCGCCAGGGCCTGTGGGAGGAGATGGAGCGCGATCCGCGCGTCTTCATCCTGGGGGAGGACGTCGGCGCCTATGGGGGTGCCTTCAAGGTGACCGAAGGCTTTGCGAAGCAGTTCGGCGAGGAGCGGGTGATCGACACGCCGATCTCGGAAGCGGCGATCGTCGGCGCGGCGGCGGGCGCGGCCCACATGGGAATGCGCCCCGTGGCGGAGATGCAGTTCATCGACTTCATCTCGTGCGCCTACGACATGCTCACCAACTATGTGGCGACCGCGCGCTACCGCGCCGGGCTCGCGACCCCGATGGTGGTGCGGGGGCCGTGCGGCGGCTATGTGCGGGGCGGTCCGTTCCACTCGCAGAATCCGGAGGCGGCGTTCCTGCACACGCCGGGTTTGAAGATCGTCTATCCGGCCACCGCGCGCGACGCGAAGGGCCTGATCAAGGCGTCGATCCGCGACGATGACCCGGTCATCTATCTCGAGCACAAGTGGCTGTATCGCCGGATCAAGGAGCAGCTCCCGGAGGGGGAGGACCTGCTCACGCCGATCGGCGAGGCACGGCTTGCCCGTGAGGGGAAGGACCTGTCGATCGTCACCTACGGGGCGACTGTGTGGAAGGCGCTCGAGGCCGCCGAGCAGCTCGCCAAGGACGACGGGCTGTCGGTCGAGGTGGTCGACCTGCGGACCCTGGTGCCGATGGACGACGCCGCGATCATGCGGACGGTTGAGAAGACGAATAAGGTGTTGATCGTGCACGAAGACACCCGCACCGGGGGTGTGGCCGGCGAGATCGCGGCCCGCATCAACGAGCAGGCGTTCGCGTGGCTCGACGGGCCGATCATGCGCGTGACGGCGCACGACGTGCCCCTGCCGTACGCGCCGACGCTCGAGGACTTCGTGCTGCCGCAGACGGAGGATATCGTCAAGGCGGCGCGCTGGCTGGCGGCGTACTGAGGAGACCGCATGGCTCGGATTGACGTGTTGATGCCGCAGATGGGAGAGTCGATCGCGGAAGGGACGCTCTCCAAGTGGCTCAAGAAGCTGGGCGACGAAGTGAAGCGGGACGAGCCGCTGTTCGAGATCTCCACCGACAAGGTGGACGCCGAGATCCCGGCCCCTACTGCCGGGGTCTTGGCCGAGATCAAGGTGCAGGAGGGGCAGACGGTCCCGGTGCAGACATTGGTGGCAGTGATCGAGACCGACAAAAGCGCTGCGACGACTGGGGCCCCCTCCGCGGCAGCCCAGCGGGCGCCCGCCGCTGCGGGGGCCCCAGCCGCCGCAGCGCCGGCTGCGGTAGCACCCGTCCCTCGTCCCTCGTCCCCCGTCCCCCCCAAGGGCGACGGTGCCGAGACCGCCGAGGAGCGTCTCCGCCGCAAATCGACGCCGCTGGTGCGCAAGATCGCCGCCGAGCACCGCGTCGACATCTCGACGATTCCGGGAACAGGCTTCGCGGGCCGGGTCACCAAGCAGGACATCCTGGGCGTCATCGAGCGGGCACCGACTGCTGCGGCGGTCCCGGCAGCCCCAGCCCCTAGCCCCCAGCCCCTAGCCCCCGCCGTTGAGCCCTGGCCCGGCGACCGGGTCGAGCCATTCTCCAAGATCCGCAAGATCACGGCCGACCACATGATCATGTCGCGGCGCGTGTCGGCGCACGTGACGAGCTTCTTCGAGGTCGATTACAGCCGCGTCGCGGAGCTGCGCAGGAAGCACAAGGCGGCCGGCGCGGAGCGCGGCGTGAACCTCACGTATCTCGCCTTCATCGCGAAGGCGTGCGCCGAGAACCTGCGGAAACACCCCGTCGTGAACGCGGCGGTCTCGGGCGACAGCATCATCTACCGCCAGGACGTGAACATCGGGATCGCGGTGGCGCTCGACTGGGGGCTGATCGTCCCGGTGGTGAAGCGCGCGGACGAGCTGTCGCTGTCCGGGCTCGCGCGCGCGATCAGCGATCTGGGTGAGCGGGCACGCACCAAGAAGCTGTCGCCCGACGAGATCCAGCGCGGCACCTTCACCATTACCAATCCCGGCGTGTTTGGATCGTACGCCGGGGCGCCCATCATCAATCAGCCCCAGGTCGCCATCCTCGGGGTGGGCGCCATCGAGAAACGTCCCAAGGTCGTCACGCTGGCCGACGGCACCGACACGATCGCGATCCGCACCATGGGAATGGTGTCCATGTCCTACGACCACCGGGTCGTGGACGGCGCCGACGCGGATCGGTTCCTCGCCGACGTGAAGCGGACGCTCGAGAACTTCCCCGACGGAGCGATCTAGCATGCCCAAGGTGCTCACGGCGGCGCGCGTGCGCGTGGCGCCGACCAACGAGGCGGACTACCTCGCCACCTTGCGCGAGCTGTGTCAGTTCGCCGAGGCCCGCGGCCAGCGCATCTGGCTGTTCCGCAACGCCAAGGATCCGCAGCTGTTCACGGAGTTCTCCGAGAGCCAGACGGAGATGTCGCACCGGGCCCAGGCGTCCCGGCTCCCTGAAGAGATCAAGCTCGAGAAGCGCCTGCAGGGGCTCGGCACGTACGCCGCCGACGCCTGGGAGCTCTGGACCGAAGTGTCGCTCGTGGCCGGGGCGGAAGCGTAGGCGCGGGCGATGGCACGGGGCCAGGTCGTCATAGACGGCGGCACGTGGGAGGTGTATCCGTCGGGGCGGGTCACCGTGTACGGCCGCGACCAGTTCGGGATCGTGTTCCAGCAGGGCACGGGCCCGGAACGGCGCCGCCGCTTCACCCGCTTCGCGCCCGTCGGCAGCCGCAGCCCCGACGCGGCGCTCGCCGAGCTGTCCGAGCGCGACCTGGTCCAGCTGTTCCACCAGTCGCAGCCGGCGTGGACGGCGCCGGAGAGTGCCTACGGCGCACGTTGATCTGCACTGTCATTCCACGGCGTCGGACGGGGAGTACCCTCCGGCCGAGGTTGCGCAGCGCGCCCACGTTGCTGGCCTCGCCGCCATCGCCCTGACCGATCATGACACGACCGGCGGCGTTCCCGAAGCCGCGCGTGCCGGCGCGGCGCTGGGCGTGCGCGTCGTCTCGGGATGCGAGTTCAGCGTGAAGGCGCCCTGGGGCGAGCTGCACCTGCTCGGCTACTTCCTGCCGCCCGGGCACGAGCGGCTGGAGGCGTTTCTCGCCACCACCCGCGCCGCGCGCCAGCGCCGTGCCGAGCAGATCGTCGCGCACCTGCGCCGGCTCGGCGTGGCCATCGAGCTGGCGGACGTGCTGGCGGCGGCGGACGGCGGCGCGCTCGGCCGCCCCCATGTGGCCCGCGTCCTGGTCGAGCGTGGCGTGAGCAGCGACATCAACGACGCGTTCGGCCGCTACCTCGGCCGGGGGCGTCCGGCGTATGTGGAGAAGCCCCTGCCCACCCTGCGCCAGGTGACCGACCTGGTGCACGCGGTGGGCGGCGTCGCCGTCGCGGCGCATCTGGGCGACCGTGGCAGCGAGGGTCAGATCCGGCAGTTTCAAGCCGACGGCCTCGATGGGCTCGAGGTGCGCCACCCCAGCCATTCCGAGGCGATCGAGCGGCGGCTGGCCGCGCTCGCCGAGCGCCTGGGGCTCGTCATCAGCGGCGGGTCGGACTGGCATGGGGACATCGAGCTCGGCGATTCGCACGCCGGGCTGGGCGAGATGGACGTGCCCCTCGAATGGCTCGAGAAGCTCGAAGAGCGTCACGGAAAGACGTCACGAGGAATCGTCGCGGAGACCCGTAAGGAGTCCCCACCATGAGCGAACCGCTGAGCGTCGGCAGCAAGGCACCCGCGTTCGCCGCGACTGCCTCCGACGGCAAGACCTACACGCTGGCGGACGTGCTGAAGATGAAACACGTCGCGCTCGTCTTCTATCCGGGAAACAACACGCCCGGCTGAAACCGCCAACTCTCCGCCGTGCGCGACGAGATGGCCAAGTTCCAGGCAGCCGCGATCCAGCCATTCGGCGTGAACCCCGCCGGGGTGGAGAGTCACGCCGGTTACGTCCGGAAGCTGGGCTTCAATTTCCCGCTGCTCTCCGATCCGGACCGCGCGATCGCGCGCGCCTACCACGCGCTCAAAGACGATGGCAAGGGGATTCAGCGCACCGTGTACGTCGTGAGCCGGGACGGGAGGATCGCATTCGCGCAGCGCGGCGCACCGCCGGTCGACGAGATCGTCGCCAGTGCCTCCTGACCTGCGGGGCAAGGTCGCGCTCGTCACCGGTGTCGGGCGGGTGGGGCAGATCGGTTACGCCGTCGCCACCGGCGTCGCCCGGGCCGGCGCGCAGCTCGTCATCGCCGACCGGAACGCGACCGCCGTTGCCGAGCGCGCGCGGGAGCTCGCGTCTCAGGGGTTCGCGGTCCAGGCCGCGGGGGGCGACCTGACGACGCCCGAGGCGGCGCGCCGCGCCGTGGCCACCGCCCGGGAGCGCTTCGGAGGGCTCGATATCGTGGTGAACGTCGCGGGCGGGCTCGTCAACTACGGGCCGGCGGTCGAGCTCGGGCCCGAGCAGGTCGAGCGCGAGCTGGCCGTCAACATCAAGACGACGTTCTTCGTGTCGCAGGCGGCCATCCCGCTGCTGCGGGAGCGGGGCGGCGGCGCTATCGTGAACTTTGCCTCGATCGCCGTGCTCAAACCCCAGAGTCAGATGGCCGTCTACATCGCGGCCAAGGCTGCCGTGGCCGGGCTCACACGCGCCCTGGCGCGCGAGCTGTCGGCCGACCGGATCCGCGTGAACGCGGTGGCGCCCGGCACCATGCGCACCACCGACAATCTCGCGCAGCTGAAAGACGCGAAAGTGCGCTGGGTGGAGCTCGACGACCTGGTGGCCGCGGTACTGTACCTCGCGAGCGACGAGGCGCGGGCGGTGAGCGGCGAGATCCTCCCGGTGGCCGGAGGCGACGTCTGAGCGATCCCGTCGTGATGCGGGATGTCATCGTGGTCGGGGGCGGCTGCTACGGCAGCTTCTACGCCGCCCAGCTCGCCAAAGCCAAAGCGCGGGGTCGGGCCCGGTTTCGGCGCGTCGTGGTGGTAGATCGGGAGCCCGAGTGCCGCGCCCGCCGCGAGCTGGGTGACGCACCGGACCGTACGTTCGTGGCGCGCGACTGGAGCGGCTTCTTTCGTGAGTTCCTGGGTGCGGCGGCCCCCGCGCCCGCCGGCGAGGCGGAAGACTACATCGTGCCGTCGCCGCTCATGCCGCATCTCATGTTCGAGTGGGTGCTCGAGCGTGCCCGCGCGCGCTGGCCCGGGCGCGCGGTCGACGTCGCCCCGGTCCCCGACAGCCTCGGCACGCCGTACGATCGCACCGCCCCCGCACCGGACCATACGCGCTACGTGTCGTTCGCGGACTGGATCTGCCCCACCCACTGCATCGAGCCCGCCATCTGTCCGGCGATCGACGCCACCCGGAGTTGGGAGATGGGTGACGCCGTGCGGGCGCTCGCAGCGCGGCTCCAGGCGGCCGGTGAACCGGTCCACGGGCCAGCGTTGTTCACGTGCCGCCATCACGTGTTCGGCGTCGGCACCTTCGCCGTGCAGGCGGTGCTGGCCGGAGACGCGATCGTACGGGCGGCCGGCGAGAACGGGGCCGCGGCGGCGGTGCTGGTGGGGACGATCTCGAGCTGTCACGGAGCGCTGAACCTGCTGAAACTGGGGCGGTGGAAGGCGGTGGAGGGCGGGGAAGGGCGGGCGAAGGCAGACGCGCAGGCCCACCCTCGTCCATGAGGCGCTGGAAACCGTGTGGTGTTCTATTATTAGCGACGGTGGACTGGAGCAGATGGAGGACGAGGTTCGATGACTCCCAACGGTCCCAACGGATACGATGTGATCATCGTCGGTGCGGGTCCTGCGGGTTTGTGCGCCGCTATGTATGCCGGGCGGGGCATGCTCAAGACGCTCACGATCGAGCGGGGCGCGCCCGGCGGTGAGCTCCTCAACACGGACCTGATCGAGGACTACATCGGGTTCGAGAGCATCAAGGGCTGGGAGCTGGCCCAGAAGATGACCGAGCACGCCAAGAAGTTCGGCGCGGAGATCGTCACCGACACCGTGGAGCGGATCCGGCGGGGCGCGGACGGCTGGTTCGACGTCGCGACCGCGCGGGGCACGACGTATCGCGCGCCCGCCGTGATCCTCACCGCCGGGGGAACCCCCGTGAAGCTCGGGGTGCCGGGGGAGAAGGAGCATGCCGGCAAGGGCGTCTCGTACTGCGCGGTGTGCGACGGCGCGTTCTTCAAGGGTGAAGTGCTGGCCGTCGTGGGCGGCGGCGACGCCGCCGTCGAGGAGGCCGACTATCTCACACGCTACGCGACCAAAGTGTACATCGTGCACCGGCGCGACCAGCTGCGCGCCTCGAAGATCATCCAGGAGCGCGCCTTCGCGAACCCCAAGATCGAGCTCGTCTGGAACAAGCGCGTCGTCGAGATCAAGGGCACCGAGCGCGGCACCGATCACCTCGTCCTCGAGGACACCGCGACCGGCGGGCACGTCACGCTGGCGGTCGGAGGCGTATTCATCTTCGTCGGGTTCAAGCCCAACTCGGGGCTCATCGAGGGGCACGCCGAGCACGACGCCGGCGGTTACTTCATCACCGACGAGCGGATGATGACCTCGATCCCGGGCCTGTTCGCGGCGGGCGACGTCCGCAGCCAGCTCACGCGCCAGATCACCACGGCAGTGGGCGACGCGACCACGGCCGCGATCGCGGTGGAGAAGTATCTCGCGGCCTTGCGGGAGCGGGAGAAAGCGGGCATCGCCTCATGAAGGTCGTGCCGATCCCGAACGGCCGGTTCGTCGAAAACTGCTATCTCGTCATCGATGAAGCCGGCGGCGAATGCGCGGTCATCGACCCGGGCGAGGAGGCGAGCCTGATCGCCCACAAGATCGCGGATGCGGGCGTGAAACCCGTGGCGATCTGGCTGACCCATGCCCACATCGACCACGTGCTCGGCGTTCCCCGGCTCAAGGCCGACACCGGCGCGCCGGTATACCTCCACCCCGGCGACCGGCTGCTGTACGACCACGTGCCGGAGCAGGCGAGTGCCTTCGGCATGCGCGCCACGCCGCTCCCGGCGCCCGATCGCGCGCTCGCCCACGGCGACCTGTTGCGGGTGGGCTCGCTCGAGTTCCGCGTGCGCCACGCCCCGGGCCACTCGCCGGGCAGCGTTGTGTTCGAGGGACACGGTATGGCGTTCGCCGGAGACGTGCTGTTCCAGGGCTCGATCGGGCGGACCGACCTGCCCGGCGGCGACTTCGAGACGTTACTGAAGAGCATCGAGCGCGAGTTGCTTACGCTCCCGGATTCGACCATCGTGTACTGCGGGCATGGACCGGAAACCACCGTGGGACGCGAGCGCCGAGCCAACCCCTTCCTCACCGGCGCCCATCGGCTCGGCTAGGGCGCCGCTGCCGACCTGCCTGCGGTGCGGCACGCAGGTCCGGCCCCGGCCATGGGGCTGCCGCAATCCGTGCCCTAACTGCGGCTTCAACTACCCGCTGGGCGACTGCTCCGACTGAGCGGGGTGCATGATCAATCACCTGCTGGCGCTGGCCCTGCTGGGTGTGGACTGCGTCGCTCGCGCCTGGCGGATCCAGCTCGCGACCTGGACGGCGGGCGGCCGGCTGTCGTTCAGCCACGCGTTCCGCCTGAACCTGTACGGCGAAGCCGCGTCGCAGCTCACTCCCAACCGGCTGGGAGGCGAGCCGGCGCGATTCCTCGGCCTCAACGAAGCGCGCTTGCGACCCGTCACCGGCATCGTGGCGATCGGCGTCGAGGTGGCGTGTGAATGGCCGGTGTTCCTGCTGGTGGGTGCGGCGCTGTTCGGCTATTACGTGCCCGACTGGCGGGACGCCGCCCGAACCTGGCTGCATCGCCACCGGGCCGGTGAGCTCCTCACCGTGGAGATCATCGCGCTCGTGGTTCTCGTCACCGTGTACTTGCTGCAGCGGCTGGCGCGGGCGGGGTTCATCCGCCACCGCGTGCGGCGCCAGTGGCGCGTCGCGTGGGCGCACGTGCGCCGCGCCCCGCGCTGGGCGCTTGGCGCCGGCGCCCTCCTCACCGTGGTGAGCATCGTCGCGCGCGCGCTCGTTTTGCCGGCGCTCGCCTGGGGTATGCCGGGCCGGCCCCCATTCGCGCAGATGTTCTACGGCGCCCTGGCGCTGCTGCACGCGCCGCTCGTGGTGCCGCTCCCGTCCGGCGGCGGGGGCCTCGAGGTCGCCTTTCTCAATGGCTTCGCCGGAGACTTCGGTACGCGCCAGGTGACGATGTTGTTGCTGTGGCGGTTTTACACGGCCATCCTCTTGACCGGGCTCGGCGTCTACGCGCTGGTGCGCTCCATCGGCTATCGGGCGGCGGTCGAGGTGTTCAAGATCGGCTGGGGCAAGCGCAGGGAGGTAGCATGACCGATCCACGGATCACGCCGCTCACGCCGGACCAGGCCGCACCCGAGGTCCGGCCCATCTTCGACACCTACCTGCGGGAGCGCGGCAACATTCCGAACATGTTCCGCACGGTGGCGCTGCGTCCGGCACACCTGCGCACCATGATCGCGCACTTCCGGACGGTCATGAACGAAGGCACCGTGCCGCCCCTGCTCAAGGAGCTCCTGTGGGTGCGGATCTCGCACTTCAACCGCTGCCGCTACTGACTCAACTCCCACACTGTCTTGGCAAGACAGCGGGGAGCGAGCGACGCCCTGGTGGAGGCCGTGCAGGACCGGGGCGGCCGCGAGCCGATCGCGGCGCTCGAGGCGGGATGGCAGGCGGCGCTGGAATACGCCGACGTGGTCCACCGCTCGGGGCACGAGGTCACGGACGAGCTGTACGCGCGGCTGCGGGCGGCGTGGGACGAGGGCCAGATCGTCGAGATCACCCTGGTGATCGGGATGACGGAGTACTTCAACCGGTTCAATGACAGTCTCAGGGTTGAGCCGACCACGTAAGTGCGGAATGTGGAGTGCGGAATGCGGAGAAGTAAACGGACGCGTCAGGAAGCGAACCACCTTTTCACTGCGACTCCGCATTCCCCATTCCGCACTCCGCACGTACTATTCGTCCGTCATAGGCGGTTCCTGAGTCGAGACCGAGGCGATGAGCGCGACCCGTATCGAGCGTGATCCGCTGGGCGAGCTGCCGGTGCCGGCCGACGCGCTGTACGGCATCCAGACCGAGCGCGCCCGCCACAACTTTCCCATTTCCCAGCTGGCGCCCCTGGCCCCGTTCATCGACGCCGTCATCCGCATCAAGAAGGCCGCCGCGCTGACGCACAAGGAGACCAAGCGTCTCGATCCGAAGCTCGCCGACGCGATCGTGCGGGCGGCGGACGAGGTCCTCGCCGGACAGCACCGCGACCAGTTCGTCGTGGACCCCTACCAGGCGGGAGCCGGCACCTCGCACAACATGAACTGTAACGAGGTGCTCGCCAACCGCGCGAACGAGCTGCTCGGCGGCGCGCGCGGCGCGTACACCCCGGTGCATCCCAACGATCACGTCAATATGGCCCAGTCGACGAACGACGTGATCCCGACCGCCATCCGGCTGGCGGCGCTGGCCGAGCTGCCGGCGCTGCTGGACGCCCTGGGCCGGCTCGCCGCCGCCTTCCTCGCGAAGGGCCGGGCCTTCGATCAGATCCTCAAGTCCGGCCGGACCCACCTGCAGGACGCCACGCCGATCCGGCTCGGTCAGGAATTCACGGCCTATGGACACACCGTCGAGCGCAACCGCGAGCGCGTGGCGCAGGCAGCGGACGCCCTGTGCGACCTCGGGATCGGCGGCACCGCGGTCGGCACGGGACTGAACGCTGAGCCCGCGTATCCAGGCCTGATGCTGAAGCACCTCCGGGCGATCACGGGGCTCGAGCTGCGCGAGGGGAAAGACCGCGTGCAGCTGATGCAGTCGATGGGGGATGCGGCGGGGTTCTCCGGGGCACTGCGCACCTACGCGATGGACCTGGGCAAGATCGCGAACGACCTGCGGCTACTTGTGTCCGGACCGCGGACCGGGCTCGCCGAGATCGCGCTGCCGCCGGTGCAGCCCGGGTCGAGCATCATGCCGGGCAAGGTCAACCCGTCCATCCCCGAAATGGTGAACATGGTGTGTTATCAGGTGCTCGGGAACGACGTGACCGTCGCGACCGCGGCGGAGGCGGGCCAGCTCGAGCTCAACGTCATGATGCCCGTGATCGCCCACAACCTGCTCTTCTCGATGCGGATCCTCACGAGCGCGTCGGGGGTCCTGGCCGAGCGCTGTGTGGCCGGGATCGAGGCCGACCGCGCGCAGTGCGAGCACTGGCTCGAGCGCAGCCCGGCGCTCGTGACGGCCCTCGCTCCGAAAATTGGCTATGCCGAGGCCGCCAAGCTCGCCAAGGAGGCGGTGGCGAAGAACGTCACGGTGCGCCAGCTGGTGATGGAGAAGGGCGTGCTCAAGGGCAAAGACCTGGACGAGGTGCTCGATCTCCTCGCCATGACCGAGCTGGGAGTGCCGGGGCAGCGCAAATGACTCTATTCTCGGAGGCGCACGTATGCATTGGATCGTCGCGGGGCTGATCGCCGGCGTCGGCGCGTTCTTCGCAGACTACGTGATGTGGGGGAAGGTCTTCACCGGTCCGGACATGCACGCGTTCGGCACCACGCCGCCCACGCCCGCGGAGCAACAAAAACTGATGGCGGCGAACCTGCCGAAGTCGGCGCTGCTGGCACTGATCTTTGGTGTGCTGCTGGCGTGGTTTTATCATCAGCTCAAGGCCGGGCTATGGGCCAAGGGCGGCGGCCCCCTCGCGGGGATGGAGTTCGCGACGATGCTCTGGCTGTGCACCATCGCGCTCTCGACCGTCGGCAGCGGCGTTTGGTACGACAAAGTGCGCCCGCTCCTCAAGGCGACGTTCTGGTCGTGGCTCGTGCGCATGAACGTCGCCGGGATCATCGTCGGTTTGCTCGTCCGGTAAGCGCCGTCACGCGGGGGGTCGTGATTCGAGTCACCGAATCCGACCCGTTTGGTGGTTATCCGTAACCATATGCGTCCGACACTCGTGGTTGCGGCGGCCATCTCGCTGTCAGGCATTTCATCCGCGCAGGCCCAGCGCCCGTTTCGGCTCGGCGCCACCTATTCGTCTCCCAGCCTGCAGGATCTCTCCGGCGCGACCCACAGCTTCTCTTCCCTCGGCGGCTCGATTGCGTTCATGACAGGCGACGAGGGTGAGACCGGCGTGACGATCTCCCGCTACCACGATCTGTCGACCGACGGGCGGGCGCGGCAGCTGACCCTCTTCGGGCTCGACTCGTACTACTATCCGGTGGGCGCGCGCGGCGTGGTCGCGCCATTTGCGGGCACGGCGCTTGGCCTGGCGCGCGTGACCGAAGCCAAGCCGGGCTGCTTGCTGCTGTGCGGAGACACCGTTTCCACCACCAGCCAGCTGGCTCTCGCCTTCGGCCTCGGTGTGCGCGTGAATGTCGGCGATGCCGCGGTCGCCACCGTCCTGGGCCGATTCCTGCAGGTCCCGGGGAGCGACATCCAAGCGCTCGAGCTCGTCGCCACCGCATCCGTGGCGTTGGGGAAGCTCCGTCGCGGTGCGTTTCTCGAAGGCACCTTGGGCCCCTCGGTGAGCGCTCTCATTCCTGTTTCCGGATCGCTGCGCGGGCGCGGCCCGTTCGCCGGCGTCCGATTCCGCCGCGATACCAAGAAAGCGGGCACCGTGGGGCTGGAAATCGACTACGCCCCTCTGGAAGTCACGGCGGGAAGCTGGCGCCTGTACGCCGTGGCAGGCCTGCTCTTGGCCGGCGTGTACAGCCAAGGGCCGGACCGCGGCATCGCTCAAGGCGCGCACGGCGGCGTCGGCGCCGACTTCGTGGGTGCGCGGCTGATGTGGAACGTCAATGGGCGGCTGCTGTGGCTGCAGCGCAACTCCGGCGAGAACGTCTTGGGTGTGCAGGTCGGTGTCGGTCTGAGCCCGAGAATCGGGGGTCCGGGCGCCGCCCATTGAATCCCGGAAACCAAGCTCGCATATTGCTTCCATGCGCGTCACCACCTGGGCCGAGTACGGGCTGATCGTCTCGCTCAACCTCGCGAAGCGTGCGGGGCAGGGTCCCGTCGCGGCGCGC
>WNGJ01005643.1_pt1 | contig 13180 bp, 17 predicted proteins | sample 5400611 | NCBI WGS metagenome assembly WNGJ01 (sample SAMN13153375, study PRJNA577476) | soil metagenome | isolation source: 40 cm soil or saprolite under Garry oak tree replicate 1 | place: USA:California | collected 2016-06-15
CGGCGCGCCGTCGACGCGCAGGAAGGCCTCGCTGCGGAAGGCCGCCGCGACGTGCCCGCGGTCAAGCCGCGCGACCGGCGACCCGCGGGATCCGCAGTCCCCGCCGCGCTGGGCGTGCAGCGCCGCGGCGGCCAGCAGCGCGGCCCCGGCGCAGGCGATGGCCACGTCCTCGGCCGGCAGCCGGGACGGCAGGTTCCCGGGGGCGCCGCCGACCCGGAGCACCTCCAGCCCGGCCGGGAGCCTGACGTCGCCGTTCTCAGCGGAATCCGCGCTCAGCGCCGCCCACGCCTCGGCCAGCAGCGTTGGCCATAGCTGGCCCGGCCACAGCTCTTTCGTCACCGGCTCATTCTCACCGGAGACCGGGTTCGTCGACCAGGCCGGGGGAGGCGACGGTGATCTCGCCGGGGTAGCTCGCCGCCGCGGCCCGCACCGCCTCGTCCGGGTCGGTGCCCGGCCACAGGTGGGTGAGCACAAGGCGTCCGGCCCCGGCTTCGCGGGCCACCGCGCCGGCCTGCCGGGCGCTGGACAGGTAGCGGGCCGAGCCGCCCTCCACCTGCCACGGGCGGGTGGCCTCGGCCAGGAAGACGCCGGCGCCGCGGGCGAGTTCGGCCAGCAGCGGGCTCGGCCCGCTGTCGCCGGTGTAGGCCAGCACCTGGCCGCCCGCCTCCAGCCGCAGCCCCGCGTTCGGCATCCAGTGCGGGAGCAGCCAGCTGCGCACGCCGAACGGCCCGATCTCCAGACGGCTTCCCGGCGTGAACTCGCGCAGCGCGATCGCGTCGTCCAGCATGCCGGGGCGGTCCAGCGCGAGCACCGGCCCGAGCGCGCCGGGCGGCGCGAACACGGGGAGCGCCGGGGGCGGCTCGTCCCGCATGGCCCTGGCCCGGAGCAGCGGGTTCAGGTCGGCGCAGTGGTCCGGGTGCCCGTGGCTGACCAGCACGGCGTCCACCTCGGCCGCGTCCGCCACCGTCAGCAGCCGGGGCAGGGTGGCGTACCCGGGGTCGATCAGCAGCCGGAACCCATCGTGCTCGACCAGGTAGCCGCTGCACGCCAGGCCCGCCGCGGGCCAGCCCCCGCAGCCGCCGAGCACCGTCAGCCGCACGGCTACCCTCCCTTCCTCGCGAACACGTGCAGCAGCGCCGCCACCTGCCGGTACGGGTCGGTACGTCCGGCCCGCTCCTCGCAGTCCAGCAGCGACGCCAGCTCCGGCGGCGGTTCGGCGTCGGCCGGCGCGGTGTCGGTGAAGATCCGCACCCCGTACCAGGCGGTGACCCGTAGCCCGTGGCCGGCCAGCCGCCCGGTCAGGTCGTCGAGCCGGTCCGCGCGGGCGCTGACCCCGATCCGGTTCTCGTACCGGTCCGAGCCGAACGCCGAACGGCACGCCGCCCAGTCGCCGAAAAGACCCGGCCGCATGGCCAGCGCGTCGCCGTTGCGCACCAGCAGCGACACCAGGCCGCCGGGCGCCGCCAGCGCCGCGATAGCCCGCAGCACCGGCTCGGGGTCGGCCAGGTACATCAGCACGCCGTGGCAGAGGACGACGGGGAAGCGTGCGGCCCCGGCCCGTTCGGGATAATCCTCGATCAGGCCTTGTTCGGCCCGCACCCGGCCGCGGATCCCGGCCGGCTCGGCGGCCAGGTCCCGCTCCAACCGGGCCAGCAGGCCGGCCGAGGCGTCCACCCCGGTCACGTCATACCCGTGCCTGGCCAGCCGGAGGGCCTGGGTCCCCTGTCCGCAGCCGAGATCGATGACCCGAACGGGCGGGGCCGGGAGTTCCTGCTCCAGTTGCCGCGCCACCATTTCCTGGCGCACCACGTCCCGCAGCTTGCCCAGACGTGCCTGCCAGTTGCGCTCGCCGGCGGTGAACGCGGTGCTCATCGGGTCGGCTCCAGTTCTTTTTGCATCAGCAGGGTGTCGATCCAGCGGCCGTGCTTGCGGCCGACGCCGGACAGCAGGCCCGCTTGGCTGAAGCCGAACCGGCGGTGCAGCGCGGCCGACGCGTCGCTGCCGGTGTCGGCGATGACCGCGATGACCTGCCGCGCGCCGGCCGCCGCGCACCCGTCCAGCAGGCGGCCCAGCAGCGCGCTGCCGATCCCGCGGCCGGTGCAGGCGGGGGAGAGGAACACGCTGTCCTCGACCGTGTGCCGGTAGCCGGGCTTGGGCCGCCACGGGCTGGCATAGGCGTAGCCGCACACCGACCCGTCCGCCTCGGCCACCAGGAAGGGCAGGCTCTGCGCGGCCCGGTCAGCCAGCCGCTGCCGCCACTGCGCGGCGGTCGGCGCGACCTCCTCGAACGTCGCCACGCTGGTCGCGACGTAGTGCGCGAATATCGCGGCGACCTGCCCGGCGTCCGCCGGGACGGCCGCGCGGACGACAGGCTGTGGTTCGGCCGGCATGGTTCCCCGTTCCGTCGTTGCGCCCCGCTCAGCATTCTCCCGACTCGCCCGGGCCCGGGCAAAGGGTTACCCGGACGCGTAACACGGCCGCCGCGGCTGGCGCTGTCACCACCGTGACGCTGTCCGGCCAAACCAGGCTTCAAGATCACGAACGGATCGCATCCGTGCTCTCGGTGTGAGACGTGTGCGTCTTATGAGCAAGGGGAGGTGTACGGGGAATGTCCTGGCCAGCAGTGATCGTCTTCGCGGTCTTGGCCACGTGTGCCGTCGTGGTGGTGGTCGGCTACTTCCGGGGCAACAGGAAGCTGCACGCCGCCGCCGAGGCCACGCGCGCGAAAACGCCGGTCACCCTGATCCGGCCCGCGTCCCAGCGCGAGCGCGATGAGGCGCAGGGGCAGAGCGACAGCTGGATCTGGCGCTGAGGCGACGCATCCCACCTGGTCGCCGGCCGGCGGATGCGGGCCGTCGGCCGGCGCCTTACCTTGCCTCGCCAGTGACGGTACCCGTCGATCGTATATTCGACATCGGGGGAGTGCGGGTGTACTGTGGACCCATGGTGGCTACCCAGCCTGACGTGTCCCGGGCCCGGTACGAGTCCCGTCCCGGTCGGCGCGCGGTGGTCGCTGCCAGCCTGGCCGACCTGCGCGGGCCCGCCGAGGGCACCGTCGAGCTGCCGATCTGGCTGTTCTGGAGCAGCCCCGATCACACGTTCGACCTCGGTAACCAGGATATGCGCGTCTGGCTCTACCAGACCGTACTGCGCGAGGCGAGCCGCCCCGAGGATCTCACCGAGTACCTGGACGGCGACACGCTGATCGCCCTCTGGCCCGACCTGTACCTGCCCAGGGGCGTCCGGCAGGCGTGGGAGGAGCAGCACCCGGTCCTGCGGGCCGCGGCGACTGCGCCCCGCAGCGCTGCCTGATGCCGGTCAGCGTTTTCCACGGCCAGGTGGCCGCGATAGCGCTGCGCGCCGCCGCCCCGCACGGGTTCGCCCTGGGCGGCGGCAACGCCCTGATCGCCCACGGAGTCATCGACCGGTTTACCCAGGACGTCGACGTCTTCAGCGACGAAGAGGGTGGTGTGGAAGCCGCGGCCGACGCGGTGGAGGCCGCACTGCGCGAAGCCGGGTTCGGGGCCGAGCGGCGCGACAAGGCCGGCGGCCTGGGCGACATCTTCTACGGCCTGGGCGAGGGCATGGCCGAGTGGATCGTCACCGCGCCGGGCGGCGAGCAGATGATGCTGCAGATGGCGTACTTCGACCGCGCCCGCCGTCCTGTGATCATGGAGTTCGGCCCTGTCCTCGATCTCGAGGACGTGGTCGGCGGCAAGGTGTGCGCCCTGGTCAGCCGGGTCGAGCCGCGTGACTATGTGGACACCGCGGCCGCGCTGGACCGTTACACCGTGGAGCAGATCATCGGCTTCGCCCGGCGGCTGGACCCGGGCCTGACCGACCGGGACTTCGTCGACGCGGCCGAACGGCTGGACCACTGGGGTGACGGGGTGTTCGCCTCGTTCGGCCTCGGTGCCGAGGGCATCGCCGCACTCCGCGCCCGGTTCGCCGCCTGGCCGCGGTCCTGACAGCATAGGACTCAATGCGTGAACGGGTGTCTTACCGGGTCCCGCCGACCGCACTGTCGCGCAGCAGCCCGGCATTGCGACCCGCGGTGGGGGCGCCGACCCGCGGGTCGATGTGCACGTCCACGACGACCGGTCCGGTCGCGCGCAGCGCCGCCGCCAGCGAGTCGGCGAGTTCGTCGGTATGGCGCACGGTGATGCCCGCCGCGCCCAGCGAGCGCGCGTACGCCGCGAAGTCGGTCTCCGGCAGCGAACAGTCCACATTGGTCAGTCCGAGCACCTGGGCGCCTTGCGCGCACATGTTGTAGCAGGAGTCGTTGAGCACCACCCAGATCGCCGACGCTCCTGTCGCGACTGCGGTGCTCACTTCGTTGAGCATCAGCATGGAGCCGTCACCGACCAGGGCAACGGCCGGGCGCGATGTGGCCAGCGCGGCGCCCACCACGCCGGTGCTGAAGTGCCCCATGGAGCCCACGAGCCCGGACGGGCCGCGCCAGTGCTCCGGGTCGGTGAACCGCAGGCGGTTGACCGCCCACGCGAGCGCGTTGCCGGTCTCCGCCATCACCAACTGTCCAGTGTCGACGAAAACAGCCTGGACCGCATCCATCAGCCGGCCCGGGTGGATGCGGTCACCGTGCCCGGGCGGCCCGGCATCCGGGAACGGCCGGACGCCGGGCACCGGCAGTACGGGCGCGGGTTGTCCGGCCTCGAACAGCTCGGCGAGCCGGGTACAGAAGGCGCCCGTATCGGCGACCACTGGTACCGTCTTCACCGCCGGGTACGCCTGCCCGTGCACCGACGGGTCTAGGTCGACGTGGACGAACGCGATGCTGGGCAGGTACCCGGGATGGTAGCCGGAGGCGGTGTCGCTCAGCGCCGTACCCAGCACCAGCGTGTACCGCGGCCGATGGCGATCCAGGTATGCCAGCACCGACGGATGGCCCGCGAAGCCCGTCACGCCGAGGTAGGCCGGGTCGTCCTCGGCGATGACGCCCTTGCCCCGCGAGGTGGCCATGACCGGCACGCCCGCGGCCCGGGCTAGCCGGCGAACCGGGTCGGCCAGGTGGCGCGTGCCGGCGCCCACCCAGAGCACCCACGGCTGGTCGTGCAGCAACTCGTACGCGGCTGCCGCGGCCTCGTCGGCGTCGGCCACGCCGTGCCGCACCGCGATGCGTGCGGGTGGGTGGACCCGGGTGGCCGCGCCGCGCTGCGCGGGCAGGGTCAGGCTCACGTGGGCCAGGAACCGGGTGCGCGCGGCCAGCCCGTCGGCCAGCGTCTCGACGACCGCGCACAGCTCGTCGGGCGAGCTGACCACGGCGGCAAAGTCGAACAGCGGCCCGGCCGTGAAGATGCCGTCCCATGGCAGTGTCCGCGGCCCGGTCTCCTGGATCGGTCGGCGGCCGTACATGCCGCTCTCGGTCGACGCGCTCACCAGGATGACGCGCGCCGGCTCGTGCCGGCTCGCGTACACGCCGGTGAGCACGTTGGTCAGCCCCGGCCCGGTGGTCACGAACACCACGACGGGCCTACCCGAGGCGATGCTGGCCTCGCACGCCGCGAACGCGGCACCGCTCTCGTGCCGGAAGTGGGTCACCTCGATGCTGGTACCGCCGAGCGCCGACCAGAAGAATGAGATCGCGCCACCGGTCACTCCGAACGCGTGCCGCACGCCGAGCTCCTCCAGCGTCTCCGCGAACGCCACCGCGAACGTCGTCATCAGTTACCCCTCAGCCTCCGCCTGAGCAGGCTCAGCACGGTCTCGGTGAACTCCTCCGTCGTGGCCGCGGGCGCGGCCGCGCACAGGCACTCGCGCAAGTGTCCAGCCGCGGCGCGGTACCCGACGTGGTCGAGCAGCATGACCGCCGACATCATCGCCGCGTACGGGTTCGCGACCCCGGTACCCGCGATGTCCGGCGCGCTGCCGTGTACCGGCTCGAACAGGCCGAAGCCGGTCTCCGGGCACAGGTTCGCGCTCGCCGCGAAACCAAGGCCGCCCATCAGCGCCGCCCCCACGTCGCTGGCGATGTCGCCGAAGAGGTTCTCGGTGAGCACGCCCTCGTACCGGGACGGGTCCCGTACCAGATGGTAGCAGAACGAGTCGACGTACTCCTCGGTCGCTGTCAGCTCCGGGAAGGCGGCAAGCTCGGCGTGGAATACCTGCTGCCAGAGCCGGCCGGTGTGCGGTACCGCGTTCGCCTTGTGCACCAGTGTCACCCTGCGGCGGCCCTTTCCGCTCAGGTCCCGGAGGCAGTAGCGGACGAACCGTTCGACCGTCTGCCGCGTGTAGACACACGTGTCCACGGCCGTACCGGCCATGGTGCCACCCACGCCCGCGTACAGGCCCCCGGTATTCTCCCGGTATAGGTCCACCGTCGCGTCTGGCAGGAAGAGCGGCCGGTAGTTGACATACAGGTCGAGCCCGGTGCGCAGCCCCAGCAGGATCGCGCGCCCGTGGGTCATGTCAGGGATGCGCGGGTCGCCGAGCGCGCCGAACAGTATCGCGCGGTACTCCCGGGCCAGCATCCCGATCGCCCCGTGCGGTGTGCCCACACCCTCGGCGAGCCACCGCCGCGCGCCCCAGTCGAAGACCTCCCAGTCGAGGTCCAGGCGCATTTCCCCGGTCAGCAGTTCCAGCGTGCGCAGCGTCGGCGGGATGACCTCCAGGCCGATGCCATCCCCTGGAATCACCGCGATTCTCATGGGCCGCCCACTCCGTCCAACATGTCCTCCACCGAGCTGAGCCGGCCGGCGATGGCACTCGCAGCGACGGTATAGGGCGACGCCAGGTAGACCTGGCCGGGTCCGGAGCGCCCGGGGAAGTTGCGGTTCTGCGCGCTTACGGTCACCTCATCCGCGTGCTCTGACACACCCGGGCCGGCGTTGATGCACGCCCCGCAGGACGGCGGCAGCACGGTCACGCCCACGTCCTCGAAGAGCCGTACATAACCGCATTCGGTCGCGTACGCCAGCACCGCCTCGCTGCCCATCTGCACGTAGGCCCGCACGCCCGCCGGCACCCGCACACCGCGTGCCCGCGCCAGTGCGAACACGCTCGCGTACATGTCCATGTCGTACGCCTTGCCGCCAGTGCACGAGCCGCCGTAGGCACAATCGACTGGTACGGGCTGCCGGACCGAGGACAGCGGTATCGCATTGCGCGGGTCGCCTGGCAACGAGACCATCGGCTCCACCTGGGCGAGGTCCAGCTCCACGACGTCGGCATAGGTCGCGCCCTCGTCCGAGGGCTCGTCCGGCTCGATGATCCCCGTCATCGCGCCGGCTTCCACGGCCATGTTGCAGAGCGTCGTCCGCTCATCCAGGTTGAGGGCGGCACAGCCGGGGCCGGCGAACAGCAGCGCCCGGCCGATGGTCTGGCTGCCCGCGATGGCCGGATGCGCCAGCAGGGTGAGCATGACGTCTTTGGCGCACACGCCGGGCCGTACCCGGCCGGTCAGGTCGATCCGCACGACCTGGGGTACCTTCACCAGGACCTCGCGGGTGTACCAGGCGGCGGCGATGTCCGTGGCGCCCACGCCGAACGCGAACGCGCCGACGGCACCGCTGCTGCACGTATGGCTGTCGGTACCCACGACCACGTCGCCCGGGCGAGCCACGTTCTCCACGAGGTACGTGTGGCAGATCGCCTCGCTGCCGCCGGACGCGCCGGGCCCGATGAACCGGCCACCGCTGCGCGCGGCGAAATCCCGCTGGCGCGTGCCGAGGTCTTCCACCCGGGCGATCAGTTCCGCCCCGCCCGGGCGCCGCCCGAGTATCCGCGGTGCCAGCGACAGGTGATCCTGGAAGAATTAGCACGAATCCGGGTCGGCCAGCTTCGCGTCCGCGCCGAACTGCCGCGCGAACATCTCCGCCGACATCGGGGTGACGTATTCGTGCGAGAACCGGACGTCCGCCTCGACGAAGTACGACTCCCCGATCTGGACGGTCATGCCGTCCGGGCAGTGGTTGCCCGCTCCGAGGTGCGCCTGGACGATCTTCTCGACGCAGTTCAGCGGCCTGGGCCCGGCGAACGAGGTCTCGGCCGGCGGTGCGGTACCGGCGGCGCGAGCCCGGTGATACCCGAACAGGCCGCCCAGGGAGATGATCGCCCGTTCCACACCGGTCGCGCGCCGGGTGAACGCCTCGACGGGCAGCTCCTCACCGGCCAGCAGCGCGTCGAGCAGGCCGAAGTCGTCGCAGGTGAGGATGCCGACGTTACGGCAGTTCTGGGCGTAGATGCGCTCGAACGAGCGGGCGAAAACCAACTCCACGCCGGCGTACTTCTCCGCGTACACGGCATGCTCGCGGGAGGATCCGCAGCCCTTGGCCGCGCCGCTGACGATAACTTGCGGGTGCAGCGCCCGCACCGTCCCTTCCCTCGGCCGCGCGTGCCGCAGCCCGAGGTAGGCGTAGTCGCCGAGCCGTTCGTCGTACCAGTAACAGCACCATCCAGGGATGATCTCGTCGGTCGAGACGTTGTCCAGCAACGGTTCCCGTACCAGCGCGGTCGGCGGTACCGTGGCGGTCCGGTCCAGCTGAGCGGCGAGCAGTCCGGCGTCCTCGGTAAGGACGAGTAGTCCGCCGTGCCACCGCACGGCTTCACCGGTCCGCGGCAACGATCCGCCTTATCTCTTCGTCGGTCAGCGGCCGGCCCGCCAGTTTTGCCGTGCCCAGCACGTCCTGTATCACTGCCTCGCCGGGCTCGCCGCCATTGACGGCGAACCAGTAACGCACGTTGCTCGCGCCTGAGGCCGGATCGATGAGGACCTCCTGTTCCCGGCCGAGCAGGCTCGCCGGTACCCCGGAGTACACGCTGTCCTTTGCGTGCGCGTCACGCTTCTCGTGCGCCTTGAGGATCGCCGCCGCGTGTACCCCCGCGCTGGTCTTGAAGACGTCGCGCCCCATCGCCGGATAGTTCTCGGGTATCGGGACGCCGAGCACCCGCGACGCGTGCCTGCAGTACCCGCGCAGCGCCTTCATGTCGTACTCGCCGGGATGCTCGAGTTCGCGGTTGACGATGAGCTGGTCGATGGAGGCATTCCCGGCGCGCTCGCCCACCCCCAGCACCGTGCCGTGTACCCGCGCGCAGCCCGCGGCGAGCGCCGCCAGCGAGTTCGCAAGCGCCAGGCCCCGGTCGTTGTGACCGTGCCACTCCAGGGCAACCGGGTGTTCGCGGACCGCGAAGTACCGTGCCGACCACTCGATAAGCCTCTTCGTCCCGGCCGGCGACGCGGCGCCGACCGTGTCGCACAACGTGACGCGCGTGATGCCCTGTTCCAGCGCCACGTCGTAGACGCGGTTAAGGATGGCCGGCGTGCAGCGCACCGCGTCCTCTAGCACCAGCACGAAGGTGACTCCGTCGCGCCGGGCCTCGGCCACGGCACTCCGGATGTCCGCCACGACGGAGCCGACGGTCCACTCCTCCACGTACAGCCGGATGGGGCTGATGCCAATGAAGACGTAGGCGTCTACGGACACGCCCGCGCCCTGTGCGATGTCGCAGATCGCGCGGACGTCCGCCGGATGGGTCCGACCGGCGAAGCCCAGCGCGAGCGGGTAGTCCTGCGCGACGACGTGGCGCGCGATGGCCAGGCAGTCGCCGGCCGCGGCCGGCCCGGAGGCTGGAAAGCCGGCGTCGGCACAGCGGATGCCGCACCGCACCATGTGGTCGATCAGCTCGAGCTTCTCGTCGAGAGTCGGGATGGATACGTGCGGCGCTTGTATCCCGTCGCGCAGAGTCTCGTCGAAGAACATGCCACCGGACGCCACAGCGTCCCGCGCGCCAGTGCGGCTCCAGTCGAACACAGTCATCTCGGACACGTTCCCTCCCGTTCCATCAGGCGGGCACGTAACTGAAACCGCGGGCGAACGAATCGAGGTTGCCTGCCCTCGCCTCCAGCAGGCGCTTCACGTTGACGCTCTCCGCGCGCAACTCGTCGATGTTCGTACGCCCCTGCGGCTGCGACTCATCGGCCGGCCAGAACGCGATGCGGTGTTTGATGAAGCCACGCGCCTGGGGTTGGCCGAACGCGTATGAGCACGGCACGAGGAGCGTGACCGATCTCTGCACGAAGCCATCGTCGCCGGGATAGGTGGCCTCATGCTCCACGAGCGACGCTTCGCCCATGGCGTGCATGCGCGACCGCATCGTCACCCGCCAGCCGTATTCATCCAGGAAGGAGCCTTCGTCCGGAAAGGCGTCGCCGTCTGGCCGGAGGAGAAAGGCGTATTCCGCCATGGAGCGGATGTCGACGAGGTATTCGGCGCCGACGCGGACGGGTGCGTCGACATAGATCGTCTCCGACCGCACGACGTATCGCCCATGCGCGGCGCACCGCCTGCCCGCGCCGCGCTCAAGGACTGCCTTCAGTGCGCGGCATTCGGCAGTATGGGCCGCGGGCATTCCCTCGGCGATCATCGGCGTACGGCGGGCCGGATCGACGAAGCTCACCCAGTGCAGATAGGCGCCTGGCTCCTGCTCCGCCGGATTGATGTACCCGGGCGGGAAGACGAGCACCGGGTACACCTGATGGTAAACATCCTGCTCGAAGCCGCAATGCCACTCGATTCCGTGGAAGGGGCCGTAATCGGCCCGCTTGACGTGGTAGTAGAGCGGCCGCTGGTAGCCGGACGCGGTTCCGACCCACGTCGACTCGTCGACCTGGCGCTGCATGCGGCTGAACAGCGTCCACTCGTCGAGGTTGCGGAGGTCCGCAAGGTAATCGACTATCCGCTGGTACGGGGCGGCGATGTACGCCGAGGTGGCGAACGTGTTCTTTTCCACAGGTCAGCCAATCGCGCTCGAACGTCAGCACCGAGGACCCGGGATGCCGCCGGTCCGAGGTTTGACCGTGATCGGCAGGTGCCCGGCCTGTTCGTGGCCGTACTTGACCGTCGCCGCGTTGCCCCACGCGCCATCCACCTCGTCAGCGACAGGAAGCTGCTGGTTTCCGCTGGTGTCGGTGTAGAACCTGCCGACGGCGCAGATCCCTGCCGCGCCCAAGAGCGCCGTACTCCTTCTCTTCCTCATGAAGCGGACTATGCTGCGTCGCGCTGAAACGGCGCTGAAACGGCGCTGACACGTGCGCACGACGGGCGAGTCATGGCGTGCCGGCCTCCGGGTGCTTCGCTATCCGCACCGCTGGTACCAGTTCAGAGAAGCCAGCCGGGTCGAGCCGCGCTTGGCCGCAGCCGCCGGCGCGGGGCATCCTGCTCTTAGCGCTATCTGGAGGTGATGCTTCATGACCGGCGAGGTGATCAACGATCTGCTCAGGCCCCTCATCGGTAAGTCCGGGACCATTTTCATGGTCGTCAGCAAGAGCGGCCAGATCGGGTTCGCCACCGGGCCGAACCGGAAGCTGACCGGCGTAGAGATCAGGGAGGACGGCCTGGTCCGCCTGGTGCGCGAGACCGGGTGGGCCGTGATCGACCCCGCCGAGATCGTGGCCGTGGTGTGGAACGACGAGACGGATAGCTCGACGGGCCAGTTCCTGTAAGCGCTGACCCTGAACATCGCAGGCACTTGAAGTTGGCTGCCTCCCCTTCTAATCGCTATTGAGTTCGAGTAAGTTCGGATCTATCATGTGATTATCGAAACCCTGCTTCTATGGAGGTGGTGGCCAGTTGGCTGGCAAACGGGGGGCCGATGACGGTCCCGATCCATTGCTGTCCCAGCGGCAACAGCAGGTCCTCGACTTCATCCAGGCGTACACGGAACGCCACGGTGTTTCTCCGAGTTTCAAGGAAATCGGTGACGCGGTTGGTCTGAAGTCCAGCTCCGGTGTGAAACACCAGATCGAACAGTTGCAGAAGAAGGGCTACGTGACCCGCCGTGACAGGACACCGCGCTCGATCGTGGTGAAGACGCGGCATCTGTGGAACAGAGAACCGGAGCTTGAAGAGGCTTCGGCCGATCCGGGTTCGAAAGACACGGTCAGCATGCCGTTCTTCGAGTCGATGGCCGCCGGAGGCCTGGCGTATGCCAATCCTGAGGCCGTTGACACCATCCGGCTGCCTCGCGACATGGTCGGTTCTGGAAACCTGTTCGCGGTCAGGGTGACGGGCGATTCCATGGTTGGCGCGGGCATTTTCGATGGCGACTGCGTAGTGGTCCGTCAGCAGAATGACGCGGTGAACGGGGACATCGTGGCGGCGCGATTCGAGGACCAGGCCACGGTAAAGAGATTCCGGCGAACCGCCGCCCATGTCTGGCTGATGCCGGAAAACCCTAGCTACGAGCCGATCCCCGCTGATAAATACCTGATCATGGGCAAGGTAGTGACCACGCTTCACAGCCGCCGGACCGGCTAGCGCGGACGGGCCCGGATCTCGGACACGCGCTCGGCAAAGTGCCATCGATGCCCCTCCAGGTCGAGGGCCTCGTAGCGCCGGTCGCCCCAGAACATATCCTCCAGCGGCGTGACGATCCGGGCGCCCTCCGATTCGGCTCGGCGGTAGTGGGTGTCGATGTCGTGCACGTACACGTTCACCAGGGCCGTGGAGGCGCCTACCTCCAGCGGGCTGTGCAGGCCGTGACGCTCCTCCCCGGCCCGGCCGATCATGACCACGCCGTCGCCGATCTCCAGCCAGGCCAGCATTCCCTCGGAGAGCTCCATCCGTGATTCCCGGCGTTCCACGAGGCCGAACGCCCGGGTCAGGAAGTCCAGGGCGGCCACCTCGTCCCGGTAGGCAAGTCGCGGATAGATAGACGGGGTGCGGCGATGCACGACCGCGCCGTCCGGCCCGGTGATGGCCGACATGAGACGGGCCTTCTCCCGGGCCAGGATCTCGGGGTCGGGAGGATCGTCCGGCAGCAGCCGGTCGGGACGGGACCGGCGCAGGGGCTCCAGGTCGTCGGTCATCTCTCGCCTCCAGCATCGCACGGAGTGAGGGGCACATCGGTGATGGTGTCCAGGCCCTGGGTCAGTGCGGCCAGCCGGGCCCGGCCCCGGCTAAGGCGGGAGCGCACCGTCCCCACCGGTACGCCGAGAGCCAAGGCTATCTCGTCGTAGCTCAGCTCCTCCCAGGCGAAGAGCAGCAGGACCTGCCGTTCGGCCTCGGGAAGTGTCCCGATGGCGTCCATGACCCGGGTCCAGCGGGCGCCGGCGTCAGCCGCCGCCACCGCCCGCTCCGCCGGATCGTCGTCCAGCGGCCGCTCGGCGGGGACCCGCGCCATGGCCCGGAACCTCCGGGCCTCGCTCCGGTGGTGCTTGGCCACC
>WNGJ01005989.1_pt1 | contig 13180 bp, 6 predicted proteins | sample 5400611 | NCBI WGS metagenome assembly WNGJ01 (sample SAMN13153375, study PRJNA577476) | soil metagenome | isolation source: 40 cm soil or saprolite under Garry oak tree replicate 1 | place: USA:California | collected 2016-06-15
GGACAGATGAAGTTGCACCGCATCAACGGCTACTGCGACATCGGAGGCACAGAAAAGACTGCTGCTTAGGAAAAAGGAATTTCATGACTTCTCAGGAAAAATGCGCTATTCACTTTTCTACAGGATTAGGGCCAAAACCGAAATGTGCGACTGAGTACAAGGGATTACGCCTATTTTCATAGCAGTTGTTTGATAATCTTCCGGACGTTTGTGTCGGTGTTTCGATCAGCATTCGCTCGCGCCCCAACCCCAAAGCGAAACTATATAAGCCCGAAGTGCCCACTTTAAGGTTTGGAGGCTCCCGATAAGAGATGCGGACTGATGATTGGCCATAGTCCTAGGAACAGACCAATGATGCCCAGCACCAGAGAGATCAAGCTTATCTGAGCGGGTACTCTGTAAGCGGGGTCAGCAGCGCTCCACGCCCACTTCCAGTAGCCAAACCACCAAACGGGACGCAATTTGACCTCGTAGGATTTTCCAACGTCAATGTCCAGCTTATGTCTTGTAGGAGAATCAACCAATATCCGGGCATCTTTTTCTTCACAACCCCGTACCGCAAGTAATCTAGTCTTGCCGTTGATCGTCACTTCGCAGATTTTTGCTCTGCGAATTCTCTTACTGTTCACATCAACTCGATATTCGTGTGGAATTCGTACCAGGTCCTTCCAGCAGTCCTCGACCGGTAATTCGTGAACTGTTAGGGTGAGCATCGACTTCGTCATGTCCTTTTCTCCACCTTGCTCTTTTCAGTTGTTTTTGTCACGTTGGATTATGTGCCGCCAACGACATCACTAGCTCGACATTTGCTTTCCTTAGGACAAAGTTAAATTTTACAGATTACGGCACTTATATTTCGATGTAAGAATGGGTTCTAATCCCGCAACTTTCAGTCCTCCGAGGAGCATCCATGAAAATACAGACTGCAGTCCTACGTCACAATGGGGTTCGACAAACCTGGGAATGTCCGTTTACCGTGGCGCGACAAGCCACTTCGAACTACGCGATCAAGACTCTTGGCACAAGATTTCGCAGCTGCCATACTGCCAATAATAAGCTGCTCTCACGTTGTTGCTGCGACTCTAACGCGGGGCGCATTTCAACAGCGTCTTGGTTTCTAATCAGACTGAGGGCCGAATGGGAGACTGGCAATCAGAAACAACGAAGGTGCTAATCGGGCCTCATCGGAGCTGGAGTCGGTGGCTTCCTTTCCTATCTTTGGCAGAGAAGGCGAACATCTGACAAAGAATTGTTCCTGATCTTGCGTGGGGCTTTTGATCGTCCTGCCTTCAAAGGTCCCTATCTTTGGCATTCTGACCACCAAGCGTTTCAAGAAGCAATTGCAACGACCCTAAAAGTAGTAAAGACTGGAAAACTGTTTGACAGGCATGGTCAGGAACTTCAACGTGTTGAGGGCAGATACGTAGGCTCCTTTCTTGTTCGAAACCTTGGTCGACGCAAAGCTCTTCAGCGAGATGAAACAGTTCGGATGTTGAATCTCATATGGAAAGACCTGGACATTACGGAGATGCGCCTTCCGACCGAATACGCGATGTACGAGGAAACAAGGGATCCCGGCGCTTGACGCTGGATCGATTCATAGGTTCTGTGGGCTCACCAGGATTCCTGCCGGGGGAACCTGCAACAAAGCCATTGAGGAGCTGTGCCCAGCGGCCTGTAGCCCATAGCTGTCAAAACAAAATTCGCAGCCACTGCTGTGATGTAGACTCTCTCAATGAACCTGGTACAAAAACCCGGCTCGGTCACCAATACTTGCCGGAGTTGGCGTTAAGAAACCCCAGCTGGAGGGGCGACAAATAACGACATTCTTCGTGCGGCATATGTTGTCGCTTGCCACCGGCCCAGAGAGCCGCTAGCTTTTCGCCAGAGAGCGAGATTCGACTCTCGGAGAAGAACGAAGATGCGCCGTTGGAAAAGTGGGGCTGGATTTCGTAATGCGGGTCAAACGCCTGACGCGCGAGCCAGGTGTATTGGGCACCCGGCACGTCAGCCTAATATGAGGACTTCCGCTTCTGCTAAATGCACGTACATCCGCCAGATTGTTTCGTGCATGATGGCCCTCATGTTGGGCGTCCTTGTTAGTTGCTCTAAGGCAACTAACTCAACGGATCAAGGTAGGACGAAAACGCTAGCACCACAGCCGAGCGATGAGCCATCGCGGGAAGATGTCATTGAGGCAGTTCGCAAGAATGTAGAGGCGAAAAATTACTCGGAGTCAGTTCCCCAGAGCCAAAGACAGTCCCATACATGTAATCAATACAATGTTGATGCCGACCCGAACGCGAAAAATAATCCAGAGCTTGCAAGGTGTCCCCGCGTTGGAGCGACGTATTGGACCACAGAAACAATTTACGTCAATCAATCCGTTCACTGCCAATCTCTTCCAGGACCACAGTTAGGCTGGGCCGTAAACCAGCGAACAAGCAATTCATGGCTGGTTTCCTATTCAGGTAGCGCCTGGGATGTTTCGAAAGTTGAAGGGACAAGTGTGAACGTGGGCGATTCCGTTCATGTGTCTAAATTTTCTTTTTTGGTGGTAGCTCACCAGAAATGCTAATGACCGAGGAGGTAAAAGAATGAGCCTTCAAGATCTATCTTTACCCATCGACATTCCATGGAAGTTAGTCGCAACAAGCAACGACATGCTGGCGAAGCATGCCAATCGCTTTCCTAACGCGATGTGGAAGTCCTCACTGGCGATCTTCGCCTACAATCCCGATCTCTCCGACCTGCCCGATGCGTTCAGCGACCGCGAACTCACTTTTTTGAAAGTGGTGGCATCAATCACTAGCTACGCTCCCACCTGCGCGGACTTGCCTGCGCCGCCCGACCCAACAGCCTACGGTGAGGAATACGCTGCGTACACTGCGGACTACGCAGCATGGCAGCAGACGGTCGCTGCACTGAAGCAGGTGGAGCACCAAACGTACCCCTGCTCAGGGGCGCTGGTGCAAGTTGCGATCTATCCGAAGGGAGACGACACCACCGATGTGGCAAAACTTGCCCACTTCACGTCGATGGAGCCCCAAAAACGTGAGCTCATCGAAGCTGTCACTGAGTCGGGTGAGTCGATGACACAATCGAAAACCGACCTGGGCGTACGCAAGGGTGTGACGACCACGGATACGACCGAAGAGATGAATCTGTTCACGGGACTCAACATCTCCGGCGGAGGTGGGAGCAGCCACGGTGCTCACGGCGAAGGCTCGACTGGGATTTCCGGGCAATGGGGAACGATTAAGAAAGGGACGGTTGAGAACGTCGACACGACGACGACCGACACGTCGCGCGAGAAACGCGAAAGCTCGTCGCACACGACCAACCTGTCGCAACTCTACCACCTTTTGAACTCGTACCACCTCGGCACCAATCGCGCGATCTTCTTCCTGCAGCCTCGACCACACACGGTGCAACAAAAGGAGCGGTTCACATTCATTGCGGGGCCTCAGGAGATCGAAGGCATTCAGGAGTTCTTTCTAGTCGTGAGTCGGCCGAAAGGCATTGGTTTAGACCAGTATTGCGTCGACGCCTTGCTCTATACCGCCCATCTCGATACGGAATCCATGCGCACCGCAGTTCTGGAACCGAAGACCGCGGAAACACCGTGGCTCGATCTCTGGGGTACCGCTCGCCACATGCCTAGTACGACGGACGACACCTTTCGATCCATCGGCACGGTCTGGATTGATTCAACCGATGTCAGCAGTGCCGTTAACCTTGCTAACTTCACCCCGCAAGGCCCTCGGACCATCGCCGCTTGGGACGCTGCTTTCAAACACGGGATGGCGGTGCAGACCGGCGATGCATCGAGCAAGGGCCTCATTGCCGGAAGGCTTCAGCTTGACCAAGATACGCTCCCACTGAACAGCCCGGCCATTGTCGACCAGACGATCACCACCGGGGTTCTGCGCAAGACCGTGGACCCGAGCCGACCGCCTAGCGCGCCGGAACCAGGATGGCGTATCGATCGCACCCGCGGCCTCGGCGGATACGATCTGTGGGAAGACCCGACGAATGTCACGGCCGACCCACGCTCAATCAAAACGTCCGTCAAACCGCAGGGTACGATCGACATCCTGTCGAACGGATCACCAAATGACCCAGACTATCTGCCGGACTGCGCTCTCCGTGTGCGCGCATTAGCATGGGCGCAGGGAGCCGACCAGGAAGCTATGTATCACGCACGCATCAAGGTCTATTTCATCCGTGACGATACACCAACAGACGAACGCAAAATACCAATGTTCGTGACGGCGCGTGGTGTGAGCACGTGTACTGACAGCCCGTTTGCGCAGTATTACGCCAATTCAGCAGATCCGTCGAAACTTCCAGCGGATATCGCCGGGGAAGCTGCGGTCACGCCCGTTAACGTGGCGCCTTGGCTGAACGTCCCCCTACAAGCACCGCAAATCCTGCCCCCTGTCCCCAGCGACCAATCTGGAAGCAGTTCCAACGTTCCGCCGCCGGCGCCTGAGGTGCCGCTCAACAGCTCACGGCCGTCGGGCCTGGATCCCTTTGCGGTGGGTGCCGCCCGTGTGAAGATGGCGAACGCGATTGCGAATGATGTGCGATACCAGCTCAAGACAATGTTGACTTGTCCACAAGTCACGTTCATTCCATTCCGTTATTCGGACTTCGTTTTTCAAACCGTCGCAAGACAACGTTTAACCCAGGAGATCTCTCGCCTCGGCGCCGTCACAGACAAGCACCCCGACCTCGCACAATTCGTGGCAACGCACCCAGCTGCGGGACGGTTGCCGGTTCAAGTTGCTGCGCCGATCCGACCAGTGGCAGCTCCGCGCTTGCCAGCCGCGTCGAAAGCGTTTCCTGCCCTTACGCTAGGCGAACTGCCTGCGTCGGAGCGTGGTTCCTTCCATAAGGCTGGCGTACGCACAGCTCTTGACTTGATCGACGTGCCACTCACGGATCTAGCGCGTAGGCTAGGAGTGGACGCGACAAACGCGGCCCGGAAGCGACTAAAAGCCGTCGGCGTGAACCTACCGGGCTGAGATAGATCGCTAACGTCGCTTAAAGGAAAGCCAGCTATGGGTGACGGGCCTCTGTCGAATCAAGGGACGACCCTCGCCGGTCCAGCGACCGCGGCGTCAATCGACGACGCGTCGCCCGAGCAACTGATTGGATGGCTGCTTAGTCCACCTGTCGGTCATGCCGTGAGCGAAATCATTCACGCAGTCCAAAAGGTGGGTGCCAGACTAAGCGCAGACCTCCCCCGCGCAAGCGCAGGAGATGTCAATTCGAATCTCCCGTTTCTCCAATCAGTGTTCGCCGTCATTCCAGGCGCTGCAGCGTTCGCACCCGTCTTCCAGCAACTAGCTGCAGCGATGAGCCGTGGTCAGGTGTCGTCGTCGAAGGGAGTATCCCAAAAGAACCAAGTTAGGGCTGCTGATCCCGTTGACCCGGCCACCGGACAGCTCATTTATACACACGTCGACTTGCATCTTGACGGGGGCGGCATGGCCTTTGAATTTGCCCGTACTTACCGAAGTGGTGGACGGTATCCGAATGGCCCGCTCGGGGTGGCATGGGACTACAGTCTGAATCTATACCTGCGCGAGATCACCCCCGACGCGGTTGTTGCAAGCTCCGGTGAGTTCCGCGAAGACCGTTATATTCGTACGACACCGCCGGGACTTGCAGCCGAGTATTTCGCGCCACCCAACGGTTTTCACGCCACGCTGGAGCGCATAACCGACCTTACGTCCACGAACTCGTTTGTCCTCACCCGTCCCGACGGATTGACATACAGATATGAGCAAGACTCTGACTCCGACCCGAATCCGAAGCCTGGGCTTCACCGCATTGAGCGCATCGTCGACCGCTTCGGCAATCAGCTCCTATTTGAATATGATCCCAACAACGGTCAATTGTCGCGTGTTCTTGTGAATGATCCTGCGCGCCGCAACCCACCCGAAGCAGCAATCGAGACACGCTTCGTGTGGTTCGATTACGACGACCTTGGACGAATCATCGCGGTTCACGATTCAACAGGGCGCACGGTTCGATACACTTACGATGACTACGACGACCTTATTTCCGTTACCTTGCCAGCCACTCGTGACTATCCCTTCGGCCGCACGACCTTCTACGAGTACAGCTCCGAATCCGGCCCAGTCTCGCACCAACTTCTGTCAGTAATCGACGAGGATGGCCGATGCTATCTCGACGTGGAGTACGGAAGCGAAGAGGGCTTCGTCGCCAATGATCGCGTCGTGCGCCAGCGTGATGACGAAGGCGAATGGCTTTTCGAGTACGCTGATCTCGAACATGCGGATCCACCAAACAGCGATACGGCAACGTGCTACACGGTCATGGCACGCCCATCAGGCCATCGGATCGAGATGGAGTTCAATGCCGTCGGCAACCTCTTAGTCAAGCGTGAGACTGCATTCGACGAAGACGGCCTGCCACAGACGGCAGTCACCCGTTTTGCATATAACGTCGACGGAGAATTGCTCGCTCAGCTCGCCCCTGGACGACTGCCCGAAATCGGCGCGCCACCTTGGAATGCGTCAGGCATTGAACATGGCGTCTTATTACAGCAGAGTTTCGGTCGCCAAGACTTCGAAGTCCTGTCATTGGGTGCCAGCCCAAGCGCCGAGCGGCGAAGGGCATTCGGTAATCGCCTCAAACTCGTTCGCCGTGCATCGCCCGCCTGGCCGCCTCCCGACATACTTATTCTTCAGCCGGACGACATCCTTCAGGAGTTCTCTTACCAGAACCCGTACCAACAGCTCACGTCCGAAACAGATCCTCGCGACTCGTCACTCATCACGAAGTACCACTACGATGCAATCCCGACCAAAGGAAGTCTCCTTCCCGTTCCCGCTGGATTGACTCGAATCGAGCATCCAACGACTACGTTGCCTGATGGAAATGTTGCGAGCGCGGCGATCGAGCGATTCACCTATGACACGCTCGGCCGCCGCACGCTCATCACTGATGCCGAAGGACACAAGACCCGACACGATTATTTTGGTCCCGCCGACTTTGCTCCCGCGGACGACGATCCGAAACGCTCGGTCACGACTGATGGCTACCTCAAGAGTGTAACCGTTGGAGTGGGAGAAATCGATGCGACCACAAGCTTCGGGGTCAACGCGAGGGGCGCAAACATCAAGCTAACTGATCCGCGCGGCGGCGTGATGCGATTCACTCTTGATGCAGGGGGACCGTTAGCTCTGGATGCGCGCGACCTACCCGTTCGCGCCGAGCGAGTTCTGCAGCGAATGGGTGCAAGCGAGGTCGTCTATGCCACGACCTACCGTTACAACAGCGAAGGCAAGATCAAGCGCGAAGAGCACGAGATCAAAGATGACTCCGGTACACCTCTGGGTGAAGGACTCGAGGTGCGTTTCTCTCACTACGGTGATACCGGGCAGCTCCTGCGGGAGAGCATCGGCGGACCCGATGCGCGGACATGGCTGGCGACCCGTCACGTCTACGATGGTGAGGGACTGCGAACGCGGATAATCACGCCCCTCGGCAATATCGTCCACATGCGCTACGATGCCGAACGTCGTGGCATCGCCACCACGCGAGGGTTTGGCACGTCGGATGCCTCAACATCGCGTGTCCGGTATGACCTTGCGGGTCGCAAGCGAGCTGAAGTTGATCCGCTTGGTCACGTTGTGCGGTACGACTATCAAGCTTTCGGAAGAATCAAGCGCGTCGTGCAGGTCGTCGACGTCCCCGACCAGACAGGCGACACTCGGCCTTTAGCTACGCGCGAAGGCCATACGCGCGTCTTCGCGTACGATAAGCTTGGCAACGTCACACTTGAACGCTTCTTCGAGTGGAACTCTCCTGGCCAGTATCGCCTCCTCGCCCGCACAAGCACTATCTATGACGAACGCGCACGCGCGACGAAAATCATCCGCGACCTGTTCAATTCACCGATCCCAACGGCGTCACTCGATGATTTCGAAGACGCACCCCCTGTGGGTGCGGTGTCAATCGAAACTTGGCAATTCTACGACGGCAATGGGAAAGTCATCGAGCGGCGTCAAGGGGTCGAAACGAGTGGCCTTAGTCCGTTCCCAGGAAGCTCAACTGTCTTCGCCTTTGATGCAGCCGGCCGCCAGACGTCGGCTACAATCCGTTTGCTCGAATTCGGGGGCGCTGTCGTCGGCCAAACCACAACCACCTACGATTTGAACGGCAACGCCGTGCGCATCGACCGAATAGACAACGAACTCGACGCCGTCGGCAACGTCGTTGCTCAAGAGCTGATTGCCTCCGGAGCGGAGTTTGATTCGCTCAATCGTAAGACCGTGGACATCGATGGGCTCGGCAACCGCACGATCTACCGGTACGACAGCCGGAACCTTCTCATTGAGTGCCGCGACGCACGCGGAAACGCTGTGAGTTATGAATACGATCGCTACGGCCGTCGTATCACGCGTACGGAGTATATCGATCCGTCCAACCCCATCATCATTCGCTACAAATACAATGACGATGGCCAGCTAGTTGCCTTGCTTCGCCAGGACGTAGCGGGACGCACCTGGTCGACTGGCTACGACTACGACGCGCTTCATAGACGGGTCGCAACTTTGCTTGCGCCGAATTCTCCATTTGAGCGACGTTACGGGAGTACTTACGACGCAGGCGACAACCTCGTTTCTCACACTCGTCCCAACAAGCTGCATGACGCGCGCACATACGACGCCCTCAATCGCCTTCTCCGCGTTGACTACTCTTCCGATCCTTCGCAGCCGGTGATCGGAACGTCATTCGAGCAGTTTTCTTATGACGGACTGGGGCGAGTCTTGCAAGCGAGTACGGATGTTACTACGGTCAAGATACAGTTCGATTCTCTGGGCCGTCCAACAGTGGAGCATCAAACTTTTGGAGCTTCGACCGCAACGCTCACCCGCGAGTTCGATACCCTTGGTAATCGCACCACACTCGTCTACTTCTCTGGTCGCACGATCCGTGCTTCTTACGATTCGGCCAGCCGCCTCATGGCTATCGACGACGTCATCGCATCCCCTGTTGGCGCACCCGCTGGAGGTCCTAGGAGAATTCTCCAGAGAGAGTGGATTGGCACGACGCCTCGACGAGATACATTTGCCAACAGATTTTTCACAACGTATTCTCGCGATGCAGCAGGACGGCGTATCTCGTTCGACCATAGCGACTCTACCGGCACTTCACGCCTCTGGCTATTGCGGCTCTTCGACCCCACGGGCAATTGTGCGCAAGATTGGCAGCTCGGGTCCGAAGTCACCCTAAATGAAGGCTCTATCGCATACACATATGATGGGGTCAACTGGTTGACAGGCGCCGGCCGAAGCTCGCAGATTGCTCCCGCCCTTGCGCGGCCCATCCTGCCTCCCCTTCCGCCAGCGATAGGCGCTGCCCCGGCGCTGCTTACTGGTCAGACTGTAGTGAACGCCGCGGTTGGCACTCCTGATCTCGGCCTCAATCAAAGCTACACTTATGATGCCGGAGGCAACCTCGCGAATGTCGACCCGCTTGACCGTGATGTATTGCAGATATTTGACCTCGACGGCAATCTGATTGATGCCGCTAAGGTTCGTCAATTCGATGTGCATGATCGGCTTCTCATCGCGGAAGGGGGCTTCGCCTCGACGTATGACGCACTCGGCCGACGAGTTGCGCTCGACGACGGAACGACGAAGCGCCGTTACTTATACGAGGGCAACACGGAGATCGCTGAATATGACGCATTTGGCCTCTCTACTTTGGTCAGCGAGTCTGTCAACGCTGCGAAAATCGATGAACGAATAGAACTCGCAAGGGGCGGCCATACGTACCTCGTGCATCGAGACCACGTGGGCTCGACGCGAATGATTAGCGATGAATCCGGGTCAATCCAAGCGAGATTCGACTTCGATCCATACGGAGTAACCACGCAAGCGAACGATTCTGTCGGCGTTCGCTATCGCTTCATGGGACGCGAATGGGAGTCAAGCCTTGGCCTCTATCACTTCCGCGCGCGCCACTATGACTTCAAAACCGCTCGATTTCTTCAGCGCGATCCTGCAGAGTCCACTCCAGACAGGTCAGCATACCAAGCATTTGCTGGCAATCCGCTTGTCTATGTAGATCCTATGGGGGCACACAACACCCATGCGGGCGATACGCCTGTAAAGTTTCCTGACGTCCCCGACCGAATAATTCTCCCGCAGCTTGAAGATATTGTTGTCCGGCCCCTCGAGGCACCCGAACGAATAGTTCTTCCGCAGCGAGAAGATATTGTTGTCCGGCCCCTCGAAGTACCCGAACGAATAGTTCTTCCGCGGCGAGAAGACATTACCGTTCGGCTGATGGGGAAGCCTGAGTCCTCGCCGTTTTCGGCAGAGGAACAGTTGCGGCGCGCGGGTTCGGGGCCGTTCGGTTTCTTCGGACAATCCGACGTTAATTACCACAGAGACTTCGCGGCGAAGTGGCCGATCCAGTATCGTGAGTTCTATCTTGGGTATTCGTGGGGTCTCTCTGTCGAGGCGTCGTTCATCCTGTCCCCGCTTTCGGGCGGAGGCGGTACGGTGGGCCTAAATTTGCAGCACACTGTCGATTCTGGATGGGGACTCTACTACTACTATACCCGCGCAAAGGATCCGGCAAGCGGTTTTTCCGTCGGCCTCGCCGCGCAGTTCAACAATGCCTTCGGACACGGCGCCTGGTCCGGTCCTTTCGATGCCTATAGCGCGAGCGTCGGGCCCTTCGGTTTTTCGCAATTCAGAACCACAAATGCCCCGGCCGGCGATCCGAATCAATATCGTGGTTACGGCTTTGGCTTTGCCCTCGGACCGCCGTCGCTCGCAGGGACACGAACCAAGTACGTGCCACTCATTGGCGGACGGTAAAAGATTGACGGAGGGCCGACCTGGGTAGAGCCTTACGTCGCACGAGCTAGTGTGAAGACGACCAAAAACCACACGATAAATGCAGACCTGTAGTTCGCCAAATCGTAGCACCCCACACAAAAAGAATCTCTTTCTATTTGGCGGGATCTCTTCGGTTTGGAAATGCAGGCTGATTTGTCGACCGGCACAAAAATGCTCGCAGAGAACATGGACTGTGCCTCGGCCGGGTTTCAGCAGAGTGCTGGCTCAATGAAAAACGAGGGGGAGATATGAAATCAATGCTCAATCTGGTTCTGCTGATCGCGTCGATGTTCGTTCAGCATGCACCGAACCAAACTATGTTTATGTCTGACCAGAGCCGGTATGGCCCAGTGCCTGCGTTTCTTCCTGCCGGGGCGCAACTGGCGGTGCTGGAAGGAGACCCGACCGTGTCTACTGGAGATTTCACGGTCCGGCTAAAGATGCCAAACGGCTACCGGATTCCGCCTCATTGACATCCCAACCGCGAAGATCCGACGGTGATCTCGGGTAATTTCAAAGTCGGTATGGGAGACACTTTCGACGAAAGCAAGATGATGACCTTTGGTGCTGGCAGCTTCGGTTACCTGGACCCAAGCATGCACCACTACGTGATGGCAAGTGGGGAAGTCGTTGTTCAAGTGCATGGAATGACGCCATTACAAGTCAACTACATCAACTCCAACGACGACCCAAATAAGAAAAAGTAGTTCTAACGGTAACCTGGTGGCGGATAACCGAAATAGTTTGATTACGGAAGTAAGGCAATATCCGCGTGCACGACAGTACGACCGGATTGCTACCAAGACAAAGGGTTTTCCTCGGACGACGCCATTCTCTACGCACCGCACATCAAGAGAAGGAAATGCCAGTTTCAAGTTTCTGGAATTGCCAGGTGTGGAAAATCATTCCAGGGCTCGAAAACGCATTCGTAAACTAGCCGCGATCTGTGTGTGGAGTATGAGCGCAAAACTACAGCTTTCCGCCCGACAAAACGTGGTGTACTAAGTGTTCTTGATCGTGGGTCTTTCGCGGTCCGCTTTGCGTGGGGTTTTCCGCTCACCCGTTCTGCAGGCTGTCCCGCAGCGAATACGCCGATCCCGAACGAATGGTCGCCACACGGAAGTTATCCCGAAACGACGTTGTGCGAGATCACATACAATGTCGATTGGTCCCTTACAATGGCTTACGAAGTCCGGGCAATCGGCCTACCAACCCTTGGGCGGAACACCGAATGTTCTTGCAGCTCCTAACTGACTGGCAAATGGGAAGTTGGCTCCCCGGGTAGGATTCGAACCTACAGCCTCTCGGTTAACAGCCGAATGCTCTACCGAACCAGCATAGGTTGCAAGCGCGGCAGTAGAGAACCGGTGTAGCGTCGAAACCGGCACCTTTTTGCTGTTGAAAAATGCTACTACTGCTACTTCCCACCCCATATTTGAGACTTCAAAATCGCCGCTTCGGAAGAGCCCAAATCTTCAAATCCCCAATCCCCTTTATTTATGCAGGTTCCAGACGACAGTGGACGACAGGCGACGACCGATTACTCGGGCTTGAATCCCACCCTCTCCGCCATATCTTTTTTCCCTAGTAAATCCGTTACTATTGACGTCGAGCTAGTGTTGTGTCGACCCATTGAGACCGCCCCGTTTATCGGGAGTTGGACAACTAGTAGCTTGTCTTGCTCTTTGCAGAGTCTAGACAGTGACTGTGGCGCCGTCAAACTTCGTCAATGTAAAACCACTGAAAGGCTCATTAGGTCGAACGCTCGTCGCGCAGGATGCCGATCGCCACGGCCTCGCCGAGTAGGAGAGCCTTCCAAGGGACGAAGCAGTGAATTCGGCCCTAGGCACGTCCTATTTCGCCAGAGGATCCGGCCGCACCTGGAACTTCACAATCTTTGGCCGTGTACCCTTGCCGCCTTCCTGGTGCCAGTAGCTCGACCACATCCCGCGTCCCTTCCAGCCGGCATGCGGGTCGTCGATCCGTCCCGACGCGTGCCGGGAGAAGAATCCCAGCGGGTAAGGCACGCGCAAGGTCAGCGTCTTCCCGCCTTGCGGCATCACCACGAAGAACGAGTCCGCGTTGACGTCGCCGGAGAGGACTACGTCCTTCCCGAGGCCCAGCGCGTTCTCCCGATCAACCTCGGTCAGATACAGCATGTCGGTACTGAGATCTTTGGGCGCCCCCTCGAACGCGGGACCGGGCTTGGTGTACACGGTCCACCCTTCCGGGCACTGCTGCCCGGTGGCGGTCGGTCCGTTCAGTACCTTGCACTTGCGGCGATC
>WNGJ01018124.1_pt1 | contig 13178 bp, 14 predicted proteins | sample 5400611 | NCBI WGS metagenome assembly WNGJ01 (sample SAMN13153375, study PRJNA577476) | soil metagenome | isolation source: 40 cm soil or saprolite under Garry oak tree replicate 1 | place: USA:California | collected 2016-06-15
CGCTGGCCAGCCACGCGAGATAGAGCACGGCCGAGCCCATGCGCCGGACCGCGCGGGCGCGCACGCTGAACGCGGCGTACTCCTTCAAGTTGTTGTCGCCGCCCTCACGAATGTTGTAGGGAAACCCCGTCGCCAGCAGGCTCTCGTCGAGGGTCGCCGTGGTCGAGACGGCGAGCGGCTGGTCGTTCACCGTGGTCCCGGACCCTCGCTCCGCCACGAACAGCTCGTCGAGATTCGGATCGTAGACCACTCCGAGCTCGACGCGCTTGGCCGATTCCAGCGCGATCGAGACGGCGAAGGTCGGTAGCCCGTGGGCATAGTTCGTCGTGCCGTCCAGCGGGTCGATGATCCAGCGCCGTCCGGACCGTCCCGCGCTGGCGCCGCGCTCCTCGGCGAGAACGGCGTCGTCGGGAAACGCCGCCGCCAGGCGCCCGACGATCAGCTCCTCGACGCGCGCGTCCATCTCGGTCACGAGGTTCGTGGGGCTGCCCTTGTAGGCGATGCGGCGCGATCCGGAGAGCTCGCGTTTCAGGAGCTGCCCGGCGGCCCGCGCGGCGTCGATGGCCACGCGTCGTTCGAGCGATGCCATGCTGCCGCGCAATGTATCATAGGTGTCGAGCACGTCGTGGTGATGGGCGATCGCGACTCGCTCCCTTCACTGTTGCGAATCGTGATTGACGGCCGTATCGCCCTCCCACGGGACGTCGCGCTCTGCAGGTTGGCGCGCCGACTCTGAGCGTCGCGACTCAATTGAGGAGGCCACCCGATGCGCGTGACGATCGTTGGCTCGGGCTATGTGGGGCTGGTGACGGGGGCCTGTCTGGCCGAAACGGGCAACGTCGTCATGTGTGTCGACAAAGACCTCGACAAGATCCGCCTGCTCGAGTCGGGCAAGATCCCCTTCCATGAGCCCGGTCTGGCGCCGCTCGTGGAGAAGAATCTCGGCGATGGCCGTCTCATCTTCACCAACGATCTGTCGGCGGCGGTCCGGCACGCCCCCGTCATCTTTCTGGCGGTCGGCACTCCATCCCGTCCCAACGGCGAGGCCGACCTGTCCGCCGTGGAGGATGCAGCGCGCGCCATCGGCGCCAGCATGGACGGCTCGAAGGTGATCGTCACGAAATCGACGGTCCCGGTGGGCACAGCCAGCCGGGTCAAGACGTTGATCGGGGACAGGACCTCCCATCGCTTCGCCGTGATCGCGAACCCCGAATTCCTCAAGGAAGGTGCCGCTGTTCACGACTTCATGAGCCCGGACCGCGTGATCCTCGGGGGTGACGACCCCGAGGCCATCTCCCTCCTGCGGACACTGTACGCCCCGTTCATGAGGCGTGAGGATCGCATCCTGATCATGGACGCGGCCAGCGCGGAGCTCACGAAGTATGCGTCGAACGCCATGCTCGCAACGCGCATTTCGTTCATGAACGAGATCGCCGCCCTCTGCGAGAAGGTCGGCGCGAACGCGGAGCACGTGCGGCACGGCGTCGGGGCGGATTCGCGGATCGGCAGCTCGTTCCTGTTTCCCGGCACCGGTTTTGGTGGATCCTGCTTCCCGAAGGACCTCGCCGCGCTTCTCCATCTCGGCGAACGCTGCGAGGTCGATCTCCGCACGATTCGCGCGGCCTTCGAGGTCAATCGGACGCAGAAGCGGGTCCTCGTCCGCCGAGTGCAGAGTGAATTCGGTGAATATCTCGACGGGAGAGTCTTTGCGGTGTGGGGTCTCGCGTTCAAGCCCGGAACCGATGATATGCGTGAGTCCCCCGCGCTCGAGATCGTTGAAGGGCTCCTCGCTCGCGGCGCCGAGGTTCGCGCCACCGATCCGGTGGCGCTCGAACGCGCACGGGAGCTGTTCGGCAACCGGGTCGTGCTCAACCGCGATTCCTACCGAATTCTCGAGGGCGCCGACGGCCTGCTTCTCGTGACTGAATGGAACGAATATCGCTTTCCAGACTTCGAAAGGATCCGTGGCCTCCTTCGAAAGCCCGCGCTCTTCGACGGCCGCAACATCTGGAACCGCCGGCTCGTGGAGGCGCTGGGCTTTACGTACTACGGCATCGGCGTCTAGCCGATGGCTTCGCTCTGACCCGCCCCGGCGGCGTCGATCCCCACGCGTCGTTCGAGCGATGCCCTGCCGCGCCATGTATCATACGTGTCGTGCATATCGTGGTGATGGGGTCGGGCGGTGTCGGTGGCTACTTCGGCGCGAAGCTCCAGCGCGCCGGGGAGCGGGTGACGATGGTCGCGCGCGGGCCGCATCTGGAGGCGCTCAAACGGTCGGGCGTCGATCGGGCGGACGCCGTGCTCTTTTGCGTGAAATCGTTCGACACGGACGATGCGGCGGCGCGGCTCTGGTCGATCCTCGGTCCAGAGACGCCCGTACTCTCGCTCCAGAACGGCGTGGACAACGAGGACAAGATCGACGCGAAGCTCGGCGCCGGGCGCGCGATGGGTGGTGTCGCGCAGGTGTTCGCGACGATCGAGTCGCCCGGCGTGATCAGGCATCAGGCCGCCGGCCGCATCATCTTCGGCGAGATGGACGGCAAGGTGAGCGAGCGGGCCGAGCGGCTGCGCGACGCCTTTGGGCGCGCCGAGGTCCCGGTCGAGCTGTCCAAGGGCATTCGCCGGGCGCTGTGGGAAAAATACCTCCTGATCTGCGCGGTCGCCGGGACGACCGCGGTCACGCGCGAGACGATCGGGGTGGTCCGCGACACCCCGGCGACCTGGAGACTGTTCCGGGCGATCGTCGAGGAAGTCGCGGCGGTCGGACGCGCCGCCGGCGTCGACCTCGCAGACGACGCCGTCGAGCAGATCGTGAAGTTCGCCGAGACCATCCCGCCCGGCAACCGGGCCTCGCTGGCCCAGGATCTCCTTCAGGGCCGGCGGCTCGAGCTCGAGGCGTTGCACGGTCACGCCACGCGCCTCGGCGAGCGCCTCGGTGTGCCGACACCCGCGATCTTCGCCGTCTATGCGGCCCTCTCGCCGCACGCGGCGGGGAGGCGCGGCTGACCTCTCCCGCTCGGGCGGTCTGGCGCTACGTCTGGCGCTACCGAGCGCGCTACGGATTCGGCATCGCGTGCCTGGGAGCCGGCACGTACGCGTCGCTCACGATCCCGTGGACGGTCAAGCGCGCGATCGACGCGCTCCAGGCCGATGCGGCCTCGGCGCCGGTAGGGTACTTCGTCGCGCTGATCGCGTCGTCCGCCGTCCTCAACGGCCTGGCGCGGCTCGGATCGCGCTTCGCGATCACCGGGGGGTGTCAGCGCATCGAGTCGGAAATCCGCGGCGACCTCTTCGCGGCGCTGCAGACGTTCCCGCCGCGCTTCTACGCCAGGCATTCGACGGGCGACCTGATGGCGCGCTCAACGAGCGACATCACGGCGGTGCGTTCGCTCCTCGGCTTCGGCACGATCAGCCTGGTCTCGACGACCTTCGCCTTCGTCGGGGTGCTGGCCGCCATGCTCGCCGTCGATCCGTGGCTGACCCTGTGGTCGCTGGCGCCCTCTCCGATCCTGGTCGTCCTGGCCCGGCGCTTCAACGTGAGGGTCAACGAGCGGACGGAGGCGGCCCAGAACCAGCTCAGCGTCCTCTCGGAGCGAGTCCAGGAGTACGTGGCCGGCATGTCCGTGGTGCGGGCGTACACCCTCGAGCCGCGGGCCCGCGCCGACTTCGGGCGCGCCAACGGCGAATATCTCAGACTGAGTCTCGCGCTCGCGCGGACCGAAGCTGGATTCTCGCCCCTCATGGGATTGATCGCCGGGATCGGGACGCTGATCGTCCTCTGGGCGGGAGGCCGCGCCGTCGTCGACGGTCGGCTCACTCTCGGCGCGCTCGTGGCGTTCAACGGCTATCTGGCCTATCTCACGTGGCCCACCTTGGCGCTCGGCTGGACGCTCTCGACCATGCGCCGCGGCCTGACCTCGATGACTCGCATCGTCGAGATCGTCGAAGAATCCAGCACAACGAACAGAACGGGCGTGTCGGAGCCGGGTCGCGTCCTTCTCAGCCCACCCTCGGTCAAAGCCGGCCTCACGGACCCCGCTCCAACAACCCCCACTACAACAACCCCCGCTCCAACAACCTCCGCTCCAACAATCCGGTTCTCGCATCTCACGTTCGCGTACGGCGACCGTCAGCCGGCGCTCCGCGACGTGAGCTTCGAAGTAGCGCCCGGCCAGACGGTGGCGGTGGTCGGCGCGACCGGAAGCGGCAAGTCGACGCTCGGGCTCCTGCTGGCGCGACTCTGGGAGCCACCGCCCGGCACGGTGTTCCTCGGAGGACGCGACGTGACGGAGCTTTCGCTCGACACCCTCCGGGCCGAGATCGCGTACGTGCCGCAGGAGGGCTTCCTCTTCTCGCGGTCCATCGCCGACAACATCGCCCTCGGCCGCGAAGGAATGGGACAGGACGAGCTCCAGACGGCCGCGACGGTCGCCGGAGTCGCCGACGAAGTCGAGCAGTTCGCCGCGGGATTCGACGCGGTCGTCGGCGAGCGCGGCCTGACGCTGTCGGGCGGCCAGCGCCAGCGGGTAACCCTGGCCCGCGCGCTGGCCGGCGCGCCGCCGGTCCTCGTGCTCGACGACGCCTTCGCCTCCGTCGACGCGGCCAAGGAAGAGGAGATCCTCGCGAATCTCCGTCGGGCGCTGGCCGGGCGAACGGTGTTGCTGATGACGCACCGGTTGCGCGCCGCCTGCACGGCCGGTCGCATCGTCGTCCTCGAGGCCGGACGCATGATCGAGAGCGGCCGACACGAGGAGCTTCTGAGCCGGGGCGGCGTCTACGCTCGCCTCTGGCGCATCCAGCAGCTGGAGGAGGAGATCGCGCGTGCCTGAGTCGATCTACGATCCCGAAGCCGAGGAGCAGCTCGGCCGCGCGTTCGACCGCCGCCTGGCCGCTCGGCTCCTGGACGCCGCCCGCCCGCATCGAGGGCTCATCGCCGGCTCATTGGCCCTCTTTCCCCTGGTCGCCGTCGTCGAGCTCGCCCAGCCGTGGCTCCTGAAGGTCGCCATCGACGAGCACATCTTGCGATCGGACTGGGTCGGTCTGACACGGGTCGGTGGGCTCTACATCGCAGTGCTCGCGGTCCTCTACCCGCTCAGAACGCTGGAAGGTTACCTGATGCAGCTCACCGGCCAGCGCGTGATCCACGATCTGCGCGAGACGATCTTCGATCACCTCCTGCGGCTGGAGGCGCGGTTCTTCGACAAGAACCCGGTGGGCCGCTTGATGACGCGCGTGCTCCACGACGTGGAGGCGGTCAGCGAGGCGTTCACGAGCGGCCTCTTCGCCATCGTGGCGGACATCGTCACGCTCACGGGCGTCGTGGCGGTGATGCTCTGGATCGACTGGCGCCTGGCCCTCGTGACGTTCTCGATGATGCCAATCTTACTGATCGTGGGCGTCTACTTCCGCCTGAACGCGCGTGACGCCTACCGGGAGGTCCGCCGGCGCCTGGCGCGTCTCAACGGATTTCTGCAGGAGTCGCTCCAGGGCATGACCGTGGTGCAGCTCTTCGTGCGCGAGCGCCACGAGCGCGAACGATTCCGCCGGCTCAACACCGAGTATCGCCGGGCGCTCTTTCGCTCGACGCGGTGGGAGGCCTCGCTCTACGCGGTGGTCGAGGCGCTGGGGTCGGTCGCGCTCGCGCTCCTGATCTGGTACGGCAGCCGCAGCATCGTGGCCGAGTCGCTGACGTTCGGGGCGCTGGTCGCGTTCATCCAGTACACCAACCGCTTCTTCCTGCCCATCCGCGACCTCGGCGCGAAGTACACCGTGATGCAGTGGGCGATGGCGTCCTCGGAGCGGATCTTCGGCCTCCTCGACCGCACCCCGGCAATCGTCTCTCCGGCGGTGCCCCGCGCTCGCCCCGCGCGCTCGGGGGCGCCCGCCGTCGAGCTGGACTCGGTCTGGTTCGCCTACGACGGGGACGAGTGGGTGCTGCGCGACTGCTCGTTCAGCGTGGCGCCGGGCGAGCGTGTGGCGATCGTCGGCGCGACCGGCGAGGGCAAGACGACCTGCGCCCGCTTGCTGAATCGGTCGTACGACGTCCGGCAGGGGCGGGTCCTGGTGGACGGCATCGATGTCCGCGAGTGGGATCTGGCGAGCCTGCGCCGCCACGTCGGCATCATCTTCCAGGACAGCGTGCTCTTCGCGGGCAGCATCGAGGACAATCTGCGGCTCGGTGCGGACGGCGCGGTGTCGCCGGCGCAGCTCACGCGCGCGATCGAGACCTCGCGCGCCGGCTTCGTCACCGAGCTGCCGCGCGGGCTCGGCGAGATGCTGGGCGAGCGCGGGGCGAACGTCTCGCACGGCCAGCGCCAGCTGCTGGCCATCGCCCGCGCCCTCGTGTACAATCCGGGCGTTCTCGTCCTGGACGAAGCGACGTCGAGTGTCGATCCCGAATCCGAAGCGCTCATCCGGCAGGCGATGACTGGACTTCTCGCGGGGCGAACCAGTATCACGATCGCGCATCGTCTCTCGACGGTCCACGCCGCCGATCGCATCCTGGTCCTGCACCGGGGACGTGTTCACGAGGATGGCACCCACACCGAGCTCCTGCGGCGCGGCGGCCTCTACGCGAGGCTCTACGAGCTGCAGACCGGCGCGGCGTCGGCGTGAACTTCGACGCGGCCGTGCTCGCGCTCGTCGCGCGAATCCCGCGCGGGCGCGTGGCCACCTACGGCCAGCTCGCGGCGCTCGTCGGGAAACCTCGCTCGGCACGCGCGGTGGGGCAGGTGATGAGCCGGGCCGACGGCGTGCCGTGGCATCGCGTCGTCAACTCGCAAGGCGGCATCAGCCATCGCTCGCGGATGACGGGGATGGTGACGCAGCGGATCCGCCTGGAACAGGAGGGCGTCGTGTTCCGACGCGGCCGGGTCGTGCTGAGCCGGTTTCGATGGAACGGGGGCGCCGTTGGGCGCCGCGCGGCGGCGCGCGCTTCGGGCCGTCGGGGCTCCCCCGCTGGCCGCCGCACGCCTCTGTTCCGAGAGTGGCTCGCATGAGACCGGCCGCGACGGCGATGACCGCGATGACGCTCGACGGCCTCTCGGGCGGCGCTTCCGGCTCGGGCTCGGCGTGTCGGGACCTCAGGTAGTCGCGAGCTTCTGGGCGAATGGCGCCTCGGGAGTGACAATGCTCACGGTCGCCGGCGATCGCCCGGCGGCTCACACGACAGCTGAATTGGGCTCGTAACAACGGACTCTTGGAGGCTCGAGCATGAGACTCGATGGCAGGGTCGCGGTGATCACCGGCGCGGGCTCTGGTATCGGCGCCGCCTCGGCGCTGGCGATGGCGAAAGAAGGCGCCCGCGTGGTCGTGGTCGACCTCAACGAGGCGAGCGCGAAGGCTACGGTTGAGCAGATCGAGAAGGCCGGAGGCCAGGCGCTCGCCGTGCGAGCCGACGTCACGCGCGCGACGGACAATCAGATGATCGTCGAGAAGGCGGTCGCTGCGTGGGGTCGTCTCGACGTGTTCTTCGCGAATGCCGGCGTTCCGCAGTCGCCCGAGAACGTCGAGGATGTCGACGAGGCCCTCTTCGACCGGATCATGGCGGTCAACGTCAAGGGCGTCTGGCTGGGGGCCAAGTATGCGCTGCCGGTGATGAAGAAGCAGCGCCGCGGCGTGTTCCTGATCACCGCCTCGACCGCCGCGATCAGACCCCGGCCCGGTGTGCAGGCGTACGCCGCGTCGAAGGGAGCCGTCGTCACCCTGACGAAGAGCCTGGCGCTCGAGGCGGCGAGCCATGGCGTGCGCGTCGTCTCGATCGCGCCCGTCGCGACCGAGACGCCGATGCTCCCGGCGTTCATGGGCAAGCGCGTGGTGGACGACGAAGGACGCGCGCGCTACGTCGCCACGGTGCCACTCGGGCGTCTGAACCAGCCGGAGGACCTGGCGCGCACCGCCGTGTTCCTCGCCTCCGACGACGCGGCGATGATCACGGGCACCTGCGTCGAAGTGGACGGCGGCCGCTGCATATGACGGGCTCCCCGACGCTTCGGCGGTAGGACATGAAGGTCATTCCGCTGGCCGCCGAGTCGCTGGGCGTGCGGTCGATGGCGACGTACGTCGAGGTCGGGCGTACGGGGATCCTCATCGACCCCGGCGCGACCCTGGCGCCCGCGCGCTTCGGATTACCCCCGACCCAGGACGAATGGGACGCCCTGCGCCGGGCGAACGACCGCATCTCGGCCTACGCGGCGCGATCGAGCTTCGTCTTCGTGAGCCACTACCACGAGGACCACTTCCGGTCAGATCCCGCGTCCTACGCCGGGCGGATCGTGCTCGCCAAGGATCCGCGTCGGATGATCAGCGGCAAGCAGGCGCAGCGAGGCGAAGCCCTCTGGAAGGCGCTGGAGGGCCAGGCGCGCGTCGAGCGGGCGGATGGCGCCAGGCGCCGCGAGGCGGATCTGGAGCTCGGCGTGTCGCCTCCGCTGCCGCACGGCGTCGACGGAACACCCTTCGGCTCGGTCGTCGCGCTCACGGTCGTGGATCCGGCCGAGCGCGAGCGCTTCGTCTTCGCCTCGGACCTTCAGGGGCCAGCCTCCGTGGTGGCCGCCGCGTATCTCATCCAGCAGCGGCCGACGCTCCTCTACGTGTCCGGACCCGTGTCCTACCTCGAGCGCGACGTGGGCCGCGACGCGATCGAGCGCGCGATCGACCAGCTCATGCGCGTCATGGACGCGACGGGATGCCGCGTGATCATGGATCACCACGCGCTCCGCGACGTCGGATTCGCCGAACGATTCGCGCGGCTCTGGGAGACCGGCCGCGTCGTGACGGCGGCCGCGTATCTGGGCCTCGACGTGGGGCCGCTCGAGAGCCGCCGAAACCGCGCGTGGACCGCCGCGCGCAAGCCCCCGGCGCGGGTCCCGGTGCCGCGTGTTAAAATTGACGACCGCACACCGCGCAGATTCGCGAAAGGGGGCTTCACGGATTGAGCGACACCAAAGTCCTCAACGTCGGCGACACCGCACCCGACTTCACGCTCAGGACGATCGGCCTCAAGGAGGTCGGCCTCGCCGAATTCCGCGGCAAGAACGTGGTGATCCTCTTCTACCCGCTCGACTGGACACCGGGTTGAAGCACGTGCATGCCTGCCTTCGACAAGCGCATCAGCGACTTTCAGGCAGCCAATACCCAGGTGCTGGGTATCAGCACTGATAGCCCGTTCAGCCACGACAACTGGGCCAAATCGGTCGGCATCAGCCACTACCCGCTGCTCTCGGACATCCACCGCACTGTTTCCCAGGCCTACGGCGTCTACTGGCCGGAGTGGAACGCCAACGTGCGGGCGACCTTTATCGTCGACAAGCAGGCGAAGATCCGATTCATCGAGCGATATGGCAAGGGAGAGTTGCCGGAGCCGGACAAGATCCTCGCGGAGATCAAGAAACTCTCGTCGGCCGACGGATAGGCACGGTGCACGGTGACTAGGAAGCCTGTTCCTGCTCGGCGGGTTTCGACGCGTAGACGCGCGTAGTGAGACCGACGCCGGCGAGGACGAAGAGAGTCCCCACGACGTGCCAGACGCCGATGCGCTCGCCGAGTAAGAGCGGGGCCAGGACGATGCCGACGATCGGCTGGAGATTCGTGAAGATCGCCGCCTGACTCGGTCCCACGACCAGCACCGCCTCGTACCACCAGATGTCGCCGTCAACGAAGCCAGGCGCGGGGCGGGGAAGAGCGGCGCCGTGAGCGCGGCGGTGGGCAGGATCATCAAGGTTCCCATCATGTACGCGGCGGTGGTCGCGAGCAGAGGCGAGTACGACGCGAGCACGCGCTTGCCGTAGACCGTGTAGACCGCCCAGCAGCCGAGCGACACGAGCGTGATGAAATCACCGGAATGCAGGTCGGCGGGCTCGAGCATCGCGAACGGCCCGCGGGTGATGACCAGCAGCACGCCGAGCACCGAGGCGACGACGCCGAGCCATTGGATGCGCAGCAGCCGCTCGCCGAGGTAGAAGCGGGCGATCAGCACGACGATCACGGGCGTGGCCGCCTGGAGGATGACCGCGTTGCCGGCGGTGGTGTTGTAGATCGCGAGGTAGGTGAACTGCATCGAGCCCCAGATGCCCGCCGCACCGAGCACGAGGAAGGTGCCGGCGGCGTTCGGCCCGAGCCCGCGGATCGTATCGCTCGACGAGCGCGCCAGGAGCAGGAGCAAGAAGCACGACGCGGCGGTGCAACGCACGGCCGCGAGAAAGAACGGCGGGAAATCGATGAGCGCCAGCTTCGCGGTGGCCGGGAAGCTGCCCCACAGCGCCACGCTCAGCAGGAGCGTCACGTAGGCGCGTGTTTGACTCGCTCCGGGCACCTGCCTATCATAGCCCGCGCGTCATGGCCGACTACATCCTCGAGTCGCGCGTGTGGCTCGCCAGGGCGCGTACCGAAGTCTTCGCGTTCTTCGCCACCGCCGAGAACCTCGTCCTGCTCACGCCGCCGTCGTTCCGGCTCGAGATCGTCGCCGGACCCCGCGCGCTCTCGACCAGCGCGGTGCTCGATCTCCGGTTGTCCTGGCTCGGTGTGCCGGTGAAGTGGCGCGCGTTCATCCGCGAGTGGGATCCGCCGTACCGATTCGTCGACGTCCAGGTGCGCGGGCCCTACGCGCGCTGGGAGCATCGCCACCGCTTCCTGGAGGAGGGCGGCGGGACCTGGGTCGAGGACCGGGTGACGTATCGGCTGCCACTGGGACCGCTCGGGCGCGCGGCGCACGCGCTGCTCGTGCGCCGGCAGATCGCCGCCGTGTGGCGCTACCGGACGGCGCGGCTCGGCGAGCTGGTCGGGCCGGTCAGCTCGCCGGCAGGCTGATGCCGAGCTTCTCGAGGCGCGGCCGCACGCGATCGGTCAGAAGACCGAGGCGCGCGAGGTTCGACACCATCGCGGTGTGCATGTCCTTCTTGAAGTACTTGCGGAACGGCGCGTAGTCGTTGGCCGCGGCCGTCTCGCGCCGATAGCGCTTGACCTCGTCGATCTGCCGCGGGCTGAAGCCGACGTCCTGATAGGCCTCGAGCGGGAAGAATCCCAGCAAGGTCTTCTCGAGCGCAAAGCACGTGTAATCCTCGAGCTCGCGGCGCTCGGTCTCGGACGCCTCGCTCACGACGCGGGGAAGGGACAGCATGCCGAAGCCCATGTGCCGCGACTCGTCCTGGAGGATGCGCTTGCAGATGGTGCCCAGGACGGGATCGAGCGCGCTCTCACTCATCATCTTGAACAGGGCGACCGCGAAGGTCTCGGCCACCAGCTGCAGCGCGATCGTCTTGAGATACCAGCGGCTCTCCGACAGGATCGAGTCGAAGAGGTCTTTCTCGTTGACCGGCATCGGATAGGTCAAGCCCTCGAGGCGATCGGCGAGGTAGCGACTGAGGACCTCGTTGTGGCGCGCTTCGTCCAGCACCTGGGTGGCCTGGAAGAACTTCTGGTCCGCGCCCTGCACGATGTCGACCATCTGGCTGCACGCCAGGAGCGCGCCCTGCTCGCCGTGCATGAGCACCGAGAGTCGCCAGGCGGCGATGCGACGGTTCAGCGCGACCTTGTCGGCTTCGGGAAGGCTCTCCCAGAGCGGGCTGCCGTAGATGTCGATGAGCTCGTCCGCGATCACGCGCCCATCGGACGGCAACGCGTCAGTCCAGGGAATGTCCTTCGAGGCGTTCCACTGGTCTCGCTTGGCGTTCTCGTAGAGCCGCCGCATGTCGACCTCGGAGACACCGTACTCGAGCGTGAAGGTCGTCGTGAACGCCGAGGGAACCTGGAAGGGTTTCATTGGGGCAGAATAACAGAGTGCTACCGTGGCCGCCATGACTCCACGCCGGGACGAGATCGGCGCTCACATGTCCATCGCGGGCGGGCTGCATCTGGCCCTCGAGCGCGGGCGCGAGCTCGGCTGCGGCGCGGTCCAGATCTTCCTGAAAAACCAGCGACAGTGGGCGGCCAAGCCCCTCACGTCGGACGAAACGCGGACGTTCACCGCAGCCCGTCGTGCGACAGCGATCCGACACGTCTTCGCCCATTCGAGCTACCTCATCAACCTGGGAAATCCGGATACGTCCCTGTGGGCCCAGGCGGTGACCGCGTTCACCGACGAGCTCGAGCGCGCGGAGGCGCTCGGCCTCTCGTGCGTCGTCCTCCATCCGGGCTCGCACATGGGCGCCGGGCTCGAGGCCGGGCTCGGACGGGTCACCGCCGCGCTCGACGAGTCGCTCGCGCGCACCGCGGGCTATCGCGTCAAGGTCGCGCTCGAGAACACCGCCGGCGCCGGCAACACGATCGGCCGCACGTTCGGCGAGCTGGCCACGCTCATCGAGCGCGCGGCTCGGCCCGAGCGGCTCGGCGTCTGCCTGGATACCTGCCATCTGTTCGCCGCCGGCTACGACCTCCGCACCGAGGCGGGCTACCGGCGCGCCATGGCCGAGTGCGAGGCGACCATCGGCCGCCGACGGGTGGTGGCGTTCCATCTGAACGACGCGAAGGCTCCGCTCGGCTCCGGACTGGACCGCCACGAGAACATCGGCCGCGGCCTCCTCGGGCTCGCCCCGTTCCGGCTCTTGCTCAACGATCGCCGCTTCGCGGCGGTGCCCAAGGTTTTGGAGACTCCCAAGGAGCCGGCGCCCGCTTCTGATCTCCGAAATCTCGCCGTGCTTCGAAGACTGCGGCGTCGGCTCGGTCGCTAGCGCGGGGTGGGCGGGGGGTGAGGCCAGGCTGCGTCACCCGCTCGCCCGATTCGCAGCGCTTTCGCGCTGCGGGCGGGACGAGGGGGTCCCACTCCGCCTGGCCTCACCCCCCCGCCCACCCCGCGCTAGCGGCCGGGCTCGGTAGCCGCAGGCGTAGGTCACGGTCGGATCAAGAAGTTCGTTGCCAGCACTTCGAGTCCAGTTTTCGGTGAGCGCTATTCGCTTCTGGGGTTTCGGTCGGGGTGGGTCAGCGCTTGGTGGTGACGCCGATTCGGGGACAGAGCGTGGTAACGGGACAGAGAGAGCAGCGAGGGGAGATCGGGGCGCAGATGTTCTGGCCGAACGAGACGAGGAGGTCGTTGTAGCCGATCCAGTAACGGCGCGGGAGCTTTCCGCGCAGCGCCATCTCGGTCTCTTCGGGGTTCTTCGTCTTCACGTAGCCCAGGCGGTTCGAGATCCGGTGCACGTGGGTGTCCACGCAGATGCCGGGCTTGCCGAAGCCCATGGTCACGACCA
>WNGJ01007179.1_pt1 | contig 13177 bp, 12 predicted proteins | sample 5400611 | NCBI WGS metagenome assembly WNGJ01 (sample SAMN13153375, study PRJNA577476) | soil metagenome | isolation source: 40 cm soil or saprolite under Garry oak tree replicate 1 | place: USA:California | collected 2016-06-15
TTCAGCCGGCCGCTCCAGCACTGCGATGGGACGAGACGGGCGCATGAGCCCACGCAAGGCCTGGAGGACGTGACCGTGAGCGCGCCCGCCAGTGTCGTGTGGGTCTTGCCCGACAAGCTGGGAGGGGTGGCGGTCAATGTCGCCGACGTCCTCGCCCATCGCGCCTCCCGTGGACCGGCCCATCACGTCGTGCTGACCGACAACCGCCTGAGCCACGATGTGCGGTTCGACGACCGGATGCGCGTCGACGGCCTGCACCGCGTCCAATACACGCTGCCGTCGGAAAATCTCCACGCCGTGCTGCGGCGGCTTGCGCGGGCCGTGCCGCCTGGACCCGGCGTCCTCGTCGCCAATGACTGGCTCGAGCTGGCCATGCTGTCGATCCACGATCCCGGGCGCATGGTCATCTTCATCCTGCACGGCGACTACGACTACTACTACGACCTCGCGGTTGCTCATGAGCCGTTGATCTCCGCCTTCGTCGTGCTCACGCGGTTCGGCCACGAGCATCTCTCGCAGCTGCTCCCGCACCGACGCGAGACGATCTTCCATCAACCGTTCGGCGTTCCCCGCGCCGCCCGCCTTCGGTCCGAGGGACTCGGCCATCTCCGGCTGCTCTTCGTGGGGCGGCTGGATCGTGCCAAGGGCGCGCACTTGCTTTCCGGGATCGATGCGCAGCTTCATCGCTCGGGCATTGCCGCCCGCTGGACCGTCGTGGGCGACGGCCCGTGCGCTGCCGAGGCGCGCACGGGTTGGGTGGAGCCCACCAGCGCTCTCTGGCTCGGCGCGCGCTCGAACCTCGAGGTGCTGAGCCTCTACGCTCATCACGACGTCCTCGTGTTGCCCAGTCGCGCCGAGGGATTGCCGCGAGCGGTGCTGGAGGGCATGTCGGCGGGGGTGGTCCCCGTGGTCAGCGACCTGCCGTGCGGGATCCGGGACATCGTCGAGCCCGGGCGCTCGGGTTTCCTGCCTCGACCCGGGGACGTCGCGGAGTTCGCCGAGGCCATCGCGGCGCTCGCCTCGGATCGCCGACGCCTTGAGGCAATGAGCCAGGCCGCGCACCAGGCGGTGCACGAGCGGTTCGACGTGCGCCACCACGCGGCGCACCTCGAGGCGCTCTTTGCCCGGTGGGCCAGCCTCTTTCGTCCGCGCCCCGAGCACGTGGCGCTGCGCTACGGAAGCCGTCTCGATCAGCCCTGGCTCCCGAATGCCCTCGTCAAGACCCTGCGGGCCGTCCGCGGCGTCCGTCAGCCGGCGCAGGCGCGCTGATGGCCATTCGATCCACGAGTCGCGGCCGCATCCCCGAGATGGACGGGCTGAGGGCGCTCGCCATCGGCGCCGTCATGATCGAGCACTTCGCGGGCGGGCCCATTCGCCACATCCTCCCGTGGGGCGCCTTCGGGGTCCAGCCCTTCTTCGCCCTGAGCGGCTTCCTCATCACCAGCCTGCTCCTGGAGGCTCGGCGGCGCATGGACGCGGGAGGCGGGCTCGCCCAGGCCGTCCACAAGTTCCTGGCGGGACGCACGCTGAGGATCTTTCCCGACTCCTCGAACTTCCTCTTCGCCCGCGAAGAGATGTGGAGGGGACCCGGCTCGCACTTCTGGTCGCTGGCCGTCGAGGAGCAGTTCTATCTCTTCTGGCCCTGGGTCATCCTGCTCAGCCCGCGGCGCCTTCTGGGCCGGCTCGTGTGCGGCATGATCGCCATCGGTCCGGTTTCCCGACTGATCGTCCACGCCATGGGGCTGTCGGACGTCGCGGTCCTCGTGCTGCCCATGTGCAACCTCGACGTGCTCGGCACGGGCGCCCTCCTCGCCGTCGTGCGCGAGAACGAGGGCGAGAGACTGGCCCGGTGGGGTCTTCGGGTCGGGGCGCCCATCTCGCTCGTGCTGCTCGTGCTTCACGCCAGGCGCATGGCGCCCACGGTGGTCGTGGTCATGCTCTCGCTCGCCCTGTCGGCCGTCTGGCTGGCCGTCATTCGCTGGGCGGTGTCGGAGGGTGACGGCGTGATCCGGCGGGCGATCACGGCCGCTCCCCTGACCTACCTCGGCCGGATCAGCTACGGAGTGTACGTCTACCACCTGTTCATGCCGCTCCTGCTCTGGAACTGCCTCGGCCTGTACGACACGGTGGGGCCCGTGCCGGGGCTGGCCTTCGCGCTCCTCGTCGCCTTCTCTGTGGCTGCGGGGGCTCTCTCGTGGCACTTCTTCGAGAGGCCGCTCAGCCGTCTGCCGAAGCTCCGGATGTGGCGGCAGGCTCCTGCGTCATGAGTGCGCCCGCCGTCAGCGTCCTCATGACCGCCTTCAATCGCGAGCGCTACGTTGCCGAGGCCATCGAGAGCGTTCTCGGCCAGACCTTCGAGGACTTCGAGCTCGTGGTGGTGGACGACGCCTCCCACGATCGCACGGTGGACATCGCGCGGAAGTACGAGGCGGACCCGAGGGTCCGCGTGGTCGTCAACGAGCGCAACCTCGGCGACTATCCGAACCGGAATCGCGCGGCCGCCCTCGCTCGCGGCGAGTTCATCAAGTTCCACGACTCGGATGACGTCATGTACCCGCATTGCCTGGCCGCCATGGTGGAGCCCCTCCGCGCGGAGCCGGGCGCGGCCCTCGCCCTGTCCTCGGGCTGGCACTGGCCGGGCGGGCCGTGCCCCATGCTGCTGACGCCGCGCCTGGCCTATCAGCGGGAATTCCTGGGCCAGGGCCTCTTCATGTGCGGGCCCGCCGGCGCGCTCATCCGGACCGATGTGTTCCGCTCGCTCGGAGGCTTCCCCGAGCGGGGAGCCGCCTCCGACTACGTCTTCTGGCTCAAGGCCTGCGCCAGCGTCGGTGTGCTCCTGGTGCCCGCCGATCTGTTCTGGTACCGCATCCACCCCGGCCAGGAGATCCAGAACCCCGTGGCCGCGCGCGAGTACGCGCTGGTGCCGGGCGAGGCGTGGCGGGCCCTCGGCGCGCCGAGCTGTCCGCTCAGCTCCGTCGAGCGCGAGCAGGCCCGGAAGAACCTCGTCTATACCGTGGCCAAGCAGACGCTCCACGATGTCCGGGCGGGCCGCTGGGCCGTCGCCCGCCGTCGCCTCCGCCACGCGGGGATCTCGGCACGGGACTGGCTGCGGTACGCGCGCCCCGCGCGACGGAGCGCGTCCGCGGGAACGCCGATCGACCGCTACGGCGAATACATGACATCGCCGTGGTCGAGCTCCACCCTCTCGTCCCGGCAGGGCGGGGAAGGGCGGCCATGAGCGTGCCCCCGGTCACGCGGCTCAAGGGGCTCTTTCTCCGGGCGCTGAGCCGGATCACGAATCGCCACGCCGTGCTCCTGCCCGCGGAAGCGGGCCGCGATGACGCGCTCATCGATCTGCGCGCGCCGTACCGGGTCACCGGCGCCGTCCTCACCGTCGACCTGCGCGAGACGGGATCGGGAAGGCTGAGCGCCACGCTCCTGGGATACGAGGGGCACTTTCCCGTGCGAGTCCTCTGGACGGGCGAGGCGCGCGAGTACCCGGGGCCGAGCGCGCTCGGCCTGGACCTCGTCTCCGGCGCCGTGCGGCTCGATGACAGCGACTGGGGCCGGGTCCCCCTGCCGCTCCCCGGCCGCCGCTTCTGCTGGAAGCTCCGCCTCGTCGCCCCCGACGGCCGCGTCCGCGAGCGCCTCACCGGGCACTACGTGCCCCTGGATGTCTCCGCCGTGGGACGCGAGTACTTCGAGGGGGAGAACTACGTGGACCACGAGGCGCAGAGCGCCGCCGATCACCAGGAGATCGTGCGGCTCCTCCGATCCCACGGCGCGCGCGCTCCCGTGCTGGAGATCGGCTGCGCCACCGGCGGCCTCCTCGCCGCCCTGGACGCGGAGGGGCTGACCGGCGTGGGTGTCGACGTCTCCGAGTGGGCCATCGCCAGGTCGGCCGAGCGGCTCGGGCCGGATCGGACCTGGGTCTGTGACGTCGAGAAGGACGAGCTGCCCGCCTTGGTAACCGCGCGGCGCCCGTTCGGCACCCTGGTGCTCGCCGCCGTGCTCGAGCATTTCCGCGAGCCGTTCGCCGTGCTGGCGCGCCTCACGGCCTTGGCGGCGCCCGGCACCGTGCTCGTCCTCAGCACCACCAACCGCGACAGCCTGTGCCAGATGCTCTTCGGCAGCGAGTGGGAAGGCCACTTCGACTGGACCCACCGCAGCGTGGACCAGATCAGCGCGCGGACGCTTCGCGCGGAGCTGCCCGCCCTCGGCTGGCGCATCGAGCGACTCACCACCGACCTCGTGTGGGACATCAGCGCCGACCCCACGCGCGCCACGGTGCGGGAGTGGTGGGCGAGCGACGCGCGCTTCCGTCGTCTCCTCGCGGAGCGCGAGCTGGGCGACATCGTCACCTGCGTGGCGGTCAAGACATGAAGATCGTCCAGGCCGTGGGCTGGTACTACCCGGACAGTCTCGGCGGCACCGAGGTGTACGTGGCCGGGCTCTGCCGCCGCCTTCGCGAATCAGGGCAAGAGGTGCTCGTGGCCGCGCCGGATCCCGGCGCCGCCGCCGAGCGCCGCTACGAGCACGACGGTGTCCCCGTCTACCGGTATCCCATACCCTCGGCGCCCACGCGCGAGGAGTGCCAGGGCGAGACCCCGGTCCGGGGGACCGAGCGCTTCCACCGGTGGCTCGCCGCCGAGCGTCCCGACGTGGTCCACGCGCACACCTTCGTCACCGGGCTCGGGCTCGACGAGCTGCGCGCCGCGAAATCTGCGGGAGCGCGCGTCATCGTGACCACGCACTCGGCGAGCCTGGGCTGGATCTGCCAGCGCGGCACCATGATGCGCATGGGCCAGCGCCTGTGCGACGGCCTCTGCCGGTCGGCCAAGTGCGCGGCCTGCTCGCTCCAGCATCGGGGCATGCCGATCCCGCTCGCCGCGGCCCTCGGGGCCGTTCCGCCCGTCCTCGCCCACGCGGCGCGCCGGCTTCCGGGCCGCCTGGGGACGGCGCTCTCGATGGTCGACGTCATCGAGGGGAACCAGGCGAGGCAGGCCGAGATGATTCACACCGTCGACCGCTTCGTCCTTCTCACCGCCTGGGCCCTCGAGACCGCCGTCGCCAACGGCGCCCCGCGGGCCAAGCTCGCCCTGAACCGCCTCGGACTCAGCCAGTCGAAGATCGTGCCCAAGCCCGGACCCGACGAGGCGCCCACGAGCTCGCCCGTGACGGTGGGATACCTGGGTCGCTTCGAGGCGCTCAAGGGCGTCCACGACCTCGCGCGGGCCGCGCGCACGCTGCCCGCGGCGCTCCCCATCCGTGTCGAGCTCCGTGGCCCCGTCGCCACCATGGCTGAGCGGCGCTGCGTCGCCGAGCTCCAGGCGCTCGTGAAGCACGATCCGCGCGTCACCTTCGCCCCCGCCGTGTCTCACGAGGCGGCCGCGGACATCATTGCAGGCTACGACGTCCTCTGCCGGCCCTCGATCGCCGTCGAGGGCGGTCCCACGGTGGCCATCGAAGCGCACGCGGTGGGCACGCCCGTGATCGGCACGCGCGCGGGCGGCCTCGCCGAGCTGGTGAGCGACGGGATCAATGGCCGCCTCGTCCATCCGGGAGGCTGGCGCGAGCTCGCCGCCGTCCTCACGGACGTCGCGGCGGCTCCCGCCGTCACCATCGATCGCTGGCGCCGCGCCCTGCCGCCCGCCCGGACCATGGACCAGATCGCCACCGATTATCTGGGGATGTACGCGGGATGAAGCCGATGGTGCGAGAGCGGATTGCCCGGCTCCTCGGCCCCCGCTGGATGATGCGCCTGCGCCGCGTGGCCCGGGCCCAGGAGCGGCCGCGCTGGGGCAACCTCCGTCGGCTCGCGCCCTTCTCGGCCAACTACGGCTTCGATCGTGGCACGCCCGTGGACCGCTACTACCTGAACGGGTTCCTCGATCGCCATCGGGAGCTGATCACGGGCCGCGTGCTCGAGGTCCAGACCGACGGCCATGCGCGTCGCTACGGCCGCGACCTCGAGGGCGTCGACACCGTGGACATCAGGGGCGAGTTCCGGCCGACGTACCAGTGTGACCTCGCGTCCTCGGGACTGGTGGTGCCCAGCGACCGCTACGACTGCTTCCTGCTGCCGAATACCCTCCAGCACCTGCGCGACGTGGAGGGCTCGCTGCATCACGCGCTGCGGGTGATCAAGCCCGGCGGCGTCATCCTGGCCAGCGCGGCAGGCTTCGTGCCGCTCACGGGGGACGCGCCGGACTACTGGCGGCTGAGCGCGCGGGGCTGGACGGAAGTGCTCGAGCGGGTGTGGAAGGGCTGCGAGGTGCGCGTGGAGAGCCACGGCAATTGCCTGACCGCCGTCGCCGCGCTCCTCGGCCTCGCCCTGGAAGAGCTGCGCCCGGACGAGCTCGACGTCCACGATCCTCGCTATCCGGTGCTGACCACGGTCCTGTGCCGGAAACCGTCTGCGGGAGGCTTGCGATGATTCCCGCCGTCGCCTCCCTCGCCAAGCGCTGCCTCCTGGGGAGCGGGCACTACGCGCGGCGGCTCAAGGGCGATCGCTTCCCCGGCGTCGCCGTCCTCTGCTACCACGGCGTGCGCCCCCACGCCGGCGCGCGCATGGATTTCGCCGGACTCCACGTGACGCTCGACGAGCTCGACGCGCATTGCCGGCTCCTCCGGGAGACCTGCAACCCGATCAGCCTGGACGACTGGCGGCGCGCGCTGGGCGGCGGGCCGCCGCTGCCCCCTCGACCCGTGCTCGTGACCTTCGACGAAGGCTACGCCACGCTCCTCACGGGCGCATTGCCCGTCATCCAGCGCCACGACATTCCGATCGTGGCCTTCGTGTGGAGTGATCCCGTGGAGCAGCGGAGCCTGGCCTGGTACGACGCGGTCGTCCGGGCTCGGAGCGAGGACGAAGTGGAGCGGATGAAGCGGCTCCCCTACGGGGAGTGGCGCCGACGCTGTGCCTCCCACATGGTCCGCGCCATGGACACTGATCCGTGCGCGCCGCTCAGCCCCGCCCAGGTCCGGTGGCTTGCCGCCGCGCCCAACGTCGAGATCGGCGGACACACTGCCTCGCATCCCATCCTGGCTCAGGCCGCGCCCGACCAGCAGCGCGACGAGATCGAGCGCAACAAGTCACGGCTCGAGGGCTGGGTGGGACGTCCCGTCCGGGCCTTCGCGTATCCCAACGGCCAGCCCGGCGACGACTATACCCCCGAGACGGTGAAGCTCGTCGAGGAGCTCGGCTTCGACTTCGCGTTCACCTCGCGCCACGGCTTCGCCTCCTCGAGCGAGCCGCCCCTCGAGCGCTCGCGCCTCCTCATGCTCGCGGGAATCTCCGCGGCTGAGCTCGCGCACCGGCTCTCGTACTCGTGGAGAGCGTGATGGCGCGGATCTGCGTGATCACGGCGGGGCACCTGGCGACCTGCCCGCGCATGCTCAAGGCGGCCGACACGCTCGCCGCGGCGGGCCACTCCGTGCGCCTCGTCAGCACGCGGCACGTCGACTGGGCCGTGGCCGCCGACGCGGACGTGCGCAGGCGCCGGCCCGGCGCGTGGACGTGGATGGAAGTCGACTACAGCCGCGCCACCGCGCCCCTCGCCCGACTGCGCGGCGGCGCTCGATACCATCTCGCGCGACGGCTGTCAGCAATGCTGGGACCCGCCCGCGCGTCCATGCCGCTGGTGTTGCGCGGCTATGCCCGGACGCATCCGGAGCTCGTGCGGGCCGCGCTCTCCGAGCCCGCCGATCTCTTCTATGGCGGCACCACGGGAGCCATCGGGGCGGCGGCGGAGGCGGGCCGGCGGGCCGGCGTCCCCTTCGCCCTCGATCTCGAGGACTTCCACAGCGCGGAGCAGGCGGGCGGCGCCGACACGGCGCTGGGTCACGGGCTGGCAGAACGGATCGAGAAGGACGTCTTACCCGAGGCGCAGGTCCTGACGACCTCGAGCGCGGCCATTGCCGCCGCCTACGGGAACAAGTACGGCGTTCATCCCGTCATCGTGCACAACACCTTCCCGCTCCCGTCGTGCCCGCCGGCCCTCGACGCGAGCCCCGGCGATGGCCTCCGGCTCTACTGGTTCAGCCAGACCATAGGCTCGGGCCGCGGGCTCGAGCATGTCGTGCGCGCGGCCGGCCTTGGCGGCATCGCGGGCGAGCTCCACCTCCGCGGGCGTCCCGTGCCGGGCTATCTGGAGAGCCTGCGGTCGCTCGCCGACAAGGCAGCGCCCCGGCTCCGGATCCTTCATCACGCACCCGCGCCTCCCGATTCAATGGTCGAGACGTGCGCGGGCTATGACGTCGGGCTGGCCGTGGAGCCCGGCTTCAGCGTCAACAACCGGCTCGCGCTGTCGAACAAGGCCTTCACCTACGTGCTCGCCGGCCTCGCCGTCATTCTCACCGATACGCCCGGGCAGCGGGAGTTTGCCGCCGGACTGGGCGACGGCGCCGCGCTGTGCCCGCCCCGAGACACGCCGGCGATGGCCGCCGTGCTCGCCCGCTGGGCGCACGACAAGACGTCGCTGGCCCGCGCCAAGGCCGCGGCCTGGCGGGCCGCCCAGCGCCGCTGGCACTGGGAGCATCCTGAAGACAGCGGCGCGCTGGTAGGCGCGGTGGAGAAGGCGCTGCGATGACTCTCCGGATTCTCCTCGTGATGGATCCGTTCATCCCGGTGCCGCCCGAGCACTACGGCGGCATCGAGCGGGTCATCGCCGACCTCGCGGACGGGCTGCATCGGCGCGGCCACCGCGTCACCCTCTGGGCCGCGCCGGGCTCGACCACCCTCGGCGCCTGCGAGCCGTTCGGACAGGTGGGCGAGTGGACGCGCTCCAGCAACGTGCGTAACGTCGCCCTCGTCACGGGGCGCTTCTGGCGACAGCGCGATCGCTTCGATCTGGTCCATAACTTCGGCCGGCTCGCGTATCTGGCCGGCATTCTCCGGTGGGACCTTCCGAAGGTGCAGACCTACATGCGGACGGTGTCGCCGCGCAACATGCGGCTGGCCCGCGCCCTGGGCGCGCGGCGCCTTCACTACACGGCGGTGAGCGCGGCCATCCGCGACACGGGACGGCCCGGCGGCGGCGACTGGAGCGTCGTCTACAACTGCGCCCCCGTCGATCAGTACAAGCTCCGCACCGATGTCGACCCCGCGGCGGCGCCCCTCGTGTTCCTCGGGCGGCTCGATCGCTGCAAGGGCGCGCACACCGCCATTGCCGTGGCGCGCCGGCTGAACCGCCCGCTGCAGATCGCGGGGAACGTGTCCTCGCTGCCTCACGAGCGCGCGTACTTCGCGAGGGAAATCCAGCCCCTCATCGACGGGCGGCTCATCACCTACGTCGGACCCGTGGACAACCTGAGAAAGAACGAGCTGCTCGGCGGCGCCGCCGCCCTGCTCCTCCCCATCGAATGGGAGGAGCCATTCCCGGTGGTGCTGCCCGAGGCGCTGCTGTGCGGCACGCCGGTGATTGCCTTCCGTCGAGGGGGCGTCCCGGAAGGGATAGACCACGGCCGCACGGGCTTCCTCTGCGACACGGCGGAGGGAATGGCGGAGGCGGTGGGCCGGCTGGGCGTGATCGACCGGGCGACCTGTCGCGCGGAGGCGGAGCGCCGCTTCAGCGACGAGACGATCGTGAGCGACTACGAGGCGCTCTACGAGAGCTTGATGAGGCAGGTCCGTCGATGAGGCTGACCCGTTCGATGGGGCTGATCCGTTCGATGGGGCTGACCCGAGGGACGCCCACAGCCTTCCGATCACGACTCGCCCGGCTGATCCGGCTGCCCCTGCGACTGATACCGTCGTCGGCCATCGTGCCGATCCTGAGCGGCCCGGGCCGCGGGATGCGCTGGATTGCGGGCTCGGCGCCTCACGGCGCGTGGCTCGGCCTTCTCGAGCGGGACAAGCTGACGCCCTTCGTGGCGCGGCTCCAGAGCGGGATGACGGTGTGGGACATCGGCGCCAACGTCGGCCTCTACACGCTGCCGAGCGCGCGAGCGGTAGGACCGTCGGGTCAGGTGGTCGCCTTCGAGCCCATGCCGAGAAACCTGGGATTCTTGAGACGCCACCTGACGCTGAACGGGCTCGAGGGGGTCGTGGTCTGCGACGTGGCGGTCAGCGACGCCACGGGCACCCTGAAGATGGCCGAGGGCGACTCGCCCAGCGAGTTTCACGCCGACGCGGGCGGGAGCGTCGAGGTCAGGGCCGTCACGCTCGACGACTGGCTCTCCGAGAGCGGAGCGCCGCCGCCTGACGTGGTCAAGATCGACGTCGAGGGCAGCGACGATGCCGTGCTGCGGGGCGGAGCGCGAAGCTTCGCCAAGTACCGTCCCTCGATCTATCTCGCCCTGCACGGAGAGCGTCAGCGGCGCGCGTGCCGCGACTTGCTCGCCTCCTGGGGCTACGTGGTCACCTCGCTCGAGCCCGGGCTCGTCCCCGATCTGAGCTCGGAGTGGCTGGCGGAGCCCCTGGGATGACGCTCAAGCAGCGCTTCGGCCAGTGGCTATTCGCGCACATGCCGATCACGCGCTTCCTCTTCGACCAGCTCCGCGTGGAGGCCAACGCGGGCCTCGCCTGGCTGGCCAACGGCCTCTTTCCCTGGCGGCGCCGCCGGCTCGCGGCCCTCCGGCGCCGGCGCGATCTCCGCGCCAACGTCGCCTGCGGCCCGCAGGTCCTGACAGACTTCGTGAACCTGGATCTCTTCGCGTGCCGCCCCGAGGTGATCTCGTGGGACTGCCGGCGCTCGCTTCCCCTGGGCGCCGGCGCCGCCATCGGGATCCGCGTCGAGCAGTTCGTCGAGCACCTGGAGACGCGTGAGGAGCTGCCGGACTTCCTCCGCGAGTGTCACCGAGCCCTTCGCCCCGGCGGGGTGCTGCGGATCATCGTGCCCGACGCCGAGCGCTATCTGCAGGCGTACTGCCGCGGCGACCTGTCCGGCTTCCGCGAGCTCGCGGTGCCCGATCCCTTCCCGGAGGACCTGCCCACGCGGATGGACATCATCAACCACGTCTTCCACCAGTGGGACGAGCATCGCTGGGGGTACGACTTCGAGACGCTGGCCCATCGCCTTCGCGCGGCGGGCTTCGAGCGGATCGAGCGCGCGGAATACAAGATCTCGCGGGACCCGGAGCTCGGCCAGGACCGCGAGGAGCACGCGCCGTACTCGCTCTACGTGGAGGCGGTGAGGTAGGCCGTGCGCCGCGTCTTGATGGTGAGCCCGCACTTTCCGCCGGACACGAACGCGGCCACGCATCGCGTGCGCCTGCTCGCTCCTCATCTCCCCGCGCGGGGCTGGGAGCCCACGGTGGTCGCCGTCGACCCGCGCGACTACGAGGGGCGCCTCGATCCCGCCCTCGCCGACCTCGTGCCGCCGTCGCTGCGGGTCGTCCATGCGCGCGCGTGGCCGGTCTCTCTGACGCGCCGGCTCGGCATCGGCGACCTCGGTCTGCGCGCCTTCACCGGACTCCTGGGCACCTGCGCCGGGCTCCTGCGCCGCGAGCGCTTCGACGCGCTGTTCGTGACCATCTATCCCGCCTATCCCGCCCTCCTCGGGCCCTGGCTCAAGCGGCGCTTCCGCGTTCCCTTCGTGCTCGACTACCAGGATCCGTGGGTCGGCGCCTGGGGAGAGACGGTCGGAGGCGGTGCCGGCGGCCGGCCGGATCTCAAGAGCCGGCTGAGCCGGGCTCTGGCCATGCGGCTCGAGCCGATGGCGCTCCGAGCCTCCGACGCCATCACCGCCGTGTCGAGCGCGACCTACGAGCTGCTCCACGACCGCTATCCGTGGGTCAGAGAGACGCCGTGCGCCGACATTCCGCTGGGCGGCGAGCCCGCGGACTTCGACGCCCTCCGGCGCCAGCTGCGGAGCAACCCGTGGTTCGACCCCAAGGACGGGCAGGTGCATCTCTGCTATGTCGGAACGCTGCTTCCTCTCGGCTTCGAGACGCTGCGCGCCGTCCTGGAGGCGGCCGCGCTCCTCGGCAGCCGGCGCCCTGATCTCTACGCGCGGCTTCGCCTGCACTTCTTCGGCACGAGCAACGTCACGACGCCCGGGGCCCCCTGGCGCGTGCTTCCCGTGGCGCGCGCGCTCGGCGTCGCCGATCGCGTCACCGAGATGCCGGGACGGCTCGACTACCTGGACGCCCTGACGGTCCAGACCCAGGCCAGCGCCATCCTCCTGATGGGAAGCAGCGAGCGGCACTACACGGCGAGCAAGCTCTACCCCGCGCTCCTCTCCGAGCGCCCGCTCCTCGCCGTGTACCACGAAGCCAGCAGCGTGGTGGACGTCCTCCGCGGCACCGCCGCGTCGCCCACGGCCCGCGTGGTCACCTACGGCGACGCCGACCGCGCCGGCGCGCGCGTGGAGGCGATCTACGACGAGCTGGCCGCCCTCGTGGACAACCCGCGCTACGACCCGGGAGCCGTCAACTGGGAGTCGCTGCGCGAGTGGTCGGCAGGCGCGCTGGCGGGCAAGCTGGCCGCTCTCCTCGATCGGGTGGGTGTGGCCGCCAGGGCCGGTGAGGCATGAGCCGGCTGAAGGAGCGCGTGCGGGCGCTCTTGACGACGGGGGGGTACTCGGTGCACCGCTGGCCGGCGAATCGCTTCGACGGCATGCGGGACGCCCTCCTCCTCCTGCGAAGCGCGGGATACGCGCCGCGGGTGGTCATCGACTGCGGGGCCAACCGGGGGGAGTGGACGCAGCTGGCGCGCGCGGCCTTCCCGGACTCCACGTTTCTCCTCATCGAGCCTCAGCCCGCCTGCACAGCGAAGCTCACCGCCCTCGCCGCGCGCCTGCCCCGCGTGGTCGTGCACGCGGTCGCCGTCACGGAGCCGGGCATCTCGCGCGTCCGGATGATCGGGGGCGGCGAAGAGGGTGGCGGAACGGGGGCCTGGGTCGGCCACGCGGGGGAGGTCGCGCCCGGCGAGGTCGAATGTCCCGCCACCACCCTCGACGCGCTGATCGCGCCGCGCGTGACGCGATCGGACCGGGCCCTCCTCAAGCTCGACATCGAAGGCCACGAGGTCACGGCCCTCACGGGGGCCCGCGCGCTCCTGGAGAAGACGGAAGTCATCCTGACCGAGCTGCAGTTCTATCCGATCAACGACAACGGGCGGGCCGTCTTCGTCGACATGCTGGAGTTCCTCCGCGAACGGGGCTTCGAGCTGTACGACTTCGCGTGCCTGTCCCAGCGGCCGCGGGACAAGCGCCTGCGCATGGGTGATGTCCTC